>BNJS01003576.1_pt1 | contig 56507 bp, 44 predicted proteins | sample 8540461 | NCBI WGS metagenome assembly BNJS01 (sample SAMD00202454, study PRJDB9452) | human saliva metagenome | isolation source: human saliva | place: Japan
GGGTGAAGTATCTGCCACGGAGTTTCCGAAGCAGAACCGGGGTGCCGCTCCCCTAGTTTCTAACTACTCGTATACTTCCCAGATACATAGATGGCCTCTTTCGGATAATGAATGGAAATTTTTCTTTGAACTGGTAGTCCCCACATGCTGTTGCATGTGGGGACTACTGAGAAAACTTATAGCATCACTCTTAGTGATGTTAACGAAGTAGCGGAATCTTACCCCCGACAGAGGGTACATTTACCACCTATTCAGCCCTGTAGTTTAACTAGCGAGCGGCTGATATTTATAGCTTCCGATAAAGAAGAACTACAAACAATCCAAATCGATAATGTTGTAGCTAGATTCATGGGAACCGCATCGATTACGCTTATCGGATTGCTCGGATTGATGAAATAGTTATTGGCATAGGCGTAGATGAAGGGCCCTAGCACCAATTGGACAGCCAAAAACCATCGTAGCCAGGGTTTATCATCGGCCTGGTCCAAATTTTGCGGCGTAGTCAGCGTCTCGTCTTTCTTATCAGAAGACTTATTTCCATCTACTTGACTTGGCACTTCCATACGTTGGGTCGAAGAGGAACTAGGACTTCCGGCAGCCTTCAAACCCGTAGTTTCACAAAGATCCTGGTCATCATGGCGCTCTGTGCTAGTGGATCCTTCCGAAAATCGATTCTCGCATATGCGAATATTGCTGTACGACGCGAATGCTTTGGATAGGTTTACGGGAAGATTGGAATACCCGCGGGGAGTAATTATCAGCATGATACCGACAAGTATCCAGGTTACTAGTCCACACCTAATCTTCCCGGAATCCGGAAAATAATTTTTCGGGGAACGTTTATTTCCAGGGTGCTCTGACTTTGCAGAGGCGTCTCCATCAGAGCTAGGCCCTAGCGGTGAGGTAGCCGCTGGCTTCTGGCTCTTCCCTTGGCTCGTCGACGAGCCATTTTTAAACCTTTTGTTCTCCCAAGAACATCCGTCTGCAGCATTCCTCAGCCTCTTTGGCTCCACAATATTCTGACCAGAAGAGCCAGCGTCCGAGCTTGGAGGAATATCATCTAACGTTGCAGAATGCTCTGGCTTCACAGAAGCATCTCCATCAGAGCTAGGCCCTAGAGTCGAGACAACCGCTGACCTCTGACCGCCCACTAGGGTCTTCGGAGAGCAAACTTTAAACCTTTTGCTCTCGCTAGAACGTCCAGCAGCAATCCTCAGCTTCTTCAGGTCTACAATATTCTGACCAGAAGAGCCAGCATCCGAGCTTTGAGGAATATCATCTAACGTTGCAGAATGCTCTGGCCTCGCAGCGGCATCTTCATTCGACCTAGACCCTAGTTGTGATACGGCCGCTGGCTTCTGGTTCTTCCTCTGGGTTGTCGAAGGGCCGTTTTTAGACCTTTTGCTTTCCCAAGAACACTCGTCTGCAGTATTCCTCAGCCTCTTTGACTCCACAATATTCTGATCAGAAGAGCCATCACTAGTGCCTTGAGCAATATCGTCTAGCGCCGCAACATGGCCTAGCGTGGAGACGTCATTTCCATGAGAGCTACGCCCTAGTGGAGACGAAATCACACCATCTTGTAGATTGGGCACTTCTCCAGATAAGCCAGCATCACCGGTCTGCAAGACCGTCATCCTCTCTGCGTCCGATGAGAAGGAACGCGCAGTATCATTAACGTTCTTCTCTTCCTCGCATAGCATCTGCTTCAGTTCCTCAGCCGACAGGCCAAGAAACGAATGAGGTGGTGGTGTTGGCCTTGATGGCCTTGTTGGCGGGTACTTCATGAGAGGTTTATACCTCAACTTTCTGTGGGGCTAAAAGTGTGGACTCTCCCGGCGCCGGCCCCACGTATAAACAGGCACCGGGAGAGTTTGTATAAAGAATTTATGAAAAGTGAACGAAGGGGCTTAGAAGTCTCAGCCTTAGAAGTCCCAGTCCTCGTCCTCGGTGTTCACAGCCTTACCAATCACGTAGGAAGAGCCGGAACCGGAGAAGAAGTCGTGGTTCTCATCAGCGTTCGGGGACAGCGCCGACAGGATTGCCGGGGACACATTCGTCACGGACGCCGGGAACATCGGCTCGTAGCCCAGGTTCATCAGAGCCTTGTTAGCGTTGTAGTGCAGGAACTTCTTAACGTCCTCGCTCCAACCCACACCGTCGTACAGGGAGTGGGTGTACGCCACCTCGTTCTCGTACAGTTCGTACAGCAGGTTGAAGGTGTATTCCTTCAGCTCTGCCTGACGCTCCGCGGACTCCTTCGCCAGGCCGCGCTGGAACTTGTAGCCAATGTAGTAGCCGTGCACTGCCTCGTCACGAATAATCAGACGAATCAGGTCAGCGGTGTTGGTCAGCTTCGCGTGCGAAGACCAGTACATGGGCAGGTAGAAGCCCGAGTAGAACAGGAAGGACTCCAGCAGAGTGGAAGCAACCTTCTTCTTCAGCGGGTCGTCACCGGTGTAGTAGGACAGGACGATCTTCGCCTTCTTCTGCAGGTGCTCATTCTCAGAAGCCCAGCGGAACGCCTCGTCAATCTCCTTGGTGGAGGCGAGGGTCGAGAAGATCGAGGAGTACGACTTTGCGTGCACGGACTCCATGAACGCAATGTTGGTGTACACGGCCTCTTCGTGCGCGGTCACAGCGTCCGGCAGCAGGGACACAGCACCGACAGTACCCTGGATGGTGTCCAGCAGGGTCAGACCGGTGAAGACGCGCATGGTCAGCTGCTTCTCTTCCTCGGTCAGGGTCTTCCAGGAGGGCACGTCGTTGCTCAGCGGCACCTTCTCCGGCAGCCAGAAGTTACCGGTCAGACGATCCCAAACCTCAAGGTCCTTCTCGTCCTCAATACGGTTCCAGTTGATAGCCTCGACCACGTGGTCGACGAGCTTCACCTTTTCGCTCATTAGTAATTCTCCGATTCTTAAGGGGCGGTTACGGTCCCACGCGCGGCCAGCCAGTCGCGCAGGCGGTTTGCGTGTTTACCGTAACCGCCCCTTCCAGTCTTTAGTTATAGTGTGCCAGCTCAGGCTGAATGCGTCACAGCATTCGGGCTAGAGCATGCAGGATACGCAGCCTTCAACCTCGGTACCCTCAAGAGCCATCTGACGCAGACGGATGTAGTAGATGGTCTTGATGCCCTTACGCCATGCGTAAATCTGGGCGCGGTTGATATCGCGGGTGGTTGCGGTATCGCGGAAGAAGAGGGTCAGCGACAGGCCCTGGTCCACGTGCTGGGTTGCCACAGCGTAGGTGTCGATGATCTTCTCGTAACCAATTTCGTAGGAGTCCTGGTAGTACTCCAGGTTCTCGTTGGTCATGTACGGTGCCGGGTAGTAGACGCGGCCGAGCTTGCCTTCCTTGCGGATCTCAATCTTCGAAGCGATCGGGTGAATCGAAGAGGTCGAACCGTTGATGTAGGAAATCGAGCCGGTCGGAGGAACGGCCTGCAGGTTCTGGTTGTACATGCCGTACTGTGCCACGTCAGCAGCCAGCTGAATCCACTCTTCACGGGTGGGGATGTGGTGCTTAGCGAACAGTTCGCGGGTACGCTCGGTCTGCGGTGCCCATTCCTTCTCAATGTACTTGGCGAAGAACTCACCGGTTGCGTACTTCGAGTTCTCGAAGCCCTCGAAACGCTGGCCGCGTTCCTTAGCAATCTGCATGGAGGCGCGGATTGCGTGGTAGGCGACGGTGTAGAAGTACATGTTGGTGAAGTCCAGTGCTTCTTCGGAACCGTAGTAGACGTGCTCGCGTGCCAGGTAGCCGTGCAGGTTCATCTGGCCCAGACCCACGGCGTGGCTCATGTTGTTGCCGCGCTCGATGGAGGGTACGGAGCGGATGTCGGACTGGTCGGAGACGGAGGTCAGCGAACGAATCGCGGTTTCCACGGTCTTGCCGAAGTCGTCGCCGTCCATGGTCAGTGCAATGTTCAGCGAACCGAGGTTGCAGGAGATGTCCTTACCGACGGTCTCGTAGCCGAGGTCAGCGTGGTAGGTGGACGGCTCAGAAACCTGCAGGATCTCGGAGCACAGGTTGGACATGATGACCTTACCGGCGATGGGGTTCGCGCGGTTGACGGTGTCTTCGAACATCACGTACGGGTAGCCGGACTCGAACTGGATCTCTGCGATGGTCTGGAAGAACTCACGCGCGTTAATCTTGGTCTTGGTGATGCGTGCATCGTCGACCATCTCGTAGTACTTCTCGGAGACGTTGATGTCGGAGAAGGGCACGCCGTAGATGCGTTCCACATCGTACGGGGAGAAGAGGTACATGTCCTCGTTCTTCTTCGCCAGCTCGAAGGTGATGTCGGGGATGACAACGCCCAGGGAGAGGGTCTTGATGCGGATCTTCTCGTCAGCGTTCTCACGCTTGGTGTCCAGGAAGGCGTAGATGTCGGGGTGGTGTGCGTGCAGGTACACGGCACCGGCACCCTGACGTGCGCCGAGCTGGTTTGCGTAGGAGAAGGCGTCTTCGAGCAGCTTCATGACGGGGATAACGCCCGAGGACTGGTTCTCAATCTTCTTAATGGGCGCACCGGACTCGCGCAGGTTGGTCAGGGCGAATGCCACGCCGCCGCCGCGCTTGGAGAGCTGCAGTGCAGAGTTGATGGAGCGGCCGATGGACTCCATGTTGTCTTCCATGCGCAGCAGGAAGCAGGAGACGAGCTCGCCGCGCTGCTTCTTACCTGCGTTGAGGAAGGTGGGGGTTGCCGGCTGGAAACGGCCGGAGATGATCTCGTCGACGATGTCTTCGGCGAGCTTCTCGTTGCCTTCTGCCAGCAGCAGTGCGACCATGCAGACGCGGTCTTCGAAACGCTCCAGGTAGCGCTGACCGTCGAAGGTCTTGAGCGCGTAGGAGGTGTAGAACTTGAAGGCACCCAGGAAGGTCGGGAAGCGGAACTTCACGGCGTAGGCGCGCTTGAACAGGTTCTTAATGAACTGGAAGTTGTACTTGTCGAAGAGTTCCGGCTCGTAGTACTGGTTCTCGATCAGGTACTCGATCTTCTCTTCCAGGTCGTGGAAGAAGACGGTGTTGTTGTTGACGTGCTGCAGGAAGTACTGACGTGCAGCCTGGCGGTCTGCATCGAACTGAATCTGGCCGTTCTCATCGTAGAGGTTCAGCAGTGCGTTCAGCTCGTGGTAGCTCATACCCTTGAACTTCTCGGGTACGCTCTTGCCGTTGTGGCTCGCACCGAGAGTTTCTAGTGCTGAGGGCAGTTTTGCGTCCAAAATGCTTCCAATCCTTCGTTGACTTTTTCTACATCTGAATCGGTGCCCATGAGCTCAAATTTGAAGAGCACGGGCACATCGCACTTCTTGGCGACAATGTCTGCCGCAATACCGAAGAGCGGACCAAAGTTGGTGTTGCCGGAGCCAATCACACCGAGCATGTGGTGGCGATTCTGCTCCACGTTCAGGAATTTAACCACCTGCGGGGGAACGTTACCGGCGCCTTCAGGCTTGCCGTAGGTGGGGACGATGAGCACGAACGGCTCATCAAGAATGAGGGTGTCTTCGCCGGTGCGCAGCGGCAGGCGGAGGCGGCGGGCACGGATCTTCTCCACGAACTTGTGGGTGTTACCGGAGATGGAGGAGAAGTACACGATGAGTGGCGCTGTATCGTCCAGTTCGTCCTCGGTCGCTCGACCCTCGGAAGCATTGCGTGCATCCATAAGAATCTTGCGGATTTCTGCGTGCTCGTCGACGGGGTTGGGCGTGAGGGCGGTACTCAATCTGTACTCCTTATTCTCGTGGGCCGGTGTGGTTCCGTGCCGATTTTCCGTTTGTACGGGTTTCGGCAGGGTTGTTACGCTGCCAGAGCGTTGATCTTGTCGGGCTGGAAGCCGGACCAGTGCTCGTCGCCTGCGATGACGACGGGTGCCTGCATGTAGCCGAGGGACTTGACCATTTCGAGGGCCTGAGCGTCTTCGGTGATATCAACCTTGGTGTAGCTGATACCCTTCGCGTCGAGGGCGCGGTAGGTCATGTTGCACTGGACGCACTGCGGCTTGGTGTACACGGTCACTACCATGGGAATGCCTCTTACTTTCTCCCGCTCAGGCGGGGTTATCTCGTGAATGAATCTGGCGTGTTTCGTCTGCGGTTCACCACGTGGTGTTGACGGTGAGCGCGGTGCCGTCCGCTACCCCTCCTAGTGGGGTGTGGCGGTTTCCTGCGCGGGGGCAGGGCGCTCAAAAGTGCCGTAGTGGTGGAACCGAGTATTAATACTACATCTAGTGTCGAGATTTTTCTGCACCACAAGATGATGTGGTGTGAGGGGCGTGTTTCGTTCGATAAACCCACAGCTGAACCCACTTAAGAGGGGGTGTCTACAGCTTATCCACACCCTGCCGCGGGGCTAGTTCGTTGGATTTTCGCGGGGTGCGCCGGGTTATCCACAGGTGGGGTTTAAGTTGGTCAGGATTTTTAAGGGTTCATTCGCCCGCCAAGTTGAGGTTCACTTAACCTCATGTATGCTTTCGGGGGCATAAAACCCGGCAGATTCGGGCTTGATTTTAAAGAGATCTTAACTCTCACGCGTTCTTGCGCGGAACGGCGCGGTTTTAAAGCAGAACGGACTTTCTTAAAGGCGAGGGTTAACCCCCTTCGAGCGGCTTTAAGCTGTGTGATTAAAGCTGTAGAAAAGATTTTTAACTCTTTTTGATGAGCCGGTGTGTCGTGGGTTTAAGTTGGTTAATTCCTCTGAAACAGCAAAACCCACCGCATATACCGGTATTTCGCGGTATTTGCGGTGGGTTTACTGGGTATCGGGGCTGGTTTTAGCAACCGGTGACGCGCAGGAGAAACACAGCCGGCTAGAAATCGATCAGGCCCAGCTCACGCAGCTTCTTGCTCAGCGTTACGCCGTCGGTGGCTTCAATCCACAGCGGCGAGCGCATCATCTGTTCGGCACGGTAGTCGCTCCACACGCGGCCGGAGGCGAGCATGGTCTCCCCCCCACGGTCAGGTTGCGGATGACGATTGCCGCCACGTTGTCCGGGTAGCGTACCGCGAAGCCGTTGTAGATGTACGGGTCGCGCTGCCCGTCGTCACCGACGAGGATCCACTTCATCTGCGGGAACTCCTCGGCGAGGCGGCGCAGGGACTCGACCTTGTGGTTGGTGCCGGAGCGGAACCAGCGGTCGGGGGTGGGGCCCCAGTCGGTGAGCAGGAACGTGCCGCGCGGGTAGCCGTTGCGGCTCAGGAAGCGGCGCAGGGTCGGGGTGATGTTCCAGGCGCCGGTGGACAGGTACATGAACGGCGCATCCGGGTGGCTGCGGCGGATACGGTCGGTCATGACCGCCATGCCGGGGGTGGGGATGCGTGCGTGCTCGTCGAGGATGAAGGAGTTCCAGGCGGCAACGAGGGGGGCGCGGCAGCATGGTGACCATGACGGTGTCGTCGACGTCCATGATGACGCCGAGCTTCTGGCTTTCGGGAACGATGTAGACGCTGGTTGCTACGGCGCGGGAGCCGGGCACGTACATGATGACTTCATGGATGCCGGGTTCCAGGTCGATGCTGAGTTTGACGTCGAGCACGCCGCCGCGGTCGGTGTACGCCTCGTGTTTGGTGCCGTCGATGACGATGGTGACGGGCGCATCGGACATTGCGATTGCGGTGAAGGAGCGCCAGCCGCGCATGGGGTTGGCGGTGTCTTGGGTGCCTTCTACGACCTGCAGCAGGCGTTCGAGGCTAACCGTCTTGTAGAGTGCGCGGGCGATGATGCGGACCCAGCCGGGGTTGCCGTCGGAGGCGGCGCGTCCGTAGCCTTCGGTGGGCACGAGGATAGGTTCGCGGCCGGCGGCGATGGCGCGCTTTTCACGCCACCTGTGCAGCCGGTCTGCAACGCGGTAGCCGATGTTGACTGCCTCGTCGGCAGCATCGTTCACAAGGTTGCGCAGTTCGTGAGTGCCCAGATTCTCCATCCCACTAGTTTAGCGGAGCGTTACCGGCTTGCGGCTTCTTGATTTTTGTGTTCTTATACCTAGTTTTTATACCTATTAATACTGTGGTGCTGAGCGCGCGGTGTGATGTGCACATTATTTAGGGGTGTATTCGCTGTTCAGCTTCGTTCCTTGCAGGTGGGGGCGTTATCCTGGAGAGTATGACCCACTCACAGCCTAACCGCCGACTTTTTGTGCTCGGCACTGCTATGCTTCCGCTGATTGCTGCCTGCTCGAAGAAGTCGAATGACTACGACGGCACCAGCGGTAATTTCACTCCGTATCAGGCTGGCGGCGAGACCTCTGCTGCTGCTACTCGCCCCGCACCCACGAATTCGCCGACGGTTGCCGCTGCTGGCAACCCGGTTGATAAGCCGCGCGAATGGCCCGGCATCGGCAACTCTCTCATTGGTGAGGGTAAGTATGTTGCATGGACTGTTGATGACGGCGCGAGCCCGGAGGCGATTCGCGGCTACGCTGAGTTCTCGAAGCGTACGAATACTCGCCTGACGTTCTTCATTAACGCTTCGTACACCGGTTTTAAGGAGCATGTGTCGTTGCTGCGTCCGCTGGTTCAGAGCGGTCAGATTCAGGTTGCGAACCACACCTACAGCCACGCCGACCTGACCACCCTGGACGCTGAGGGCGTGAAGGAAGAGCTGCAGCGTAACGAGGACGAGATTATGAGCATGTTCGGTGTCTCGTCGAAGCCGTACTTCCGCCCGCCGTACGGCCGCTATAACGATGCGGTGCTGAAGGCTGCTGGCGAGATTGGTTTTACCCGCCCGGTCATGTGGAACGGCACTACCGGCGATGAGGCGAAGACGAGCGCCCGCGTGATTTACACGCGCTGCATCCGCTACATGCTCCCGCAGCAGATTGTGCTGGGTCACCTGAACTACGAGACAATCATCCCGATCCTGGATAAGGTGAAGGGCTTGCTCGATGACCGCGGCCTGACTGCGGTGACGATTCGTGACTACTACGGTGACGCATCCGAGGAAGAGATTAAGGCGGCGGCTCCTTCGCCGACCCCTACCCCGGAGGAGCACACCCCGTCACCTGAGGCGACCACCGAGGCCCCTACCCCGGAGCCTACTACTGAGGCTCCGACTCAGGCTCCGACCACTCGCTATGAGGATGAGGCAGCGGCTAGCCAGCAGGCTAGTACGGCTCCGGCGGCAACGACTGCTCCGCCGGCTCGTGCGACGGCGGCTCCGGCGGCGACGACCGCGCCGGCTGCTACGACGAGCGCTTCGGCAACTGCCCGCCGATAGGGTCGCGTATATTGCGTGTGCTAAGCCCCCTTGGCTCCGGTTCCTTTACGGACCGGTTCGAGGGGGCTTTGCCGTACCCGGTTGGAAGAAAAACTGAGGAATAAATGCTGGGGAATAATCGCGGCGGCAGGGGCGTTAGGTGAGCGTACAGTCGCGGCGGCTGCCGCATCCGAGTATGAGAGGAATAGATAACATGCGTATTGATATTTGGTCCGATATTGTGTGCCCATTCTGCTACGTGGGCAAGCGTAACCTGGAGCAGGCGCTCGCCGAGTTTGAGCACCGTGACGAGGTTGAGGTGGTGTGGCATAGTTTTGAGCTGGACCCGTCGGCTACGGAACATCCTGCCGGTTCGCTGCCTGAGATGATTGCCGGTAAGTATCAGATGTCGTTGGAGCAGGCGATTGCGAGCCAGGAGTCGTTGGCGGAGCGTGCCCGCGAGGTGGGTTTGGATTTCAATTGGCGTCAGGCGCGTTACGGTAACACGTTTGATGCGCACCGTGTGATTCATTATGCGGCGGAGCAGGGTTTGGCGTCGGCGGCGCAGGAGGCGTTTAAGCTGGCGTACTTTACGCAGGGCCGTTCGGTGCAGGATCACGAGTCGATTCTGGATATTGCTTCTGAGATTGGCCTGGATACTGCCGAGGTTGAGGCGGTGTTGAAGAGCGACCGTTACGCGGCGGATGTGCGTGCTGATGAGCAGTTGGCGCGCCAGCTGGGCATTAATGGTGTGCCGTTCTTTTTGATTGAGTCGAAGTGGGCGGTCAGTGGTGCGCAGCCTGCGAAGATGCTGGTGCAGGCGCTGCGTCAGGTGTGGGAGGAGACTCACCGTGTTGAGTTTTTGAACCCGCTGGCGGACGCGGCTGGTGATGCGGCAGGTGACGATGCTGCGGAGGCGGGTCCGTCCTGCGATGTGAACGGCAACTGCTCCTAGCGGCGGCTCTGGCGAGAGCTGCCCCGACGGGGGCGCTACTCCCCTAGCGCCCCGGCTAATGCAGCCTCAGATATAGCGAAGCCTCTTGTGCCGGTTCTTGGCTAAACCGGTACGAGGGGGCTTTACTATGCCCGCACGTTACATCTTCCCTTGTGAGAAATTTTTGGGGGCTCAATAGTACCTGCGGGTGGGGCTGTTTTCCTTTACACTGGAGTGTGTGTTCTACGGTGAACACGCTTGTCCACTCACTTCTAAAGGAATATTGTGTTGAAAATTCACGCCGCGACCGCTGGTGTTCTTGCGGGTGCTCTGTTGCTGACTGGTTGCTCTTCGTCTGTTCGCGCTCCGAAACCTAAGCCTTCTGTGTCTGCGTCGACGTCTGTTTCTGCTAGCCCTTCTGCTTCGGCTTCTCCTACTGCTTCTTCGACGCCGAGTGCGTCTGCGTCTCCTTCGGAGTCTCCTTCTCCGACGGTAACTCCGTCTGCGGTTCCGACGACTGAGGCTCCCGTGCAGGCACCGGCTGCTGAGGTACCTTCCGCGGAGGCGCCGGCGGCTCCGGCAGCTGAGGCTCCCGCGCAACAGGCTGAGCCTGTTCAGCAGGCGCCGGTAGCTACGGAGGCGCCCGTCCAGCAGGCGCCCGCGCAGGCTCCGGCGGCTGAGGCTCCCGCTCAGCAAGCTCCCGCGCAGCCGGTTCAGCAGGCTCCGGCGCAGTCGAGTGTTTACTACGAAACATGCGCTGATGCTCGTGCGGCTGGTGCGGCGCCGTTGCATCGTGGCGAGCCGGGTTACCGCCCGGGTCTAGATAAAGACGGTGACGGCGTGGCGTGCGAGCCGAAGAAGAAGCATTAGGCTTCTGCCCCCAGATATAGCGAAGCCCCCTTGTCCTGGTTCTGTGTGAACCGGGGCAAGGGGGCTTCGTCGTATCAGCCTAGTTCTGTTAGCTCAGCCGGTGAGGTTAGCGCGGTTGGTAGGCGCGGGCACGCTCAGCACGAGCACGGCGCGCCTCCGCATCCTGTAGGACCGGCACCAGCATACGCACCACCTGCTCCATGCCACGCAACACCATCTTCACCCACAGGGTCACCGACCACGCCGTCGCCAGGCGCGGGTGGCGGGCACGCATCCAACGCACACCCTGAAAAGAGACCGTGTAATACAGCAAAAACAGCAGCGCCTCACGGAAGCGGTGCACCTGCCGAAGGATAGGGTTCTGAGGAAGCTTCGTCATGCCTCCCAGTATACCCACCGGACCCCGCCAGGGCTCCCCCGCGCTACCCGTAATAGTCGCGAATCGTCACCGTCTTCAACCCGCGCCGATCCAACAACGCCCGAATACGGTCCAACTCAGACACCACACCCCGATAATTCAAATGCCCAATCACAATATGCTGAGCCAACGCATACTTCTCCGCATAGGCGTACACCTCAGCCGAAGAAATATTAGACGAATCCGCCAACGACCCGAACCACAACACCGGGCGCGTAAAACCACACGACGCCGCAGCCGCCAACACGCGCGCATCATAATACCCGTACGGCGGGCGGAAATACGGCTTCGAAGACACCCCAAACAGCCGCATAATCTCCTCATCATTACGGGTCAACTCCTGAACAATCTGCTCATCCGTCAGGCTCGTCAACGCCGCATGACTATACGTATGGTTCGCAATCTGCAGCTGGCCACTCTTCACCAGCGGAAGCAACAGGTCACGATGCTGCTTAAACGCCGGGTACTGGCCGTTGATAAAGAAGGTGAGGCGCGTGCCGGTACGGCGTGCGAACTCCGCGTAGGCGCGCACCACCTCCGGGTCGGCACCGTCATCGACCGTCCACGCAATGTACTTTCCCTCACCGGGCAGGCCGGTCTGCGGGCCGTCCCAGGCACGAGCCGCAGGAACAGGGTTCGAGGAGGTCGCAGTCGCAGAAGCCGTCTGAGATGCCGCAGTGGTAGGGGACGCGGTACCCGATGCGGAGCCAGTTGCAGATGGGGAGGGGGGCAGCCGACGAGCTTGCTGAAGGAGTCGCCGAGGCGCTACCCGATGCACTACCGGACGGGCTGCTCGACGGGGTACCGCCCGGGGCTGACCCGCTCGCTGCTCCGTGGGTGCCTTCCGCCGCGGACGGGGTGCAGCCGGTCAAGCCAAGACCCAGCACACCGAAACCCACCGCGCCCAGACCAAAGGTACCAACGTGGCGCAAGAGTTCCCGTCGACCCATGGAGGCACGGGCAGAAGCACCCGATACTGCTGGGGTAGCGGCGGGGTCAGCGATAGCGGATTGACGAGGAGCGATAGGTGTTTCTGAGTGTGGAACAGTGTTCATATTATGAGTGTATGATGAGACCGCCGTTAGATATCGAAAAATTCAAAATATTACTTAATGATTAACAACGCTGCCAAGAACGAACCTTTACGCGTTTTCCTACCGGTTCCTCACCAGAGACCACACTCGACACGCTACAGATTCCAGCGCCGCACGGTAGGAACCCTAGCCACAGCACAGCAGTGCCCCTCCCCCAGAACGCGTTTACCACGCGCCCGGGAAAGGGGCCTCAATCTATAAAGTTCACGAAACCGTGGAGCCACGTACTCGACTAAAGACCTACTCGGGTTCAGTCTCTACCGGCTACTCCGCCTCAGCAGGCTCCGACGCCTTCAGTGCTTCCAGTGCCGCCGCCTCCGCAGCCTCTTCGGCGTCCGCCTCAGCCACGCGCTCAGCATCCGACTCAGCAGAAGTCACCGCCGCCGGGTTCGTCAAAACCTTCACACCCATGCTGCGCAGCGCATCCGTATTCGTGATCGTCTCGTCATTATCAATCAGGTACACCTTGTACCCGTCATTCCGCAGACGACGCATCAGCTCCAGGAGCATGCTCTGAGCGACCTCATCCACCGCGTACACTCGCGTCACGTCCAGGGCGACCTTTGAGCCCTCCATCGGGGCTTCCACAATCTCACGGATCACGCGCTCCACGCCCGCAAAACGGATGCGTCCCTGCAACTGAATCAGGCGCATCGAATCCTCACCCGAACCAATCAGGTAGTTCGCGCGCAACGCCGAACGAGCCACGGTCGGCACGTTCATCACGTGCATGCCCATGTCATCCGAGAACTGCTCGAACAGCTCCACACCGCGCACACTGTTACCGTGACCGTCCAGGCGCGGGGAGAACGTCGCCACACCCAGCTGGCCGGGCACAGCACCAATGATGCCGCCGCCCACGCCGCTCTTCGCCGGCACACCCACCTGGGTCGCCCAGTCACCCGCCGAGTTATACATGCCGCACGTGAACATGACGCTCAGCACCTGACGCACCACAGTCTTAGGAACCACCTGCTCACCCGTCACCGGATGCACACCGTAGTTCGCCAGAGTCGCCGCCATCAGCGCCAAATCCTTAACCGTCACCATCAGCGAGCACTGGCGGGTATAGCCCTGCACCGCCACAGTCGGGTCACCGGTCAGGATGCCGTGACCACGTAGCATATGCGCAATCGCGTAGTTGCGGTGCGCGTGCTCCAGCTCAGACTCGTACACGCGCTCATTCACCGACAGGCGACGACCCGCAAACGCAGACAGACCAGAAATGACGCGCTCCATGCGCTCGCCCTGCGTCGCACCGGGAGGGCCCACCAGCGAATGGGTGGTAATCGCGCCGGCATTAATCATCGGGTTCAGCGGCTTACCGGAGCCATCCTCCAGGGACAGCTCGTTGAACGGCTCGCCGGAAGGCTCCACGCCCACCTTCGCGAGCACATCATCATAGCCGCGATCCGCGAGCGCCAGGGCGTACACGAACGGCTTAGAAATCGACTGAATCGTGAACTCCACATCGGAGTCGCCGGCGGCGTACTGCTCACCATCAACCATGGCGATAGACGCGGCGAGCTTGTCCGGGTCCACGGCGGCAAGTTCCGGAATGTAGTTTGCCAGCTCACCGGAGGTATCAGAAGCGACCGACTCGAGGGTCTCGGTCAGGTAAGTGGCAATAGGTGAATGCATAGTGTTCCGTATCTGCTGCTAATCGTGGTTGTTCTCGTCAAATTCTAGGATGCGCCCGCCGACTGTTCCGTTTCAGCTGGGCTGAGGCGCTCATCGTTGCAGGCTACCGCGGCGGCCATTCTAAAGAGCCTGCCGGTGAGCCTGTCAAAGTGTGTGGGTGAGGAGCACCTTTTGCTCCCTAAAGAGTGTATCTTTTGCGTGTTGAAGCCACCAAATATAACGGTCACTTCTCCCCCGCCATTCCGGCACGCAGAAATCATACACGCAAGGTTTTCAAGTGGCTTAGGGGTGGCGAATCGAAGCCGACTCACGACCACCCAACTCGGCAGTCTCCAGCTGGAAAGTCGAGTGCTCCACCGACACCTCAAAATGGCTCGCCACGCACGAACGGATACGGTCCAAAATCTCCACTGCAGACCCATCATGGAAGCACGAATCGGCAACCACCACGTGCGCGGTCACCACCGGCAGACCGGTCGCCACCATCGAGGCGTGCACATCGTGCACCTCCACAACGCCCTCAACGCGCAGCATGTGCTCACGCATCGCGTCCAGGTCCAGGCCGTCCGGGGTAAACTCCATGAGCACCGCCGTGGTCTGCTTCATCAAACGTACTGCACGCGGCACAATCAGCGCCGCAATGAATAGACCCGCCAGGGCGTCCGCCTGGTAGAAGCCGGTCAGCCAAATCACGATAGCCGCCACAATCACGCCCAGCGAGCCCAGGGCGTCATTGAGCACCTCCAGGAACGCGGCACGCATATTGAAGTTCGCGTTCCTCGCCGTAGCCAGCACCGCAATGCCAATAACGTTTGCGACCAGGCCGACCACACCAAAGATCAGCAGCTCGGTGCCGGGCACCTCCGGCGGGGCGAACAGGCGATGCACGCCCTCCACCGCCGTGTAGATACCCACCGCCAGCAGCAGCACCGACTGCCCGAGGGCGGCAAGCACCTCAATACGGCGGAAACCCCACGTGCGGCGGGACGTTGCCGGGCGCGTCATGAGCGAAGCCGCCGTAAGCGCCACCAGCAGGCCCGAGGCATCCGTAACAGCGTGCGCCGTATCAGTCAGCAACGCAAGACTTCCGGTGACCAACGAACCAATCGCCTGCGCCAACACAATAACGACCGCCAGACTGAACGCAATCAGCAGGCGCGGACGCATCGAGGCGGCGTCCTCCGGGCTCGGGGCATGCGAATGGTCGTGGTGATGCCCGTGATGCCCGCCGTGGCCGTGATGTGCGTGCGCTCCCATGAGTGACTCCTCAACTATGAACTGTGTTGTTGACTATCGAGAGTTATCGGCAGATAGCAAAATCGCCCGATTCACAAGAACCGGGCGACAAGCTCCTCAACCGAGGAAAACGTGGAGATAAGGGGACTCGAACCCCTGACCCCCTGCATGCCATGCAGGTGCGCTACCAGCTGCGCCATATCCCCATATTCTGTTAGTGACCTCAACGAGGCAACATGAATATATTACACACACCACGGACAGCGATGCAAACCAGCGCACCCAAAAATCCAAAAAGTTCCCGGCGGGTAAGCCAAAGGCTAAGCAAGAAGGGCGGACCCCGCGGCACCATACAGCGCCAGCAGAGCCCACCCCTCATCAGCTAAAAATCAAGCAGAAGCCTATGCCTCATCCTGAGCGGGAATGATGCGTGCAGCATCTTCCTCAGTCTCACCCTCAATGTCGAAGGGAGCCTCGTTCTCAACGCCCAGCTCAATACGCGGAGCCTCAGCCCACAGACGATCCAGAGCGTAGAACTCGCGGTCCTCCTCATGCTGAACGTGCACGACAATATCGCCGAAGTCCAGCAGAATCCAACGACCCGAGGAACGACCCTCACGGCGGACCGGCTTCAGGTCAGCCTGCTCACGCAGAGCGTCCTCAACCTCATCCGCAACGGCGTTCACGAGGCGCTCATTGTGGGCAGAAACCACCAGGAAGCCATCAATCAGACCCATCGCGTCGGATGCATCCACAGCGAACAGGTTCGTTCCCTGCTTCTCCTCCGCAGCGCGGGCGGCAATGCGCAGAGCCTCAATCGAGGACTGTGCAGCAGTCATATTTTCCTTCCTTGCCGGCAGAACACCCGCCGGCAGCACCCGCAACAGGGGTGCATTGTTCACGGCCTACTTAGGGCCAAAAATCATAATCAGACCAACAACGACCAGGGCGAGCAGCAGCACAATCCACAGCCACGCCAGGGAGGCCTTCTGTGCAGGCTGCAGAACCTCTTCAGCCTTCTCAACAGCGCCCTTAGAAGCGGACTCCTTGGAAGCCTCAGCGGAAGGTACCGGAGCAGACTTGGACTTAGCAACCTTAGAATCAGCAACCTTGGACTCTGCATCCTTCGCGGCTTCCTCAGACTCCTCAGCGTCCTCGGTAACCTCTTCAACCAGGGCAGCAGACTCTTCGGGATCCTGACGATCCACCATGCGCTGCAGCAGCTCCTCAACCTCATCCGGGCTCAGAGCAACAGTCGGGTCGCCGTCCACCGAATCCACGGTATCCCCTGCGGAGGCGCTATCCAGCACGCTCAGGTCAAGACCCTGCGCGTTCACTGCGCTCACGCGGGTGGGCAGTTCGTCAGCAGACTCTTCAACCTCAGCAACCTCAACGGTCTCTTCCTCAACGGAAGCAACCTCGGTCTGCTCAGCCTCAACGTCAGAGCTGTCCAGCTCCTCAACCTTCGGCTCATCGCGCACCAGGTACTGGTGCAACTCGGGTTCCGGCTTCTCCTCCTTGACCACGGCGATAACCGGGATCGAAGAAGTCATCGGGTTATTCACCGCGGAGGGGCTGGTCGCATCCACACGGTTCTGCGCAATCTCTTCGGGACGCAGAACACGCAGGCTACTGGTCAGAGGAGCAGGCTCGTGCAGCTTCTCCTCATCGTTCGCCTCAGTGTCAATCTTGCCCTGAGCCGCCAGCGCCGCAAAACGACGCTGAACAGCCAGAACCTGCGGGTCAATAGCGTTCGTATAAATCACGGAGCCCATGTTGGCAACAGGCTTCGCGGGCTCACCGCGGCGGGCCGCACGCAGGTACTCGGCAACTTCTTCACGGTAGCGGGCAAGACGGCGCGGACCCATCACCTTGGTAGGCGGCGGCACCTCAATGCCGTCCTCGGTCACGTACGTCTCGTAGAGGTACGCTTCGTCCTCGCTATAGGGCTTCGAACCCGTAGCTTCACTCATGTGTTCCCTCATTATTCGTCGATTGGGGTGCCTGCCCAGACTCATCCTTCACGCGGGGCAAGCCGTCACGGTACGCCGTCAAGGCGTCCTTCTTGTACAGGCCGTACTTAGCGATGTACTGCACCACACCATCGGGCACCAGGTACCAGATGGGGGCGTCTTCAGCTGCGCGGCGACGAATATCGGTCGAAGAAATCGCCATCGCAGGAATCTTCAGGGTCGTAATATGACGACCCTCAGCCATCGGCGGATCCAGCTCATGATCGGGGCGGGTCACGCCCACAAAAGTCGCCAAATCCCACAGCTTATGGGCATTGCGCCAGGTCATAATCTGGCTAATCGCGTCCGCACCGGTAATGAAGAACAGGTCAGCATCCGGGCGCAGGGCACGCAGCTCGTTAAGCGTATCAAAGGTGTAGGTGGCGCCGCCACGGTCAATATCAATACGGCTCACCGTAAAACGCGGGTTCGACGCGGTCGCAATCACCGTCATCAGGTAGCGATGCTCAGCGTCACTCACGTGCCGCTCCCCCACCTTCTGCCAGGGCTGACCGGTCGGAACGAACACAACCTCGTCCAGGTCGAACACGGCGGCAACTTCACTAGCTGCCACCAGGTGTCCGTGGTGAATCGGGTCGAAAGTTCCACCCATCACACCCAGACGCACCCGACCGGGGGTACGTGGGGGAATCGACTCGGTGCTCGGAGCACCAAAATCAAGGTGAACAGGCTGGTCAGTCACAAATGCCGTCCTTGCTGGGGACAGAGACCGCGCCACGGCAACTTAAGAAGCCACCACAGGTGCGGATGCGGGCAGATACACAGAAGGTACGCAACACCGAAAACGGCCCGCGTACATTCCCCTCTATGCTACCTGCTTACGGTCAAAAAAACCGAAATGACGGGGGTGAGCTAAGCCGCCAGTGGAATACCCAGCCAGCACGCCCGACCACAGGTTCACCGCAGGCTCACCCGCATATTCCGACACACACATCCGGCGCGAGAGGCAACCATAACCGCAACCGCAGAACGCACAAGAAAGCGCAGCGCACAAAAGAATGTGCCGCACACCGGAGCAAACCCCGGTGCGCGGCACCATTCACTGTCTAAGTAACAGCTAACGTTGAGCGACTAGTCGTCGATGTTCGGCATGTCGATATTCTCGTCGACCTTGCCTTCCTTCAACTTCTTGCGGTACTCAACCGACTCGGTCCACACGCCTGCAACACGCTCGGACTCCAGCTCGGCACGAGCCTCCGCCTTCGCGTCCATACGCTCCTTGTACTCCACACGCTTCTGCGCACGAGTCGGGCGAATAATCTCTTCCAGACGGGCGTCCGTACCACGCGGGGAGGACAGCAGCTCAGCACCACCGACCATGGTCGGCTCCCAATCGAAGATCACCGAGTTGTCGTTCTCACCAATCACCACGGCGTCACCGGCACGAGCACCAGCCTTGAACAGCTCATCCTCAACGCCCAGGCGTGCCAGGCGGTCCGCCAGGTAGCCGACAGCCTCATCATTATTGAAGTCAGTCTGCTGAATCCAACGCTCAGGCTTCTCACCAATCACGCGGAACAGCGGCTCAAGGTTACGCTCCTCGCGGCGAATAATGAACTCCTGCTTCTTCTTACCGCGGAAGCCCTTCGGGCGAACCACAGGAGCCTCAACAACCACGCGCTCCGCTTCCTTCTCGGCAGCGGCACGAGCCACGCGGTCCTCCTCCACGAGCTTTGCCATCGCAAAGATCAGGGACTTCAGACCCTCATGGGAAGCAGTCGAAATCTCGAAGACCTTAAAGCCCATCTCCTCAAACTCGGGGCGAACAAACTCCGCCAGCTCACGAGCCTCAGGAACGTCAATCTTATTGAGCACCACAATCTGCGGACGCTCATGCAGCGGCACGGTCACACCCGCAGTCGGGTCAACCTCGTAGTTCTGCAGCTCGCCGCGGGATCACCTCAAAGTCACTAATCGGGTCACGGCCCGGCTCCAGGGTCGCACAGTCAATCACGTGCACCAGAGCCGAAGAACGCTCCACATGGCGCAGGAAGCGGTGGCCCAGACCGCGGCCCTCCGAAGCGCCCTCAATCAGACCAGGAACATCCGCGACGGTGTAGCGAACATCGCCCGCCTGCACCACACCCAGGTTCGGGATCAAAGTGGTGAACGGATAGTCAGCAATCTTCGGACGCGCCGCAGAAATCGCAGCAATCAACGAAGACTTACCCGCCGAGGGGTAACCCACCAGAGCCACATCCGCAATGGACTTGAGCTCCAGAACAATATCAGCCTCTTCACCGGGGGTGCCCAACAGAGCAAAACCGGGAGCCTTACGCTTAGCCGAAGCCAACGCAGCGTTACCCAGACCGCCCATACCGCCACGGGCAGCAACATACTCGTCGCCCACACGCAGCAGGTCAGCCAAAACATTACCCTCGCGGTCCTTCACCACAGTACCCTGCGGCACGGTCAGAACCAGGTCCTCACCGTTAAAGCCGTGGTGCATATCGCCACGACCAATATCGCCATTCGGGGCGTGCTGGTGCGGGCTGTGGTGGTACTCCAGCAGGGTCGTGGTCTGGTTATCTACGCGCAGAATCACCGCGCCACCATTACCACCGTTACCGCCGTTAGGGCCGCCCAAGGGCTTAAACTTTTCACGTCGCACGGAGACGCAGCCGTTACCTCCGCGACCGCCAGATACATGCAAGACCACGCGGTCCACGAACTCTGCCACGGGTTCTCCTTATCTTGAACATCTTCACTTCGCCACCGCACGGCACACACCAATCATGCTGCGGATGCGGCGGCAGGCGCGACCGGGTTGGGGTGCGCCTCATCGTGGAACCCAGCACGGGCATCCACGGCATTCGAGGTCATAGCGAGAGGGGGTAGACTAACGCCTACCCCCTCTGCCCTAGCGGTGAGTATTACTCAGCTGCTGCCAGGATGTTAACGACCTTGCGGCCCTTGCGGGTACCGAATTCGACGGTGCCTGCTGCCAGAGCGAACAGGGTGTCGTCGCCACCGCGGCCAACGTTCAGGCCGGGGTGGAAGTGGGTGCCGCGCTGGCGAACGAGAATCTCGCCTGCGTTGACGGACTGGCCGCCGTAGCGCTTAACACCGAGGTACTGGGGGTTCGAGTCACGGCCGTTACGGGTGGAGCTTGCGCCCTTCTTGTGTGCCATTCTGTATTCCTACCTTAGGGTTGAATTCCGGTCGTCTTAATTACGCGTTGATAGCGGTAATCTTGACGGTGGTCAGCTCGGCGCGGAAGCCCTGACGCTTCTTGTAACCGGTCTTGTTCTTGTACTTCTGAATAACGATCTTCGGACCGCGCAGGTCCTCAACCTTCTCAGCAACAACCTTGGCGGAAGCCAGGGACTTTGCGTCAGCGGTGACCTTGTCACCGTCGACGAGCAGCAGCACGGGCAGCTCGATGGTGCTGCCGGGCTCGCCTGCAACACGGTCAAGGGTAACGAGGTCGCCTACGGAAACCTTCTCCTGGCGGCCGCCAGCGCGTACAATCGCGTATGCCACTATGGGACTCACTTTTCTCGACAACTTGCTTCTTGAATCTCACACGAATGAGCAGCCTGCGCTTTCATTGCTGTGCGCCCTCCCCCGCCAATCAAATGACCGCGAACAAGGAGGAACGGCCCGTGCGTTCCGACGGGATTGCCCGCCGAAGCCAACACGCGAGGCTCACCGGTGGTGTCTCTCTCCCGCACGTTCCAAACTCAGCCGAATACTCGACCGCGCCGAAGACGATGCGGGTGGGAGCGGTGTCTCCCGCTGGCCCTGCGTCGATAGGGCTTCACTGAGATAAACACCAGTCCTTAAGGATACGGCATGATCTACGCGCCGCGCAATAGATAAATTTTCGGAACACCCGAAGTCGGCACGTGATGCTCCTCTAATACTGCACCGCACGCTTAGTAGCGCCTTTAATAATGACGCAGCACACGCACAGAAAAAAATAGCCTCGGTAGGGAAGTTCCGGCTCGCCCTACCGAGGCTATCTCATATACACACACCATCGGATTTCCGATGATCGGAAGCTAAAGACTAATCGTCCTTACCTTCACGCTTAATGTCGGCAGCGGCAACGCCAATGCCGAACAAGACAGGGGCCGAAGCGTCATCAGCCACCGGAGCCACATCCGCAACAGAAGCGGAAGCAACCACGGAACCCTCAGCACGCTCGGAAGCGTCCACGGTCACGACCTGAGCACCGGCACCGGCGCTCGAAGCCGCACGGCGAATGCGACGCTTACGCGGGGTCGAACCGGGCACCTGAGCCGCAGGCGTCTGATCCTCAACCGGAGCCTCAACCGCTGCAGGAGCTGCGCCCACCACACCGGTCACAGCCGGAGCACCAATCACGCCGGTCACAATCGGGCGAGACTCAGACTTCTCAACCTTATCAGCCTTCGCGGGTGCCTGCTCGGATGCCACGCTCTGCTCAGCTGCCTTCTCGGCGCGCTTCTCATCAGCGGCACGACGAGCACGGCGGCGAGACGCACGCGGAGTCTCACGAACATCCTCAATGCGCAGGTCCTCACGCTCAACACGCTTGGACTCCTGAGCCTTCTGCACACCCGAGTTTACCTCAGCGGAGGTTGCCTCAGCGTTCTGCTGCTCGCGGTTCTGACGCTTGGACGAACGACGCTCCTCCGAACGATCCTCACGGCCCGAACGGAACGACTCACCCTCGGCGCGGGCAAGACGGCCAGCCTTCTGAGAAGCACGAGCCTTCGCCTCACCGGCGCGAATCGCCTCAAAACGATCCGAGGAGCGGCTAAAGCGCGGGTCGAGCTCCGGGTCAACGTGGTGCTCGTCCTCCAGCGCACCCGCGCCGGAATCCTCAACAGCGGCAATATCCGCATCGGTCAGCTCGCGACGCTGGCGGTTACGAGAAGACTTCTTCTCGCCACGCTTGGACGAACGACGCTCTTCCGAACGTTCCTGATCAGAACGCTCCTCAGCAGAGTCCTTCGAGGAATCCTCAGCGGACTCTTCCACGCGGTCAAACGCGCTCGCCAGCTGCTCCAGGGAGAAGCCGCCCTGCTCACCAATCCAGTTGCCCTCGGTGACCTCAGCGACCTTGTCCTCACGCTGAGCAACCTCGGCGTGAGCCTGCTCGCTGGCGGCCTCGGCAATACCCTGAATCTCCTGCTCAAGCGAGAGCTCAGCGGTCTCCGCGCGGCGCGAACGCTTGCGACGCTTACGCTTCTTACGGGTCGAAGTGGTCTCCTCCGAAGCCTCGTCAGCCTGAGCGGATGCGGCAGCCACCGCAGCCATAGCGTTACGGCGCTCAGCCTTCTTCGACTCCAGGGCATCCTGCTTCTGCTGGTCACGAGAATCCTCGCGGGCAGCCGCACGGGCACGCTTACGGTCATTACGCTCGTGACGGTGGATGTAATCCGACGCGCCACCGCTACGACCGCTCAGCGGCTGATCGTGCACAATCAGGCCGCGGCCAGCACACTGCTCACAGGGCTCCGAGAAGACCTCAAGCAGACCGGTACCCAGGCGCTTACGGGTCATCTGAACCAAACCCAGCGAAGTCACCTCAGCCACCTGGTGCTTGGTGCGGTCACGGCCCAGGCACTCAATCAGGCGGCGCAGAACCAGGTCACGGTTCGACTCAAGCACCATGTCAATGAAGTCAATGACGATAATGCCGCCGATATCGCGCAGACGCAGCTGACGGACAATCTCCTCAGCAGCTTCCAGGTTGTTCTTGGTGACGGTCTCTTCCAGGTTGCCGCCGCTACCGGTGAACTTACCGGTGTTTACGTCCACCACGGTCATGGCTTCGGTACGGTCAATCACCAGCGAACCACCCGACGGCAGGTACACCTTACGGTCCAGTGCCTTCGCCAGCTGCTCGTTAATGCGGTAGTGGTCGAAGAGGTCGTCGTCGCTATCCCACTGCTGCAGGCGGGAGACCAGGTCCGGCGCCACGTAGGTCACGTACGCCTCGATGGAATCCCAGGCGTTCTCGCCCTGAACGATCATCGCGGTGAAGTCCTCGTTGAAGACGTCACGCACGGTCTTAATCATCAGGTCGGGCTCCTGGTAGAGCATCTCCGGAGCCAGCACCTTACGGGAGTTAGCCTTCTCCTGAATCTCTTCCCACTGAGCACGCAGACGGTTAATGTCGTGGGTCAGCTCCTCCTCAGAAGCACCCTCCGCCGCGGTACGAACAATCACGCCAGCACCCTCGGGCAGCTTGTCCTTCAGAATCTTCTTCAGGCGAGCACGCTCAGTGTCGGGCAGCTTGCGGGAAATACCGGTCATCGAACCACCCGGCACGTACACCAGGAAGCGACCGGGCAGAGAAACCTGGCTGGTCAGGCGGGCACCCTTGTGACCAATCGGGTCCTTGGTGACCTGCACCAGAACCGAATCGCCGGGCTTCAGGGCGTTCTCAATCTTGCGGGGTGCACCGTCCAGACCGGTGACATCCCAGTTGACCTCGCCCGCGTACAGCACAGCGTTGCGGCCGCGTCCAATGTCAACGAACGCAGCTTCCATGGACGGCAGAACGTTCTGAACCTTACCCAGGTACACGTTGCCAATCAGGGAATCCTGCTGGGTCTTGGACACGAAGTGCTCAGCCAGCACGCCGTCCTCAAGCACACCAATCTGGATGCGGCCGTCCTTCTGACGAACCAGCATCTGACGGTCCACGGACTCGCGGCGAGCCAGGAACTCAGCCTCAGTCACGATGTGGCGGCGGCGGCCCAGGGAGCGGGACTCGCGGCGGCGCACACGCTTCGCCTCCAGGCGGGTAGAACCGCGCACACCGGTCACAGTGTTGGATGCGTGAGAGTCAGCCAGGCGCGGCGCACGCACCTTGGTGACGGTCTCAACGTCGTCATCAACGCCGCCCTCAATCTCAATATCTTCGGTACCGCGGCGACGACGACGACGACGGTGGCTCGTCACCTCAGCCTCAGCGGCAGCCTCCTCGCGGCGGCGCTCCATGCGCTCCTTACGCTTCTGCTCCTCGGCAGCGGCGCGGCGTGCCTCACGCTCCAGCTTGGCGGCAACAGCGAGCTCGCTCAGCTCCTCCGGCTCGGGTGCCATGAACAGCGGCATCGCACCCATGGGGTACGCGAGCGCAGCTCCTGCAGCTTTTCGCGCTGCAGGTCGCTAATGGTCTTTACCGGCTCGGGAGCTTCTGCGGGATCCTCAGCTGCGGGCTCCTCCGCAGACTCTTCTGCGGCGGGTGCCTCAGGTACAGCTTCTTCGGTTGCGGATTCTTCAGCAACCGCAGTAGCCTCGGCGGGCTGCTCAGCAGCTTCAGCGGTAGCCTCGGTCTTCTCAGCCTTCTCAGCTTCCTCAGCCTGTGCCGGGGGCACGACCTCAACCTTGGCGGTCTCTTCCTTCACCTCAACGGCAGACTCGGCAGCGGGCTCAGTAGCGGCGGGCTCAGCAGACTCAGCGGCGGGGGGAAACAACTTCCTCCACCTTCGCGGTCTTCTCCACAACAGCAGGCTCAGCCGCCTTCTTCTCAGCAGCCTCAAACAGGCTATCCAGAGTAGAAGCAACCTCGGTCTCAGACGCAGCGGGAGCGGCAACCTTCGGTGCCGGCGCGTGCTTAGCCTTAGCGTTACGCAGGTTGGTCAGGCCAGCAGCAATCGCCTCATCCAGGGGAACCTCAGGAGCCTTCTCCTTCTTCGGGCGACCCGGACGGCGGCGCTCAGTACCCTGCTGGGCGTCAGAGCTCTCACGAACATTCTTACGCAGAGTTTCACGGGTCTCTGCAGAGGCGTTCTTCTCCTCCGCGAGGGCGTTCAGCGCCTCAAAAACCCCAAGTTCGACGTTCTTCTCGTCAGACATTAATCTTCTTTCGTTACACCCTGCTCCGCACCGCAAGGATTTTAACAGCGCGCATACAGCGCAAAGCCTAGTTGCTGTCACCGCGGCTCAAGCCTCACCCTACGGTGCGCGTTCATTGGCGCTACCGGGCACTATCTCGTTCAGTGCTTCTGCCGTAGGGGGCGAGCGGGCGGAACGCAGAGCGCGCCGCGACGGTCACAGCCACCTCGCTCTCGAGCACGGCACGCTCACACCCTTCCTGGGTGCTCTGCCGGTCTTCGGGTTTCTTCGCCGAGGCGGGCGGCCCGCGCGGTGCGACAGTTATGCTCCGCGGCTTATAGCCGGCGCTCTTCGGGTACTCTCCCTCGATGCGTTGGTGGGGATCTTTATGCGCGTGCGGGGCGCACAAGACACCGTGTTCCATTATACCCGGTAGAGGGTACCTCTAAGCCACCCCGCCCATCCTATCTGGGCTTCACCTCCCGGCAGGATGCACGGGCACAATACCGCGGGCACTCTGCGGCGGACGCATTGCGGGTACAGCAAAGCCGGGCGTGCCACTACGCACCACCCGGCTTCAAAAAACTTTCAGAGAAGGAACTAGTCCAGACCCAGCTCCGCATCGCGCGCCTCACGAGCCTGCTGAGCAAGCTTCGGGTCGGTCGGCAGGTACTCCGGACCGGAACCGGTCGCGAACGGAACACCCAGAATGAAAACAAACGGAGAAACAACCAGCAGAATCACCCACAGCAGCGAGAAGTGACCGGCAGTCAGCAACAGCAGGGCAGTCAGAAAAATAACAGCAGCAACGCCCATTGCGGCAATTCCGGCAGTCTTCACGGTTCTCCTCGAAGGGGTATCAAGAATCTAGTGTCCAGCAGAACGGCAGGCAGTCAACGCCGCAGGCAAAACCCGCGGACGGCTCCAGCTGACGCCGCTCAAGAATATACCTGACCATTATACGCACCCGCGCCGCCTCCCCGCTGACTTCACGGCTCGGGTCACCGGCGCCTCCCCCGCTACCCGGCACCCCAGCCCTGCGCAACCAGCCCGGCATATTCTGCGCAGCCTCACCCGCCCGCAGACGCAACAACGCCCCGGCACCAACAGGCACCGGGGCGTTGCATGTTCGGGGTATCAACCCTCAACTGCTTAGCGCATCATGTTCACAATGACCTCAAAGAAGCGGATCACAATAATGCCGAAAATCAGGATCAGCCACAGGCTAATCGCAAACCACGACCAGCCGCGAGCGCTCTCACGCATCGACTGCGACGCCGGAATAACACCCGCCGAAATATTGCGGACCGTGGTCTTCACAAAAAGCGTGATGGTCATAATCCACACGATCATGCAGAACAGGCACAGGCGTTAATCTGGAACGTCGTCTGGTACCACAGCCACATAATGAATGCGGTCGCCGCAGCCAACCCAATGTTCATGCACACCCAGAACCACTTCTTAAACTGTGCGCCCGCCATGATTGCGGCACCGATAGTCACCACAATCGAGAAGCCCACCAGACCAATGAACGGGTTCGGGAAGCCGAAAGCTTCCGCCTGCGGGGTGCGCATCACCGTGCCGCAGCTGAGCAGGGCGTTGATATCGCAGACCGTGGAGTGGCCGGCATCAATGTAAATCTGCAGGCGCTCGTACACCAGAATCGCTGAAGAAATGAGTGCGATCAGGCCGGCGCCAACCAGCCAGAATCCGAGCTGTCGGTCTGAGTAGCTGCCCGGGGTTCCCGCGTGCCCGTGCTGCGCTTCTTTTGCAGCGCGGGTGGGCTCGGTAGTACTCGATGCGGCGGTACTCATACGACTCCTTTAGATAGTGTTTTACGGTGGTACTGTCCCAGCAGCACCGTCTTAAGCTCTGTAGTGTTGAGGGGCGCATGCAACCGTCAACGCGGCAGACGCCGGGGACGGTTGAGGAGGTGCCGGTTAGGTTCCTCAAGGGTGCGCCTCACCTCGTGCAGTAGCGGGTACGTACCGGCGCGGCATAGCCAGCACCCCGGAAGCGGTACCCCATTTATCCTAGCCTCTCACACCGCCAAATGGCACGCCATCAGCCTATATGTTCCGTTTTATGACGTGCTATTTTACACAGGTGGGCGCGTTTTCTGGACACTTTTGGGGCACTTTCAGGGCTCGTTCCGGGCACTTTCGGGGCGTCTTGAGCACGCGAAAACCCCCGGGAGGCGCCCGCAATTCAGCGGCGGGCGGAACCTTCCGAGGGTTTCAACGGGATATTTCTAGGGCTTTATCCGGGGCATCACTTAGGGCGGTATTACCTAGGGCAGCGGGTGGGTGTACGACTCGTCAAAGAACAGCTGCTCCAGCTCCACCGCGCGGCTAAAGAACTCGCGGGCACGTTGCGCATCCGACGGGCCCACACGGTCCAGTTCGCGGCGCAGGAAATCAACCAGCTCACGGAACTCCGGGTAGTCGTGCAGGGTAATCCACTCGTGGTGCACAAAAGATTCGGGACGCTTGGCGGGAGCTTTCGACGCCCAATCCAGGTACAGGCCCTCGCAAACCACCAGCACCGACAGAATCGCCGCGTAGCTGCCGCTAGCCGCCGCGTCGAGGAAGAGACGCTTGAAGCCGGTGGTCGCCTCCGTATCGGGCATGGAATCACGCTGATGCTCAGTCACGCCCAGAGTCTCAAAACAACGCAGGAAGTAGGTGTTCTCATCGCCCGCAATCTCGCCGGCAAACTGTGCCAAGCGCAGGCGACCCGCGAGAGTATCAGCGTTAGCAATCGCGCCACCAATCAGGGCGAGGAAGGTATCGAGGAAACGGTAGTCCTGCACCAGGTACCCCGCCATGACCTGCGGGGCGATCGAGCCGTCAAAAAGCTCAGCAACAAAGCGGTGATTCGTGGCGGAAAGCCAGGTGTCGAGGTTCTCCTGGCGCAGCGTCTCCGTGAACGAATCGGTGCCAATCAAATCGGTGAAGGGTGCGGGCATGATGGGTGCCTTTCACTATGTGGCATACCGTCGCTGGTATGCGTATGTGTGCGGGTGTGTTGGTGCGGCCTCAGACGTTGGGGCCGGCGCCTCAGCGAATATAGCACCGTGACGCCAAGGCGTGCCCGGTTTTGGGACCCCGGTGCCCAAAATTTTCGTTCTTTTCGATTTTTTGGGTGGGTGAGGGCGGATGATGCCGGTCAAATTCGGGCGATTGGGGTTAGGTGAGAGCCCATGGGAACACGTGAGAAATCATGCGTTCGAGTGGGACTATGAGGGCAAAGGCATAAAAAGCGGAGGCACGAAAAAAACGGGGTGCCACTCCCCCAGCCGGTAAAACCAGCCGGAGGGCGGCACCCCGCCTCATGTCTGCAACCTCAACAGGTCGCTTTAGTGATCCGCATCGTCCTCGGAATCATCATCACCGAAGAAATCATCGGTGTACGAATCGCCCAGCGGCAGACCCAGCGAATCCTCCAGCGAAGAACCCGCCGCAGACTCGCCACCCAGCTCAGCCATGATGCCGTCCAGCAGCTCATCCGGCTCAGCAGAGGCAGCCGCAGCCGCCGCGGCAGCCAGAGTCGAAGCCGACGCCGCACCCGCAGAACCCGCATAAGCACCCTCGGCACCCAGCTCATCCGGCAGCTCCTCAGCCTCAGCGCCGGGGGTCTTCGCCTCCTCATGCGCCGCCAGCAGGGTACGCGCCTCACCAATGACCGTAATCGAACCGGTAATCAGCACACCCGCCGACTCCTGCTCAAAGAGGGCGTTCTCCATGGCGGTAGCAATCGCCTCGTCCAGGTGCTCAAACACCTCAATCGAGTCTTCGTCCAGGCCCGCATCCAGCGCCAGCTCGTGCAGACGCTCCGGCGCAATCGCACGCGGCGAATCCGACGCCGCCAGGTACAGGCGGAAGGTACCGTCCGAAGCGTCCACGTACTCTTCGCGCATGGTCTCAAACATGCCCAGAGCATCCTTCTCACCCAAATACCGACCACGGAATGCAGGTGGGACAGCTTGAACGCCTCAGTCAGCGCAGCCGCGGACGCACGCACGCCGTGCGGGTTGTGGCCCGCATCCAGGATGGTCAGCGGCTCGGTGCGCACAACCTCCAGACGGCCCGGCGAGCGCACCGTCTCAAACGCGGTACGCACCACGTCCTCGGGCAGCTGACGCTGACCGCCGAAGAACGCCTCCACGGCGGCGAGAGCCACCACGGCGTTCTGCGCCTGATGCGCACCGTGCAGGGACAGCGGCACATCCGGGTACTCGCCCGCCAGGCCGCGCAGGGTCAGCAGCTGACCGCCGACCGCAAGCTCACGGGAGACAACGCCGAACTCCACGCCCTCAAAGGCGAAGGATGCTTCCTTCTCGCGGGCGGAGGCGAGCAGCACGTCCGCCGCTTCCGGGTCCTGTGCCGCAGAAACCAGGAAGCCGCCGGGCTTGATAATGCCGGACTTTTCGGTCGCAATCTCGGCGAGGGTTTCGCCCAGCATGTCGGTGTGGTCCAGACCGATCGGGGTGACCACGGAAACCACGCCGTCGGCAACGTTCGTGGAGTCCCAGGTGCCGCCGATACCGACCTCCAGCACCACCACATCCACCGGCTCGTCCGCGAAAATCGCGAAGGCGAGTACGGTAATGGACTCGAAGAAGGTCAGGGCGGGCTCGCCGCGGGAGGTCATCTCCGCGTCCACAATCTGCAGGTAGGGGGCGATTTCCTCCCAAATGCGCACGAAGGTGGCGTCCGGTACGGGCGCGCCGTTAATGCAGATACGCTCGGTGACGCTTTCGAGGTGCGGGCTGGTAAAGCGGCCCACGCGCAGGTCGTGGCCGAGCAGTAGCGCCTCAATCATGCGGGCGGTGCTGGTCTTGCCGTTCGTGCCGGTGATGTGGATGACCGGCGCGGCACGGTGCACGTCGCCAAGGATTTCGACGGCGCGCGCCACAGCGTCCAGGCGCGGCGCCATCTTGTTTTCGGGCGCTCGCGCCAGCAGTTCACCGTAGACCCGCTCCACGCCCTCGGGGTCGGGAATTGCGGGGTAATTCTTCTCGCTCATTGTTCTCCTCACTGGGATAGCCGGCCGGTGCCGGCAGGTGCCCACCGTGTGGCGGGATAGACGACGGGCCGCCCCACCCAATCAAGGGGGCGGGACGGCCGTACGATTCAGGCGTTTTATGCCTTGGCTACGCTAATGCTCAGCTCGGCTGCTTCGCTCAGCTGCAGGGACACGGCGAGGGTTTCGCCGGTCACCAGTGCCTCGTTGGTGCGCAGAGCTGCCAGAGTTTCCTCCGGTGCCGCGATGCTCAGGTTAATGCGGTCCGCAACGTTCAGGTCGGCGTCCTTACGTGCCTGCTGAATAGCGCGGATGGTGTCGCGGGCGATACCCTCGGCAACCAGCTCGTCGGTCAGCTCAATGTTGAGGACCAGGAAGCCGCCGGGCAGAACCGCAGCCGCAGTGTGCTCAGCACCCTCAGCGTCAGCGGCAACCACGGTTGCCAGCTCGTATTCGCCCTCTTCCAGAGCCAGGCCGCCGTCCAGAGCTGCCACGCCGACCAGGACGGTACCGTCCTCGGTCACGGCCCAGTCACCGGACTTGGATGCCTTAATGGCAACCTGCACCTGCTTGCCCAGGCGCGGACCTGCCGCACGTGCGTTGACCTTCAGCTGCTGGGAGATACCGTAGTCGGCGGGGTCGACGGTGTCGGCGCTGACCAGCTCCACCTGGCGCAGGTTCAGCTCGTCCTCGACGATGTTCGCGAAGTACTCCGCGCCCTTCTCACCGAAAGCGGTGCCCAGGGCTGCGAACTGCTCAGTGCGATCGCCACGGTCATCTTCTGCAGCGGCTGGCGCACGCGGATCTTCTTTTCCTTGCGCAGTGCCGAACCTGCGGAGCAGACCTCACGCACGGTCTGCATGAGAGCCAGCAGGTCGGACTCATCAGCGAAAGCGGATGCCTCGGGCCAGTCAGCCAGGTGCACGGAGCGTTCACCGGTGAGGCCACGGTAGATTTCCTCGCTGCTGAGCGGCAGCAGGGACGCGGCAACCTTCGACACGGTCACCAGTGCGGTGTAGAGGGTGTCGAATGCGTCGGTGTCTTCGTTGAAGAAGCGCTCGCGGGAGCGGCGCACGTACCAGTTGGTCAGTGCGTCGGCGTACTGGCGCAGGGATTCGCAGGCGTTCCAGATGTCGTAGGAGTCCATCGCTGCGGTGACCTGCTCGATGAGTTCGCGGGTCTTGCCGAGGATGAAGCGGTCCATCACGTGCTGCGAGTCGTACTTGAGCTTTGCGCTGTAGCCTTCGCCGTTGTTGGCGGCGTTAGCGTACAGGGCGAAGAAGTGGTAGACGTTCCACAGCGGCAGCATGACCTGGCGAACACCCTCGCGGATGCCCTGCTCGGTCACGATCAGGTTGCCGCCGCGCAGGATCGGGGAGGACATCAGGAACCAACGCATCGCGTCGGAGCCGTCGCGGTCGAGGACCTCGGAGACGTCCGGGTAGTTACGCAGGGACTTGGACATCTTCTGACCGTCCGAGCCGAGCACAATACCGTGGCTGATGACGTTCTTGAACGCGGGACGGTCGAAGAGCGCGGTCGCCAGTACGTGCAGCACGTAGAACCAGCCGCGGGTCTGACCGATGTACTCGACGATGAAATCTGCCGGGTAGTGGTTCTCGAACCATTCCTGGTTCTCGAAGGGGTAGTGCACCTGTGCGTAGGGCATGGAGCCGGAGTCGAACCAGACGTCGAGCACGTCTTCCACGCGGCGCATGGTGGACTTGCCGGTCGGGTCGTCCGGGTTCGGGCGGGTCAGCTCGTCAATGTACGGGCGGTGCAGGTCGGGTTCGCCGTCCTTGTTCAGGGGCAGGCGGCCGAAATCTGCCTTGAGCTCTTCGAGGGAGCCGTACACGTCCATGCGCGGGTAGTTCGGGTCGTCCGAAACCCACACGGGGATCGGGGAGCCCCAGAAGCGGTTACGGGAGATGGACCAGTCGCGTGCGTTCTCAACCCACTTGCCGAACTGGCCGTACTTCACGTTTTCCGGGATCCAGTTAATCTGCTTGTTCAGCTCGTACATGCGGTCCTTGAAGTCGGTGACCTTCACGTACCAGGAGGTGATTGCACGGTAGATGAGCGGGGTGCGGCAGCGCCAGCAGTGCGGGTAGGAGTGCACGTAGGACTTCTCGCGGATCAGCACATCGTCTGCCTTGAGGGCGTTGATGATGGTGCGGTTCGCGTCGAATGCCTGCACGCCTGCAATCTCAGCCAGGGCGGTGGAGCCGGAGGCGGTGGGCTCGGCGAAGAGGTTCAGGAACTTTGCGCCTTCGTCGAGGGAGAGGATCACGGGGATGCCGTAGCTTTCACAGACCTTCTGGTCGTCTTCACCGTAGGCGGGTGCCTGGTGGACGATGCCGGTACCGTCACCGGTGGTGACGTAGTCGGCGACGAGGATCTGCCAGGAGGTTTCGGTGCCCCACTTTTCGGCGTCTGCGAAGTAGTCCCAGAGCGGGGTGTAGCGCACGTGCTCGAGCTGGGAGCCGGTGTAGCGTGCGGTGACGGCTGCGTCTGCGTCCTTTTCGGGCTGGTCGCCTTCGTAGCCGAGGTCCTTGGCGTAGGAGCCGAGCAGCTCGGAGGCGATCAGGAAGGAGCGGCCCTCGAACTTGCCTGCGCCGGGTACGACGGAGTATTCAATCTCGGGTCCGACGGCGAGCGCCTGGTTGGTGGGCAGGGTCCAGGGGGTGGTGGTCCATGCGAGTGCTTCGACGCCGTCGAGTTCTGCGGCGACCTTCTCGTCAGCACCGAGGGCAGTGTCTGCGGTGAGGCGGAATGCGACGGTGACGGTCTGGTCCTGGCGGTCCTTGTACACGTCGTCGTCCATGCGCAGCTCGTGGTTGGAGAGAGGGGTCTCGTCCTTCCAGCAGTAGGGCAGCACGCGGAAGCCCTGGTAGGTCAGGCCCTTGTCGTAGAGGCGCTTGAACGCCCAGATGACGGATTCCATGTACTCGACGTTCAGGGTCTTGTAGTCGTTTTCGAAGTCGACCCAGCGTGCCTGGCGGGTGACGTACTTTTCCCACTCGTTGGTGTACTTGAGCACGGATGCGCGGGCAGCGTCGTTGAAGTTGTCAATGCCCATTTCGAGGATTTCGCGCTTGTCGGTCATGCCGAGCTGCTTCATTGCCTCGAGTTCTGCGGGCAGGCCGTGGGTGTCCCAGCCGAAGCGGCGTTCTACCTTGTGGCCGCGCTGAGTCTGGTAGCGTGCGACGAGGTCCTTGGCGTAGCCGGTGAGCAGGTGGCCGTAGTGGGGCAGGCCGTTAGCGAAGGGAGGGCCGTCGTAGAAGACGAATTCGTTTTCGCCGTTTTCGCCTGCGGGGCGGTTCTCGACGGATGCGGAGAAGGTATTGTCCTTCTTCCAGTAGTCGAGGACTGCTTCTTCAAGTGCGGGGAACTTAGGCGATGCGGTGACGCCGCTTCCTGCGGCTTCAAAGGCGCTCGCCTTGGGATATACATGGGACATGTGTTTGTGCGCCCTTATCTGTTGTTCTCAACGCTGAGAGGCGGGGCGACAGGGCACGTAGCACTCGTCGTCCGCACCGTTTCAGCGGGTGAGGGTTGACATGACGGGTGCAAGGACGCCTGGGCATCGCTGACTGATCCGGGCTGTGCCGGGGGCAGGATGCGGCGCGGTACCACCTTGCTTACTGATTTAACAGCTCAACGCACCGAACCCTCCCGGGGCTACGGGGTGCCGCGGCGTATGTCCGCGATACCTAGCCACCGGAAGAGCGGCGCGTTGGGCGGGTATCAGTCGCTTATTACAGCTATATCGGGCTTAACCGTCCGGTTCTACTGGGACTACATCTCTTCCGCTAAGACACCCTCGCCGCAGCGATTGGCGGGTGTCCGCAGGTGCGGTCCGTTCTTCCGAATTGCTCGCCGGTGATGGCCGGGTCGTTGCAAACACTAATAGTTTATGTGGCTTTGTGTCTGTATGCAACCCCGCGGGGTGTGGGTTTGAACAGCACTTTTCTGATGCGCCGATGCCGAGGGCATAAAACAGAATGGTTCTTCGTTCGGCGATATTTAGAGCGAGTAGGGGGTTTAAGGGGTCTTGCCTCACCCCGCGCTCGGGCGCGTTTAAGGATGTATGTTTTTACATTCCTTGCGTGTTGCTTTAAGTGGGTTTCGATTTTTTCGAGGGAACCCATGGGATTGCAGTCAGTGCAACCACAAGATATGGGGTGAACACCGATGTAATTCCACTAGATATTCACCCCTGCAAGTTTTCTTCCCCTCGGCATCCCGTGTGGGAACCGGTTTTTCTGGATTATCCAGCAATGCATAAGTGGGCGAATAGAGCGCATATCTAGGGATTGCCAAGCGGTTTTTCCCTTGGGAATCGGGTGTTTCTTCTGAAGTATTGAAGACTTCCTCGCGGGCAGAAGGTTGAGTTACCCACCCCCTTCTCCCCCACCTTCTGGAAACACCGAGGCGCAGCTCTTTTATTTTTCAAGTCATAAATATGACTGAAATCACTTAATCTGATATGTACACAGCCTCCTTGCCGAGTAGCTGCCCCCGTCACATAGCTCCTCATCAACAAGGTGTGACCACAATACTTTACAGTGATTGATATCTTGAGTGCCCCATAAGCTCTCAGAGATTACTAAGGTGTATTTTCGTACATTTTGACCTCAAAATAGTCTAAAATGAATCGTGCAACACATCAATGATGATTCGATAGCATCTACCCCCTCACCCGGGCGTGACCGCAGCAGTCTCAACGATGAGTTCACCAGTACCCCTCGCCCACGGCGTGAGGTACACCCGAGGTCACTTCCGGAACGGAGTCTGAAACCGCGGCATTTGCCTAAAGTTTTTACCCCTTTCACGACCTCACCTAACACGCCATATAACCACGCGCCCGCCGCCGGGTGCCCCGAGCCCGCCTCGGAAAAGATCAAGGAGTTCACCGATGCTCTCATCCGACCGCTCTTCGAGCACCTGTTCCGCTACGTCCCGCCTTGTGAGTCGCCGCACCCTGCTGCTCGGTGGCGCGGTTTCCCTCATGGCTGGATGCGCCTCCGATATTCGCCCGCTGAGCGAAGAGGCAAAAGCTAAGATAGGCTCCCCCACCCCTTCCGCGAGCGCTTCACCTTCTGCATCTAGTTCGGCATCTGCTACCGCTACTTCCTCCGCGAGCGCTTCAGCAAGTGCTTCAGCACATGCCACAAGCAGCTCCTCCAGCGCGGCACGCGTACCCGTATCTGAGGATGCACTCGTTGAGGGTTGGGAAAAGTACCCCGGCCCTCTGAAGCTGACCGGCGAATACATGGGCGAGTACCAGCCCGCAACGGATTCTTCCCCTGCGAAGAACGTACCTAAGCCCCTCAAGACCGTTCCGCACCGTGAAGAACCGACCTTCCAGGGCGCCTACGAGACGTTGCGTGCCTACTACAGTGCTCAGATCAGCGCACTCAAGGATGGCCACTATGCAGATCAGGCGATTGAGCTGACCTACCCGGCAGACAAGAGCGCCATCGACGAGGTTAAAGCAGTCAAGGAACTGTATGAGCAGAACGGCTGGTACATGGACTTCACGTGCAGCATTTCCATGCGGAATACTGAGCCTCGAACCGCCCTGAAGAACGGTGACGGCTACGTAGAAATCATGATGGACGCCAAATATTCTGCCACCGCCATCCATCAGCCGGACGGCACCGAACGCAAGATACCGGCGATTACTCAGGTAGCCATTCCGCACGTGATGCTCTACACCGAGGGTAAGTGGTGGCGAATCGGCAACGATTATCTGAACGAGCGTCTGAATGGCGGCAAGGGCTCTTCCGCCTCTTCTGGCTCCGGAGGTTCCAGTTCTGCCGGTTCTAGCGGTTCTTCATCCTCGGGTCGCGGCTCCACTAAGGTCTAGCACCGCAGGGGCCTACTACCCCTTCCCCGGTCTTGTCTCCGGTTGAGAGTAGCCCCGTCTTATCAGTCCAATAGCTCATAACCCAAAGTCGTTGAGGCACAGTCGCCCCTGCACCTCACCGACTTTGGGTTATTGTGTCTTAAAGACAATGTCCAGGGTTTTTTGACGAAGTTTTAAAACCGGTCTTCTATAGTAAGAAGTGGATACTTTATAGCGCCACAGTTCACGCTCCGGCACGCTCGTATCCCGGTACCCCCTTGGTACCGCGCACCATACAAAAACGATGAGGCGGATCCTTTCGTACGCATCACAGCGTTGTGAAGCGAGCTACCTCGATCAACCACTTTTCAGGAGATACCATGTCCTTCCGGCCGAGTGCACACGCCAGCCTCTCTGCTAACGACCGAAACGGATTGACCCGCCGCACTGTTCTTTTTGGCGGCCTGACCGCCGGTGCTTTGGCTCTAGCAGGATGCGCTTTCAACAAGGATATTCGCCCCACCGGTACCGGCGATACTGCCTCCGGTTCCCCGAGCGCCTCCGCTTCTCCCTCAGCTTCGGCTTCGCCTTCTGAGTCTGCCTCGGCTTCGGCATCCGCTTCGTCGTCATCTTCGTCCTCGGCAAGCCGCAACAACGCGAAGATTATTCCGTCCGACGAGTTCTTGAAGGACTATAAGAAGTACATTGGCGACGTCAAGTACGAGTACAAGCCCGCCATTGCGCACTATGTTGAGCCGACCGACACCTCCCCCGCGAAGAACGTTCCGATCCCGGTCATTGATACGGTGGCTCAGCGTACCGTCTCCCTCGAAGGCGCTTACAAGACCCTGGCTGCTTACCAGAGCGCGTACATTGCCGCGATGTACAACGGCGACCTGCAGTACCTCAAGGGTCTGGTCCACGGCGCTGACAGCGGCCTGGTCAACAACCTGAAGGCTATTGCTAAGCTCTACGCCGCGGGTGGTTGGACCAAGGACTACGAGAGCAAGCTGAGCATCCGTGACGACAAGGACGGGAAGGCTCTCGCTTCTACCGATCTGGCTGTTGTGGCGTTCCCCTGCCGGGATGTTGTCAAGGAATACACCATCTACCAGAAGGGCACGGGTGAGCCTCAGAAGGCAAGCACCCTGGATGTCGTGATCTACGTGGTGTACGCCGAGGGCAAGTGGCGCGTGACCAGCCGCGAGTACTTCGTGTCGCAGTACAGCGACCAATTCCGCAAGGTCTTTGAGGGTCCCTCCTCATCGGCTTCGGCAAGCAAGTCCAGTGGTGGCGGCTCCGGTAGCTCTAGTTCCGGTAGCAGCAACGACTTCAAGGTCTAGGCTCTGAGGAAGCGGGGCGGGTATCAGTTGATACCCGCCCCGCTTTCATATGTTTTTGTGCCGCTTTTATGTCGGTGTTTTTGTGCCGCAGCATTTCCCGGCGCTGCCCGGCGTTCCCAGCATGCCCGGCGTTCCCGGCGCGGCAATATGACCCAGTGCAACAATACAACTCGGCACAGCAACACCAGCCGGCACAGCAACAGCCCCGCTCCTCGGCAACTAGGAAAACCAAGGATGCGGGGCTGCGCAATATTATCTAACGCACCGTACTATCTAATGCACAGTGCTATCTAGCGCACCGCCTCTAGGAGGTGGAACGCTCACGCAGACGCTCGTGAACCTCGCTCACAAAGCGGTTCTGATTATCGCGAGCATAATGCACGACCTCACCGATGACGGTAATAGCCGGCGCCTTGACCGATGCGCAATCCACCTGAGCGTTCTCAAGGGTCGTGACAGTCACGCGCTCCTTCTCAGAGAAACCGTTCTCGATGGTTGCCAGCGGCGTGTCAGCCTCAATCCCACGAGAGAGCAGAGACGCCACCGTATCGGGCAGGGTACGAACGCCCATCAGCAGCACCACGGTGCCCTGGGCGCGCAGGGTCGCCTCAACAGCCGACACTTCGGTCTCCGACAGGCCGGAGTGACCAGAAATGACGGTGAAAATCGAGGACACCTTACGCAGAGTCACCGGAATTGCCGCACGCGCAGGAACCGCAATAGCGCTGGTAATGCCGGGGATAACCTCAGCCTCCAGGCCGGCGGCGATGCACGCATCCAGCTCTTCAGCGCCGCGACCGTACACGTACGGGTCGCCACCCTTCAAACGCACCACGGTCTTACCCGAGAGCGCATAATCAATCATGAGCTGCTGAATGCGGGACTGCGGAACAGCGTGCTTACCGGGAACCTTACCCACATCAACGATGAGGGCGTTCGGCGCGTACTCGCCGTACTCCTGCGGGGCGAGGTGATCCAGAAGGACCACGTCCGCCTCGCTCAGGGCACGTGCCGCACGCAGGGTCAGCAGGTCAGCGGCACCGGGGCCGCCGCCCACAATGTAGACCTTGCCGGGGTTCTCGGCGGGCTCGCCGGGCAGAAGAATTCCGCGTTCCGTCACGCTATCGTCCAGGGTGTGCCCGGGCGCCCCGCCCGCGAGCACCTCGTCAATAGTGGCGAACTCGCGGGGCGGGAACGGAGGAATCTTCGGGCACATACTATGCTGCCGGGACCGGGTTGAGGTCACTGGGCTTACCCACGGGAATCTTGGCACCGGTCAGCAGGACGGTGTTGGACTCGCCAGCTTCTGCCGCCGCAATTTCCTCGGGGGTTGCGGGGCGAATCTGCTCGCGCTCCAGCACGTACAGGTGCGAACCCTCGTCGCTGCCGTTGGGCTCGTTGATGAAGGCACGGAAGCGGCGCAGGCGGCGCTCGTCCTTCAGGGTTGCTGCCCACTCGTCCTCGTAGGAGTCAACGTGACGCTGCATGTCGCGCTCCAGGTCCTCGCACACGCCCAGGGAGTCCTCAATGAGGACGGACTGCAGGTGTGCCAGACCGTCGCCGTGCTCCTCATCCAGGTCCTCAAGCCAGCGAGCGGTACGCTGCAGCTTGTCTGCGGTGCGGATGTAGTACATCAGGTAGCGGTCAATGTAGCGGATGATGTCCTCGCTGGAAGCGTCCTTGACGAAGAGGCGACCGTGAGCGGGGTTTGCACCACCGTTACCACCCAGGTACAGGTTCCAGCCGTTGGTGGTTGCGATCAGACCAACGTCCTTGCCCTGTGCCTCAGCACATTCACGGTTACAGCCGGAAACACCGAACTTGAACTTGTGCGGGGAGCGCAGGCCGCGGTAACGGTTCTCCAGCTGGATTGCCATGCCGGTGGAGTCCTGAACGCCGAAGCGGCACCAGGTCGAACCCATGCAGGACTTCACGTTACGCAGGGACTTACCGTATGCCTGACCGGACTCGAAGCCGGCATCCACCAGGCGCTCCCAAATGTAGGGCAGCTGCTCCAGGCGAGCGCCGAACATACCGATACGCTGTGCACCGGTAATCTTCACGTACAGGCCGAACTCTTCAGCGACCTCTGCGATGACGCCCAGCTTCTTAGCGGGGATCTCACCTGCGGGAATACGCGGAACGACGGAGTAGGTACCGTTCTTCTGCATGTTTGCCAGTGCACGGTCGTTGGTCTCCTGAATACCACCGCGGCCTGCGTCCAGGACGTAGGAGTTGCGGAAGGAGGAGAGGATCGACGCAACGGTCGGCTTACAGATTGCACAGCCGTCGCCGCCGCGGCCGAAGCGTGCCAGCACGGAGTCGAAGTCGTCCAGGTTGGTCAGGCGCACAGCCTCAGCCAGCTCTGCACGGGAGAAGTCGAAGTGCTCACACAGTGCCTTGGAGACGGTCAGACCCATCTTCTTCATCTGCTGTTCCAGAGTCTTCTGCAGCATCGGCACGCAGGAACCACACTGGGTACCCGCGGTGGTGCAGGACTTCAGGGATGCAACATCGTGGTTGCCGTCAACGATAGCCTCGCGGACGGCACCGAAGCTGATGTTGTTGCAGGAACACAGGATTGCGTCGTCGGGCAGTTCGGTGTCGGGGATGCCGTCGCCGCCGCCAGCTGCGGTCAGGTAGACGTTCGGCTCAGCGGGCAGTTCGCGACCGAGCAGGGGCTTGAGGGAGTCGAAGGGAGCGGTGTCACCAACGAACACGCCACCGAGCAGGGTCTTTGCGTCGCCGCTGGTCACGATCTTCTGGTACATGCCGCGGGCGGGGTCTGCGAACAGAACCTCGAGGCAGCCCTCGGTGGTGCCGCGGCGGTCACCGAAGCCAGCCACCTGAACGCCGGAGAACTTCAGCTTGGTTGCGATGTCGAACTCTTCAACCTGAGCTTCTTCGTTGTCGTTGAGCAGGTTAGCTGCCACAGCGTCAGCCATAGCGTTAGCCGGTGCGACCAGACCCCAGGTGCGGCCCAGCACGCAGGCAACCTCACCGATAGCCCAAATGTGCTCGTCGGAGGAGTGGCATGCGTCGTTGACAAGAATACCGCCGCGCTCACCCAGTGCCAGGTCAGCCTCGCGTGCCAGCTCATCGTTGGGGCGGATACCAGCACCGAAGACCACCATGTCGGCAGGCAGGGTGCGGATTTCTGCATCCTCAGAGGGAGAATCTGCGATGGAGACGGAGACGACGTTGCCGTCAGCATCCTTGTTGATGCCGGAGATGTACACGCCGGTCTCAATCTCAATGCCGGTTGCCTTAATCTGGGCGTTCACGGCGTAACCGCCGCCCTGGTCAACCTCAACGGAAAGCAGCCAGGGAGCCACGTCCAGGATGGTGGGCTCTGCGCCCAGGTCCTTCAGACCCTCAGCCGCTTCGAGGCCGAGCAGACCGCCACCGACGACGATACCGCGGGGTGCGCGGCCGAGAGTGGACTGCAGGCGCTTGACCTCGGAGACCATGTTCTTCACATCGTCAATGGTGCGGAAGACGTGTGCGGCATCCGAGTTAAGAATGGGGATGCGAACCGCGCGGGAACCGGTTGCGAAAACCAGCACGTCGTAGGGGTACTCGTTGCCCTCGGTGTCAGTGACAACACGGCGGGTGCGGTCAAGCTTCTCTGCGTGGCAGTTATTGACCAGGTTGATGTTCTCTGCATTCCACAGTTCGGGATCGCCGAGGGTCAGATCCTTCTCGGTGTCCTTGAAAATCTGCTCGATAGCAACGCGGTCGTAGGGAATGTAGGGCTCGTCGTTGAGGACGGTGATGGTGTCCGCTGCGCGACCGGCAGCTTCAGCGCCTTCGTGGTACGCGCGTACAAAACGCCACGCAGCCGGGCCTGCGCCGACAACGAGAATGTTGCGGGGGGTGTGCGACATGGATTTTCCTTCCTAGTTGTAATGCAGGTAGTTCATGACACTTATCTACCCTCAGTGTGCGACTGGACCGTGCCCGGCGTTGGAACTCCTAGTTTCCGTGCCGTTGGGCTCGTATCTGATGCGTACCGAGTAGTTGAAGCGCCCGCTTCTTTAGAATGCATCTGAAAATTACGAAACATTTTTGTGTGGGATTATGTTGTTTTTTCAGGCAGTCAAAAGGCGTTTTAAACTACGACTTTTATCGTACACGCTAGCGCGGGGTTGAAGTATCGAAAATCCGCATTTTTTGGGAAAATTTTCCAAAAAAATCCGCGGAATACCGGGCTAGAATAGGGTATTCTTACCTTATCTAGACTTAATTTAGGTAAGGCTAATCTATAAAATTCAAGGTCATCTTTTAGGGTAAAAATAACCTTTAGCACCCTCCGCGCGCCCCATTTCCAAATGTGGGTTTCATAAGGTAAACTCCAAACAAAGAACACACGAATCGCTATTGTGTCCTGCACCCCGCGCGGCGCAGACCACCACTTCGAAAGGAAACCCCCATGGCTGAGAACTGGGTACGCATCTGCGCCGAATCTGACCTCGAAGAAAACTGGGGTGAAGTCGCCCTGGTCGACGGCTACCAGTACGCCATCTACAAGACCAAGCACGGCATCTTCGCCAGCGACCACCTCGACCCGCACAGCCAGGCACTGGTCCTCGCACGCGGCATCGTCGGCGAGAAGAACGGCAACCCCACCATCACCTCCCCCCTCTACAAGGAGGTCTACGACCTGACCACCGGCGAGTGCCTCTCTGACCCCTCCTACTCCATCAAGGTCTACCCCGTAGAGGTCCGCGACGGCGACGTCTACCTCAAGACCGCCTAAACTCTCAGCCGCCTACGGCTACTCAAACACAGCAATACAAAAACCTCGGGAACATAACGTCCCGAGGTTTTTGTGTTAACACTTTCGGCCTTACGAGCGCATCTACACGCACCGCAAACCTGAGTTGTTAGGCGGCGTCCAGCTGCGCGATAGCCGCATCCATGCGGTCAATAAAGCACTCCGCCACCACGGCAGCAGAAGCGCCACCCTGCGCGTTCACCAGCGGCGCGGCAACCTTCACCGGCACACCGGTCGACTCAGCATCACGGCGCATCTTACCGGCGAAGAACCCCTCCGCCAGCAGGTAGGTCGCAGCAAACTTAGGCTGATGTTCGGCAACCACCTCGTGGAACTTCGGATCAATCGCGGCAATGAAGCCGTGATGCACCGGAACGTGCAACTCCTCAGCCAGCAGCTCAGCCGCACGGCTCATGTCCGCGCGACCATCAGCGCGGGAAGAACCCGCCGCACCCTGAACCACGGGGCCGTCGCCGGGAGTCCAGCCAGCTTCCTCCAAGCGGGCGCGGGTCAGCGCGGCAAGGCGCGCATCCGGGCCCAGAGACTCACCGATGCTGATGCGCTCAATGCCGCTATTGCGTGCGGCACGGCGCAAGTCCACCTGAGTGTGGAAGCCGGTCGAGAGCAGAATCGGCACAATCACGCAGGGCTCATCCTTTGGGCAGGGAGGCTGCGGCATCATCAACGCTGGGAGATTCCACATCCACATATGCGGCGTGGACACGGTACTCCACACCGTCGTTACGCTGAGCGAGCAGGAACTTAATCTGCTCACGAATCAGCGTGATAGCCTCGCGACCGGCGACCGAGTCGGTGCCGTGCGAGGTTGCGATTACATTCAGAATAGTCATATTTCCATTGTATGAAAGGAACACCCCGCTTCCCCACTCATGAACGAGTGACGAAGCGGGGTGTTGCGCGAAGGCTAAATCTTAGCTCTTGCGGCGGCGTGCCACAACCAGTGCGGTACCTGCAACCAGGGTGATAGCACCAGCTGCTGCGGCGAACATAGCGCCGGATGCGCCGGTCTGAGCCAGCTTCGAGGAGGAGCTACCGGAGGTCGAGGAGCTACCTGCGGAAGAACCACCACCGAGGGAGGAACCACCGTTAGAGGAACCACCGTTGGAACCGCTCACACCCAAGTTATCGGATGCGCCGGAACCAGCGTCAGAACCACCGTTGGAGCCGCCCTTGTGGCCGGCAGTGTTCTGGTCGGCGGTGCTGCTCTCAGAAGCGGAAGCGCTCGAAGATGCCGATTCGCTCGCCGATGCGCTCACCGAAGCACTGCTGGAGCTGCTTGCGGAGCTCGACGCGCTCACAGAAACACTCGAAGAAGCAGACGCGCTAGCGGATGCCGATGCGGACGCCGATGCGGACACGGTCGCCGAGGGGGTCACGGCGGGAACGCTCGGAACCGCGGTCGGGGATGCGCTCACCGATGCACTCGGCGTTGCAGAAGCGCTCGGGGCGACAGAAGGCGCCACGGACGCGGTCGGCAGAGACGGCGAGGTGGGCTCCTCCGAAGGCACTGCGGTGGGTTCTGCGGTCACGCTGGGCTCAGCAGTTGCTGAGGGTGCCACGGTCGGCTCAGCGCTTGCAGAAGGCTCAGCAGTCGGTTCTGCGGTCGCAGAAGGCTCAGCCGTTACCGAAGGCTCCGCGGTAGGCTCAGCGCTTGCAGAAGGCATCACGGTGGGTTCTGCACTTGCAGAGGGTTCCACGGTCGGCTCAGCGGTGGGTGCCTCGGTCGGTGCCACGGTCGGCTCAGCAGACTTAGTGGGCTCCGCGGTGGGGGCAACAGTCGGCTCAGCAGACTTAGTCGGCTCAGCGGTAGGTGCCACGGTCGGAGCAACGGTCGGCTCAGCAGACTTGGTCGGCTCGGGTGCCTTAGTCGGTTCCGGTGCCTTGGTCGGTTCCGGTGCCTTGGTCGGCTCAGGAGCCGGTGCCGAGTTCGCCGCCAGGCGGTTCAGCCATAGCTGATCCTCGTAGGTGTTCGGGTTCTCGAAGCTGGTCGGGTAGATAATATCGCCGTTGGGCAGTTCGAGAGCGTTGTAGCCGCCGCTCTTGTCGGTCTTGCGCATCGAGGAGAGCACCACCTCGTTCACCTTGTTCAGGGTGTCATCCATGAACACCAGGCGGGAGCCGGACGCATCCACCACGACCACGTTGCCCGCGCGGGTCAGGAACATGGTGGCGACCTCGGTCTTCTCGAAGCCCTCAAGGGTTGAGGACTCGCGGACCACGCTGAAAGCACCGTTCTCGTACTTGAGGACCTGCACCTTACCGCCGGTCCAGTTGTTCCAACGGTAAATGTAGCCCTTGGGGCTGACCAGGGTCGAGGACAGGGTGGTGGTGTAGCCCTCGGGCGAGGAGTTCGGCACCAGAGATACGCCGTTGCTGCTCAGGTGCAGCAGGTGGCCCTTCTGGACCACTTTTTCGCCAGACGCATCGTAGATGGAGGTCGACGGCGCGTACACGAAGCTGCCGTCGGGCAGCGGCGCGAGGGTCACGGTGTTGGTGGAGAACGAGTCGCCGTAGTACTCATCGAGCGAGTAGGCGTTCACAACCTGCGGGTCGATGGAGTCGGGCTTCGGCAGAGCCTGCGAGGTTGCCTTGCCGGATGCGTCAATAATGGTCAGCTTGCCGCCGCCCTGGCCGTCAATGCTGAGGATGCCCCAGGTGTTGTTGGCGGGGTTGTAGCCGATTGCCTTGACGGTGGTGGCGCCGAGCTCTGCGTCAGAGTAGATACCGGAGGAGACGAGCTTACCCTCAGCGGTCACGGTGTACAGCTCGGGCTTGTTGGTCTCGCTGCCGATGACGAGCATGCGGTTGCCGTCAGCATCCACAGCGAAAACGCCCTTGATTGCCTTCAGGACGCCGGTGTCGGTCATCTTCAGGTTGGAGCTGTTCAGCACGGTGTAGGTGGTGTCGCCGCTGAAGCTCGGGGGTGCCACGTGCACGATGTGGTTCTGTCCCAGACGTGCGGTGTTCTGGGGCTGGTTCACGCCCGCACCGGTGTTGTAGGACTCGGCGGCGCTGTAGGCGCTCTTGGGGGCGTTGGCTGCGCTACCGGTGTAGGAGATGCTCAGCGGGTCGAGGCTGGCGCCTTCGTTGTAGAAGTCGGAGAAGGCGTGGTTACCGTCGGCGGTCAGGTTCGCGGAGATGCCGCTGATGCTGACCACGCCGTCCTTCTCGCTCTGCTTGGCGGTGCCGGTGCTCAGGGTCGCCATCTTGACTTCCATGGGGCCCTCGAACTTGCCGCTGGCGTAGTTCTTGGTGCGCACGGTCATGTAGAGGGAGCCGGTGCCGTCAGCGAGGTTCAGTTCCACGCGGGGGTTGGAGAAGGTGAGGTTCAGGGCGCAACCGGTTTCGGGGTCCTGACCTTCGGCGCAGTGGCCGGTGAACCAGAGGCGGCCGGCAGCCTGCAGGGTGACCTGCTTGCCGTCTTCAGAGACGGTGGTGGAGGTCGGGGTGAAGGTGAACTGCTTCGCGGTTGCGTCCCAGGCTGCGCCGTCGGTCATTTCGCGGGGCATACCGTTATAGGACAGGAAGGATGCGCGCACGCCCCAACCGAAGGACGCGCCAGCGGTTGCCTGGTCGCCTGCAGCGACGTTCTGTGCGGCAACGTTCTGGGCAGCGATATTAATGTTCTCGGCGAGAACGGGTGCCAGGGGCAGGGCGACAGCGCCAGCGACGGCGAGGGCGCAGGCTCCCTTGGAGAGGCGGGTGCTAGATGTGAAAATCTTCATTGGTGTGTATCCATACTATCGACATTGTTAGGACAGGCTCACTATATCGACAGTGTGAGTATTTCTCAACATCAGATTCCAAGAAACCGTTTTGTGACAAACCACCCCACAGCACACCGACAGGGCAATACCCCCCTCAACAGGCAACAGGGGCCGCTACTCCCCCACCCCCTACGCGACTAATCCTTCTTCGAGGTATGCATGCGTGACATGCCCAGAGCACCAAGAATCAGGCCACCGCCCAGGGTCACCAAAATCGGCAGAAGAGGCGAACTCTTATCCATGTTGCGGGTAATCTGCGCCTCCGTTGCCTTCACACCGTTCGGCGATCCGGGATCAGTACGAACCTGAGAGGAAGAACCGTTCAGAATCGCGGCACGGCGAGACTGAGCCGCCGAATCGGTACCCGAGGGCAAATTAGACTCGGGGGTCGCCACCTCAACAGGCTGCGCCTCCCCGGTGCGGTACCCCAGCGCCGAGGAAGACGCGGTGGCAGGGCTACCGGCAGCGCGCGGAATAGAAATCGTGGCGTCATTAGTACCCGGAGCCATAGCGGTATCAGCCTGAATACCGCGGGTCTTAGACGTAGAACCCGCAGCGGGTGCCTTCGCGCCGGATGCGTTCGCAGTCTCAGAGGCAGTCGAAGGAGAGGCGGAAGAAGCCGCAACCGGCTTCCCCTCACTCTTAGACGAAGGACCGGACGATGATCCGCCACCCTCAGAGGATGCCTGAGTCACCGTAAAACGCACCGTATTGAGCTGAAGGTTACCGTCACCGGCAGCATCAAAAGCCGCCACCAGGTACGTCTTACCAATCTGTAAGGACGCACCGGGCACACCAATCACCGCTTCGAAAGCGCCCGCAGAAATCGATTCCGGACTAACGTGCACAATGGCGAGCGCGTCACCCACGGTGTTGCCGTTGGAGTCGATTTCCATGACGATCAGGTCGTAACCCTTGTCATTCTGAGGGAAGTTCGTGGCACGGACCGTGACAGGCTTCGTATCATCCTGAGAGTCACCCTGCGAGTCCTGAATGGACAGGTGCGCCTTGCCCTTGCGCTGGTTCATCGGGTCATACACGCTATTGTCTTCGGAGACAACATACTGACCAGAATCCTTGTTCTGCGGGTTGTCTACGGTACGGCGAACCGTGTCACCGTTCGCATCGGTGGATGACGTAGCGGTCGGCGAAGGCAGGTTTACCGCCTCGGGACTTGGGGTAACAGTTGCGTCAGCGGTTTCTGCTTCTTCACGCTCAATATCGACCGAAGGTTCGGTGGGCTTTGCCTTACCGTTGCGCGGGTCAGCAGTCTCAACCAGGCGGTTCCCCCGCGCGGTCACAAAAAATTCGTAGGAGACACCGTGCGCGGTATCCTCCAGAACGATTACGTACACGACGTTTGAGTCCGTCGCCGGGCTCATCCGGAGGCGAAACTCCCCCTCCCTGGTCCCCTCAGTTAGGGTCGGGCTTTCCAGGACGGAGCCACCGTACTCACCGGAAGGGGTGTAGAAGTTCACGTCAACCAGAACGCTGGAGGCCTCCAGATCTTTAGGGAAACCCGTCCAACGTAGAAGATAGCCGCCATCCTTGAGCTGCGCCTTCATGGTGATGGTGGAGGCGGCGCCCTGTGCCTCCTGATTGTCTTCAGCCTGGTTCGCGTTCAAGGTCGCGGTTTTTTGCACGGCAGAGTGCGTCGTGACGGGTGCTTCCGTTGCGACAGAGGGTACAACAAGCCCGCACTGAAGCCCCGCAGCCAAAACGGTTGCGGTGACAATACGGTGCTTCGCTGAATAAATACTCATGCAATGCGTCTTTTCATGGTGGAAATGTGCTTGCTACTGCCCGTTCCTCATGTGCCGCGCGGACCCCCGAGTGCGCCATACACCCGGATTCGTCGTACCATACTCCGCTTCATATTTCAGGTGAAGAAGACCTGACAATAGCTCGCATCTATTTATCGGTTATTTCAACCCTATCACGAACCTTAAGGTTTATTCACGCGAGGGTAGAGTTTTTTTGAACACCCTGAACGCACGACTCGCCCCCGCGATCTGCACCAACAGATAGCGGGGGCGAGCATTCCTCATGAAACGAAAAACATACTATACAGGGCCGGCAGAAAACGCCTGACTAGCGCATTAGCCGCCCAAGAAACCGCGGCGGTGAGCCATCCAGGCGGCACCAACCACGAGCGCCACACCAACGCCGCCAAGAGCCCAGAAAGCTACGCCATGCTGAGCAACCTCTTCACTCGCAGGTGCCGCAGTGGAAACCGCGGCCTTCACGCCGTCCTGACGGTCAGCGTTCGAGTACACCTGGGTGGTGTTCGAGTGCACCGCAGCGGAACGAGTGTTAGGCTCCGAGTGAATGACGGGAGTAAAACCCTTATTACCATTACCGGATTTCGTTGAAGCCGCCTTTTCCTCATCGGTCAGAGCGTCCAGGTTCGCCGCAACAGCAATAGACGCCGGGTCAGAACCCGAGCTATACGCCGAAACCTGGTTAGTGCGGGTCGGCTCGAAAGCCGAACGCGGGCTCATCGTGCGCGCCTGAGCCAAAGTCTGCAGAGCCTGACGCTGACGCTCAGCCTTCGCTTCCTTAGCCTTGGACATGGCGCTCACCGCATCCAGGGTGGAGCGGGGTGCGCTCGCGGCAGACTGACCCGAGCCCGACTGGGTTGCGTCAGAACGAGTCGAGACGGCGTTACTGGAGACGACACTAGTAGCGGCGGAGGGGCTACCCTGAGTGCCGCCGGTTGCCTCAGCCACGGTAGTGCTGGGCGTAAGCGATGCGCTGGCATCCTGGCGGGGCGACTCATCCTTCGTCGAGGAGGTTGCGCTGCCGGTCGCCTCGCCGCTGACCTTGAAACGCACCGAAACGACTTCTTCTGCGTACTCAGTATCGTCGGCACGCACCAGGTAGGCGGTGTACACGGAGCCGGTCTTCAGCAGAGAGCCGGGCATGCCGATCTCTTCCTTGAAGGAACCATTCACGATACGGTCAGAGCTGATGCGAGTAATGGACAGCGCATCACCCTTGTGGTTGCCGCTCATATCGGTTTCAACCACAATCAGGTCGTAGCCAGCCGCGTTCGCGGGCACGCGCGCAGCACTGATAGTGACCGGCTTGGTTTCCTTATCGGAGCGAACCTCAGCATACGCAACCTTCAGTTCCGTAGCACTCAGAGTCTGGGTATCACGCGAAGAGGTGGAGCCGCCGGGGACCTGCTCCAGCTTCTGCGTGTGGGTTTCAAGGTTGGGGTTTTCAGCGGACTCGGAAGGCACCTCAGTCTTAACCTTGTCCTTACTGCCCTTCTGGTCTGCAGACTGCTGGGTCTTCTGCTCCTCTTCGCGGAGCTTATCCAGCGTCTTCAGTTCGTCAATGGTCGGCACCTGGTGGGCAGTTTCCTTCTTATCCACCATTACCTCGTCAGAGTCGTCCTCTACCGGGATAGTATGCGGCACGAGAGAGCCCTCAGAGATCATGAATTCGCCGTAGCCAGCATCGGAGGTCACCAGGTCCATGGCACTCATGGAGTAGTAGCCTTCCTGGGGCATCTGCGGCATCTCAAAGGTGACCAGCATCGAGCCGTCGTCCGCACGCTCAACCTGCATTGCGGAGGGCTCGTAGGTGTCAGACCCAAGCAACGTGCCAGTGGCGTCGTAGTACTGCATTACCAGGTACACCCTAGAGGCATCGCCCACGTAGCCGCCCTCATAGAGGGGCGCGAGCTTAATGGTTGCCTGACCGTCCTTGATGGACTGAATCTGAATCTCAATGGTATCGACCTCAATTTCAAGGTCTTCGTAGGGGCAGCTTGAATTAAATTCGCTATTAACCAGAGCCGCCAGGCAATCATTCACGTTAATTGCTTCAGCCTCTACTGCGGAGGCGCCAGGAAGCACAAAAGCGCTTGCACCTAAAGCGGCTGCAAGCGAAAGAGCATGAATGCGTTTCGGAAGTCGAGTGATAGTCATGTGCGCCATTTCGATCGATGTAGGCGCAAAGCGTGGACTAGGGAAGGCTCACCACAAGCCGGTGTTTCTATCCAAGTATTTGCGCACCAGTACGTCGGTTACACCCTAGCCTAACACGGATATTGCACTTAATGTTGCATTGCATTCACGTGCTAAAACTTTATGTCGCGATAATTGCCGAAATAAAAGGGAATTAATTACTTTACTGAGATATAAATAACGCAAAATTCGAATGTCAAAATATATTCCCCAGAGTGCACTAAAAAGAGATTTTTACACCACCCCAAAGCGCACCAGACCACCGCGCAATAGAGTCAAACATCCGGGCACACAGAAGGCGCCCCGCCGAACACGCACCCACACGGCACGCACCCGACAGAGCGCCTCCCACTCAACAAACTCCCCTACAGAGAGCCACGCCTCACAGCGCTAAGCAACAAATAGCTGACCTACTCAGCACCCAGCTCCTCAGCACCCTCAAGGCGGCGACGATACACATTAACCGCAACAGCAGTACCCACAAAGGCAACCGAACCCAGCAGAGCAATACTCAGCGGCAAGGTACCCTCCGGCAGCGGGCCATTATCCTGAGCGCTCGCCTCCAGCTTCGAACCGGCAGAATCACCGCGCGACTTCGAGCTACGCGTATAGAAACTACCCGAACCTGCAGCACCCACATTCTCCTGAGGCGAAGCAACAGTCACCGTCTCCCCCTCAGCAGACTGGTAACCCAACAGGTTCACCACGGTACGCCCCGGCAACATCACCGCATAACCAGACATCACCATCGTCGAAGGAACCACCGCAGTCTCAGCCACAGAACTACGAGCCTGCGCGGTAATCGCACGCGCCGACTGCTGCGTCTGCACAATATAGCCCAGAGCGCTATCCACCGACGGGATCTTAGCAACAGAATCAGTCACCAAATCTTGAGCATCCGCAGAGGCATCTGAAGAATCCACAGTGCTCACGCGACCCGAAGGGGCCGATGGGCTCACACGCTGATTCGCATCAGAAATCATCGGAATCTGCGGGTGAACAACAGTATTCGTAGGCTTCGGAGCCGGATCAACAGGAACCGCACGCTGAATCACACTCACACCAAAAGCACTGGTCGCCATGAGCTGCAGCTCCTCAGTGGAGTTACCACCCACCACAACCACACGGTAGCGCTTACCCGCATTCAAAGAGGTACCGGGAACCTTCAAATCAGCAGAGAAAGAAGCATCAGTCACCTGCTGAGGGCTCACATGCGTGGTCGCCAGCGGTGAACCCACGGCACCGCCGTCAGCAGGCATTTCAAAGACCATCACGTCATAGCCCAGGCCGCTCTCCGCAACGTTCCTAGCGCGCACGCTAATCGGCTGCAGCTCATCCGATCCGCGCAGCTCTGCGGTAGAAATTTCCAGGGTCGCCTCACGGGTCTCCGCAGGAGCCCGATCGGAGCGGGAGTGCACCAACAGACGATCCTCGGTCACCTCAGCGGGTGCCGCATCATTGGTAGAAGAACTCACCGAAGCAGAAGCACTGGCAGACGCACTCACCGAGGCGCTAGCAGATGCACTCGCAGAAGGACGAGCCGAAACTTTCTGCGATGCAGACGGCGCTTCAGAAGGTACCGGGGCGACCGTCGGGCGCGGGCTATCCTTCGCGGCACTCGGGGATGCGCTGGGGCTCAGGGACACCTCGGGGGCAGGATTCGCCTCCACGCGGTTAGCACGGGGAACACCGGGGGTGTCCGGGAAGAAAATGTTCTGGCTGCTAGCCATAATCTCGTCGACTGTTACACCGTACTCGGGCATAAACTCAACGGAGACAGTCTCGCCGTTGCTCAGATTCTCAATTTCCACCATGTACGGCTGCTCAACGTTGAGGCGCTGGTGGATGCTCAGCTCAATATTGCCTTCTTCATTCTTTGAGGCAGTCATCTGGGCTGCGGGTACGGTCATGGTCGCCACAACGCCATCTTCAACGGAGATGGCGGACAGGCGAACCCTCAGATTCTCCAAAGAGGTTACACCGGTCAACGACAGCAGGGTGTAGTCATTGCTCTGAGCAACCAGGTCCAAGGTAATGTCGTGGCTAACCACATCGGCGGCAACGGCGATGGGAAGTTCAGGCTTCGGGGTCTGCTGAGTCTGCGCGTGAGCGGCAGAGGCAAAGGTGGCGGGGGCCAGAGTTGCAGGCGCGACGGAGCCACCCAAACCGAGGGCGGCAGACGCTACTAGCGCCGCGCCGCGAGCAGTTCGCTGCGTGGAAAACATGGTCACCTATTTTCGTGAGTGAGTGTAATGAATCGTCATGTGACACCTGTACCCAAAGGTCGGAAGTAGGCACAGAATAACGGTTCTCTGATATCGGTGACCGGAGGCGCTTCACAGCGACTCCTCACCTCGGGTGAACGAGGTGGTAAAGAGTGATAGTACCGTCTATGACAGCACTCTAAATTATAGGTATAACCTTAGAAAAAGTTAAAGATGTAGGGACGCCCGAATCTTGCATTTCGGACGTCCCTACATCTATATGCGTATTTTGCCTAGTGGGGCAATAATTGACCCGTTTTAGCGGCGAGAACTGAGCTGCATCTCACTACGGCGACGGCGGCTCAAACGCATACCGGCAAGCAGTGACAGCGATCCAGCGGCACTAATGACCAACATATTGGAGGCGCCAGTAGCCGCCAACTGCTCACGCTTCTGCTGGGCACCGGAGGCAACCTTCTGGGAGTCAGATGCCTGTGCTTCGACCTTCTGCGCTTCAGTCTTCTGCACAGAGGTATTCTGTGCAGAAACATTCTGCGCGGGAGCACCCTGAACACCAGCCGGAGCGTCCTTCTTCTGCTCAGCACCGCTCTCCCCCGCCTTCTGCTCGGTAACAGAAGCCTGATCAGCCGCAGGCTCAGTAGGCACCGAAGCATCGACCGCGGGAGTCTCGACAGCGGGAGTGTCGGCTACGGGAGCCTCGACAGTGGGCGCATCCTGCTCAGGGGTAGTGGGCAGGCTATCCACGCTATCGCGCTCGACGGTAAAGCCGCCATTGACCATGCGCACAGTACCCTGCTCATCCTCCGCCACAGCACTCACACGGTAGGTGGCACCGGGCTTGAGCTCCGAGCCGGGAATCTGCACCTGTGCGGTGAAAGCACCGGAGTCGTCAATCTCAGAGACATCAGCCGACGCAATCACGCCGCCGGTAGCCACTCCGTATTCATCGATAGCGCTAACCATCAGGTGCACCGAGCTGACGCCGGTGAAGCCCTCTCCACGCAGGGTCAGGGTCTTTGCGGAATCGTTTTCGGGAACTACGGTTTCTTCTACGTGCAGGCGGGCGGTCATCACGAGGCTAGCAGTGTCGTTGGTCTGTTCTTCGGTAGTGTCTTCTTTGGTGGTGTCATGGACGCGGTCAAAGAGGGTGTTACGCGGCAGGTCGTAGTGGCGGCGCGGATCATCCTCGGGCAGCACGTGGTCGAACTGCTCGGCAGTATTCGAGGAGGCCACCTGCTCGGACTGAACACCCTGAGTCGGCTGGGTAGCCTGCTCAACCGGCACCTCCTCACTGACCTGCTTCTTCTCAGCCAGTTCTTGCTCCGCCATCGCACGCTCAGCGGTGGCAACCGGAGCGGAGCCATTCTGTACATTCCAACCATTCATGAAGGGAACCTCAACTTCCTGGGCGGTGTAACCATTAGCTGCAGAGGGAGCCACCTCAACGCTCAGCACGTAACGCAGATTCTCGTGGACGTTCTGAACTTCTTCCAGCATGGATCCGGGCACCTCAATGCCATCCAGGAGGGTACCGTTCACAACGTCGGCGCGCGCGGGAGAAACAGCCAGCAGCATGCGGTTACCCTGGCTATCCAAGGCGTAGACGTAGGTCATCACTTCAAATGCCTGCGCTTCACCCAGGCCGGTGACCTTGTAAACCACCAGGTTCTTCTCCTGTGGAATTTCCATCTGACCCGAGAGAATCTGAGCATTCAGCGGCTCATCCTGAGTATTTGCGGGCAGCAGCTCCAGCGGTGCAGAGGAGTTGTAGGAGGGATCCTCCGTCGCGTAGCCCTTGGCAGGGTCAACCACGGCAGTTGCGACGACGTACTGCTGGTTGGGGTCGAGGGTACCTGCGGGCAGGGTCAACTGGGTGCTGAAACGGCCACCGTCCACATCGAGTTCGGGCACGAGGGTCATCGTCACTGCGGAGCCGCGGCCCAGTGCGTAGAGGGGGTACTGGCGGTATTCGCTCACGTACACTGCCACACCGTAACGTTCAACGGCACCGCCTGTGAAGCCTTCACCGGTGACGGTGATGCTCTGGGAACGTGCCGGGTTAATGACGACGCCCTGCTCCACATACACCTGCGGGGAGGTTTGGGTGGCAACGTTTTCGATGGGGGTTGCGTTTGTTGCGGAGGGGGGATTGTCGGGTTCTACCGCACTCGATGAAGCAATTCCGCCAGTATTTTGCACCTGCACATCTGCGTGCGCAGCACCAACACCGGTAACGGACAGGACGGATGCAGCAATGGCGGCTGTTGCTCGGGTTTTTGAGTGAGCGGGTTCGGGCATGGAACACACCTTTTCTGTGAGTGTGAACGATACCCTCCGGAGGGTGCCACGGATTGAAGATGGTTGGGTACCTCTTCGGGAATGAACGCTATAACGCACGGACTAGTCATAACATTCATGTAATGGTGGAAGTTGCCGCGAAGGGAATCGCTCTATTTATCGGTAATTCCACACTAACAATACTTTTTAGGTTATTGCTGTAAATACGCTTTACGTCCTGACTATTTTCTTGTGCAATAACCCACATGGAATATTTTTTACTCTCCGGAACAGTATCAAGAGCACTCAAATTGCATGGACTAGGCGAAATTTTTCAACTCTCCCTTGAGGTTCAAGGTTTTATTGCATGCATATGCAGTTTTAATGGATTTGAGATAAAAATATTCTGCACATTCATGCATTTAATTTATTTCTTTTAAGTGAAAAAATGCAGGTCACAGCGCCTTTTCCCGCACATTGATTAAAAGCGTGCGTACCAATAACCACGCACAAAATAAGTCGACAAAATCATTCCGCTACACCACCCCACCCCAGCACCCTCAGTAATAAACTCCCTATGAATCGGTAATACGAACGACTCTCTTGCCACGCGTATGGCCGGCCTGTAAATCGCGGTAGGCCGCGCGGACGCCCTCAATCGTGAACCCGTACACGCGATCCAGCCGAATTGACACCTTTCCCTCGGTAACCAGCTCGGCTAGGGCTTCAAAATCCCCGTGTTCCGAGTGGCGGGGGCCCGTAAACTGCGCTCCCCGGATAATGACCTTGGGTGAAGGAACGAGAGTTCCAATGTCTTTACCCTTCAGACCCAGCGAGAATGCCAAGCTGACGTAGTCGCCACCATAGCAGTCCAGGAACTTCGTCACGCGACTCTCAGCAGCCTTGAGCACACGCTCCCTAACGCCCTCACCGTAGGCAACCGGAACAGCACCCAGTGACCTAACAAATTCGGCATTCGCAGCCCCCGCGATTCCGACGACCCGTGCGCCACGAGCCACCGCATACTGCACGGCGGTGGACCCAATTCCGCCCGAGGCTGCAGAAATGACCACAGTATCGCCCGCACCCACGCCAATATGGCGGAAGGCGCCTCCCACGGTCAAGGCCGCGACACCCATTGCAGCGGCATGGTCAAAATCAATGGAGGCGGGCTTAAGCGCAATATCACCGGTATTCACGCAAATTTCCGTAGCCAGAGATCCCCGCTTAGTACCCAGACCGGGGGCGCTAACGATGGTTCCGAAGACATCGTCACCCACAAAATAACCCGATACACCGGGCCCCACCTCGAGCACCGTGCCGGAGAAATCACGCCCTACTCCACGAGGGAACTGCGATTTCTTTGATTCAAACCAACGGCGGGGGTTCCTGATTTTCATGACGCGCGAGAGCATCCTGAGCTGAGGAGAACCCTCAAAGATCTTATAGTCCACAGGATTCAGACCGACCGCACGCACCGCAATCTTTACCTGCCCCTCTTCGGGGTTCTCCCCCGGTACGTTCGCGAGCTTCAGATTCTCCACGGGCCCAAAGCAGTCATACTGCACCGCCTGCACGCTCATCGTTTCTCGTTCCTTTCTTCCCGATTCGGGACTCCAAAACTCACAGGCTCAGGAAACCCGCAACAAACAAATCTGCACCGACTTGTCCAACTATCGCGATTGTTACATTCCGCAAAATACCGCTTTGCACGTTGTTCCCACTGTTCTGAACACGCAGAAACGCCCTCGCGGTCTCCAGGAATATTTTAATCCCAAGGAAACCACGAGAGCGTTTCATAAGACTCTATGTGAAAGGATAAACCTTAGAGGCTGCGGCGGCGCAGGAGCATCAGTGCGGCACCAGCAATCAGAGCTGCGGCACCAACGCCAGCGATACCTGCAACACCCTCAGCACCAGTGTGAGCCAGCTGCTGCTTCGAAGAGGAAGAAGAGGTCGAAGACGAACCCTGGTAACCGGAGGTACTCAGGCCGTGACCCTTCGACGAGGTAGCAGCAGATGCGTTGCCAACCTTAGC
>BNJS01002118.1_pt1 | contig 56505 bp, 95 predicted proteins | sample 8540461 | NCBI WGS metagenome assembly BNJS01 (sample SAMD00202454, study PRJDB9452) | human saliva metagenome | isolation source: human saliva | place: Japan
GATGAGAGATGCTTGATCGCGGCGATCGCACCGATATCAAACGTATTGCGCGTGTACGTCTCATACGTACGGATGCCGCGCTCACAGAGGATGACATTCGAGGTTCTCGTTCAGCGATGTACCTCGCAGCATTCAGCCACTCATCGATGGTCGCAGCAAGCCCGCGCTTGAGCATGACGGGCTTGCCTGCGCGTCCGACCGCCTTTGAGGAGTCCGAAGTTCTGCATGTTGCGCGCACCGATCTGGAGGAGATCCGCATATGCCGCGACTGTATCTACTGCCTCGACGACTGTCACCTCAGTGACAACGGCGAGCCCTGTCTCTCACGTGCCTCGGCGAGATATTTCAGCCCCTCCTCCTCAAGGCCCTGGAATGCGTACGGCGAGGTGCGCGGTTTGTACGCGCCGCCGCGGATGAATTTAGCGCCGCCTGCCTTGATAATCTCCGCCGTCTCCATCAGCTGCTCGCGTGACTCCACCGCACAGGACCAGCCATCACAACGGGCGTACCATCACCGATCTTCACGCCGCGGATATCGATGACCGTCGGTGCCGGATGGAACTCACGGCTAGGGCGAGCTTGTAGCTCTTGGAGATGGCAACGGTCGTCTCAACGCCGTGCATAGCGTCCAGAGGGGTCGCAGCGAGCTTCGTCTTATCGCCGATAACACCAACAATCTTCTGATGGGCGCCCTCCATCACCTTCGCCTCGAGCCCCTTCTCCTCGATGGCACGAATGACCCCTCAATATCTGCCTGTGTGGCATCCGAATTCATAATGACAACCATGGTATTGCTCCTTTTCTATTCGTTATGTGCCATATGTACGGGGAAAACGCCGAGCACCTTGAGCCAGATGCTCTTTTCGGCGACGGCATCTATAGATTCGCGTATGCTCTCTGCAGGACTGTGTGCATCGAGATCGAAAAAGAAAATATACGCGCCAAGTTCCGTCCGTGCAGGGACGTGACTCAATCCGCGTGAGGTTCACCGCGCGGCGTGCAAACTCACCGAGCACATCATAGAGCGCTCCTGCTCGCGATCCATCGATCTGACAGACGAGGAGAACTGTGTCAGGCTGCTGCACAGAGCCGACACAGTCCCATCGCGCACAACCTCAAAGAAGCGCGTACAGTTTGATCCGCGATCCTCAATCTTTCCTGCAATCAGGGTGAGACCATTCAGTTCACCGGCATGGCGTGTACAGATTGCAGCCGCCCCCGCATCGAGAGGAGCCGCAGCAACAAGCTCTCGCCGCACGTGCCGTACTCGTCGTCTTTTATGATTTCGGCCTGCGGACAATGCCGTCGAAGAAAGTCCCGACACTGTGCAATGGGCTGCGCGTGCGAGTAGACAGAGCGGATTTCCACATCCGCATGCTGTGCCATGAGATAGTTGTGCACAGGCCAGATGATCTCCCACCGCACACGCAGCGTATCCGAATGGGCAAGGGCATCCATCGTCACGGTGATCGCCCCCTCGAGCGAATTCTCGACTGGCACAAAGGCGGAGTCCACCGCCCCCGTCTCCACCGCATGCAGGCATTCGCCAATGTCACCGAAGCACACGATCTCACGATCGAGCCGCTGCCACTCTATGAGGTAAAGCGCAGCCGCCTCACTGTGCGTCCCGGCGGGACCGAGCACGCCCATTTTTTCTCTCACACGCATTCCTCCCATAGGAATCTCCCATTCCTATGGTCATCTACTATACTATATGCACGCGCCATTGACAAGGGCAATGCGAAGCACTTTCATTTCAGACACATTCCCCTTGCCGCGTACCTGTGTTATAATGGAAAAAAATTCCTAAGGAAAAAAGGAGCCGTTATGTCCCCAAAAAGAATATCTCGCTATCGTCCACTGTATCGCCGGACTCAAGGAACGCACGCGTCACGCCTGGATGAAGTCAGGACGCCAGGAGAGCGTCGCCGAACATAGCTGGCGGCTGGCCCTCATGGCATACTTCATGCACGATGAGTTTCCGCGCGCCGATCTTTTGGCGCATCCTCCTCATGGCGCTGCTGCACGACATTGGTGAGGTCTTTACCGGCGACATACCGACCTTCGAAAAACGGCTGCTGACCGCACACGCGAGCATGCACTGCGCGATGAATGGATCGCGGGGCTCCTGCTCCCCTATCACGATGAGATACGCAGCATCTTTGATGAAATGGATGCATGCGAGACGCAGGAGGCAAAAGCTCATCCGCGCACTCGATCGGATGGAGGCTGTCATCACACATAACGAGGGAGATCCTGCGACATGGCTGCCGCTCGAATACGACCTCCAGCGCTCCTATGGTCTGCAGGAGGCGGCTTTCTCCCTGCACTCAGAACACTGCGTACGCAGATAAACATCGAGGTTGACGATGTCATCTCATCGCTGAACAAAAAGGAGACTACAATATGAAAACGAACTACGGCAACTGGATTTCTACCCCGATGATGAAAGTTCTCACCGCTATTGCAGCAGCATTCTACGTGCTCACCGTTCTCTACGCAGTCGTATTCGACCGCGTAACAGCGCCGTTTTTCATCCTCGCCATCCTCGCCATTCTTGCAACACTTGTCACCCTCTATAGTGTACTACTGCCGCACGGTCTTCTCCTTCGAGGGGGCGGACTCATGCGCCGCATTCACAGCTATCTGCTCGATCAGCTCCCGTGGGACGGGCGCGGCAAAGTACTCGATGTTGGCTGTGGCTCAGGTGCTCTCAGTATCGCTATGGCGAAGCGCTTCCCTCTCGCCAAGGTGCATGGCGTCGACTACTGGCCGCCCATGTGGAACTACGGACAGCAGCAGTGCGAGTCGAACGCCGCCGCTGAGGGCGTCGCAGAACGCTGTGTTTTTCAGCATGGAGATGCAGCAAAGCTCGACTTCCCCGACAATCATTTTCGATGCAGTTGTCAGCAACTTCGTCTTTCATGAAGTACGTACGCAGAAGGACAAATTCATGCTCGTTGAAGAGGCACTGCGTGTGGTGAAAAAGGGGTGCCTTCGCCTGCATGACACCCTATGGCAACAAGGACATGTATGGCAACATGGACGAGTTCCTCCTCTATCTGAGAGAAAAGGGATCTCTGATATCTCCTACATCCCGAATACAGAGCGAAACATCCCCATGCCGCTCCTCCTTCGCTTCATGCTGCGCGGCGTTGGGATGCTCTACGGAACGAAATAACGAAAGGAAAGTGCCTGTGATCATCAAGTCCATTCCCATCGCACTCGCGGCAGTCACGCTTCTCTGTGCGCCTGCATACGCAGGGACAACAGAAGCACCTGCATCCATCCCGCGACCCTCGTTTCCTGCCACAATCCCGCAGAGCATGGCGGTCGACGCAGGACTTGTCTCCGGATTACATTTTATACTGCCTGCACCGAACCCCAACATCCTAGCGATGCCCACAGCAGAGCCGGCGGATGTCACGATTGCCGGCGAGGCGACAGCGACCGAGGAGCAGATGCTCACCCTATCTCCCTGCACCGCAACCCGAAGCCGAAACTCACAGGCACACCCGAAGAACTCGTACACGCCTACTACGAAGAAGCGGAGCACGAGGGCGTGCGTCCCGATGTCGCTCTCGCACAAGCCTTCAAAGAGACAGGCTTTGCCTACGGCGGCGATGTGGACTGGAAGCAAAACAATTTTTGCGGACTCGGTGCCACGGGAAACGGCGCAGGGACTCTCCTTCCCCGACATGCGCACGGGGGCGCGTGCGCATATCCAGCATCTCCTCGCCTATAGCCGCAAAGAGCGTCCGACGAAGCCCATCGTCGACCCACGCTACGACCTCATCCGCACGAATCGCCCCTGATATCTACGGAAAGCTGACAAATTGGACCCAACTCAACGGCGTCTGGGCCGTCCCCGGCAAAAACTATGGACAGGAGATCCTCATCATTCGTGACACCGCACGCACGCCTGACGGTTCTGATGCTGCCCCTGCGCGCCGCGAATGCGCACATCATGCAGGCGGGCGACGCCGAGGGCTACATCTATCGCGGACTCGTCTACCTACATCGCAATGCATACACCGAGGCGTTGGACGACTTCAAGGCCGCGCAAAAACGGAATACGAAGCGCACCGAACCCTACCTCGGCATTGCACTCGCCTACGCAGGCGCGGGGGACGTAAAGGAAGCACACCGCGCCTATGAGGCCTACCTCAAAGTCGCGCCCAGCGACGCCGACGCCCTCTATAACTACGGACTCATACTCCTCGACGAGAACAGTCCCACAAAGGCAGCCAAAGTCCTTCAAGATGCCATCCGTCGATCCCCTAATAACGCGGACATCTACAGTCCCCTCGCCGTCGCCTTCATTCATACAGAGGACTATGCGGGCGCATGGAAACCCTCGCAGATGGTTCTGCCATCGCCCCCTGCAAACACCGACATTCTCGTCAACCAAATTCTCCTGCAGGCGTGTCTGAAGGAAGTCAGCGACAAGAAACACAAGAAAAATAAGGAACGACTCAGCACAAAAAGAGAAACTAAATAGTGCTCCTATCTCGTTTTCTTCAACACAAAAAAGCCGCTGCGAGGCTCTTGCTCGAGCGGCTTTTTATAAAGTCACATATTACTCTTCAAGCTTTAGGAGGCCTGGCTGCTCGATGTTCCACTTATCCTTCTTCTGAGAGAATAATGCAGGCATATCAACGCTGAGCTTGTCATAGCTCTTACCCACCCTCATAGCGTGCAGCAAATGTCTCTTTCATGCCGGCTTCTTCGTGCATTTTCTGATCGTACGGGAACATCGGACTCGGTATGACAGCGTAATCCCCCGGCTGACCTGGGATATCATAGGCCCAGAATGTCGCCTCGTTGACATCCTCGACGGTCTCGAATTTCGGCATAGCCTTGCCGTTCTCGACGGCAGCATGATCCGAGCAGATGAGAAGGTGCAGACTATATTTGTCAATGATCGGCTGACAGAGCTCCGCCCCACGCTCTGGCGAAAATGTCTCGCGCATAGCGTGATAATCATCGAGAAGATCCTGCCAGATGGGCTTGCTCTCGAGCAGTGCATCCAGATCGATATCCTCCTCCGGTTCCGGCTCCGGTTCGGCCCGGCTCCGGTTCGGGCTCCGGCCCGGCACGGGCTCTGGTTCCGGTTCCGGCTCTGGCAGAGGTGCCGCTGCGGGCGCGTCTTCAGCTCATCGATGTCCGCAGCAAAACTGCTTTTGCTGTGCCTCGAGCGCCTGAAGGCGCGCATCAAAACCCCTGCACCTGATCTTTGAGTGCAGCAACCTGGATCGCCGTCTGACTATCCTTTTGCAACGGATGCCTGAATCTCCGCCGAAAGCCGCTCTGCTTCAGTGCGCAGCCAAGAGACATGTCCCTCGATCACATCGACTGTGCTGCCTGTCTGCCGCCACGCATAATGCGTCGCGACACCAGCGATTGCAACACTCGCCACTACGAGAACGAACGAGAGTATCGTCATCACGTCCGCCATCATGGGGTGAATGAAACCACAGACTCATGCGGCGACTGCCGCAGCCTCATTTCCCATCAATCATCATCCCTTTTCCCTTTATCATGATCAAACGCACAAGGCGATTTTTGCGGCAAAAATATACCTCTAATAAATTCTCTGCATCCTCCCAAAAATTCCTGCTAAAATCCACACAGATAATTTTCAAGATGAGATTCCATTTTCCAGTAAACACGCAAGACATAAAAAGAGCCGCCCCGCGCGAAACGACTCTTTGATATGATCTGTATCGCCAGGCAGGATCAGAGTGCTCTCAACGAGCTCTGCACCGAGATCCCTTGCTGCCCTGAATACCCTCTGCGTCCGGCTCATTTTCGACGATGAACGTATTGACGAGCTTTGCGCCAGCGGCTGTCGTGCGCTCGGACCAGGTCTCCATCCATGCGCCTGCTCCCCAGCCCCACGAGCCAAAGAGAACAACAGGCTTTGCTGGAGAGCTTGCCGCTGTCGACAGCGCCTGCAAAGAACGGCTCATACGACCCTCCTCGAGTTCCTCAGCGCCCATCGAGGGGCAGCCGAGTGCGAGACCGTCAAAGTTGTCAATCTGATCGACGGAGAAGCTGTCTACCTCGAAGAGTTCTGCCTCAGCTCCTGCGCCCTGTGCGCCCCTCAGTGACAGCTCCTGCCATCTTCTCTGTGTTGCCCGTACCGGACCAGTACACAACTGCTACCTTTGCCATGTAAAATCCTCCTCATAAGAAACGTGGGAGAGTTCTCCCTATACTGCCTGCACCAACTCGGCAAGAGGGCTTCCTGCCTCGCCGCGTACAGAACTCCTGTGTACAGACCGAGTACTGCTCAAAGAGTGCCCGTGCCTCGGTCTCGTTCTGTATAGACCTTCCAGTATCCACTGCAGACAAAGTCCCTGCCCGCGCCGCGTGATGAAGCCTCGCACCATCCCCAGGCGGATAGCCGAGTAAAAGCGCCCACCTCCGGAGGAAGTGTCTCACGCACACGCATCCTGAGACGCAGGAACTCGAGCCGCTCCTCCATGTTGTCGGTAATGCGATACCCCGCCTCGCACAAAAGATCCTGTGCTGCGGGCACCGCAAGAGCACGCGCTACAAGTTCTGCCCGATAAAAATAGAATGAGGACGTACTCCTCCCCTCAGCTACGCGGAACGTCGAAATTCCTTTGCAGGAAAAACACGGCTCATAGGACGCGAGCAGTGCATCAAAATCTTGAAAGCGACTCTTTTGAAGGATAGAAGACTTCCTGCCGTCAGACCCGCAAGCATGGGTGCAGCGTGATAGCCGAGCAAATGCTCGAAATCTGGACAACGCATCGTAATATCTCCTCTGCCTCAAGGCGCAGTAAAACGCCCCGAAAAATTCGTCTGGTAATTCATTATACAGCAAACGATTCTCATTAGCACTAGTTTTTCTCACAGAGGAGAGCATTATGCTATGGTCTGCTCCTATTATAGCGGAGATTTCCATCAGTGACAACAGAATCTTTTTCTATTTCTCATAGGAAGAATTACGTGCGGCCCCCTGCCCACCCTGTGCTTGAAAAACATTGACAAAGCGCCTCGTCTGTGCTACGTTTGTCAAGTGTATATTACAGCCAGGAAGCCAGTCTATGATACATCTGAAAAATATTATTAAAACATATGATGGAAACATCCATGCTCTGCGCGGCATTGATCTCTCCATCGAGCGAGGCAGCATCTACGGCATTATCGGGCTCTCGGGAGCGGGCAAGTCTACGCTCATTCGCTGCATCAATATGCTTTGAGCGCCCGACGAGCTGGTGAGGTACCCATTGACGGGCGCGACCTGATGAAGATGAGTGAGCACGAGCTGCGCGCGCGAGCGCCGCCATATCGGCATGATTTTCCAGCATTTCAATCTGCTCTCCTCTGCAACAGTTCTATGATAATGTCGCCTTTCCGCTGAAACTCGCGGGGAAATCTGCAGGCGAAATCAAACCAAAAGTGACGGAGCTGCTCACACTCGTTGGCCTCGCAGACAAGGCAGAGGCCCATCCGAGTCAGCTCTCTGGCGGGCAAAAACAGCGCGTCGGCATCGCGCGTGCTCCGCAAATGATCCAAAGGTGCTCCTCTGTGACGAAGCAACATCCGCGCTTGACCCGCAGACGACGAAGTCCATCCTCGCTCCTCATCCGCGATATCAACCGCCGCATGGGTCTGACCGTCGTCGTCATCACGCACGAGATGCAGGTCATCAGCGACATTTGTGATCGAGTCGCAGTCCTCAACGGCGGTGTCATCGCTGAAGAAGGTGATGCGGGTGGATGTCTTCACCGCGCCGTGCGAGCCGATCACAAAAGAGTTCATCAGCGTACTGCTCTCAAATGAGCTGCCGACGGCATTTCGCGGCAACCCGATCGAGGATCATCCGAGCCGCGACAGTTACATGCTGCTGCGCCTCACCTTCCTCGGCGAGCGGGCGGACGATCCTGTCCTCGCAGATATGATCCGTCTCTTCCCAGACATCGAGGTCACAATGCTCTTTTGGAACCCTCGACCAGATCAAGGAGATGCCGTTTGGCCGCATGATCATTGGGATACGAGGTGAACGTGCCGAGATCGAATCGGCCATCTCGCATCTCTGCGCAGCATTTGAAACAGGAGGTGATCGGCTATGTCCGCCGAAATGATGCCGCTCCTCCTCTAAGGCACTGGGTGAAACCATCTACATGGTCATTGTCAGCATGGCAATCTCAACCGCCATCGGCATACCACTCGGCGTTCTCCTGCACGTCACGAACAAGGGAGAAACCTTGATGCGCCGATGGTCAACCGCACAGTCGGAGCCGTCGTCAATGCCGTGCGCTCCATCCCCGTTCATCATTTTGATGGTTGTAATCATCCCGCTGACGCGTTTCATCGTTGGCTCTGCCATCGGTACGACAGCGGCAATGGTACCACTCGTCATCGCCTCCGTCCCCTTCATCGGACGTCAGGGTGGAGACCTCGCTGCGCGAGGTGCCGCACGGACTCATCGAGGCAGCACTCGCGATGGGGCGACACCGATGCAGAGATCATCACACGCGTACTGCTCCTCGAGTCGATGCCCGGTATCGTCAGCCAGCTCACGACAGTCATCATTGCTCGTCGGTGAGTCAGCCATGGCAGGTGCGATCGGCGGCGGCGGTCTCGGCGACCTCGCAATCCGCCATGGCTATCAGAGGTTCCGTCCCGATATCATGATTGCGACTGTCGTCATTCTCATCGTTCTCGTCCAGCTCGTGCAGTTTGCAGGCAACCACCCGCAGCACGGCTTGATAAGAGATAGATTTTATTATTGTTCATTGGTAATACGATGCCAAAAAGAGCCCCCTAGTGGAGCAAGTGAGTCCAGTGTACGGTATGTTCGGACAGATTCCTTTCGTTCATATGAGTATGCAAGCACACGATCACTTGCGTAAGGGGTGTTTGCATTGGGTGCGTATTACAGAGAAGGAGGTTTTTATGAAGAAACTACTTACACTCGTACTCGCAGTCACGACGCTTGCCCTCATCGGCTGCGGCGGTGGCGCGGACAAGAGCAGCGGCGGCTCCGACGCAAAAGGCAGAGAAAGTCGTCAAAGTCGGTGCGTCCCCCGTACCGCACGCCGAAATTCTCGAGGTTATCAAACCCAGCTTGAAAAAGGAAGGCGTCAAGCTCGAGATTGTCGAGTTCAACGACTACGTCCAGCCGAATCTCGCGACGAACGACAAGGAGATCGACGCGAACTTCTTCCAGCATGAGCCGTATCTCAAGAACTTCGTCACCGAGCATCCTGAGCTGAAGCTCGTGAACGTCCTCGGCGTCCACGTCGAGCCGATGGGCATCTACTCGCACAAGATCAAGAACATCAATGAACTCCAAAGACGGCGCACAGGTCTCCATCCCGAGCGATCCCACGAACGGCGGACTGCCCTGCTTCTCCTCGAGCGCGCAGGACTCCTCAAGCTCGCGACGGCGTCGGTGCAGCCGCGACCGTGCAAGATGTCGTCGACAATCCGAAGAAGTTGAACTTCAAGGAAATCGAGGCACCGCAGCTGCTGCGCACGCTCGACGATGTGACATCTCCGTCATCAACACGAACTGGGCAATGCAGGCGGATCTCGTACCGACGCGCGACGCCCCCTCTTCATGGAGGACAAGACCTCCCCGTACGTCAACATCCTCGTCGTCCGTGAGGGCGATGAGAAACGCCCCGAGATTCAGGCGCTCATGAAGGCGCTCCACCCGAGGCAGTCAAGAACTTCATCAACGAGAAATACAAAGGCGCGATCATCCCTGCATTCTGAGGAATTGTATGTTAGAGGCTGCTGCACGAAGCTAGAAAAACTTCGTGCAGCAGTCTCTGTATTTATGTGCCCCTGTATCACTGTAAGCTCCTTCTACAGCCTCACACTTCTCGCTCTGGTTGCAACTCATTGATCAAAACGGGGCAAAACCATCATAATTTTTCTCAAAGATATAGACATTCACCTCATGATGATATAATTGATACGCATTCTTTTTCGTATTGTATTCAGAATGTTTGTCGAATCATATTTATCATCAAAGGAGTATCTTATGGCACGAAAGAAGGGACGACATTTTTCATCGCCCTGCTCACCTGCGCCATTATGGCATGGCTCGCCATGCCCGCCCTGCAGTGTGTGGGCAGATGACGGTATAACGGGAGGAAGCAGCGTATCTACTGCCGATGTTCATACGTCGATGCCGACGCCGCAAAGGAAGAGGCGAAATACGAATCGCAGTCGACGACGATCATCACGGCGGAGGACATTGCACGCAAACAGGCAAAGTCCGTCGAGGACGTAATCTTTTAACGAGGTCGGCGTGACGCGTACAATCGACGCGATGGGCAACGTCGGCGTATCGATCCGCGGCGGCGATCCGCGCCATACGCTGCTGCTCGTGGATGGGCAGCGTGTCCTCGGCGGTGAGGCGAAGATAACGGCAACGGCGACGAGCTGCTGCGCATCGGCGCGGAGAACATCGAGCGCATTGAGATCATCCGCGGTGCGGCGAGCGCGAAATACGGTGCGGACGCCATCGGCGGAGTGATCCATGTCATCACAAAGCAGGGCGTGAAGAGTTCCGCCGTCTCCTCAACATTGAGGGACGCTTCCACAACTCGCGCACGGGGAGCGGCACGGAGACGAACACCCTGCCGACGAATTTCTACCTGCGTGCGGACTCCGGCGACATCGGCAAGCTGAACCTCAGCGGGTGGACATCAGCGCGAGGTCATGCCCGTCTACTCGCATGGCAAGCAGTTCATCGCAGGCGAGAACTGGTACGAGGATTTCGCCGTCGCTGCGCTTCTACGGCTCGATCAAGAACGACGGTGTGAGCGGCTCCTACAGCTTTGACGATGCGAACAAGCTCTCCTTCCGCTTCACGACAGAGCGCGAGAACATGCAGCGGCGCAACAAGGGCGAACTCTACCCGCTCGCCCTCGTTCTTCGAGCCGATGAGGTGTATCAGCGCGACCGCAAGCGTGACACTACAGTCTCAGCTACGAGGGCCGCATCGGCAAGAATACGGATTTTCACGCTGAACTACGGCTACGGCAAGCTGCGCGAGGACGACTCAACCATCCTCACCTACTACAGCAGCGGGCGTGACAAATACTCGGGCAAGAACAGTCTCGCAGGTGTGGACTATCTTGACCACACGCAGACGAACGTCGACCTGCACTTCAACACCGCCGTAAACGACGCGCACTATCTCAGCTATGGATTCGGCTGGCAAAAAGGAGTACGCCGAGGGCTCACGTCTGCGTAATGCACCAAAAGAGCTACACGAAAAGGATCAACCCGTGGGACTATGACAAGTCGCTCGCGGTCGAGGACAATACCGCAGGGAAGGACGATGAGCCGGACACGTATGTCCACAACTATAAATTCCTCCGCAACGAGAACGGCTTTGTCTGGGACAAGAACGGCGAATACTACGGCTCAGAAAAGCCGCCGATGACGTACGAGGAAGTGCAGCGTGTTCTTCCGGAGATTTTCGGCGGCGGCATTGTTGACTCCCCTGCCATGCAGGCGAAATACGATGCATTTGAGGCGCTTCTCAAGGCACAGAATGATTTTTGACAACGATCCAGCTTCGCGAATACCAACGACACGTATAAATATGCCCCCGTCCTCGCTACTACGGCGCATTGGCGCAGTTCGGACCGGCATATAAGCAGGACAAGAACATCACATTCAACGGAACGTATTATGGACAGGGCTTTGCCGCACGGCAAAAACCAACTACTGATCGGCGAAGCAGATCTCACAAAAGACCTACGCCTATGTACAGGACAGCTGGCAGGTCACGCCGAAGACCATCCTCACACCCATTCTTCGTCTCGATCACAGCGACCGCTTCGGCTCGCACGCAACGTTTAACCTCGGCATGACACACATGCTTTGCGAAACACCGCCGACCTCAAGGCGAACATCGGCACGGGCTACAGCGAGCCGGGGCTCGGCGAGCTCATTCTACAACTGGGAGATGTACGGCGGCACGGGCGCAGATCATCTCGGCTGGTACTGGATCGGCAATCCGAATCTGAAACCCGAGAAATCGCTGAACATCGACCTCGCATTCGAGGGCGAGAACGAACACACCTACGGCAAGGTCGGTGTGTTCCACAACGAGATCTCGGACTATATGACCCACTACTTCACGGGACAGCTCGTGGACTTCAACTTCCACGGCAAGAGTTTCCGCAACGTCCCCGACCGCATCTACAGCTTCCGCAACATCGGCAAGGCAAAGCTCACAGGATCGAGGCAGAAGTCCAGCACAAATTCAGCAAGAACTGGAGCGCAAAGCTCGGCTATACCTACCTGCACGCAATCAACGCGAGCGATGATGATCTGCCGCACCGCCTGCTCGATCGCCCGACGCATAAATTCGATGTTGGCGTCAACTACAAGGACGATGCACACGGCTGGCGTGCGGCGCCTGGGGCAGCTTCTTCAGCCGGATGCTCGACAGCAACCCGCACAAACAGACAATCTGTTCGAAAAAGGACGGCGCGGGCAACTACATTCGCAAGCGCGGCGAGTACCGCGAAAAAGAGCTTCGGCATTTGGAATCTCCTCGTCGAGAAGGACATCCGCAAGGACTTCACTGTTCACGCAGGTGGACAACCTCTTCAACCATCAGGACGACGATCGCGCCTATCATGACCGCACGTTCCGCTTCGGCGTGAATATGAAATTCGACGACTTCGGCTCGTTCCTCGGCACGGGGATTCATCGCAACGCGGACGGCGTACTCGTCGATCGGGACGGTGTGCCGCTGAAAAACTTCTACGGAGACGACTTCTTCCTACACCGCCCCGAGACAGCGACGGACGGCAGGACAAAGGGCAGCCTCGACTTCTTCGGCGACTACCGTATGCGTACGAGCACCTATCGCGGCTACGACCGTGTGGAGATGCGCGAGACGAAAGAGACACAGGCGGACGAAGCGGCGGCACGCAACTACGCTGACCATCCGGGGCACGGCTTCGGGCAGCGTCTGCGCGTCGGTGCGGATCTACCGCATTGACGACAAGCTCGGGGTCAAGGCTGTGCTCGCAACGGGCAGGCGAACGATGCGGCGGATCCCGTAGACGAAAAATAAAGGACTCGGCGGTGTCCACATCGAGCGCGCCGAGGTCACGGGCAGCCCGGGTCACTGGGACTGGACACTGGGGCGCATCCACGAGCCGATGGGCGTGACGGGCTACTGGTTCGGCAAGGAGTACGACGGCGCACGCGTCCTCTATACAAAGGATCGTACGCAGGTCGCCGCCGGCTTCGGCGACTTCTCCCGCACGACGGGTGCTCCACGACAGTGCCTGGCAGTCACAAGGAGGAAAACAATCATCCGCCGCGCCCCGACGCTGAACGAACTGTTCGGCTACTATACACAGGGAGGTACGCGACGCAGAGAATCACCACACAGCACGTCAGCAGTTCCCCTATCCCATGGAATACGACCCAAATGCGCCGGCGAACTTCCGCGAGAAGTACAACAATGCGGGCAAGATTCAGGACGCAAACGGCAACTGGGTGCGCGATCCCGCACTCTCCGGATACGCAGATTGCCCAGAAGAAAACTGGAAGTCATGCGCGAATTTGTCAGCATCCTCAAATCCGTGGGATGCGGAACCCCTACGTCGCTCGAATGAAACACCCGGCGGCGGCGGATATGAGAGCAAATGGGAGAAGATCCTCAACGGGGATGGAGATCCGAGTACGGCAACCTTCAGGTTTTATAGTAATCTTTACAGTGCTCGTGTCGTTGTGCGGCGCAGCGACGGCGTCGTCCGCGACCTCTATCGCGACAACAACCACGATGCACTCAAATATCTAAACCTCTCTCAGGAATCAGGCGTCAGTTCTGCCTGTGGACAACCCGAAATACGGCGGCGTTGAGGGTTTTGCTCCGCGAGCAGAATATCCGCACGATGATGGACGACATCCTAAAGGAAGTTGAGGATGCGGGCAGCTATGAGACGCAGGACGGACAGACGCTGACACGGGGCTGAAGTAATCGACCGTATGTTCAACGACTTCGTCGGTGAAACTGCGGAATATTTTGACCAGAATATCCCCGGCAATTACGGCGGTTCGATCGGAGATACAACGGCGTATCGAAAAATTTTCTCGGCAATGATGGGCAACGAGCGCTAACCGCTCAACAATGCCCCCATCCCTCCCCGGTGCCCCCATCGCCTTCCGCCAGCCCCGGCTTCCTGCTGAAACACGACGTGATTCCGAAGATGGAGCGTGCGGGCTTCCTCAAGGTACGCCTCAGTTCGGCAGCGCCTCGGTGCAGGCTGTGACGCTGCACCCTTCGGACACGGCATGGATGTAAAGGGCGAGAAACTCCCGATTGCGAATGTCATCGGCATCGGCGCACGAGCAGTCCTCGGACCGCGCACGATGCTCTCCTTCGACTACGGCATCAACCGCGCTGCGACGGACGTTACTTTCCACGGTGGCAGGGACACCTACGGACGCTATACGGGCGGCGGCTCGAATCCGTACTTCTGGGTCATGCGCCTCGACTTTGGCATTCCCGACATGGATGTTCCGGGCAGCTGGGGTGTCTACCTCGACTACAAGAACTTTGAGCACGGCGCATTCCTCGGCGGCACGGGCGCAGATCTGCCCGACCGCTACCTCGACGGCATCCGCTCCTTCACCACGGGCATTGCTTTCTCGTCCCCGCGCGCGCGACCTCATGCTTGAGGCGATGTATACCTGGTGCCCGCAGCACGCAGATGCGCGACACGCTCCATACGCCCGAGCACTTCCCGCCTCGGCGACTCACACACGCATCCAGCTCACCCATCGGTTCTAAATTTCATGTACAGCTACAAAAATCCTGCTCCCAAACATCGGGAACAGGATTTTTCGTTTTCCTTTACGTCCAGAGCACCTGCGGTTCTATAGATACTGTTACGGAAGAATGCGGACTGCGATGTTCCAAAGCAAACCCCAATGGAGCAAGCGGGAAAAATACTCGACCTGTCCAAGAAGCGAGTCCGCAGGACAAAGCTGATTGGGTAACAGGTCGTATGGGAAAACGTCCCAAGAACACGAGCGTTAGTGAAGTGTGATTGATGACGTTGACCGCTTGCGCGGTACGCCCCGGCGGATTTCGTCATTCAACCGAAGGGCGTTTAGAAATTCGCTGGTATTTAGTATTTAAGCGTACAAGCGCACGAACTCTTGCGAACGCGGCGTTTGCGTGAGTATCGCAGTCCATAATACTTGAGATAGACCCTCCCGAAGTGGCGCTCGTGACTTGCAGACGCCTCTATGATAAAATATCTCATTATGAATAAGATTCTCAGCAAACTTTACGCACTCAAACGCCGCGAGCGGATCCACGGCATACGCAACCCACTCACCCACGACTTTCCATCAATATGCACCACCTGCACGTCCTGCTCCTTCCACAGTGCCGATCAGCAGGATTTTACCCGTGGGCCGATCGTTCGGCAGCTGCTCATTTTCATGTTGCCCATCCTGCCTCGCAGCTGCTCCAACAGTTCTAAATCATCGCGACACAGCCCCTCATCGGGCAGGCACTGGCGCAGAGGCGCTTGCGGGTCGTCGGCACAGCGAGCCTCATCCTCCGTCTGCATCACTTCATCGGCTTCGGCGGACTCTCCGTCCTGTTTCCATCTCTATGGAGCAAAAGTGACCATGCGCCTGAGCGCACTTGTGAGCATCTTGTCACCGTCCCGTAGCATTTGGCTGTCTGCCTCACTGCTGCGGGTCATCCTGCTCACCCCGCAGCTGCTTGCAGCACTCGACCCCCGCAGAACTCATATTCCCGACAGCGAAAGACCTACCCGCGCATCACCCTCGGCGGATGCTTGCGCAGCTCCTATCATCCGCGAGAGCGATCCTGCGCGCGCTTGCAACACGACGCGCCCTCCACTACCTTGCCGTTGCCGTCGTGCTCAACATCGCACTCGATATTCTCCTTCTTTCATCATCCCCTGCGGCATCGCGGGTGGCACTCTGCCACCGTCGCCGGCACAGTATGCGGCGGCACTGCTCGCCCTGCGCAAAATCCTCCGCCTCCACGGTGCATGGCAGTTTCGCTCGCCCTGCCCCTTCTTGCGCCAAAGCACCTCACGCCCATCCTGTACGAGTATTCTGCTGGTCTCAAGCAGTCTTTATGAGCATCTCCTCTTGTCATTCAGACCTACATCAACATTTATTATGCGGCGATGGCGGGCATGACCGTCTCACGCACGCATCAGCGATTCCTCTACTACCCGCTCTTTGCGTTCGGCATCGCCTCACGAGCTTCATCGGGCAGATCGTCGGCGCACGACATCGTGCGCGTGCGTGCGGGGCTTAGACATTGCTCACGCCCTCGCCGCATCTTCGGCGCGATGGCATGGCGCACTCGTCGCAGTGGCTCTTCGCGACGCTCGTCCCTTTCACCGATGACCCGCCGTCGCAGAGAATGCACCTCGATGCCGTCTGCCATACCTCGCTTCCCGCATACCTTTACGGCATCAACCAAGTTCACATTGGTGCGATGCGCGGACCTCGGCAACACCTCTCACCCAATGATGACCACCACCACGGTGGTGCTGGGCATGGGATCTCGTCGGCATCCACCCATGCACATCGTCTACACCGCATACAACGTCAGCTTCCTTGTTATGGGAACTGCTCTATCTCGGATGCAAACGTGAGCTGTGCCGTACAGCACGGAAAATCAGCATAGATAGGTGTCTTATCACACGCAGGGTGCGTATGATAAGACTTTTCTTTCTTGCAACGATTACTGGCGTTGCTGGTGTCTCGGCAGTCACAGCACCGCGGCGACCGCGTCTCCGACGCGCAGATCATAGGTCAGTGCCTGTTTGTGCAGTGTCTCGGCACGGGCGGAATTCCTCAGGAAGGCCTGTATCAAGCCCTCTCACAAAGCTCTCATAGGAGGCAATCGACGCCTCGGTCGCCGCCTTCTGGGCGGCGGATAGCCGCGCCGTGCGGATCTCGACGGCATCGAGCTTCGCGCTGATATTTTCTCAACACAGGATCACATCATCCTGTGAGCGAATGAGCGCCTTGCGATACCCGATCGTATAGGTGCTGCGTTCTGTTTCGGTAAGATTGCGGAACTCACGCTGCGATGATCAGAAAGACGCCGTTATAGCGGTCGACACCGGGTCGCGTCGCTCGATGTATCGTGAGACATCAGCAGCGTAGCCGTCTGTACGGCCTCAAGATAGGCACGATAATTTGCGACGCACAATCTGCCAGCCCGTATCTCCCTTTTCCATTCGCAGCTGCGGTGGGAACTCGAGGCTCGTTCCGCATATCACGGACAGTAACGGTCGCAACAGCAGCACTTCCGTCACGTGCGACCTCCCCAACAGCCACAAGCTGTATCGCGCAGATGACTGCACTCCATCAGGTATTTCAGCCAATGCCGAGCTGACGTCCCTTGAGTTCATCTCATCCTCAGGGAGCCATCCATACGTTCTTCTGAACGGCAGTCTCTATCGTATCTGTCAGGCCTGCAGTAACGCTCCCCTTGATACTCTGATAAAACCTGCCGGAGGCGGTCCATTCAGCCTCCTTGAGACTCGTACCGCGGGCAAACAGGGACATAGTGAGATCATCACTCCTGCATCCGTGAGGCTGCAAGATTTCACACGCTCTGGCCCTCGAGATCGTGTTGCTCGAGCGCCGCAGCCGCCTCCTGGAGTGCGTATTCGGGCCGTTGAATGTAGTAAACGAGATACCACGCGATCACCGCGATTGTCAGAACGATCAAAGCCGCCGCAAGCTTAAACTTTCGCTCGTGTGCCCTGCGTCGCCGCGCCAAGCGTACGCGCCATGCAAACTCATCCATCGGCATCACTACGCCCTCCTTCGCATAAAAATTAAACGCTGTCATTATAGCATTGAAGTTTCCTCCATGCAACGCCCTCCGATAAACCCCTCAAACCGAATTGCTGTATTTTCATTTGAATAAATTCTATATAAATCGTATCTCTTATTGACAAAATCATATAATAGGTATTAATATAAAGATAAAAATTGCATATAGAGGGAAATAGGCGTCGAGAGACTTAATCTGATTCGGTGAGGAATCACTGATAAAATGAAGTCCGCCAAATTGGGTACAGATGACCTGTCAAGGAGACAAACCGGACGCATAGCAAAGGCTATGTGGAGGATTTGTCGACGCAGAGGGCGAAAAAGATGTGCTAAGATGGCGGTGCTGAGTTTATCAGCGACTCGAAGCCGAAGCGGTCCCGCCACTGTAAGGAAGAGCCTGCACACAATAATGTCACTGGAGCAATCTGGGGAAGGCGCGTGCAGACGATGACACCAAGCCAGGATACTTACCTATTTCAACATCACCGTCGGTCTTTGGTGATTTCAGAGGCCGGTACCTGCGAGCGATGGGTAGATTTTGTCGATACTTGATGACAAAAGCATCTCCGGCTGTATTTCATATGCCGAGTTTTTCTTTTTCTCACAAAGCGATCCGTCTGAACCAGTCTTGGTCGCAGACGGATCATGAGAAAGAAGTGATCATATAGGACTATGTCTATATTTTTCAAAAAGACTTTTAATACTGTCCAAAAGAGAATGGAGGCTCTTTTCTGTCTGAGAAAAGGAAACAGAAGCATCTTGTCGCGGGTGTCCTGTGGATGCTCCTTGCGGGCGCATCTGTGTCCCCCTGCGACAGCAGCTGCAGAGACGGTGTCTCGCGCCGAGCTCCGCCGTGGATGGCGAGCAGGTTACCGCATCGTCCAGCCAATACACAACGCCCGACATTACCGTAGAGGCGAAACGGCCTGCATGGGAGGAGATCCTCTCCCCCGGTACTGTGACCGTCATTCGTCCCGAGGAGTTCAAGGGGGAACAAAAGACCCTGCCTGACTTCCTCAAAATGGTGCCGGGCGTCCATGTGCGCGAGGTCAACGGCAAGGGACAGTACTGACGACGGTGACCGTGCGCGGTTCAACGGCGGCACAGGTCGGCGTTCGTAGACGGTGTGCTGACGAACCTCGGCGGCGACGCAGCAGCTGATATCTCTACGATCCCAGTGAGCAACGTCGAGCGCATTGAGAGTGTCATCGCGGCTACATCCCCGCACGCTTTGCAGGTACCTTCATTGGCGGCGTCATCAACGTCGTGACAAAGAAGCCGACGGGGGCACACGGCTCTGCCGAGATCGGGCCGAGCTCGTTCGGCGGAAAAAAGGCATCCGTCGAGATCACAGCCCCCGTCGGCAGCGGCAGCCTCCTCTTCGACTCAATCACGAGCAGCGGACGGGATTTCCCTACCGCAGCTATGCGGCGGAGCAGTGGTTTACCAATCACACAACGGGACGGCTTTATACGCAAATACGAAACAGGATCAATCAGTTTGAGGCCATGACTCCCGACGGAGCGAGCCTCCTACGATGCCGTTCACGGTGCAAACGCATGGCAAACCCAGGTCAACAATGATAAAAATACGCTCAGGCCATACCAGCAGCGTGCCGATGCGGCGAGCGACCGCCACGCTGGCGGAAATACAACGACTTTAAGAACACCGATCTCCTGCTCAAGTGGCAAAACGATGACTGGATGATCAAAGGTACATATAAAGTAGTCAACCGCCATCTGCCGGAGCAGCCTCTGGTCCTAACAGACGGTATTGACAGTCTGATTGACCCCGGCATGTTCGCTGATTGGAAGGATATGTATAAAGTACGACAGCCGGCATCAGAACCCTCAAGGCTGCCGCACTTCTCGTACAACGACGCTATCTCGGCGCGTTTTGAATGGGGATGGATGATCGAGCTACCTGAACCAGAGCAAGGACTACCGCGCCGAACACGTAAACGACGCGTTGAAAAACAGATTTTGATCCCCATGCGGAGTGGACGTTACCGCTCAAACAAATACAATATACAGCTGGACGGCACTATCAGCTTGGCAAGCGCAATATGCTTGATTTCAGATGAACTACTCGCACGAGCGCATGAATATCCGCGGTGACGCTTTGATAAAAGTCATCGACGATGTACAAAGCCAGCATTGGAAACTCTGGGCACAGATGCGCGATCAATATGATCAGGATATCTTCAACCTGCAGGTGCAGGATACGATCACGCTCGATAAGAGAAGTTCCTGGCAGCTGACCCCTGCCATCCGCTACAATCGCTCAAAAATCACAGGATACAGCCGATTTGGGCGTTTTGACCCCCAGAAAAACATACCATTGGGTGCATCCGAAGGACGATCAGGTCGATGCCAAGGTAACGTAGCTTGCACTCAAAAGGAGTTTAACGATCACTTCACCATGCGCATGACGGCGGCACCTGCTTCGCTTGCTCAACATGTATGAGATTGCAGGCGATGGTGCGGGCATCCTGCCATCACCGATCGACTATAAGGGAGCGGTGCAAAGTTCCACAGCCGGAGTATGGCAAGCAGTTCGATCTCAGCGCCATCTGGGATGGAAAGAAAGCTCTGGGTGCTGATAATCGAACAACGCTCACCTGGCTTCTGGCGCAATTTCGAACGTATGCTGCAGCTCTATCGTGCGGGCTTAACCACAGCTCCTATTTCAACGATGTCCGGAGGTCACACATGGATTTGAGCTGCAAACATTTCCACCGGAGGAAGTTCGACTTTGATCTTTAAGAACCTATCTCAATATCGCAACGCAGCGACAGAACTCCTCTCCCGGCCTCCATTACACCCTGGTTCGGGTGGTACATCCAACCTACCAACCGAAATGGGAGGAAATGCCTGTTTCACCTTTATCGTCCAACGGAGCGCTGGTCTTTCTTCACTGATCTCCATTACATCTTTCGAGGTACTCACACACATTATATGATTGATGAAGGTGCCCCAAATTTTGACGGACGTCCAACGGCACCTTCGACGACCGTCAACCTCGGGATCTGAAATGGTTCCGAAAAAGGATATGACCCTCACTCTTGGGTGTAACGACATCTTTTAACCGAGGGACCAAAAAGCAACCGTATTCAGCGAGCAAGAATTCGGCAGTGAGCCCTCAGATGTAAACATAGAGTATCCACTTCAGGGACGCACCTATTATGCATCATTCCGTTACGAATTCTAGGAAGGAGATTTCATCATGAAAAGCAAATTTCAACAATGGCAATGTCTTCAGCTGAGCACGCTGGTAGTGACAGGTCTTCTCTGTGCCTCGACCGCGAGTGCAGCGGGACACTGGTCTCTGCCGTACCATCCAACTATGCACGCAGCGAGATTGGTACCATCACCGGCTCACGTGTCACAACAGAGGTCGTCGTACGCCAGCCTCATAGAGGGTGTTGTAAAAAGGCCTTGTGGATCCTGCCTCTATTTAATTTTCATCAACGGTAAAAGCAAGCTTTTCTTGCGCCAGTACACGTATAGCACAACAGACCTAAAAGCCAACAAAATCTTGGATCCAAACACCTCCCGGAGCGGCATCATCGAGGGCTGAAGGGATGAGTCCATCCGTCCCGAATGCACATGCTGCAGCCGCAAAACGACGAGTATATATATCTCACTGGATATGATCTCGGACAGATCGGTGTTTTCCAGCAGCAGGGCAAGCTGATCCAAGAAAAGTCAGCCGCCGTAGTCAATCTAAAGAACGACATCAAACAGTACTGCGGCTATAACTTCAATGAATCCTTTGAAAACCTCGACGACGGTACACACCATGCTGGTGACCCCACGAAAGCACAGGTACACGGCGAGAAGCATTGCTCGTTGACGGAAGAATTCGTATGTGGCAACCTCCGTCAATCCGAACGGCGGCGACCCCTATGACGATGGTTTTCTCTGCAGTATGAGATCCAGAAAGCGACGGCAGTCTAAAGCTCGGCAGTTACCCGCATCAGCCGCAACATCGACCAGGGACGACTCAACAAGTTCAATGATCAGATCCCGGTCTCCCGCATCGGCGGCTATCAGCACTACGACGGAACCGGCAACAAGAAACATACAGCCATCAGCATCGCCAAGCTCGGTGGAGGGCGGGAAAGCTGGTGGCACAGAGCAGCGCCGTGCAGTCCTGCCGGATCACGTCAGCCACAGGCGAGGATATGCGTGATCTCAAAGTGCTGCCAAACGGTACGGCTTATGTCATGACCTACAATCTGAGTCCATCCGGCAGCAAAAATCGATGCACACGTCTATCAGACAACGATATCCAACCTAATGTCCGAGCATCCGGAGGACTCGGCAGTCCCTTGCTTCGGTCGAGTCTCAGGAAGGTTGGTTCGGCAAGCTCAACGCCGAATACTACACGAAACGTCTCTGGCTCGAGCTAAGGATACACTGGAGCGTCTCACACCGACGGCGATAAAACAGCAAAGTATCAATGGAAGGCAAAAGACTTTTGCATCGAAGAACCGTGAGCGCTTCAACAAGGTCACAATGATTGATCCGACTTGCCCCGGCAATATCGCCTCCGTGATGACTTTTCCTGCGAACTGGGGAGGAACGACCGCCGCAGAGGAGAATGCTAAAAGCCATTTGGAAAACAAAATGCGGATATTACAGCCCCCATTACGGATCGCCACAGCTTTACCAACAGTACAGTGGTAAGTATTGAAAAAGGACCTGTTTGAGATCCACGCACCAATGTTATTGCGACTATCTCTGATCAAATGGAAACCGCCTTAACATCAGCGCACGCAAGAATCCTTTGCACCTGCAGGTAGAGAACACAGTCGGCAATCCGACCGGAATCTATACTGGAAAAGGAACAAACGTTACCGAACAACAGCGAGCGAGGTCAACATCATTACAAAAAGGACCCCCAAGGCAATTCTTGACCAATGCGATTCACCTGACGCACAAAAAGATAAGGAAGCCACGCTACGGTCAATGCCTCGACCAATATCTCGATGTCAGGTGGCCCAGGCGGAATGGTGTTGCTATCCAAAAGCGATCGTTTGGGCGAAAAACCTACGAGGCAACCTCATGTATCATCCGCATCAACGGCGATTTAAAAATAGCTGGTACACGCACAGCAGTCGAGGCATCCCACCAATCGCGAAAAAATGCTCCCGATTCAACAATGCGGGACCTCACGCAAGTTGAAAAAGAGCGAGATTATCATTGCCGCAACAATGTAAAAGGAATAAAATGGAATGCTGACATGACGGTTCATGGCAATGGCGCAACCGCAAATGCCAAAGACAGCAAAGATATATTGGTGGAGGCGGACATATTCAGGTTCCTGCAGGGACGAAGAGTAGGTTATGCCCTTTGCGGCCTACTACAGCATTTCTATGAATATGGGTGAGGACGGCGCAAAGATTGCCAACAACAAGAAAAGGTGCACAAATTGCAGACGTCCAGCTTGACGGCGATCTCTTTGCCCCGCCCACAGGACAACCTCGATGTCGCACTTGCGACAAATAACTCCTCACCCGCACGGTCTCGTTGGATAACGGCGGTACGGCAAATCTCTATCTGCAAAACGGCGCAAAATGGCTGAATGAGGGACGCAATGAGCGCTACTATCAGGATAACGAGGACATCGGTGCGGGCACTCACAGACGGCAACATATTCCCAAGAGCCGCATTACGAACTTCTACGGCGGCGCAGCAGAGTCGTCACGTAGCTTCATCTTCCAGAAGAACGCCCAAGAAATTGCGATCGACAATTACAGCGGGCATACGAAGGTTGTCCACGAACATGATGCTGTGCGGCACCGACCGTGATGAAGGGCGGCGACATCCGTACTGCAAAGGCAGCAGAGAACAGCGGCATCACCCTCTCCACGCACAACGCAGGCTCAATACGGAATCAACAAAGGCAGAGGACAAGAGCCTCGTGAATGCGACACTGAATGCACGTGCAAACAAGCTCTACTATACGGCGTATACAACGGGAGAGCGCAACCTCTCAGGTAAGGCAGAAATCGCAGAAGGTCTTGTCTCTTCCTCGGCAATACTGAAGTCGCTCCGATCACATTCCGCAGCGAAAGTGGACAGGGGCAATCACCCCGGATGAGCACCGAAGCCGGACACACCGAAGCCGGATACGCCGAAGCGGATACACCAAAGCCGGATACGCCAAAGCCTGACACGCCAAAGCCGGATACACCGAGCCGGATACACCGAAGCCGGATACGCCAAAGCCTGACACACCGAAGCCGGATACCGAAGCCGGATACGCCGAAGCCGGACACGCCAAAGCCGGATACGCCAAAGCCAGATACACTGAAGCCGGACACGCCAAAGCCGGATACGCCAAAGCCAGATACACCGAAGCCGGATACGCCAGCCGGACACACTGAAGCCGGACACGCTGAAGCCGATACGCCGAAGCCGGATACGCCGAAGCCGGACACGCTAAAACCGGATACACCGAAGCCGGATACACCGAAGCCGGATACACCGAAGCCGGATACGCCAAAGCCGGATACGCCGAAGCCGGATACGCCGAAGCCGGATACGCCGAAGCCCGACACGCCAAAAGCTGACATACCAGCCGGATACGCTGAAGCCGGATACACCGTGCCGGATACACCGAAGCCGGATACGCCGAAGCCGGATACACCGGAAGCCAGATACACCGGCCAGATACGCCGAAGCCAGATACACTGAAGCCGGATACGCCGAAGCCGGATACGCCGAAGCCGGATACACCGAAGCCTGACACGCCAAAGCCGGATACACTCGAAGCCGGATACGCCGAAGCCAGATACACCGAAGCCGGATACGCCGAAGCCGCAGCACAGACCAAGTTCGACGACGGGCATCGGCGATATACTGCGGATGCCGATTATACGAAGAGCGGCACAGCAGCGCGACAACACATATGTCGTTCGATCTGCCGTCGACCATCGGCAGCAAAGGGCATCACAGCCTCGGCATCGCTCCAATCACCGTAAAACGGGAAGCGATGCAACGCCGAACATTCAGGCATCGAAATACGGCATTGATGCAGGTGCAAACAGCCAAGTGAACATCAGCGGAAACCGCGCCTCCATGGAGGCGGGTAGCGTCACCAGCCGCCGCACCATTCATGCTGCAGCAGGCTCTTCTCGTTAACATCGCCTCCGGATTCGACATCAAGGGTAGCCGTCGAGGTCAGCGCGGTACCATCACACTGGACGACACCGGCAAGAAGAGCATTCGACGCGACATCACGCAGACAAACGGGACGCGAACCCGAAGCCTGCAAAGCGAGGGTTCCGCACCCGGAGCAACATCCGCGCGCGTGGTATGCTCAATATCGATCTTCACAGGAAAGAACACTGTCTACAGGCAGCCTCACTGAGATGACGCAGGTGCCGTCGCTCCTGCGTTCGGCAAGGATGACGTTGCAGCAAAAGCGCACTCGGAGCGGAGCATCACCATCGGCTCCATCGTCGACGTGGGAACGTCACAGACGCTTCGGACATCACCAATCTCACAGCAGAGTGGCGGATAGCACGTCCAAGCAGTCGGACGGTCTGCTGAACATCAAGAATTACACGGGAATGCGACCGTATCTCTACGAAGGAACGGCGGACAAGGACGGCAATCTGACGCTCGCACAAATATTGGGCGCGGGCAACCTCGCAGTGCAGAAACGTTACGGGCAAAAGAATCGTCTTTACCTTCGCAACGAAAGCATTTGGTGAAACAGGCGAAGCAGAAAAGAAAGTCGTCGCTGCACTTGCAGGTCGTTCCGCCATACGGTGACCGCAACGAAACTATCCAGAACAATCGCGCTCAAGAACTCGACCTTGACGTCGTCAATCGGCGAGGGCATTCTGAAACTGAAGTAACGTACCAGATGCTCCTCGATCCCGCGACGGGGACAGCTGGCGGTGTCAAGGAAATCGCACGTCCCCTGATCGGCAGCTATGAGACGCAGGTCATGCGTGGGGTCAAGTCCGCTGGCGGCATCGCCCGCAACGGCACGGCGTGCCGAGGCGAACGACGCGAAGCGCATGGGAGACCTCAGACTTTCTCCCCGAGGACGCAGGTCTTCAGCACGCGTCTATCGCGGCAAATCATCCACAGCGGCAAGGACGGCATGGACCATAGCCGAATCTATACGACCATCCAGATCGGCTATGACAAACAGGCGAGCAGGCGACTGGCGCGTCGGTGTCGCGGGCAGCTACATGAGTGGCAGCTCATCCCATACATACGGCAGCGGCAAGAACAAAAGAAGGCACGCGAGCGTTTACGGTACATGGTCGGGCAAGGCGTCATGCACGTCGACCTCATCGCAAAGATCGGCCGCCTCGAACGACTTTCACCAGTCTCCAACTGACGGCCCTCGGCGTCAAGGGCGACCACAAGACATTGGGAACGTCCATGTCCGCAGAGTATGGCAAACGCATCGCCATGGCGGGCGGCAGCATAGCATCGCCGCAGCGCAGAGCTCATCTACACGCATCTAAACGGTGCGAACTGCACACGACCCAGCAGCCACATATCCATGGCGGATCGTATCCGATCTCGAACTGACAGGGCGCGATGAACATGCTCCATCGGGCGCATCGGCATCGGATTCGGCAGGAGACGGAGCGCAGCACCTGCTTCGCGAAACCTCTCTCTATCATCACGAGTTCGCGGGCAGCCTCGCGATCTGGACTACGTCGTACCGACGCAGACGAAGAGCACGCATCTGGACTTCAAAGAGACATGGATCGGCGTTCAGCTCGGTGGCACGATGAAAACCCAGCGACCGTACGAACATCTCGTGCAGCTCGAGAAGACCTTCGCCGGGCGACATCAAGACCGACCGGCGTGTCGACGCCGGCATGCGCTGGAATTCTCAGGATTTTGGCATCTCATAGGAGCAGGCGAGATCCTCCCTTCCCGCCTTTCTATAAAACCGTATGAGGCAAACGGGATGAGTCGGCAGGTCTGTAAACGAAGTCGCCTGCAGCCGAGCGCGCTCGTGCTCGGCGGCCCTTCTACGGATCGACTGCCGTGCAGCCGACCTCGTGGGCGACCGTAGCCATCGGACTCATACGAGCAGGAGGCGATCGGTGCAGTCACGGGTTCACGCGTGACGATCGAATGTCGATGCAGCGCCACGCAAGGCAGCCGCGAAGGATCAGGGCGGCGATGTCTCTCTGTTCAACTTCCATCAGGGCGGCACGAGCCGTCTTATTTGGGCGTAACACGGGTTCAGTGCCACAGCACTGCCGAGTCTCCTGCTCGATCCCAGCCACGCTCGGCACAGACGGTGCAAAGCTCGCGGAGGGGCGATTTGCGCCTCACCGAATACACACAGCGCGTCGCAGCAAGTGGCACCCCATCTATGCGACAGGGTACGACCTGCGCAAGATCGGCGTAGCAAAGAGACAGGTGCATCCCTTGTGGCGATGCATCTGCCACGATCGACCCTCAAGAGCGACATCAAGAACTAGCGCACGGTGATATGATTTCAACGGCACATATGAGATCACGGCAAACGACGGCCTCGACCACCTCTGAAAACGGGCTCCGCGTCGGCAGCCAAGCTGGTGTACACGGCGAGGCATTGTTCGTCGACGGGAAAACCTCCGCGCCGCCGCCCTCGATTAACCCTGACGGCACATGAAATCTGCGATGGCACGCCACCCGCTCCACCACGAGATCCAGAGCGACGGCGCAAGCTTGACACAAGAGTTCTGCACGCATCGGGGCGGCAATGTCGGCAACCGCATCACGTGTTCACCGGGATACGCCTTCGTCTTTTGGCGGAATGTGACGATGCGGCGGGCCGCAAGCATCACACAGAGATAATGGCAAAGCAGCACGCGATAACGCAGGTAAACTTACCGCCACGGCAAGCGTAACTGCGTGCAAGGATCTCATGGGGACGGGTGAGGATACGCATCCGTGGACATCAGCGTGATGCCGGAACGGCACAGCGCAGCATCGGCGTTCAACATGCCGGATCGCAACGGCGCATGTGTATCGACGACGGTATCCAATCTGCCTCGGATACACTGGATGTTGATAATTCTATCGCTGAGTTGAAAGACGGCGGTGCCATCGGACAGTTTGACGCCGAGTATTACACAAAGCGTCTCGGGTCTCCGACGGAGCGAATCCAAGGTCATACAGCGACGGCGATTCACACCCAAGAAGACGTGGGCGGCGACAAATTTTGCATCAAGCAGCGCCAGAGGATTTTTAACAATATGGCAATGCTCGCTCCCGACTATGTGACGGGACCGCTTGCAACGGTCAACCCCACTCCGCCCGCAGAGATCGGCGGTGCGCTGACGAGCCGCCCGAACCCCGAACGCCGTATGGAAGACAGGCGGCGACTATACGGATACGATTGCGAAGCGTCCGACTGAAAATTGGATGGCAGACAAGCGCTCGTCAATATCGGTACGGACAAGATCAGCGACAAAAAGACCAATGCAAGCTTGCCGCCATCTCCACCACCTGCTCGTCTCGACCTTTGGGAATTCGCCCTCGTCCTGCAGCTGGGTGGAGACAGCGTCGGTAATCCGAGCGGGGCATGCCGAGAACGTGCGCAAGAATATCATCATGAAACGGCAAAGTCAATATCATCACGCGTGGACGGAGGGCGGGTAATACGCTGACGAATGCCGCATCCTGATGCGGCAAAGGATACAGAGCGCAGATCACCATCAACGCGCCGCTGAACATCTCGATGACGGCGGTCTCGGCGGCAACGTGTCGCCATCCAGAAGAGCGACCGCCACGGCGAGAAACTAGCGAAAAGCAACAACGGCTTCCAAGATCCAGATCAACGGAAACCTCAGATTGCGGGCGCGAATACGAACGAATGGGGTATTCTAATCAATCGCGAGAATACCTTCTCGCGCTTCAACAACGCCGCATCCTCACGCGTCGAAAAAGCTCAGTGGTTGTAAGTCGATGAGTGATACTGCCGGGCGGTAATGTCGATATGACCGTCTACGGCAACGGTGTCACGACGAATGCCGTTGGCAGCGCGGTGCGTATCGCGGGCGGCGGCTCCATTCCAGGTGCCCTGCGAGACGAAGTACAGCTACTACGCCCTCACCGCCTATCAGGGGTGAGATCTCCACGAATATGGGAAAGACGCGCCAAAAACCTGGCACCGAAAAACAGGCAGCAATATCGCCGACGTGAAGCTCGACGGCGATCTGTTTGCGCCGTCCACAGGCAAACTGAAGGCGGCGCTCCTCACGGACAAGTCCTATCCGTGCGGTCTTGTCGATAACGGCGGCGAGGCAGACCTCTATCTGAAGAACGGCGCGAAGTGGATCAACGAGAGCCGCAACGACGCGCCCATTATCAGGACATCGAGGATGTCGGCGCAGACACGGTCTCAGAGGGCGCAGGGAAAAAAGTCTACACGCCCAAGACGCGCGTCACCCATTTCCACGGCGGCGATAGCGGCGGAGACGCACGGCATCATCTACCAGAAGGATGCGCAGAATCTCTGACATTGACGAGTACAGCGGACATACGACCGTCGTCTATGAACGATGACAGCAGCCACACCGACCACGATCAAGGGCGGTGATATTGTCGTGGACAAGGCGGTTGGCACAGAGAACGTTATGACCTCTTCACCGACAACAACGGTGTATCTGGGCAAGAGGATGCTGTACTGAATGCGCTCGCAGGAAAGCTCACCTACAAGAGCTCATGCCGACGGCAAACTCACGGGCAAGCTCTCCTCGCCGAGGGACTGACCGCCTCGCTGCACAAGAACATCACCTTTAAAAAGCAGCGGCAAAGGCAGCTATGTCCCCTGCCGCAGAGCACCATGCCCCCATCACGGCGGAGGATGCGACAGGGCGGCACGTATACGCTGCTGAAGGACGAGCGGCGTGATTATGACACGATGATCCGACAAAGTTGGAGGGTGGTCTCGGCTGGAGGCAAAACACGCTGCGCTTGCAAACTATACGAAAATGCCTCTGGCAATGCTGTCACCGATCTCACCGTCGATCTTGCAGGATACAAGCTGACGCTCGGTATGACCTCGAACAAAAAGCCGGTTGGCACGGTATTTGCCGGCGAGGGAAAGACGCTGACAATCAAGGACAGCGCAGGCGGCGGTGTACTCCACCTCAGCGCCAATGGTACTCGCGGCAGCTGCACGAGCAGCTGATGCAATTCAAGCAGCAAAAATGCCACACTCAAGATCGAAGTTCCTGGAAATTGACTCGTCGAAGCTGACAAAGATGAACGCGTACGGCGTATATGCGGGAATTGACTCCAAAATTACGCTAAAGAACCTCTCTATTCGAGGATGTCAGCGGCGATGGAAGATCATGCCCCTGCTTTCAAATGTATGGCATAGAGAACAACAAGAGGCGCCGCTGTAACCGCAACGGAAAGATGTTGATATCGGCGTTGCAGGAAGTGCAGTCTATCGTCAATGATCGGCATCAGGCGCCACCGCATCAACATCGGCGGCGGTAAAATCATCGCTGCGAAGGACGACACGAAGCAGAAAAATTATTGGGCTGTCTATGCGGGGAAAGGAAGTATTTTCCTCAATCAGGCAAAGAACCGCGATCTCACTATCGAAGGCAATATGTATGCGGGAGGCAGTTCCGGTTATGACGGTACGATCGACGCATCCTTTTACGACGAAGGATCGTCATGGACGGGTGCTGTACAGAGAGAGGGCCATGCGGGCAAAAGACAAACCTCACCCTCACCAACGGCGCGACATGGATGCATGAGATACAACCCAACAAGCTCGCAAGGGATGCATCTTTCACTACTCCAAGCGACGAAGCTCACGGGCGGCGATACGGCAGACAAAGCAGGCGTTGTTGTCAGGTCAGAAGAAAATCGAGATTGACAACCACAGCGGTCAGCATCGCGCTTCATCTTCGAGCAGAGATGGGGCATCTACGCCGGCGATCAAGCGGTGAAATGTCACGATCTAAAGAGCGCCGAGGCGGGCTCCGCACGTCACATTCAGCACGGATCCGGCGCAGAACATCACGGACGGCAATGTCAAGTCCGTGCTCAAGGCTCGCGAACAAGCTCTATTATGCGGAAGTACAAGGAGGCGAAACGAATCTCTCCGGCACCGTCGAAAGTCAACGAGGGGCTTATTTCCTCTGCACAAATGGGCGGGTGCGATCACCTATGACGGCAGTACTGGACAGGGTACATACGACGAGAACGCCACACCGTCTCAGCCGTCGAACGAGCAGCAGAAGACGGAGTTCACGAGCCAGATCACCTCGCGCAATGTCGGCGAGTATGTCACTGGCAAGGTCGAGAAATCTGAGGGTGTCTCACACCTTTACGAAGGACACGACGATCAAAACCGACCGCCAACGGCGCAACTTAGTTTCAGAGCCATCACCATCAATGCCGCTGATAAGACGCTGACCATCGAGGCGAAAAAGACAAGCAACGGTTTCCTCACTGGTATTTACCACTACGGCTCCGGCATGGGCGGAGAAACTGCCGGAACTATCAATATCACGACAAAAGGCGCTCAATATTAACGCTGAGGGTATTGGCAAGACCTACGGAATCAACAACCTTGGCAGCAGCTTCTGCGTGTTCATGGCGATACAAACATCACCGTCAAGGGCGGTACGAGACGCGAGGTCACGCGTATTGAGGCGAGCGGTTCAGGTATAACTCCAGCTCGACGGACTGACGCTCAGCAGGAAAAAGCAGCAACGCCGAGCATCGCGCCATCCGCAACGTGGGCAGAGGGTTCGCGTATCTTTGTCAATATGGACGAGGCGGGCGTTCTCGGCACGAGCAAGGTCGAGATTGCAGCAATGTCCTGACACACCGCGAAGATGCCGAAGAGGCTACCGCTGACAAGTCTTGCCTCACAACCGCGGACTCTAAGCTCACGGGCACGATCGTCGCCGGCGCAGGCAGCAGATCTCTATCTGCAGAACGGCGGCTCGTGGTACAACGAGCACTACGGCACGCGGCCGGGTCTCGTCGCAAAGCCGACTCACGAAACTCACGGGCGGCAGTGACACGGCGCACGCCGGCAATGTCTCATGAAGGAGGCGAAGGATCTCACCATCGCAAACTATGCGGGGCATACGAACTTCTTCTTTCGAGCATGACGCCGGCACGCCAAACGCGCTCGAGGGCGGCAATGTGAAGGTCGAAGGCGAGGCGGGCAGCCACGCGACGATGATCACCGAGCATACGGGTGTCACCTCGTCCAATCTCACGAATGTCCTCAAGGCGCTCGTAAAGAAGCTCTACTACGGACAGCTCTGACAGCCGCAACCTCAGCGGCACGGTCAGGTGCTCGAAGGCCTGACAGCATCGAGTGCGCAGATGACGGGCGGCTCGGCTACATTGCATTTGGCGCTGACCATCGCGGTGAATCACAGTGCAACCGCCCCGCTTATCACGATCAGACGATCGAGAACTTCACAGCGCCGATTACCAATACTGCTGCCGATACGGTATATGCAAGCGACGGTGTAGCGCAAGATCGATGGCAGCTACGTCTTTACGAAGGACAGGGACATCGATCACGACGAACGGCGTCCCCGCCGCCATCACGAATAACGATATGAGTGGCTCCCTCTCCATCGACATGAAGGGCATGATCTCACTGTCTCGGCAGGCAACACCGCAGCCGTCGCGGCATCTCTGCGCGACGGCAAGGAAATCACCGTCAAGAACGCGGGCAATCTCGACATTGCGGCGCGGTCTGCGGGCAGCTCTGCTGTCGAGGCGAAGGACGGCGGCAAGGTTACAATCGAGTCTGCGCGAGGGCAAGACAGATGAGGCTCCGCGCTGGAGTCCAGCACACCTGCAAACGCCGTGATCAAGGCTGCCGCGACGGGTGCACGCTCCTCCGTCAAGATCAACGGAGCTGCGGACATCGAGGGCGGACGGTGCGAGCAGCGGCGGCGCTCGACGCATCTTCGTCCGACATCAGCGCTGCGGGCGGCACGATCTGGCGACGAACGGTGCTCATGGCACGCTCCTCCGGAACAACTGACAAGAAAGGTCGCATCGACATCAACGTCACGACGGACAGTGCAGGGACTGTAACGGGTGCGGGCGCGAATAAAGACCGTGCTCGAAGGCGATCTCAGCACAGAAAAACGGCGTCATCAACATCGGACTCAACACCGCGGATTCCTCGTGGAAGGGGAACAGCGCAGGCGAGGTCCATCTCCGCTGGGCAGCGACGCCCTTTGGGAGGGCAGAACGGGGAACCGCTCAGCTGAACTTGACTTTCACCTTGCGTCCGGCGCTCGCTGGAGTCTCACGCACCGCTCACGTGAAGAATCTCGCGGGTTGAGCATGGGCGGACGGAGCGTCTTCGACATGACGAGAACGGCAGCAGGAGACAAGCTCACGATTGACAGTTTCAGCGGCAAGGGCTATTTCCTCTACGGCAATACCGTACGACGACACACGACGCGAGACGGAGATGATGTGAAGCACGTCACCGTGAACGGCGGTGAAGTGCATGTCAAGGCGGCAGCCGGCAGCGCGATCACCCCGCACACGGACGCCAAGACAACGCGACGGGCGGCTGAACTGACGACCTCGGGCACACCCGCTGAGAAGAACCTCACCTCCGCCGTGGTCAAGCAGCCGCGAATAAACTCTGCTCACGAGGATGCAGCAGCAAACGGCAGCAATCTCGCTCACGGTCGGGTCGGCGAGGGACTCACGACCTCAAGCACCGCACGCACCTGCACAAAGAGTGACGGATCTGCGCTGCAACGTCCACGGGACGGCGGACGTGTCTATACGCCCGTGCCGAGCCGCCGCCGACGACGGAAACCGCTATGACGAAGACGCTCACGAAAACTATACAGCGAGCGCGATAGAGGCGCATGCAAGGGATGACGGCGGCAATCCGATTTCTCCGCGCTCATCCCGGTCGTCCTCCTGTGACAAGACAACCCCGATGGTTGTCGACGTGAACGGTCATACCGCGCCTTGAGGCACTGAGCAGTGAAAGCTTGCACGTGCCATCAGCCTCTCCCAACTCCGCTGTGAGATCAAGAACGATGCGGGCAAGGGAGCCGACAATCAGGGCGACGAACACCAGCTCGCGCCGCGACTGCAATCTACACGGGCGCGAACGCCTCGCTCAGGTCAAGGGACCGGTCGTCATCGAGGAAGTCTCGCTCGAACCCGGAGTGTCTCAGGCATCACGACGGGCGGCTCCATCGGCAATACGAGTGACGTCTCATTGACGGCAGCCTTACCATCAAGAAGCTCGAAGGCGGGACATCGGGCGGTGCCTGACGGGCGCAATCTCTCTGCCCTTCATGCACTCAACGGTAAGTCCACGATCACGGTGACGGGCAATGCCGATATTCAGAACGTCAGGGCGTGTACTTCGTGTCGCAGGCTCTACAGGCTATGAGGCGGGCGGTACTAATCAACATCAGCGGCGGATTCTCGGCAGCGGCAGATGCGGACAAGCCGAAACAATACCACGTTGTCAGCCGACGAGCGGTAGCAAGGTCAACATCAATGAAATGGCGCCGCCGTTGCGCAGAAGACCGTCCTCAAAGGGGCGATATGTATGCCGTCAGTTCTTATGGAAAAGGAGCTGTTGAGTATGGCGGCGGCACATTGATTGACTACCAAAAACGACGCCCTATTGAATGTGCTCTGACGACAAGTGATTCCTCATGGCACGGCGCACGTCTCTACGAGGAAAACTCCACTGTGCGGGCGCAGGAGGTTTCTCCGCGCTCAGGCGGCGGACTCTAATTTCATCTGCAGAACGGCGCACAGTGGACGAATCGAGCAGCCTCAAAGGCGGATCAGACATGGGCGAAGCCGCGTGACCAAGTTCAGGGCGGCAGCGATGCTGATCATGCGGGCGTGATTTTCCAGAAGCGACGCAAAGCCCATCACGATCGACAGCTACAGCGGCCATACGAAGGTGCCCTCTACGCCACGAAGCCGGTACCCCTGACGAACATCATCGGCGGCGATCTGACGATCGGCAAGGCAGCGGCGCAAACGGTGCCGTCATCCTCACAACAGACATTGCACTGGTCTGAACACTGCATCCACACAGGCGGCGGAGAAAACCTCGTGAGTGCAACGCTCAACGCGCGCGCGCAGAAGCTCTACTATTACGGCCTATACAACAAAGCGAGCGCAACCTCACGGGCAGAGTCGAGAGATCGCCGAAGGCCTGACGGCATCGTCACGCAAGCAAGCGTCTTGAAAACATCACGTCTCATGCAGCGCAGCGGGCAGGGCGAAGAACTATTCCTATACGTCGGCAGTCGATCCGCAGCCGAGTCCTCGAGACACAAACCGAGTTCACGACGCTCACAGGCGATGCAGCGCGCGACATCGCGATAAGCACCGTTGTACTCGCGAGATCGGATGAGTACAGTATATTTTCACGAAAGATGACGACATCCGTACCGGACGTACTTGAACTGTAAGCGGCGGACCGTGGGCAGCGCAACCTCGGCCATCTCAAACGTCAATACCGGACGGGCACTCGACATCGATCTCAACGGCAAGAAGCTGACATCGAACACAGAGGACACCACCGTCGCTGGCACTCAAACGCGACCGGCAAGGACAGCTTTCGGGTCAACGTGAAGAATCCCGGTGCGATAACGATCAGCGGACGAATACGGACGGTCTCTCGCGCAACCCTCTACGTCAACGGCGGTGGCTCCATTCTACATCCACAGAACGGCGGCGATACGATCTTGCGACAAAGGTTCTCACGCTGCGCACGGTCGTGCAAGAAGGCAGGGTCAGTCCCGCCGTCATCAAATCGATGAACGGTGCATCGGGCGTGGAAGTCGAGCATTACGATCGACGGTCTCGCCGATCTCCTCGCGGACGGAACGTATCCGGGGGCTTTGAGCAAACGAAGGCGTCGACAGTGCGTCGCCTCACGTGTCGACATCGGCGGCGGCTCCATCCGCGCAGCCGGCGGTGCCCGCGCGCGATCCGTGCCCTACGGCGAAATTCCGTTACAGAAAAACTACGGCACCGTCAACTTCAGCGTCACAAAGGGTGCCGACGGCTCGCCAACGGCGCAGGAAAGAGCCTGTGCCGGCTCGCGCGCGATATCGTCACTGAACGGCGGTATGGGAACGAAGGACGCGTGTAAGCGATTGGCCTTTCGACACCTGGAGTCGCACTGGATTGGCGACTATGCGCGGTGCGCATGGCTGCGCGGTGTAACGCGGGAGGGGCAGCTGTGTAGTCAACCTCTTTGTGAAGAACGGATCCTATTGGAAGGGCTTCTCCAACGGCGTCATGAACATGGAAATGAGTGCGACGAGGCACAAGATGGACTGGCTTCAGCATCGAGTACTGCAGCTCAATCTCGCGAACGGTGCCGCTGTATGGTACAATGCGACGGTACCCGGAGCAGAAGAATCAGGATGGGCCCTTCTGCAATCAGCCGCGTTAAGCATTTCTCCGGCAGCGCGTGGTGGCTTCATTGACATGACGGGCAATCAAAACCGCTTCCTCGGAGACAGCACAAGCCTGAGCGGCTCATTTCTGTAAAAATGGGCCTCCTTCATCAATCATCGAGGTCTCGGTGAAACGGGCGATCTCACGATCAACAGCTTCATGGCGGAGATGCACGAAGGTACTCTACCGCCAGCGATGCCGCATCACCGACGACCGTCTGGCGGCGGCAAACTCACTGTTGAGCTGCTGAGAGCAGTGCGGATTACTCTCTCCACGGACGGTAAGCGGACCCAATACAGAGTCGACAAAGGCCGCGGACAAAAACCTCGTGGGTGCAACGCTGAATGCTCTCGCGAATAAACTCTACTATACGGCCTATACCACGGGAGAGGAATCTCTGGTGAAGCATGAGACGCTGAGGACCCACGACGTCATCTGCAAGCAAACGTCCGGAGAACATCACGTTCAGCAAGGCGAGCGGTCAGGCAGCTATGCCTATACGCCGGCGGTTGATCCGAAGCCGGATACTCCAAAGCCAGATGTTCCGAAGCCGGATACGCCGGCGGATACACCGAAGCCGGATACGCCAAAGCCGATACTCCGAAGCGGAGATACCCGCAGCCGGATACCCGAAGCCAGGCCATACGCCAGCCGGATGCTCCGAAGCCGAGATGGCCCGCAAAGCCGGATACACCGAAGCCGGATACACCGAAGCCGATGCACCGAAGCCGGATGCACCGAAGCCGGATGCTGAAGCCAGATACTCCAAAGCCGGATGTTCCGAAGCCGGAAGATACTCCAAAGCCGGATGTTCCGAAGCCGGTGTTCTGCAGCCGGATGTCTGCAGCTGGATGTCGAAACCGGATACTCCAAAGCCGGATGTTCGAAGCCGGATACGCCAAAAGCCGGGTGTTCGAAGCCGGATGCTCGAGGCCGGATACCCGAAGGCCAGACACGCCAAAGCCGGATGTTCCAGTGCCGGATACGCCGAAGCCAGACACGCCAAAAGCCGAGATGTTTCCAAAGCTGGATACGCCGAAAGCCCGATCCGAAGATCGAAGTACGGTGACCACGAGACGAAAGCTCATGAGCGGTGTCAAGTCGAGCGATGACTGCCTCCACGATGGCGTGGCGCGCTGAGGCGAGCGACTGTTCACGAAGCGCGGCGCGGGCGATCTGCGCCCACTCTCTCACGCAGGATACGCGGGTGTCTGGGCGCGTGTCTATCGCGGCAAGGCAACGAGCAACAAGAACAGCGCCAACTTCCGCATGAACTACTTCCACCATTCGGGTTGGCTGCTGACAAGAAGGTCGGAGATGTACCGGCGCGTCGCAGTTGCGAACAGCTACATGATGGCATCCTCTTCCGCACCGCCGGCAACGGCAAGGAACAGGAAGGCAATCTCGGTGTGTCTACCGGCACACGGACGGGTAAATCCGGGCAGGCTACGTCGATCTCATAAAAGATCCGGCGGACTGCAGAACGAGTACACTGTCTACAACGACTTTGATCACTATGTCAAGCGACCACATCGATGTGGGCGGCCTCGCTTTCGGCAGAGTACGGCAAGCGCATCGCTGCGACAGGCGGCACCTTTGTCGAGCCCCAGGTCGAGTCGCATCTGCAGCCACACGCGGGGCAAAGAGCCATGTCAAAAGCAGCACCGAACTTCCGCGGCATGAGCATGTATGTCCACCAGAAGCTTCGTTTGACAGCCTCATCGGACGTGTGGCTTTTGGCATTGGCAAAGAGACGGAGCGCAGCACCTGCTATGCGCGTGTATCTCTGTACCAGAGTTCGTACGGGCGTGCGCACGGACCACTCCGACGGCTTTTACTCCGAAGAGTACCGTCCAGCGCGGCAGCGACACATGGGTTGGTGTCCAGCTTGGCGGCACGATGAAACCCAACGACCGTACGAACCTCTACCGGCGGCTTTGAGAAGACCTTCACGGCGGCGACATCGAACCACCCCGCCGCGCATGGATGCCGGTATGCGCTGGAACTTCTATTCGCCCGATACTGCGAACAGAGAAAGGAGGACACGCTCCTTTTCTGTTCGCATCTCATAAAGAGACGATATGGTAACCATAAGATCATCAAAATAATCGCAAAAGGAGCAATCCATTATGAAGAAAAGATTCCTACGCGGCAGGCGCGCGGTTTACAGCTGCAGCATCCTTGGTGCTCGGCAGTCTTCTCTGTGCCTCAACAACAAGCGCGGAGGAGCAGACGGCATCTTTGACGACGCAAGTCTCCGGCACAGCGTCCGATCAAGAGTATATTGATGCGCATGTCGAGGCGAGGCGGACGGCACCCATCGCTTTTACGAAGGATTCGAGCATCAGCTATAAGAATACCGATGATGAGGATGCGGCGTTATTCGTCCGTCTTTCCTCGAAGATGTGAAGATCGACGCATCGGATCTGTGCTTACGGTCGAAACAAATACGGACGATGGCAAAAAGACAGCGGCAGTCAAAAACAGCGGCAGAATCTTGACATCAAAAGCAGGTACACTTCGCTTGCTGACAAATGACCAGTACAACAGCCATCCGGACTATTCTTGGGGCATTTTGAATGAGAGCGGGCACAACGACCGTCTCTGGCATGACGGAGATCAATGCCGTCGGTTATAAGTCGAGCCGTGCGGTGGAAGCGACGGAGGAAAAGGTATTGCTGGAAGGCCTGGAGGCAAGGTCGCCGAATATGGTGACGCACTATCTCTCCTCGCCGGCAGGTCGGGACAGATCTTTGTCAATACCAAGGACGGTGCGACAGGCAGCATACACCGTAAACTGATCGGCAATATTGGAGCTATGGACGAAGCTAAAGCCGCATCGACGTCGCCATGGTGAATCAGGACTCTGGTCTCACCGGGCTTGCCTCGGCAGGGGAAGATCAACTTCCATCTGCAAAGCGGTGCCGTATGAAACAATGAGAGGTACTGGCTATCGGTACCGGATAAGGATTACAACGGAACTTGGCAAAGAGTACGACTATACCTTTGCGGGCAGCCGTCTCACCTCGCTTGAAGGGCGGCAGTGATGCCTCTCGTGCAGGCGTGATCTTCCAGAAGAACCATCAGGACATCACGATCGATAACTACAGCGGTCATACGCTGTATTCTATGCGCACAACTCTGGGTGCCGACAGAATTGAGAACGGTGATGTCCGCATTAAGAACGCAGAGGCTGCAGCGTCATCACGCTCACAACGGACAGTGAAGGGCAGAAACCGAGTCTGCAAAAACGCTGGACAAGAATCTCGTCAGTGAGACGCTGAATGCGCTGGCAAAGAAGCTCATTACACGGCGTATACGACGAGCGAGAAACTCACGGGCAAGGTGGAGATCGCCGAAGGGCTGACGACATCGTCTCGCAAGCAAGCGCATCGAAACATCACGTTCAATGCAGCGACGGGACAGGGCGGCTATGCCTACACGCCGGCCGTCGATCCGAGCAGACAAAGACGGACTTCACGACGCGCATTCTCGGTACGACAGCGGATCGGGAGGTACATCGACGCCAATGTCCGCCTGCCGGATGGCACATATCTTTTCAAGAAGGATTCGAGCATCACCTACCAGAACGATGCGGGAACTGCGGGCGCAGTCAGACCGAGCGCGGATATCCGGCTTGAGGCCGAGGATCGCGTGCTGACCATCAAGAGCGGCGGCAGGACGTCAGATGTCAGCGAAGCCGCTGCTGTCGCCAATGATGACGGCAAGGGCGATCGAGATCAATGCGAAAACGCTGCCTCGTGGTGAATGACACGACTTCGGCGGCACCGCTGATGTACGCCTGGGGCATCCGTAACGGAGGCGGCACGACGACGATCTCCGGCATGACGGGAGATCGAAGTCGGCGGTGCGAAAGGAGAGCAAAAGCCGTAGAGGCGACGGGCGGCACAGTGACGCTCGCCAGCCTCCGTGCAAAGACAAATTCCGCCGCCGAAGATGCGGCAGCGCTGTACGCACAGAATGATGGGCGTATCGGAAGTCAACCAGAAAGATACCGGCACCGGCGACAGCGTGGTCTGCTCGACGGCGATATTGTTTCCAAGGACGCGGCGAGCCAGGTGGATCTCGTCCTTAGAGCAAGGATTCCATGCATCAAGGGCTTGCCTATGGCGATGGGGAAATCAACCTGCTTTTGGCAAACGCCGTTTGGCGAAATGGAAAGGCGTGGTGCGACGCTGCGACCGGCTTTACGGGCAGCCATGTAGCTATTTTGAGGGGTGGAGATACGAGGAGGAAGCCGGGGTCATCTTCCAAAATGACGACAGAAACCTCACCATCGACAACTCACCTTTACGGCTGCCTGAAGGTGTTCCTTTGCATGACGCGCTGCTGCGCCGACGAAGATCAGGGCGGCGATCTGGTCATCAAGAATGCTTTTCGGCGGCACCGTCACACTGGTGACAGACAATGCCGGACTCATGCAGGTCGACAAAGGCTGTGGATGTAAACCTCGTGAACGCAACGCTGAATGCCCTCGCGAATAAGCTCTGTTACGACGACATATACGGTGGACAGCAATCTCAAGGGGCAGGTTCAGATCGCCGAGGGGCTGACGACGACATCTGCAACGAAGCGCCTTGAGAACATCACGTTCGACGCAGCGACGGGCAGGGCAGCTAGTCTATACACCGGTTGTCGATCCGCAGCCCGGCACAGAACAGACGCAGACCGAGATTCACCACATCCATCACGGGCGAGGTGGCGCACGACGCCCCATACGTGAATGCCGGTGTCCGCAGATCGGACGGCCAGTATGTTTTCACGAAAGATACTCGTGATTCGTACGGACGATACGAGACAAGGTGACAGGCGGACCGTTTACGGCTGCCAATCGCCCGCGATATCGCACGTCAATCCAGCACAACCGCTTAATATCGATCTCAGAGGCAGGAAGCTGTCGATTGAAACCAAGGAGATACCACAGTCGTCGGCATCAGCGCGATCGGCAGAGGAAGTAAGGTCAATGTGAAAATGCCGGTGCGATTACCATCAGCGGAACGAATACAGACAACCTACGTCCCCCACCTCTATGCCAACGGCGGCGCTCGATCCACATCGAAAACGGCGGTGACAACCTGGAGGACAAAGGTGCTCACGCTGCGCACGGTCGGCGTAGAGGAGGCAAGCCCCTGCCGTCATCAAGACAATGAACGGCGCACCGGGCGCAGAGTCGAGCATCACGATTCGACGGACTCGTCGATCTCCTCGCGGATGGTACCTATCCGGGCGGCTCGGGACAAACGAAGCGTCAGCGCCGTCGCCTCGCGCGTCGACATCGGTGGCTCCATCCGTGCAACCGGCAGTGCGTGGGCGGCAATCCAGCCTACGGCGAAGTTGTTACGGAAAAACTACGGCACGGTCAACTTCAACGTCACGAAGGGTGCCGACGGTCTTGCCAATGGCGCTGGGAAGAACCGTGCCGTCCTCGAGGGCGACATCGTCACGAATGGCGGTATGGGCACGAAGGGCGCGTAGCATTGGCCTTTCGACACCCGGAATCGCATTGGATCGGGAACTATGCCGATACGGCTATGGCTACGGCGTAACGCCGGGACAGCATGGCGTGGTCAACCTCTTTATGAAGAACGGCTCCTACTGGAAGGAGTTCTCCAACGGTGTCATGAATATCGGAAATGAGCGGCGAGGGCACGCATTGGACCGGTTTCAATGTCGGGAACAATCTGCAGCTCAAGCTTTCGAGACGGCGCCGTCTGGCACAACGCCATCACCCGGAGCAAACGGCTCAGGACAACAAGCCGGCAATCAGCCGGATCAAGAACTTCACGGGCGAACGGCGGCTCCATTGATATGACGGGCACGCATCGCTTCCTTGGCATAAGCAGCAGCCTCACTGGCACGCCCGTGGTCAGTAGAGTCTTCGGCGATCACCGAGGAAGGGGCTCGGCGAGACGGGAAATCTCGAAATCGAGGAGTTCGAGCGGCAGTACAACCGTGCGCTCGTCACAACCCCACGGCTCCGACAACCATCTACGGCGGCACGACAACGATCAAAAAGGCTGCGGCAAACAGTACGATCACAATCGTCCATGTGACTGCACAGGATTAAACACCGCGTCCACAAAGGCGGCAGACAAGAACCTCGTCAGTGCAACGCTCGACGCTCTCGCGAAGAAACTCTACTACACTGCGTATACGAACGATGAGGAAGAACCTCACAGGCAAGGTTGAGATCGCTGAGGACTCACGACGTCATCTGCAAGCAAACGTCTGGAGAACATCACATTCAGCAAGTCGAACGGCCAGGGCAGCTATGCTCTACACACCGGCGGTTGATCCGAAGCCGGATACACCAAAAGCCGGATGTTCCGAAGCCGGATACCCAAAGCCGGATACTCCAAAAGCCAGATACTCGAAGCCGGATACACCGAAGCCGGATACCTCGAAGCCGGATGTTCCAAAGCCGGACATCGCCAAAGCCAGATGCGCCGAGCCGGATACACCGAAGCCGGATACGCCGAGCCAGATACCCGAAGCCGGATACCCAAAGCCGGATACGCCGAAGCCAGATGCGCTGAAGCCGGATACGCCAGCCAGATGCGCCGAGCCGGATACACCCGAAGCCGGATACCTCGAAGCCGAGATCGCGTCAGCCAGATGCGCCGAAGCCAGATGCGCCGAAGCCGGATACACCGAAGCCGGATACGCCGAAAGCCAGATACCTCGAAGCCGGATACTCAAAGCCGGATACTCAAAGCCGGATACTCCCAGAAGCCGGATACGCCGAAGCCGGATACCTGAAGCCAGATACACCGAAGCCGGATCCGAAGATCGAGTACGGTGACTACGAGACGAAAGCTCATGAGCGGTGTCAAGTCGGCGATGACTGCCTCCACGATGGCGTGGCGCGCCGAGGCGAACGACCTCATGAAACGCATGGGCGATCTGCGCCTTCTCCGCAGGATGCAGGTGTCTGGGCGCGTGTCTATCGCGGCAAGGCAACGAGCAACAAAGAACAACGCCAACTCTCCGCATGAACTACTCCACCATTCAGGTCGGCTACGCGACAAGAAGGTCGGGAGATGCACTGGCGCGTCGGTGTTGCGGGCAGCTACATGAGCGGCTCATCTTCCTACACCGCCGGCAACGGCAAGAACAGGAAGGCAATCTCGGCATCTACGGTACATGGACGGTAAATCCGGGCAGTACGTCGATCTCATCGCAGATCGGCAGACTCCAGAACGAGTACACCGTCTACAACGACTTTGGTCACTATGTCGAGGGCGACTACACGATGTGGGGCGGCCTCGCTTTCGGCAGAGTACGGAAAGCGCATCGCTATGACAGGCGGCACCTTCTGTCGGAGCCCCAGGTCGAGCTCATCTACAGCCACATACGGGGTAAGAGCTGTGTCGGCAGCACGGACTTCCGTGGCATGAGCATGTATGTGCACCAGAAGCCGTTTGACAGCTTCATCGGACGTGTGGGCTTTGGCATTGGCAAGGAGACAGAGCGCAGCACCCGCTATGCGCGTGATCTCTCACCATGAGTTCGCGGGCGATATGCACACGGACTACTCCGACGGCTTTACCCCGAAGAGTACCGTCCAGCGCGGCAGCGACACATGGGTCGGTGTCCAGCTTGGCGGCACGATGGAAACTCAATGACCGTACGAACCTCTGCGGCAACTTCGAGAAGACCTTCGGCGGCGACATCCAGACCGCATGGCGTATGGATGCCGGTATGCGCTGGAACTTCTAAACCGATCGGAATTTTCCTCAATAAAAAGACGCACCCTAAGAGTGCGTCTTTTATGTGGAGTCATTATCCCCGAGCACCTCGTCCATCGAAAGCTTCATACGTTCGATGGCGATTTTCGAGATCGTCTCGCTGATATTCAGCGGTGGATTGAACGGTAGAGCACGTCGCCGAGCGGGCGCGAAGCAGTCCATGTTTCAGCGCACGGCGATAGATCGTATAGCCGAGACGGCGTTTCCCGTCAAGGGGCGCTTTCTGCGCGATCCTCGACCAGCTCACTGCGTGGATCAGGCCGGATGTGACGAATTCTCCGACGTTCGGATGCGCCGAACGTCTCCGTCATGCGCTCGGTCAGCCATGCCGCCGTGTCTCCGCCCGCTCCAAGATGTTTTCCTCATCGAGAATGTCGAGTACGGCGAGTGCCGCCGCACAGCTGACGGGATTGCCCGCATAGTGGCGAGTGCATGAAACGCCTTGCCTCGCTCCAGTCGGCGTAGACTGCCTCATAGATCTTTTCTTTCACGACGGTGATCGACATCGGCATATAGCCGCCCGTCGCGCCCCTTCGAGAGGCACATGAGATCGGGCGTGATACCTGCGCGCTCGCGCAAAGAGCCGTCCCGTGCGGCTGAACCCCGTCGCATCCATCGGCGATGAGAGTACGTCGTGCACATCACAGAGCGCGCAGCTTTCTGAGATACGCCTCGGGATAGATGCGCATGCCTGCGCTCCCCGCAGGAGCGGCTCAACGATCATCGCCGCCGTCTCCCTTGCCGTGCTCCGCGAATGCACGCTCTGCGTGTCCGATGCACGCGCAGTCACAGTCTCGCGCTGTTTCCCATACGGGCAGCGATAGCAGTCGGTGCCTCGACGTGGATGTTATCCATCATCATCGGTTGATACATCTGGGCAAAGAGATCCATGCTCCCCGACCGAGAGCGCGCCGATGGTCTCGCCGTGATAGCCCTCCGTGAGGCACATAAATCGCGTCTTCCGTGCGTCCCGTCTGCTGACAGTATTGAATGCCATCTGAGCGCCGCCTCGACCGCTGAGGAGCCGTTGTCATTGAAGTGAAAACTTCGTCAGCCCCGCGGGGACGAGAGTGCGAGCCGCTCGAGCGAGTTCGATGGCGCTGCGAGTGGGAGAAATGCAAAAGATGACGTGCTCCAAGCGGTCAAGCTGCTCCTTGATCCGTGCATTGATCTTTTTCATTTGTATGCCCCAGGAGATTCGCCCACCACGAACTCACGATGTCGAGGTAGGAATGCCCATGCACATCGCATAGCCACGCCCCCTTCGCATGGTCAATGACCATCGGCGGCGAGTTCCTCATAGTCCTTCATCTGTGCGCACGGATGCCGGATATGGCGCAGATCGCGCTCCTCAATCGTCGGCATAGCTTCTCTCCTTTTTCTCTCCGATCAGTCGCACAACGCGGCGAGTGCGTCTGCCGCCATCGGCAACGCTGCAGCACCGTGCTCCAGCACGGCAAGTACGGGCGCTCCCGTCAGTGCCTCAACCATCTTTGACATTATCCTCCTGCATCGTGCCGCCCGCCCAGTTGTTGAAGCTAAAACCTTTGAGCGAAAATACCGCGCATCTTCAAATGCTCTGCCGTCAGCACAGCCGCGTTGATCGTGCCGAGTCCTGCGTCCGCGACGAGCGAGTGCAGAGAGTCCGAGGCGAAGGGCGAGATCGTCCAGAATGACGTGTTCCTCGTTGTCCCAGCGCAGGGGCATATAATGCCGCCGCCCCTCCACCGTCAGATAGTCCGTCCGCCCTTCGCCGCATGGAAGTCCTGCTCCACCTTGTCGAAATCCATGGGGCGCCTCGATCTGTGCGGCGAGATGAGGCGATACGGCATCGCGGTAGATGTGAGACGGCGGCATCCTCCGGCGAAAGTCCTGCAGTATGCGCCACATGGAGCGCATCGCCCGGCAGCAGCGGTGCCATCCGCGAGGTCTCTGCACCTGGAGAGCGCCGCCTTATAGTAGCCCGCCCGAAGTCCCGCATCGCGCAGTTTTTTCACGATCAGCCCCGTGACATAGGTCTTGCCAATATCCGTAGCCTGTGCCCGTGATGAATAATGCCTTGCCCATGCCATACCTCCTTACAGCCAAAGCCTGCCCCTCTGCGTCCGCGCAGCACCGATGCACGCCGCGCCACACAGAGGAAGTCCGGCACGAGCCTGCAGAACACCACAGTACCAAATTGCCACCCAGAACTCCGATCGGCGCGTCGATGATGTGGTTCGACGCAAAAGCAGAAGCACGAGATACCAAACACTGTAGACCACCGCCATGCCCGCCAAACACGCGAGTAGCGCGCGACGGAACGTCGGCGTGCCTGTACTGGCTGAGTGCCCCGTCAGCCAGCCCCTGCACAATGAATCCTACGAGATAGCCGAACGTCGGCTGAAGCATCAGCCCGGCCCACCGCCCGAGGCAGACCGGAATCCCGACCAGCCCCATCAGGACATACGTGTCCCGACGGCAAGTGCCCCAAGGCGCGCCTCGAGCATCAGCCCGGCAAGCAGCGTAAAGAGGAACTGCAGCGTATAGACATCCGTCCCGACCGGAATGCGGACGAATGCACCGACGGCAACGAGTGCAATAAAGAGTCCGCAAAGAATTATTTCGTAGCTTCATAATGTTCAGATACCTCCCAAGTGCATTTATCATTGAAATAAACTTGCTTTATCATACACGTTCCACATTTTACTGTCAACTGTTTTATTTTTATTCCGGTTTACAAATATTTTCGTGTGCAGAAAGAGGCTTCTCGTCACCACGTATGAAAGAGAAGCTTCACACAATTCTAGAAGCACTGATAAATTCAGCCATTCTCTAAAGCTTTTTCGTCACGCGCACCCGATCCATCTCAGTCCCATCGGGCAGGAAGCACGCAATTTCGAGCGTGTCCTGCGAGACCTCCATCGTGAGATAGTTATCCGTCTCGGGCTGCGGCAGTGTCACCGTCAAAAGGCGTGATCGATCCAAAGATTCGGATAGCGCACATTGCCTGCAACCCCGTGAGGATGTAAAGCGGCCCCTTCGCGTCCGGCGTCTTCTTCAAAGCCGTAGATATGCCCACGGTTCCGATACGTGTGCAGATGCGCCGAAAAGACGACATCGATCGCGAGTTCATCGAAGATGGGCATCCACACGCGCCCGTTGTCCTCATCAATGCCCTCCTCCGCTCGGGACGTCCGTTGATCTCGATATTGCAGCACATCCTTGTGCGCGAGAACGACGTTCCAGCGTTTCCGATGCGCCTTCAGATCGCGGCGAATCCACGCAAGCTGCTCTTCGAGCAGCCCGCTCTTGAAGGTTCCTATCTCCCTTTGCTGCGTGCAGAGCACGACATAACGCACACTGCCGTAGTCAAAGGAGTAGTAGTAGCGCCCGAACGCCTTGCTCCCGTCTGTAGGTGCTTTGAAATAGCGCAGATACGCCTCCCGGGAGGCGCGCCTTCCAGTCAAGATTGTACGTCCGTGATTCCTGACAGAGCGCCATTGGGATCGATCGCCGCATTTCTTGATGCCGCAAAAGAACTCCGTCCACTGCAGGCGATCTTCACCGTTGTCTACGAGATCGCCCATACAGGCAAAAGCTCCGCAGATCCGTATTGCGCGCCCACGCGAGATGTGCACCTTCCAGTCCGAATAGTCGGAGGACTGGGCGTCGGGGAAGATCAAGATCTTGTACGATTCGCTTTCTGTCGGCGTGTAGAGAGTCTGCCAGTCCGTCTGCCGCATCGCCCGCGACAATGCGATACTCACAATGCGTGCCCGACGTTAGTTTGTCCAGCTCTGCAGTGTATTGATAGACCTCAATGCCATCATCCGTAAATCGATCATCCATGCCGGGATAGCGATGCACAGCCTCCTCGCCCCCGCACACGGAGCTCGACCATTTGATTCTCCATGGGCGAAGAGAGCTCCCACATAAGAGCACGTGCTTTTTGTGTTATCCTGTGTCACGATCTGACGCAGACGTTCTGTGAGAGCACTCCCGGGAACTGACGCAGCGCCGCCTTCCTGAGTCCGCGCAACCCGCCGAGATACCAGAGTGCCGCACCTCCCACTGCAAGTACTCCCGCTGTCGCCGCCGCTTTGATAAATGTGCGGCGTTTTATATTTTTCCATTTGCCATAGCTTCATCCTTCATTTATTTATGCCGCACATCATACCCCTTTGTACGGATCCCAAGTCAATCTTTTTTGCTTCAGCCCGCCCTCATGCCGATTGTATATAGCAAGAGGCAAGATCCTCTGCTGTCAGCTGCTCCATGCGAACGCAAGGTAAGATAGCGTGCGATATCCACGCAGCTGAGGCGCCCACCTGAGAGAAACGCCCTGTACCGCAGGCGATGATGTTGTTCGGCAGAAAGAGCGGCCTCGGCAGGTTCTCTCGTCACGCGCCAATCGCCTGCGTCGGCGTATGTCCGACGACAACGAGTCTCGACCCACAATAATTATCGAAAAATCATCACGAATCCACAGTAGATCACGTGATGTCTGCTTCTTCCGCCGCGAGTTCACACCCGCATGGACAAAAGAGAATGCTTTGCCCCCATATATGTCATACGGAAATAGAGCGGCCGCGCTTTTGACAAAGGCAATGAGCTCCTCCGACTCCTCCTCAGGGAGAGCAGAGAGCTGCGCTGCGTCATATTGCCGCCATTCATCAGCCAAATACTCATGTGGGATCGAAATCATCGAGTCCATTCGTCCTGATATAGCTGAGCATCATCGCCTCGTGATTGCCAAGGAGCGCGTGCACATTCTCACAGCGCTCCGTCTGCGTCCGCACAAATTGGAGTGTCTCTACGGACGCCTCCGCGGTCGATATAGTCGAGGAAGATCAGCAAATCCTGCGTGTCGTCGAACGCAATCTGCACCACAGGGCCTGCAGACGCTCTAGGTCGCCGTGAATATCTCCCACGGCGAGAATACGCCGAAACGCCATTGGAATCGCCTCCTTCGTTTTTCTATTATATCGCAAATACTCTGAACGAAGCTGATAATCCCCGTATCTTTTTATATTGTGTGTATTTTATGTCAAATCACCGCGCATGATTGACATTCTAGACTACCGATATATGATAGAATGTTGATTTATGTCTTTCATGCACCTAGGCAGGAGGAAGCAAATGATAGAACGCTACGCGGCCGAGATGGGCCGCTCTGGTCGATTCAGAACGAGTGGCGGACCATCCTGAATGTCGAGATCGACATACGCATGAGGCGATGGCAGAGTTGGGTGAGATCCCCGCCGCCGCCGTGGAGAATATCAAGAAAAGGCCAAGTTCGACGTTGCCCGCATCAACGAGATCGAAAAGACTACCGATCACGACATCATCGCCTTCCTCACGAATCTCGAGGAAAACGTTGGCGAGGACTCGAAGTACATCCACAAGGGACTGACTCGAGCGATGTCGAGGACACAGCATACTGCGTCATGATGCGTGACGCCGCCGCTATCATCCTCGACGATCTCGCGCGCGTTCCGCGAAGTTCTGCGCCGCCGTGCGGAGGAGTTCCGCCACACGCCGTGCATCGGACGCACCCACGGCATCCACGCGGAGCCGATGACATTCGGCTGCAAAGCTTCTCCTCTGGAGTGCCGAGATCGAGCGCGACATTGAGCGCCTGACGCGTGCGCAGGAAACCGTCTCTGTCGGCAAAACTCTCGGGTGCCGTCGGTACCTACTCCAACATCGACCCGCGCATCGAGGAGCTGACGTGCAAAAAGCTCGGCATCACACCTGTGCGCCTCGCGACTCAGGTCATCCAGCGCGACCGTCACGCCGAGTTCGTCACGACGTTTGCTATCATCGCGGGCACGATGGAGAAGATCGCGACCGAGATTCGCAACCTCCAGCGCACGGACATCCGCGAGGCAGAGGAGTTCTTCAAAGGCGGGCAGCAAGGGTTCGTCGCGATGCCGCACAAGCCGCAATCCGATCAACTGCGAGCGCGTCTCGGCATGGCGCGTCTTGTACGCGGCAACGCCGTCGCAGCACCTCGAAGACATGACGCTCTGGCACGAGCGCGACATCTCTCACTCCTCCGTCGAGCGCGTCATCCTGCCTGACGCGACGATCAACGTTGACTACCGCCTGCACAAGCTGACGGGCATCGATCAAACGACGCTCCTCGTCTACCCCGATGCCATGCTGCACAACGCATGAACCGCACGGGCGGGCTGATCTACAGCCAGCGCATCCTCACGGCACTCGTGAACAAGGGCATCCTGCGCCAGACCGCATACGTCTGGGTGCAGCGCAACGCCATGCAGCGCTGGCTTGAGAAGGAGGACTTCCGCACGAATGTCGAAAAGGACGCGGACATCTCCGCGCATCTCCTAAAGGATGAGATCGACGCATGCTTTGACTACACCTACTTCCTGCGCCATGTGGATTCCATCTTCGCGCGCTTTGATCTCTGAGGGGAGATTTTAAGGGGACTCTATCATGTCAACCATCGTTATCACAGGAACGCAGTGGGGCGACGAGGAGCAAAGGGAAGATCGTCGATTACCTTGCGAGTCAGGCGGACACCGTCGTCCGTTTCCAGGGCGGCTGCAACGCGGGCATACCGTTGTCGCAGCCGGTGAGGAGTACAAGCTGCGCCTCCTGCCGTCGGGATCCTCTACAAGGGCACGCACAACATCATCGCGAACGGCGCTGCCTTTTGACCCCGAGGTCTGTCTGCAGGGAAATGGACGCCATGGCGGCGCGCGGCATCGACACGTCGAACATCCGCATCTCCGACCGTGCCCATGTCGTCATGCCCTACATCGTCTGATGGACGGCATCGGTGATGCACAGCGCAGGCGCGGACAAAATTGGTACGACGGGACGCGGCATCGGCCTCTACAGCGGATCGTGACGACCATCGGTATCCCGTGTCTGCGACCTCTGGAGAGACGAGTTCGCAAAACTTAAAAGAACCTCGATGTCAAGAACGGTGAGCTTGCCGCCGTCTACTTCCACGAGCCGCTCGACTACGATGAGGTGCTCGCAGGTACGAGGATATGCGAGCGAGCTGCGTCGCTGGTCTCGACACGATCCTGATCAACGAGGAGATCGATGCGGGACGCAGGTGCTTCGAGAAAGGTGCGCAGGCAACCATGCTCGACATTGACTACGGCTATCCCTATCTCGCCTCACCGCACCCGATCTGCGGGCGGCGTCGGCGCAGGCGTTGCGCAGAAGATCGATCAAAGGCGCGTGGCCGGGCATACTGCACGCGCGTCGGTGAGGGTGCACCGAGCAGCTGAATCCGATCGGCGAAGCTGCGCGGGCGGGGCACGAGTTCGGCACCGTCACGGGGCGCCCGCGCCGCAGGCTGCTCGACGCCGTCGTCGTCCGCCACGCGGGACTCCTCTCCGGCATCGACTACACGGCGGTCACGCGCCTCGATATGACGGCTTCGAGCGAGATCAAGATCTGTACAGGCTACAAGTACAAGGGGAACTGATGAAGGGCGTCCCCGCAAGCCTCAACGTCCTCGCAGAGGTCGGGCCAGTCTACGAAACCTTCCGGGCTGGATGACGGACCTCCGGCATCCGCGCTACGATGATCTGCCGAGAACGCACGCGATACCTCGGGCGCATAGCGAGGTCACGGGCATCGCCCTCGGCATCGTCTCGTCGGTCCCTCGCGTGAGCAGACCATCGTCTCGCCAAGGATCTTTTCTAAAACCTATAAAATTACGGCACGCTGTGCGTTTTGCACAGCGTGCCATTTTCTATTTACCTATTATTCTGCTCTGCCACCGCAAAGCCTGCCTCCGCAAAGAAGTTCCGATACGCCTCCTGCCTTCTTCTCAAGTTTCACGGGATGAGGCGCGCGAGGTGGACGGAAGGCGTGTGATGAGGAGAGTCTCGATCACTGCAGCGCGCGAGCGATGGTCATACCTGTCTTGAAGTCCTTTGCCTTCACCTCCGTCTCAAGCAGCGAGCAGGATCTCTGTCGCCTTGCCGCCCGTCGTACAGATGCGGCGGCAGTTCGAAGATCTCCGCGAGGACGGCGGGCAGATCGACCTTCTCACCACCTCGAGGGACGCGTCCGAGGCGTTCCCCATGTCCGCGGATGGCACGGCGCACGGTCGGGCACGAGACGCTGCCCCTGCTCCGTGAGGAACGCTTGATCTTCTCCGCGTCAAACGCCTTTTCTCCCGCACGTTGAAAGTGCATTGCGTCACCGAAGAATACCAGCCCGTAGAGCACGCCACATATCGTTCTGGAAATTCGGATAGTGGAACTCATCGTCCTCTTCTCGGGCGCGGGCGGGAACGTCCCATCATCATCACCGTCGCATTCGCGAGCAGGAGACGGCGGGAACGGTCGCAGTTCGATTTCATGTTCTTCCATCATTGTACCCCCTCAGGCAGCCCAATGCGTGCTGCACGATGAGCGATATTGCCTGCGACCGCGATCAGCAGACCATGCCAGAGCCAACGGCCGCGCTCCGTTCTTGATGAGCGAGGGCAGATCGGTATTCAGCCCGATCGCACTCATCATAAGCACAATTGCGAACTGCCGAGCATTCCGAGTCACGTGAAACCTCTGCGGGAAGAATGCCCGTCGTATTCACAATGCACGCGAGCACGAAGTAGAGTACGACATCAGGAAGATGCGCTTCGGCGAAAGCCTGCGCCGCTCTTCGCCGCCCCGCGCATCATGAGCAGGGCGAAGAACAGGCAGATCGGCACAATCATGAGCGTGCGCGTCAATTTTACGATCGTTGCGCGCACCCGCCTCGTGGCTGTAAGCATAGCCCGCCGCAACGACCGACGAAGTGTCGATGATCGCCGTGCCAGCCCACATGCCGAATCCCGCATCCGACATCCCCATCGTATGCCGAGTGCAGGAAAGATAAAGACTGCGGGCACGTTAAAGAAAGAAGATCGTCACCAATCCGGATGACGACATCCCGATCCTTTGCCCCCGATAACGGGTGCGACCGCCGCCAATCGCAAACCGCCGCAGATCGCCGTACCCGCGCCGACGAGTGCCGTCATATCGCGCTCCAGCGAGCAGCTTCCCCATCAGGAATGCCGCACCGAATGCAGCGAGCAGGGTAAACACCATGACATAGAGCGACTGCTCACCGACCTCCCACAACATGGAAGAGATTCATCTCGAAGCCGAGGCAGGATGATCGCGTATTGCAGAATCTGCTGCCCGTGAACTGATCCCCCTTCTCTCCACCGCCTCAGGACGGCGTTTTCTTTGCGAACAGCACGCCGAGGCGGGATACCGAACACGGGACCGCCCACGATGGGAAAAGTACAGCCCCAGAATATACGCCGGTATCGCAAAAGAGCAGCGTGTGAAAATGCCGTCCATGTATGCGTACTTCGCGAAATCCCTTCTCTCAGCTGAACAGCGCCGCCCACTCCTTCTCGCGGAATCCTGTAGCACACAGTCCTTCGTGATGCAGAGGGCGCTTACAAGCATCCCATCGAGCGGTACGGCACTGCTCCTCCTCCGTCATTGCGGGCAGCTTGTCGCCAGGCGCAAGTTTCACGATAGATCATGCCGCTCGTGTTGAAGAAGCGCTTCGGCGGCAGTCCGCTCTTCGCATGCCACGTGCGCAGCTCCTGTGCCGTCGGCTACTCCGTCTTGATGTCGCGCATCGGTGCCTCACAGCCGTGCGCTCGAAGGGCTCTCTGCCTTTTGACAGGTCGAGCATTTTGGGATATCCTATGAAAAGAATGTCTTTCTCCATATATCATCTCCTTGCATAAAATCTATCTTGTTACATTCTCCATTATAGTCCCTCCAAAAATTTTCAAACTTTTTCTTTTTGATATATTGACTTTTTGACTATTCGAGGTATAATAACAATCGAAGGTAATTCAAAATACCCTCAAATCATGAATGGCATATCAGATACAAACATCGAATATGCCGCAAAGACTATAAGAGTTGATTATCATGTTTGGACTTGTACCTTTCGCTGGACGCCGCAATCTCTCAGCGCGATGCCTCGAGATCCGTTCGCTCTCTTCGACGCGATGCGACTCCTTCTTCCGTGACGTTCCCCGCCGCCGAACTGGGGCGCTGCCTCGTTTAAGGTGGACGTGAAGGACGTAAACGATCACTACGAACTGACTGCAGACCTCCGGGCATGACGAGGGGAGACATCGCCCTGCACTACGAAAACGGCTATCTCACGATTGCCGCCTCACGTACAGGTCAATGATGAGAAGGACGATGCGGGCAACTACATCCGACGCAGCGCCACACGGGCGAGGTCAGCCGCTGCGTTCTATACGACGGCATCGACGATGCAAACATCCACGCGGAATTTAAGGACGGCGTACCGCGAGTCGAAACCTGCCGAAGACGGCGAAAACGCCGGAACGCAAACAGATCGAGATTCACTGACCTGCGTGAATTCTCCCATCCATAGAAGCGGAACTGCGCTCGGGAAAGTTTCTGAGCGCAGTTCCGCTCTTCGACTATCCAGCACGCTCCCTTTATTTTCCAAAAACATTTTCTTTTTATATATGGTGTACTGTATACGATTGACAATGATAACTTTAAGGTGGAAAGGTGAAGTTGCTGTGAGAATCGAACACGATTTTCTCGGTGAGCCTAGAGGTTCCCGATGATGTAGCCACCACTATGGCGTACACGACCATGCGTGCTGTCGAAAGATTTCTACCATCACAGGACAGAAGCTCGATCCTGACTTCGTATCGCACTCGCTGCAAAATGGAAAGTGAAGACGGCAGCGCGCTCGCGAACATGGATACGGGACGGCTCACGCGCGGGGTCGGCGATCTCCTCGTGCGGGCAACGAACGAGATCATCGCCGGCGGCGGTCTCGTCGACCAATTCCCCTAGTCGACCCGATTCAGGGCGGCGCGGGCACATCGGTCAACATGAACATGAACGAGGTGCTGCAATGCAACCGCGCGAACTCGGGCGCGCGGCGAGCAGAAAGGGCGCTACGACATCATCTCGCGACAACCACGCGAACATGGCGCAGTCGACGAACGATGCATTCACGGGGATCGAGGGTCTGCCTCTCGGCCAAGAGGCACGGTCTTTCTCGCGCCGCCCTCCGAGCGCCTTGCCTCAGAACTAGAGAGAGGCGACTGCGCGCGCGCAATTCTCAAGATGGGGCGCACGCACATCTCTGCAGGATGCCGTTCCCATCACGCATCCGGGCAGGAGATGGGCTCGTGTGCGATCGCCGTGCGCCCGCTCCATGCGCCGCATCCGTTACGTCCTGCGCCACATCCACACGATCAGCAACATGGGCGGTACCGCCGTTGGTGACAGGGCTAAACGCGCCGAGCCTGCCTACATCAAGGCGGTTGCACTGCGCCTCTCCAGGGGATCACGGGTAGAAAAATATCGCACGTCGCAGAGCCATCATCGACGCGACGAACAACACGAGATCGCGTTTGCCGTTTTCTCCTCTGCGCTCAAAATGCGGCACTCGTCCTCATCAAAGCTTGCAAACGATTTCCGCCTGATGGCATCAGGGCCGCGCTGCAGACTGAACGAACTGCATTTGCCCATGCGCCGGCCAAGGCTCATCGATCATGCCGGGCAAAGGTCAACCCCGTCATCGCGGAGGTGCGCAATCAGGCATGCTATCAGGTCATTGCGAGGCGATCTCGCCGTGACGCTTGCTGTGGAGAACGGACGGTTTGAACTGAACGTCATGGAGACCGGTCGCGGCGTTTCAATATGTTCCAGCTCGCAGACTACCTCACGCGCGCCGTTGACGCAGCTCGATCGAGGCTGCTGCCGGTCTGAAGCCCAACGTCGAGCGGTGCCAGAAATGAAGCTCGACAACGGCGTCGGCATCGTTACCGCTCTCCTGCCGCACATCGGCTACGAGAAATCCGCCGAACTCGCACGCGAGGCATATGCACGAGCAGGCCCATCCGCGAGATCATCCTCGATCAAGGCATCCTCTCTCGAGGAGCTGGATCACATCCTCTCTCGCCGCGTCGATGACGCGGCCGGGAGTGCTGATAACACGCAGGTTGCGCATAGGAAAAGCTTTAACAATGTGGTGAGCCCATTTTATGAGATAGTTTAATATTTCGTGTTGCTAACGCTTATTCCTCGCCCATGATATAATCATCTCCAGCGAACAAGATATGAAAGCGGGTGATTTTTGGCGGCAAAGCGAAAGCTGCGCTAGCAGCGGCGCTGTAACACTGAGATGGGCGTTCCTGCGCCGCGCACGGGGGCTGCGCCCGGCAATGTGCGGCGCTGGGCGAAGATCGCGGCAGCGTGCGGCTGGATGCCATCACGCCAGGTATTTCATCACCCACTTCTACGAATATCTGCCGCGCTACCATCGCGGGCGGCGCTTCCACAGCGGACACGCGCGACACCTACGAACTCGCCATTCGCCTCTTCCTCCACTGGTGCATAGACAAAACGGCAATACGTAAC
>BNJS01001263.1_pt1 | contig 56470 bp, 57 predicted proteins | sample 8540461 | NCBI WGS metagenome assembly BNJS01 (sample SAMD00202454, study PRJDB9452) | human saliva metagenome | isolation source: human saliva | place: Japan
TGAGTACGTCGTACTGATTTTTGTGAGTGCGCGCACTTACTTCAGTGAGTGCGCGTACTTAAACTTGTAAGTACGTAGTACTTTCTGGAGACTTCAGCTGTAGTCTGTACAAACCACACGTGTAGTCTGCACAAACTTCAGCCGTAGTCTGTACAGACTTCGCCGAGGTTTTGACTTTAGGAAGCGCACTTGATGTTTTGTTATCGGTTATTCATGAGTTTAAGTATTCTAAGGTGTTAAGATTCTAGCATTTTGCATTGGTTGTTCTTGCCTAATGTGCTGATTTGCCGTAATAATTCGTAACTTTGTAATCTTATTGTTCAGAAATGATAGAAAAGAATGTATATCAATAGAAAATCTGTATTAACTCTTTGCGGTGTCTTGGGTTTGATGTTGTCGGTTAATCCTGACACACTAGCACAAGCGAAGAGCAAGACCAAGCATAAAGCGACAACAGTCGCGACGAAGAGTAAAGACAAGCAAGAGGCGGACTCTACAAGCACGAAGAACGAATACAAAAAGCTGTATCAAGATGCGCAAGTAAGTGAAGGTTTGATGCGTGTCGTTAAGCAAAAAGATGATTATTATCTTGATGTGCCTACTACGCTTCTGGGTAAGGATATGCTCGTTGTCAATAAACTTCGACGAGTACCTAAAGAGCTTAATGAGGCTGGCGTAAACAAGGGAGTCAATTATGAGAATAAGATGATTCGCCTAGAATGGGACAAGGTCAAGAAAGCTATTCTTGTGCGTGAAAGCCGTCCTCTACCTGCAAGTCCACGTGGTGAAGCCATTAACCTCGCAGTGCAGGATAATTATATCTCTCCTCTTATTGCATCAGTTAAGGTTGAGGGCGTAAGCGCAGATAGTACACGTGTGCTTATTAAGGTGAATGACCTATATAATGGTAGTGAAACAAGCCTGAATAATGTCTTTGATAATATCAATCTTGGGACATCTGCGATTAAGGACTTATCAAGAATACAGACGATAAAGAGCTTTAGCAATAATGTCGTAGGTTACAGCGAGTTGACGACAAAGGTGCGTGAGGGTAATACCTCTGTGCATGTTACCGTTGAGGTTAGTTCGTCTATAATGCTACTTCCTGAGCATCCCCTTCAAGGGAGAGAGGTGAGTTCTAGGGTGGGCTACTTTACGGTGCCACAGCTGAAGTACAGCGATTATCAGCACGAAGTAGAAAATAAGGAACTGATTACACGCTGGCGATTAGAACCTAAGGACGAAGATAAAAGCAAGTATTTGGCTGGTGAACTGGTTGAGCCTAAGAAGCCTATTCTATTTTATATAGACCAATCTACACCTAAGCCTTGGCGCAAGTATATTAAAGAGGGGATTGAGGCTTGGCAGACAGCGTTTGAGCGTGCTGGCTTTAAGAATGCTATACGTGCGGTAGACCTTGATGGGCAAACGATAGATGAGGACGATGTGAATTACTCTGTCGTAACCTATGTGACCAGTGAGAAGAAAAACGCCATGGGTCCTTCGCTAGTAGACCCTCGTAGCGGTGAGATTTTGGAAGCGGATATTATTTGGTGGCATAATGTGATGAACATGCTCAAGGAGTGGGCTATGGTTCAGCTTGGTGCTACTCAGCCAGAGGCTTATGGTCCAGATATATCTGAGCATCTTATGGGGCAAGCGATTAAGTTTGTTGCTTGTCACGAGGTAGGGCACTCATTAGGCCTTCGTCATAATATGATTGCCTCAAATGCCTTCTCTGTCGATAGCCTACGTAGCCGTCAGTTTACAGACCGAGTGCAAGCGACAGCGGCTTCTATTATGGATTATGCGCGTTTCAATTATATCGCACAGCCAGCAGACGATGTCCGTTGGGTGACTCCCGGCATAGGTGAGTACGATAAGTTCGCTATCGAGTATGGTTATCGCTGGTTTGGCGATAAGGAATCTGATAAAGATGCTGTTCTAGCTCTACTTAAACGATATAAGGGTAAGGAATATCGTTATAGCGAGGTACAAGATGCGCGTGATGCTGTAGACCCACGTGCGCAGACAGAGGACTTAGGGTAATGACCCCGTAGAAGCAGGCCAATTAGGTATCGCCAATCTTAAGCGCATAGTGCCTACTATACTCAAGCGTACGACTACGGGCGAAGCCGAACAGAGCTATGAGCGTGCGAGTGAACTCTATTATGGTATTATCTATCAATGGAATAATTATCTCTATCATGCCCTTGCCAATATAGGAGGCATCTATATCGAGAATACGAGTGTAGGCGATGGTCAGCAGACTTATACCTTCGTGCCTAGAGTAGAGCAAAGGCGTGCATTGCGCTTCCTTGTCGATGAATTGTACACCTATCCAGAGTGGCTCTTTGGTGCAGAGGTAAGCAAATATACTTATCTACTACGCAAGACGCCTAACGGAGTGATGGAGAATGCGCCAAGTCAAATACTGCAGAATACGCAGGCTTACCTCCTCTGGGATATGCTCAACAACAATCGTTTGATGCGTATGATGGAGGCTGAGAACCAACTAGGAGCAAGACGCGTGTATACGGCTGTGGAATATCTTGATGACCTAGTACAAGCTATTTTCACCAAGTATCCAAACCCTTCTGCTCGTGAGCGTTCACTGCAAAAGAATATGGTCGATGCATTGCTTACAGCTACGGCTGAAGCTGAGAGCGTTAAGGTTAATAAGAAACTAAATGAGCCTAATCTGCCTTTGGCGATGAGCTTGCATGAAGATTGGTGTCAGCATGACCTCAAGGCTGGTCCAAGAAAACTGAACTTCTATGGCTCACAATTAGAGCGTATCTCAGATGCAATCTCCGTTAAGCGTGGTGCTCTACTACGTATACGTGCTAGCTTGAAGAGTTTACTTCATAGAGGTGCGATAGATAAGGCTGTAGCCTATCACTATACAGACCTTATCCTGCGTATCAATACGGCTTTAGGTCTTAAGGTTACAGACCAAGATATATTAGATTATAAATAGAACAATGATGAAAGGACTTTCAAAGTTAGGACTTATCACAGTCTTGACCTTTGCAGGAGGGCAGAATGCTCGCTAGGGCTGCTAAGGTTATTAAGGGTGTGGTTCGTTCTTCAGACGATAAGGAGCTACTGATAGGAGCGAATGTATTTGTTCCCACCTCCGAGCTTAAGCGCGTCGGTAGTAAGCACACGACATTAGGAACAGCGACTGATATCAATGGGGCATTCTCGCTTAATGTCCCCGATGGTGTCAAGAAATTAACGGTACGCTATATTGGCTACAAGGAATATACTATTGACTTGCAAGATGGCAAGCAGGTCTATGATGTATTGCTAGAGTCTAATAGTAAGCTCAATGAAGTCGTTGTAACGGGTTATCAGACGACGGAGCGTAGACGATTGACTGCTGCGATTAGTAAGGTTGAGCTCAGCGATGCTATCCTCGGTGGCGTTAAGAGTGTAGACCAAGCTCTTGCCGGACAAATAGCAGGGGTGTCTGTACTCAATACTTCGGGTACGCCTGGTGCGCCTGCTCGCATTCGTATTCGTGGTACGGCTTCTTTGCAAGGTACACAAGACCCTCTGTGGGTACTTGATGGTATTCCTCTAGAAGGAACAGACATTCCTAAATTATCGTCTGATGGCAATGGCTCTGATATTGCTAATATCAGTCAGTCTTCAATCGCAGGGGTTAGCCCATCTGATATAGAGAACATCACTATCCTTAAGGACGCAGCGGCAACGGCTATCTATGGTGCTCGTGCCGCTAATGGTGTAATTGTGGTTACGACTAAGAAAGGTCGTACGGGTAAGCCTGTGATTAACTTCTCTAGTAAAATCAGTTATGCGCCTAAGTATTCTATTGACCGCCTTAATCTCTTGAATGCTTCGGAGAAGGTAGATATGGAATTGCGCCTACTTCCACTTAATCAGCGACCTTCACCTTTTGACCCTGATGGCGCAAAGGTAAGTTTGTATCCGGAGAAGGGCGGTGTAGCAGAAATCTTACGCAATCACAATCTGTTGTCGGCTTTTACGTAACAATGGTTTGTCTGCTATTACAGCAGAGGCAATGAATGAAATCAATGCTTTGCGTGGTATTAACACGGACTGGAATAGCCTTCTCTTCCGCAATGCGCTCACGAGCGAATACAATGTGAGTGTGTCTGGTGGAAGTGATAAGGTAAGTTACTACACCTCTCTCGGGTATAGCGATGAGCAGGGTAATGTGCGTGGAGTAGGCTTGCAACGCCTTAATATGACGGCTAAGCTCGGCTATCAGTTTACGAAGAAGTTTAAGGTTGGTGCGGCTATTTTCCTCAATCGCCGTAGCAATGTAGCTGATGTGATGGATGCGCAGGGTAATGTTAATCCTGTTTATTACTCACGCACAGTAAGCCCATACTTGCGTCCTTACGATGCAGAAGGCAACTATATTTATAATTACGATGCCGCCACGAGTGGTGAGCCTGATAAACTAAGAGGCTTCAATATCTTTGAGGAGCGTGCCAATACCGACCAAACGACTACGACGACGGGTATCAATACGATATTCGATGCGGAGTATCGCTTCTCTAATCAGTGGAAACTATCAAGCCAATTAGGTATTCAGTGGGAACAGAACTTACTAGATGAACTAACAGGCAAGGATAGTTATACGATGAGAGATTTGCGTGAGCGTGATGCTCGCTTTGTCTCTGGGAATAAGGTTTATCTACTCGCAGAGGGCGGTCGCCATCGAGTGCAGAACCGTGTGTTGGGTCAGTTTACTTGGAAGGGCTTGCTAGAGTATAAGAATACTTTTTGCTGACCCTACACAATCTTCAGTTTATGGCTGGTAGCGAATTGCGTCGCAATCGTTATGACGCTGTTACGACTGTTGCTTATGGCTATAATCCTCAGGCGCTAACGACGGTAACGCCTATTTTTCCGTGACCAATCTCAAGCTAATCGCTATCCTTTGCACACAGAGGTTTTGACGCGTAATGCCTTCGCTTCTTTCTTCGTTAATGGCTCATATACTTATGATGACCGCTATACATTAGGCGGAAGTGTGCGTTTAGATGGCTCTGACCTCTTCGGAGTAGACCCTAAGTATCGCTACCTGCCTATTTACTCTGTAAGTGCTTTGTGGCGTGCTTCTAATGAAGGGTTCTTGAAGACGGTTAAGTGGATTGATAATTTGGCGCTTCGTGCTTCTTATGGTTTGCAGGGTAATATCGATAAGAATACTTCACCTTATCTAGTGGGAACTTATGGTACTGCGACCTTGCTCCCTAATGCACAGGTGCAAACGATTACAATCACTTCGGCCCCTAATGATAAACTGCGCTGGGAGAAGACAGCCTCTTATAACCTTGGTTTAGACTTCTCTGTACTCAATCAGGCTATTAACTTAGGCGTAGACTATTACTATCGCCGTGGTACAGACCTTATTGGTTATCGTGAGTTACCTCTAGAGAATGGTTTTGCTTCTCAGACGGTAAACTGGGCAGAGATGAATAACAGTGGTATTGAGGTAAATCTGCAGACTCGTAATATCAGTACGAAGGACTTCTCTTGGTACACGAACTTCAACTTTGCCTACAACGATAATAAGGTTGTACGCGAAATGCAAGCGGCTAATGATAGAATGCCTAGCCGTGAGGGCTATCCTGTAGGTGCTATTTTTGCTATTCCTACGGCAGGAGTAAACCCTGAGAATGGTGGTATCCTCTATGATAATGGCGATGGTACTTCAAGCAATATGACTGATAAATTCAAACTCACAGATGAGTGGGGCATTGGTTCTTATGGTTCGGGTGTGAGTGATGTGGACCAGCGTAAGTTCTACAAGTATATCGGTTCGAGTGATGCGCCTATTACGGGTGGACTTAACAACACATTCAATTACAAGAATTGGGAATTGAATGTCAATATTGCCTACTATTTAGGTGGCTATGTACGCACAACGCCTACCTACGATATTACAAGTGTTAATCTGGGTAAGAATATGAACCAAGATGCGCTAAATAGTTGGACTAGTAGCAATACCACTTCTCAGTTGCCAGGTATTCTAGACCCTAATAAGTTGCCTGCCGATTACTCTTATATGGAGTCTCATCCTGAGATATGGAACAACCTCGATATTTGGGTTAAGAAGCAAAACTATTTTCGCTTACAGAATGTACGCTTAGCCTATATGCTTCCTAGCGAACTCATTGGTAAGATAGGCTTCAAGAGTGCGACGGTGGCCGTAGAGGCTCGCAATCTACTTGTCTTTGGTAGTAGTTTCCCGTAACTTCCTTGACCCAGAGACAATGGGTAATCGTTATGCGACGCCTATTCCTCGCTCGTTTACGTTTAACCTTAATTTTACGCTTTAAGACTAATGAAACAAATCAAGTATATCGGAGCTTTGAGTCTTATTACTCTGGCTCTTGGATTGAGTTCTTGCGATAAGTTCTTAGATGTTACGCCTGTGGGTAAGGTTATTCCTACGACGACGCAAGATTATAGAGAACTTCTCAATCAAATTTACAATACGAGGATTTCGGATAAAGGCTACACTGACCTGCGTACAGATATAGCCGTTCTAAGAGATAATGCCGATGACCGTACCTCTATGGAAGACATAGAGCTTTGGGTTGATGCTGCCCCTCGTTCGTCTACACGCGAATGGTCTTGGGCAAGATTTTATACCGCGATTTATTACGCTAATGCCGTAATCAAAGCGGAGAGCAAGATGTCGGGCGGAACGCAGAATGAGCGTAAGCAACTCATTGGAGAGGCTTATATGCTACGTGCTATGCTCAACTTTACCTTGGTCAATCTCTATGGTCAGCCTTATACCAAGGAGGGTGCTATAAACACACTAGCTGTACCCTTGAAGCTAGATACTGATATTGAGGGTACGCTTGTGCGCTCTACCGTGGGCGATGTCTATAAGTCGGTGTTGAGCGATATTGCTGCCGCTCGTGAACTAATCAATGAGGATAAGTTTCCCTTGACGCAGAGTTATCGCTTTAATAAGACTTCTGTCGATGCTCTAGCAGCACGTGTTTATCTCTATCAAGGAGCTTGGAGTGATGCGCTTGCTGCTTCGGAGAAGGTATTGGCTACGCAAGCTAATCTTGTGGACCCTAAGAACCAATGCCGTTTTACCTAATCTATATAACTCAGGGTGAGGTTTTTTAATGCTTATGAACTCAATGTAGATAACAATCTGAGTCGTGCTATACGTGCTCCAAGTGCGTTCTACAATAGTTTTCCAAAGCGGTGACCTGCGTAAGGCGCTATTCTTCGGTAATAAGGTGGACAAGCAAGATTACTATGAAATTAAGAAAGCTGATGGTACGAATGTAACTTGTAATAGTTTCCGTACGGCTGAGTTCTATCTTACGAGTGCAGAGGTCGCCGCTCGTCTAGGGCAATCTGGCTACGGCACGTCAGCGCATTCTGCAACTCCCTAGAGAAGCGTTACGATGAGGCTACTTACGCTACGCTAACGACTCAAGTAAATGCGCTTGGTCAAGATGCTCTTGTTAGCTTCATTTTTGGAAGAACGTAAGAAAGAACTTTGTTATGAGGGGCATATTTGGTTTGACCTTCGTCGTACCACTCGCCCAGCACTAACGAAAGAAAAACTCGTTCGGGCGAATATAAGCTCTCGCAAGATGACCCTCGTTATACCTTGCGTATTCCTAAGGAGGCTATCTCTAGGAATGGTAATCTAACTTATACGCTTGCCTTCTAGGAATAGCGTGTTTGTGAAATCAATAAGACAAGGGCTGTCGCTAAATGAGCGACAGCCCTCGTTTTTTTGCTCTTAGAGATAGCTAATGCTCTCTTTTAAGGGTGTTCTCAATAACTCATAGAGAAAATAATAAGAGCGAATACATAAAAATCTTATGCTTACACTCCTTTTCTGGAGACTTCAGCCGTAGTCTGTACAGACTACGGCTGAAGTTTGTACAGACTACACGTGTAGTCTGCAAAAACTACAGCTGAGTGCTGAACTTAAGTACGCGTACTTATAATTGTATTTGCGTGTACTCACCGATTTAAGTACACGTACTCACTGAAGTATTTACGCGTACTCACAAAATGTATTTACACGTATATTTTTATTGTCCAAAAAGATTATGCGCTTGTTTTGAAGAAAATCTACCCCACTCTAGACGTATTAGAGTGGGGAGATTTTTGTTTGGGAAAAATTGGGAGTATGTCTCCTTATTAAGGCTCACTGATGAGGCGACGCATACCATCGCTCATTTGCATCTTGAAGCCTCTCTCCATCGGCAGGCAAAATAAGTAGATATTCAACTCCTGGAAACTTAGCAATGAACGCAGGGACATCCTTGCTCGTCATGGTCATACAAGCTGTTGCTAAGCCGTCAGCAAGCATACAGCTTGGAGCTAGAATAGTTGCCGATAAAAACATCTGTTTGCACTGGATAACCTGTAAGCGGGTTAATGGTGTGGGCAACTTTCTTGCCATTGACGACTTTGAAGTTGCGGTAATTGCCCGATGTGGCAAGTCCTCCCTTAGGCATATCAAGCGTTACAATAGCTTCTAATTCGCTAATCACACCCGAAGTATCTTCAATAGGCTTATTGATGCCTACTCGCCAAGGTTGTCCCTCAGGGATTAAGTCCCTTAAAAGGCAATCTCTCCACCGAGCTCAACGAGATAATTCTGACTGCCCTTAGCATGTAGCGTCTGCCCTACAAGGTCAGAGCAATAGCCCTTAGATATAGAAGAGAAATCAAATATTGTGCGTGCGTCTTGCTTGATAAACTGGTCTCCTTGTAAGTGAACCTTTTGATAACCAACAAAAGTATGCAGGCTATCAAGGTTTCGGGCGTAACCTTATTGAGCGTATCGAAGCCAAAGCCCCAAGCATTGATAAATGGTGAGCAAGTAACATCGTAAGTGCCACCACTCTTCTCGCTAATCTCCCGAGCTGCAAGCCATACATAACGGAGCATAGAGTCTGTTTGCATAGACCGATTGCGGTTGATATCCGAGATTAAGCTGGTAGAGTCAAAAGGATTAAGCGAATGGCTGAAGACCTTAAAGGTAGAGTCTACTGCAGAGCTATAATCCTGATTGAGGTCGTACTTAATACGGAAATATGTGTGGAAGATTTCGCCCTTAAGTTCGGTATAAGTCTTCTCTGCATCTTGCTGAGGCATGAAGCGACGTATGCCGAAGATGAGAGCAGCACCTACGAGTAAGAGGGCTACCGACACATATATGCGTCTTAATACTTTGTTCGTTGTCTCCATAGATAGTTTATGATTTCTAAAGTATCTTCATTTTGAAGGTCAAAGTGATGAATGCTAGATTCTTTGAGTGCTTGACTAGGCTTAAGCTGATGACTAGGACTGCGCAAGCTAAAAGTCTAAAAAGAGCAGGTAGTGTATCGCTTACAATGCCTTTCGGATAACTCTGGAATATCCATTTCATCCAGAAGGATAGCTAGTGAGTATGGGATGATTAGGTAATCCATATTCCTCCCAATAGAGCCTTTAAAGGCTTTCTGCTATTCTTTGTAGAGATTGAGAGCCACAAGAAGCTACTATGAAAGAAGTTAAAGCACGTACCTTAAAAATCGGGCATGCCATGACCAATAGTTGGGATTATAAGCTGTGCATTGTTCTCTAAACTCAGGTGCTACTTTCTTCACTGCGACCAAATAAGAATAATTCTCTTTCAAGATACTCTTGTGGAATGGGCTTACTTATATAAGTGTAAGCATCTATCCAAATACCTCCATAGCTAGCTAGCAGTGCTATGCTTATGAGTTCAATGAATGCTTGGGAGTATTTACCATTGTCTTGTAAGGCAATCGTCTTAAATCGCTCAGGCAAATCAAGATATTGCTCTATAGTATTAGGACTTAAGCGAATAATCTGATATTCTTCCCCTAAATGTCTATCTACAGATTCAAAGCAGGGTAGTGCGAACTCGGATAACTTATTGTAGTCTGTGATGTCCTCTTCCCAATACTGCCAAACAATCTTCTTTCCTTTTTAACAGAGGTTGTTTAGGTGTAAAAAGGAGTAGAACTTACTTGCTCAGAGGACCTATTCAAAAAGTGTACGCCATTTCTCAGCCTCTTGCTCTTGTTCAGCAATAAGCGCAGAGAGATCAATCTTTCGGTACTTGTGTTCGGGGAACGAAGAGCGTTGAGAAGTTTTCTAAACATAGCAGAGTCTATATTTCGTCTTCAATCTTGTAGGTATTGCGGTTAGGGTCCTGCCTAGATAGCAGTTCGCCAATAAATCCGGCAAGGAAAAGCTGCACCCCAATAATCATAGCTGTTAGGGCAATGTAGAGGTATGGTCTATCCGTTACGAGTGGGGCAGGGAGTGTCTGTGATGATGTGCATGAACTTAGAGGCTAGAATAAGGCCAAGGGAGATAAAGCCAATAAGGAACATCAGAGCTACCTCCTAAGCCAAAGAAGTGCATGGGCTTGCGCCCGAAAGGTAGAGGTAAACCACAGAGTGATTAAGTCTAGATAGCCATTGAAAAAGCGGTTCAGACCGAACTTCGTCGTACCATACTTGCGAGCTTGGTGGTGTACGACCTTCTCTCCGATTTTAGAGAAGCCCGCGTTCTTCGCCATATAAGGAATATAGCGATGCATGTCATTGTAAATCTCTATATTCTTAACGACTTCTAAGCGATAGGCTTTGAGTCCGCAGTTGAAAGTCATGTAGGTTGTGTATGCCCGATAACTTGCGAGCTGTAGCATTGAAGAGCTTACTTGGCAGATTCTTGCTGAGTACGGGGTCATAGCGTTTTTGCTTCCATCCGCTGACGAGGTCATAACCATCTTCCTTAATCATGCGGTACAGTTCGGGTATCTCATCAGGGCTATCCTGCAAGTCTGCGTCCATTGTGATAACGACATCTCCTTGAGCACGTTCAAAGCCACATTGTAAGCCCGGGCTTTTGCCGTAGTTGCGACGGAACTTTACACCACGTATAGCAGGGTTAGCTTGCTTAAGCTCTTCGATGATTTCCCAAGACTTATCTGTAGAGCCATCACTAATGAAGATTATCTCATAGCTAAACTGATGAGCCTCCATGACTTTACGAATCCAAGCCTCTAGTTCAGGAAGAGATTCGGCTTCATTGTATAATGGAATAACAACTGATATATTCATATATGATAATTATTTGCTGACGTTACGCCTAAGAATAAAGGCATTGATTAGGCTGACGATACCCCCAAGAAAAACAGTCATAGAGAAAGATGACCAAAGGTAAGACCATACAGAAGTACTACCTAACCACTGGTATAATGCATCGACAGGATTACCTCCGTAGTGTTGAAGCATTGTCCCTACCTCAGGGTTTTTGTTTGATGACCTCCTGCATTGCTCTGTCAAGGAGTGGCATCTGTGAGGGTAGAGCTTGTGTAAAATAATAGTAGCAAGGAAGCATCAAGACGATACCTGCGAAGAAGAAAGTCTGTGTGCCATAGCTCCATGCAAGAAGAGCAGGGAATGGCAACTCTTTGGGGTAAGCATCTCGGAATGCTTTAGTGAGTCTGTATGATACAAAGGGAGTGAAGAGTAGGGCAATGATATAGAGAAAAGATAAAAAAGGAATGCTAGGGATATACATCCAAAGCACATAAGAAAAAACTAGATAAAGACCTAGTCTAATACCTGCAGCTGCAGTACCCATTACTTGGGGCTGTTTGCTTGTTTCGTTTGTCATTCAGTGACTGTCTAATTTAGGTTTGTTTGAGCCTAAACGTATTCTTTAAGCGTCTTGTGTAAGAAGAGGAGGAGAGAGCTATCATCATCTTTAGGGGAAAAGATAACCTTCATCGGTATATCCCACTCATCTTGTGGGAAAGGCTCATTTCCTAATAAGCCCAAGGTAATGCCGGCAAGTAAATGTTTAGGCGGATATTTGCTGAGGTAGCGGTCATAATATCCTTTTCCCTCGTCCAAGCCTATAACCGCAGTAAAAAGTGTACTGCTGGCACGATGAGGATATCAAGAGCTGTTTCAATCGCTTTCTTATCGGCACTTGGTTCTTCAAGAGAGAAGACGCCATTACGTTCTAGTGTGTCTCCCTCTTTGTAGTGAAAGAAAGCTATATCCGAACGGTTAATAACCTTAGGAAGATAAACTGATTTTTCCTTCTTTCTGTAATTTGGATATAAGTGGTCGGACGTCTACTTCATCACGCATAGGCATGTATAATCCGATACTTTGATAATCAAACTCTTGGAGATAGCTATATAAACGACTACACACAGAGGCGGATACCTCTGTGTGCCAATCTTGATTTATATGTTGAGCTATTGCTCTTGCTCGAAGTCTTAGTGCGTGCTTCATAGCACTTATTTGCGAGCCTTACTTAGAGTCGTAACCCCACTTGAGGTAAACAGAACCCCATGTAAATCCAGCTCCGAAGCTTGTGAGGATAAGGTTATCACCCTTCTTAAGGTCCTTCTCACGTTCCCAAAGGAGGATAGGAATTGTTGCACTACTTGTGTTACCGTGGTCTTCGATATTGACCATAACACGTTCCTTAGGAGCCTGCATCTCTCTAGCTACAGCATCGATGATACGGAGGTTAGCTTGGTGAGGAACAATCCAGTTGATATCTTCATAAGCAAGCTTATTGCGCTCCATAACGGTGCGACAAGTGTGTGCCATACCTGTAACAGCGTACTTGAATACGATTGCACCTTCTTGATATACATAGTGTTCGTGAGCCGCTACAGTCTCTGCACTAGCAGGACGAGCCGAGCCACCAGCCTTCATGATTAGGTTGTTACGACCGATACCATTAGTTTGGAAGTGAGAGTCAAGAACACCATATTCTTCTGTTGTTGGCTCAAGGAGTACGCAAGCAGCACCATCACCGAAGAGTACGCATGTAGCTCTATCTGTGTAGTCTACTGCAGAAGACATCTTCTCTGTAGCGACAACAATTATTCTTTGATAACGTCCTGAACGGATATAGTTAGCTCCTGTTTCAAGGGCATAAATCCATCCTGGGCAAGCGGAAGCGAGGTCGAAGGTTAAAGCGTTTTCGCAACCTGCTTCATGTGCTACGATAGATGCTGTCGATGGGAAGTGGTAGTCTGGTGTATTGGTTGATACGATAACACCATCAATGCTCTTAGGGTCAATGTTGTTGCGCTCAAGTAAGTCTTTGACAGCTTGGATACCCATGTAAGACGAGCCGAGATTAGGGTCTTTAAGGATGCGTCTTTCCTTAATCCCTACACGAGTCATAATCCACTCGTCATTGGTGTCTACCAACTTTTCTAAGTCGGCGTTAGTGAGCCTTCCTTCGGGGAGGTAACCGCCCACAGCGGTGATAACGGCATTGATATTGCTCATATTTATGTTGCTTGTAGTATTATTTCATTGTAAACAGCACAAAGGTACAAAAAAAGCCCCGAAGCTGTAATGGCTTCAGGGCTCTTCTTTGTTTGTCCCTAATTGCTTAGAGTGCTAGGGTCCTTCTCGATAGCTAGCTTGCCACGGTAGTAACCACATGCTCCACATACAGTGTGGAATACATGCCATTCACCACAGTTAGCGCACTTAGCTAGGGTTGGAACTAGAGCCTTGTCATGCGTACGACGCTTGGCTGTCCTCGTCTTGGACTGTCTTCTTTTTGGGTGTGCCATTTCTTTATTATTTTAATTTATTAATCTTCTTATTTATCATTGTCTTTAAGCTTCTTGAGTGCTGCCCAGCGTAGGTCAAATGCCTTCGTCATCTTTTTTTCTACACCATCTTGCTCCTCATCGGCAGAGTCTACGGATAGGCTCTTGAATAGTCGTTCCATCTCTGGGTCGCATTCGCCCTCTGGGTGTATGCGCTGTACGGGGAGGTTGAGTACGGCTTCTTCGTAGAGTAGCCATTGAAGGTCTAGTACACCTTCTTTCTCTGGAATAATGAGGATTTCATCGCTCTCCTCATTGTATGCAGCCCCCATTTTTACGACTAGGTCACGTTCTGAATAAATGTCAACTTCCATCTCGCCTAAACAGCGGTCGCAAGTCGCCATGACGTAACCTTCGACTAGTATATTGAGTTGGTGAAGCTCTCCGTGCTTAATTAGTGTAACCTCTACACCGAGGTCTCCTTTTGAGATAACAGAATCTTCGACACCTTCAAAGAAAGGGTCGTAAAGCTCATAGAAGAATTTGTGCTCTCCGTCAGATAAGCTCTTGAGGTTCAGTTTGTAAAGGTCTGTATGCTCCACTTCTCTGTATACAAAATCGTTGCAAAGGTAGTCAAAAATCTAGCACCTACACAACAAAAAGGTTAATTTGATTATCCAATTATCGACCTAATCGAGACCATTGTATAATACGGCACTCGCTGCGTTATTATCGACATTCAGGCTTGGTCATTTACATGAGTAAACTCCCTGTCGCCTTCAGTCTCAATGCCTTGCGATTACCGCATTCTACAAAAGCTCCCACCAAAGGACAAGTAAAACTTGTCCTTTGGAAGAGACCGTTCAACGGTCTCTTAATGTCTATCTATTTAACAAGCTTATTGGACTGTCTTCTGCTGGACGTGCTACAAGTTTCTTTCTGAGGCACTCTTCACTCTTCGAGGATGCACCTCTAGGAAGGGAGATTTTTAAAAAGAAAGGGTTAGGTCTTTTATGTGATGCTTAAAAAAATACATGCTTCTGTTAGAGTATAATATGTATCTTTGCGTGTAGATATAGGATATAATAAATATGCAATTTGAAGATTTTTGATTTAGAATATGAAGTGCTAGACGGGTTTGGAAGCTATGAATTTCTATGAAGCGACACCCGTGCAAGAAGCGACAATCCCCTTACTTTTAGAAGGTTATGATATGATTGCCTGCGCACAAACCGGTACGGGTAAGACTGCCGCTTATCTTCTCCCTATTCTAAATAAACTATGCCGTGGTGAGGCTCCTGAGCACAAAGTAAATGCCGTTATTATGGTGCCTACACGAGAGCTAGCTCTGCAGATAGAGCAGCAGTTGGACGGCTTTAGTTACTTTATGCCTGTTAGTTCGGTTGCTATTTATGGCGGAACAGACGGTATTACTTTCGCTCAGCAACAGAGGGGGCTGACGGAGGGAGTGGATATTGTAATAGCTACGCCTGGTCGTCTTATATCTATGCTTAATCTTAAGAATGTAGATTTGTCTGAAGTCTCTTACTTCGTTCTAGACGAAGCAGACCGTATGCTGGATATGGGCTTTATGGAGGATATTCTACAAATCAAAGCAGAGCTGCCCAAGTCTTGTCAAACGGTAATGTTCTCTGCGACGATGCCTCCCAAGATTAAGAAGTTCGCTAAAAAGCATATTGCACGAACCTAGAGAAGTGGAGCTAGCTATTAGCAAGCCGCCTACGACTATTGTTCAGCAGGCTTATATCTGTCATGAAGGGCAGAAAGTAGATTTGTTGGCACATTACTTCTCAATGAATAGCCCTGAGCGAAGTATCGTCTTTTGCTCAAGTAAACTCAAGTGCAAGGAAGTTGCAAGGCGAGTACATAAGCTTGGGATTAAGTCGGGACAGATGCACAGCGACCTCAGTCAAGAGGCACGTGAAGAGGTGATGAAGGATTTTAAGAATGGTAATATTGACCTCTTGATTGCCACAGATATTGTAGCCCGAGGCATTGATATTGATAACATTCGCATCGTGATGAATTTTGATATTCCTCATGACCCAGAAGATTATGTACATCGCATTGGACGTACCGCACGAGGAGGAAATGATGAGGGACTTGCCGTAACACTTGTTTCGGAGAAAGGAGCAAACGAATTTTTGCTGAGATAGAAGATTTCTTAGGCTATAAACTTGAATACCTACCTATCCCCGAAGAGCTGGGCGCAGGGCCTGAATATGCTCCTAAACGTAAGAAGCAAGGAGGACGAGGCTTCCGCCGAAATCAGCGCAAGGGACAGTCTTCGCAATCAGAGGGCGCACCAAAGGGATAAAAAGACCATTCTTTCGGAAGAAAAAGAAAACGAACGATACAGCCCATTAGATGAATTAAATCTCTTAACTCAGATACTATCCAATCATTTAAACTAAACTATTATGAATCAAGATTTACTGAATGAATTAAATAAGGAAAAGTAAATCGGCAATGCTCAAACGCAATCTATTTGCTTTTTCTCATTTCTAACGGAACATCTACGCTTACAGACATTGCCAAGGACTTTAGGTTTGAGCATTCCCACTGTAACAAAAGCTTGTAACTGAGTTCATCAAGGCAGATGCAGTCAAAGATTATGGTAAGTTAGAAACTTCGGGAGGTCGTTATCCTCAGTTGTATGGGTTGCAGCCCAATGCCGCTTACTTTGTGGGAGTCGATGTTAAGCATGAGTATGTTAATATTGGTATTATCAATTTTGTAGGCGAAATGTGTTATACCGCTTATGAAGTACCATTTAATCTCAGAGATACCCCTGAGGCTCTTGACGAATTGTGCAAGCTTGTTTCAAGTCATATTACCGCTTCGGGCTATCGTCTTAGAGATATTCTTAATATCAATTTCAATATACCGGGGCGTATCAATCCTATGGAGGGTACTAGTCACAACTATTTCTGTTTCTCTTCAGACAGTACCCTTGCAGAATTGCTTTCTGATAAACTAGGCACTAACGTGAGCCTAGATAATGATACCCGAGGTATGACTTATGGAGAGTATACGCAGGGTGTGTGTGCCAAGTCTTCGCCACGTAATGTCCTATATATAAATCTCAGTTGGGGTATCGGTTTGGGCATTATTCTTGACCATAAAATCTTCCTAGGTAAATCGGGATTTAGTGGAGAGATTGGGCATATAACAGCTTTTGATAACCAACTGATTTGCCACTGCGGTAAGAAAGGTTGTTTTGAAACAGAAGTAAGTGGTATTGCCTTTGCATCGTATGATTCTTGAACGCATTCAAGCGGGAGAGTCTTCCAAACTTAGTGCTGGTGTCTTACGTGGTGAACCATTGACCTTTGGCTCAAATCGTTCAAGCAGCCTTGGCGGAAGATGTGCTTGTGCTTGAGCTACTGGGCAAACTCGGACATAAGCTAGGGAAGCAAATTGCAGGTCTTATCAATGTTATCAATCCTGAGATGGTAGTCATTGGTGGTTCTCTAAGCCAAAACCGGAGATTATTTACTTCAAGCAATTAAAACTGTCGTAAGTACTTACTCGCTGAACCTTGTAAATAAGGATACAGAGATTGTAACGGCTGTTCTTGGCGATAAGGCTGGGACTTATAGGTGCATGTATGCAGGCACGCATCAGACGTTTTCAGTGCTAATTCAGTTAGTTTAGATTATTAAAAAAATAGAATATGATAAAGCGAATAATAACAACCTGCCTAATCAGTTTGGTTTCGGGCATTGCTTCGGCTCAGAATGGGACTAAGCCTGTTGAGCTTAGAGAGGTTATCGGAGGACGCTTCTATGCCTATGGCGCTGGTGCTGGTATGCGTAGTCTTCCCGATGGAGAGCATTACAGCATGATGAATAGAGAGCATAATGCTATTTTTGCGTTATAGCTTTGCTACGGGTAAGCTTGTAGATACACTCTTTATTACGAGCAATGCGAGAGAATGTAATTTCAAGCGATTTGATGATTATCAGATTACCGAAGACGGCAAAGCATATTCTCCTATATACCGATACAGAACCAATTTATAGGCGTTCGAAGAAGATGAATGTGTATCATTTTGATGTGCGTCGTCGCTTGGTAAGCCCATTGAGTGAAACCGCTGGTAAGGTGATGATTCCTACATTCTCGCCTGATGGTCGCATGGTTGCTTTTGTTCGAGACAATAATATCTTCATCAAGAAGTTCGAGTTTGATACAGAGGTTCAGGTAACTACCGATGGTAAGCGTAATGAGATTATTAACGGTACTACAGACTGGGCTTACGAAGAAGAGCTGGAGACGACTAAGCTAATGTCTTGGAGTGAAGACGGCTTGTATCTATCGTTTGTGCGTTCAGACGAGCGAGCTGTTCCTGAGTATAAGATGCCTATGTACACGGGGCATCTTTATCCCGAAGATTATAAATATAAGTACCCCGTTCCCGGAGAAAATAATTCGAAGGTGAGCCTTCATATTTATAATGTGACAGACCGTAGTCAGAAGCGTGTAGCGATACCTGAGGGCGATGCTTATTATATTCCTCGTATAGAATATATAGGGCGTAATCAAGATTTGGCGGTTATGACGCTTAATAGGCATCAAAATCATTTCCGTATGATTTATGTCAATAGTAAGACGCTTATCCCTAAAACTTTTTTTGAGGAGAAGAATAGCCGTTACCTAACAGCCGAAGATATACACAGTATACAGTTTACTCGTGAAGGCTTCGCTTATCTCTCTGAGCGTAGTGGTTATACGCATGCTTATCTCTTTAGCGATAGGGGGACAACTGATACGCCCATTAACAAGCGGTAAAGTATGATGTAACACAGTTCTATGGTCTGAGACAATCAAGGAAATGCCTACTATCAAGCAGCAGACCTAAGTCCAGCAGACCGCAATATATATCGTATTGATAGCCGAGGTAAGAAGACTTTATTAGGTCAATCAGGTGGTACTAATCAAGCGACATTCTCTGAGGGTTTCCACTATTATATAGGTATGCACTCTAGCCTGAATAGCCCTAGTGTAACCTCTGTTTATAAGACTGGTAGCGATAAGCCTCTACGCACACTAGAGGATAATCACGACTTGCGTGAACGTTTGAAGACTTATCAGTTTGCTCCTAAGGAACTCACCAAGCTTAGACTGGCAGATGGTACAGAGCTTAATGGCTGGATGGTTAAGCCCGTAAACTTCGATGCGAGTAAGAAGTATCCTGTACTGATGATACAGTATAGCGGTCCCTGATTCTCAGCTTGTTCTTAATCAGTATGGTTTTGGTTGGGAGTATGCACTTGCCGAGAAGGGATTTATCGTTGTTTGTTATGATGGTCGTGGTACCGGTGCAAGGGGAGAAGAATGGCGCAAGATGACTTACCTCAAGTTGGGTATTCAAGAGAGCGATGACCAAATAGCCGCTGCGAAGGCTTTGGGCAAACTCCCTTATGTCGATGCTAGTCGCATAGGTATTTGGGGCTGGAGCTTCGGAGGCTACAATACCTTGATGAGCCTTACACGCAGTCAGAATGTATTCAAACTAGGTATCGCTGTAGCTCCGGTAACGGATTGGTCTTTCTACGATACGATTTACACAGAGCGTTTCATGCGTACACCCTAAGGAAAACCCTGAGGGTTATAAGCAGAGCAGTGCGTTAGAGCATGCCAAGGACCTTAAGAGCCGTTTGCTTATCATTCATGGTAGTGCAGATGATAATGTGCATTTGCAGAATACAATGGACTTTACTCGTGAGCTTGTTGATGCTAATATCCCATTTTGATATGGCTATTTATACGGATAAGGACCATGGTATTCGTGGCGGTAATACGAGTCTGCATATTTATAGCAAGATGATGCAGTACCTTATTGACCACCTTTAGTCGATAGGGGGAAGCATTTATCTAGCCCCTGTGCAGTGGTCTTATTTTTCAATGAAACAAGAAAAAAATAAAATAATAACAGAAAGTATGTTCAGTGGAATAGTAGAGGAGTACGCTAAGGTAGTAGCCTTAACTCCTGATGGCGATAACTTGCATATTACGATGACTTGTTCGTTTGTAAACGAATTAAGCATCGACCAAAGTATCGCTCATAATGGTGTTTGCTTTGACGGTCGTTAAGATTGAAGATAATACCTACACAGTAACGGCTATTAAAGGAAACGCTTGAGCGTAGTAACCTAGGTAAACTTCAAGTGGGAGACCTCGTAAACCTTGAGCGTAGTATGCTTCTTGGTAGTCGCTTAGATGGTCATATCGTGCAGGGGCATGTGGACCAAACTGCGGTATGTACAGAAGTGCGTGAAGAGGCTGGCAGTTGGTACTATCACTTTGAGCATGAGACGACGCCTGAGATGGCGGCTAAGGGATATGTTACCGTGGAAAAGGGTTCTGTATGCGTGAATGGTTGTAGTCTAACCGTTTGTAATTCGGAATTGCATAGCTTTGAAGTGGCTATTATCCCATATACACACGATAATACGAATTTTTGCCGTATAGAAGCCGGAACGATTGTTAATCTAGAGTTTGATATTATCGGTAAATACTTATGCAAGATGCAGGAGTATCTGCGCAAGTAAGAGTCTAAACTTTTAGGGTTAGGCCCTCTTTAATCTTTTGGGGCTGTACTGAATGCGAAATTCAGTGCAGCCCTTTTTCTTCGTGAGTACGTCGTACTTGTTTTTAGTAAGTACGTGTACTTTACATCAGTGAGTACACGCAAACACTTCGGTAAGTGCGTACTTAAATTTGTAAGTACGTAGTACTTTCTGGAGACTTCAGCTGTAGTCTGCACAAACTACACGTGTAGTCTGCATAAAACTTCAGCCGTAGTCTGTACAGACTTCGCCGAGGTTTTAAGAATAGGAAGTGAGTATATCTTTTTGAGAGTCCCGATAGTCGTATTTTTTAGTTGCCTAAGCTTCGTTAATAATGTGGAAATACAGTATTATTCAAGAGTCTTGATACTGGATGAAAACTATTTGTTTTTGTAGAGAAAAGACCTTTGAGGACTCTATTATTTAGCCTGTCTTAGGTGAAGAGGAAAGAGTAGTGAACAAAAAGTTTATTTATTCCCTAAATATTATTTGTATGTATTGGGAAAAAAACTTATTACATTTGTACTACATATTACGCTATTAGAAAAGAAATAAAGTAACTATACTATTTATGGAAATCAAGAAAGCTCCCAGCGCGGACCTCGAAAGAGGTAAGGGTCTAAGCCTACTTCTCGGTTTGGTTGTAGCTCTTTCTTTCCTTTTTACAGCCCTTGAGTGGCATAGCTACGCTACTGTCGAAAAAGATTGATAGAGCTTTGAACGCTCAAGATCTTGAAGACGTTATCGCTGTAGAGGATGAGCAACAAGAGGAACAAAAGGAACCAGAACAAGTACAGCAAGAGCAGACTCAGCCTGAAGTTAGTCTTCCTGATGAATTCAAGGTTGTGGATAACAGCCAAGAAGTAGCGAAGATGAACTTCCAAGCATCTGATACTAATGAGAAGCCTGCGCCACCTCCTGCACCTGTAGGTCCTGCAACGACTGCAGCTCCAGAAGAAACTGAAGAAATCTTCGTAGTGGTAGAAGAACCAACAGAATTCCCTGGCGGTAATGATGCGCTTAACAAGTACCTCAGCAAGAGTATCCGTTACCCTGAAATCGCTCAGGAAAAATGGTATCCAAGGTCGTGTAATCGTACAGTTCGTTGTAGAAAAGGACGGTTCGACAGCACACATTGAGGTTGCTCGTGGTGTAGACCCTGCACTCGATAAGGAGGCTGTTCGTGTGGTCAAGGAAATGCCAAAGTGGAAACCTGGTAAGCAACGTGGTAAACCCGTTCGTACTAAGTACACACTACCAGTAGTATTCCGTCTACAATAATACGGTACTATCAACATTACATAGGCTGTGAGTCCTCATTGGACTCACAGCTTTTCTTTTGCCGATAAGCCTTATCAGTAAAAGTTTATTTATCCTTATCTTTGTGGGTCTGCTGGGGAGATAAGTATGCCCTCCCTATAGTATTTTCGCTTATAGAGACCGCTCGACGGTCTCCAAAAGGACAAGTAAAACTTGTTCTTTTTGTGGGGCTTTGCAGAATGCGGGAATCGCAAGGCATTGAGACTGAGGGCGCAGGGAGTTTACTCGTGTAAATGACCAAGCCTGAATGTCGATAATAACGCAGCGAGTGCCGCACAATGCAATGGTCTCTTATAATATACGCTATAAATAATATAATATAGGCTGTGGACTCAACAATTAGGTCTCCACAGTCTTTCTTTTGTAAATAACATATTGCGATGACAACAGAAGTTTTACTTGATATTATTGAAAAGTCTCTGTCCGAATTGGGCTATGCAGAGCAGGAGCCTCGTGCGCTCTTTTGAGCCTATCGGATATACGCTTTCGCTTGGTGGTAAGCGTGTGCGCCCTTTACTTTGCCTCTTGGCATGCCGCTTATACAGCGACAATATCGCCACAGCCTTGCCTATCGCTCGTGCGCTAGAGGTCTTTCATAATTTTACGCTCCTACATGATGATCTTATGGATAAGTCGCCTATTCGTAGGGGGCAACCTACAGTTTATCGTAAGTGGAACGATAACACGGCTATCCTATCGGGTGATGCTATGAGTATCGAGGCGTATCGCTCACTTGAAGGGAATTGAAAATCCTCAGTTGCTCTTTAAGGTATTGCCTTTCTTTAATAAGATGGCTATTGAAATCTGTAAGGGACAGCAGTACGATATGGATTTCGAAGTGCGTGAGCATGTGAGCGTGGCTGAGTATATTGAGATGATACGCCTTAAGACAGCCGTTCTTCTTGGTGCAGACACTTAGATTAGGTGCTCTCGCTGCAGGTGCTTACGATAGCGATGCTCAAATCCTTGATGAAGTGGGGCAGGCTCTTGGTTTAGCCTTTCAGATTCAAGATGATTATCTAGACGTCTATGGCGATGAGAAGACTTTCGGTAAGCCTATTGGCGGAGATATCATGAATGGTAAAAAGACGCTTATGCTTCTCTATACTCAGGCGAAGCTGGAGCGTGACGATAGAGCAGAGCTAGACCGACTGATGCAACTAGGGCAAGAGCATAAGGAGGAACGTATCTCTGGTGTGCGTCGCCTGTATGATAAGGCTGGTACGCCTATTTATGCTCAGCACGAGATTGAGCGATTGACGCAAGAAGCTCTAACCAAATTAAGAGGACTAGGGCTTAAGCAAGAGCGACTGGAACCACTTTACCAACTCTTTGATAAGCTTACCACAAGAAAGAACTAATGCTGATAGATACCCACGCTCATATATATGAAGAGGACTTCGATGAAGACCTCTCGGAGATGATGGCACGAGCCGAAGAAGCTGGCGTGTCTCATGTAATTATGCCGAGCATTAGCCAAGAGGAATATCCACGCCTAGAGCGTATGCTAAGTCTGTATCCTCATCAGACATCAGCGGCTATCGGTCTGCATCCTGCCTATGTCGGAGATGATTATCAAGAGCAACTGCGCTTTGTTGAGGCTCATATCAATGCTCATCCTTGGGTGGCTATTGGTGAGATTGGTCTTGATTATTATCATTCTACCGAATATAAAGCACAGCAGATAGAGGCTTTGGAGTTTCAGTTGGACTTAGCTCTTGAGCATGATTTACCTGTTATCTTTCATGTTCGTAATGCCTTTGCTGATATTATTGAAGTCTTAAAGCAAAAGAAGTATAGTACTCTAAGAGGCGTTATACATAGTTTTACGGGCACAAAAGAAGAGCTAGAAGCCGTACTTCAGTTCCCCAATCTTATGGTGGCAATCAATGGGGTTGCTACGTTTTAAGAACTCTAACCTGAGAGAATATATCGGCATAATCCCTCAGAAATCGCATTCTTGTAGAGACAGATGCTCCCTATTTGGCTCCTGTTCCTAAGAGAGGTAAGCGTAATGAGCCTTCTTTTATTAGGCATACAGTAGGGCATATAGCAGAGCTGTGGGGCATGACTCTAGATGAGTTTGCTCGTGTGACGACGGAGAATGCTAAGCGTCTTTTTGCCTTAGATTTATGAGTCAGGATTTAAGAGAAGACTATGAAAACTATCTTAAGTATGAGCAGAATTTCTCTGCTCTTACGGTTAGTGCATACACAGAGGACCTCAAAAGTTATTTGGAGTCCTCTAGTTCTTTTTAGGTGAAGAGCTTAAGCCCTAGTGAGCAGGACCTTGACCTTGTGCGTCGCTGGCTCAATGGTATGATGACGAAAGGCGATAAGGCTTCATCTGTGGCTCGTCGCCTTGCTTCGGTGAAAGGCTTTTATAAGTATTTGCTCAAGATGGGGCGTATCTCTCGTAATCCTATTGCTAATCTACGCCCGCCAAGAGGCGAAAAGCCATTGCCTGTCTATGTGCCCCACTAACTACATCAATGAGATATTAGATGAGAAGCTTGAACCTTATGATTGGGTAGCTCTGCGCAATAAACTCATTGTAGCTGTCTTGTACGAATGTGGCTTTACGACGCAGCGAGCTGGCGGGTCTGAAAGATGACGATGTGGACATTGAGGGACGCAAACTTAAGGTCTTGGGTAAGGGTAATAAAGAACGAATTGTGCCCTTTGGTGCAGGTCTAGCGGAAGAACTTAGCAAGTGGCGACAAACCCGAGATGAACTATTTGGAGAAAGCGAAACATTTTTCCTATCTTTGAGAGGTAAACCAATGACGGGGGAAGGTGTCTATGCTATAGTTCATAAGTACCTAAAGGCTGTACCTGGTTTGGCTCGCCGAGGAGCCCACGCTCTAAGACATAGTTTCGCTACCGATATGCTTAATAATGGGGCAGACTTAATCGCAATCAAGGAGCTTATGGGGCACAGCAATGTATCAACGACTGTAACCTACACGCACACCTCGTTCAAACAATTACAAAAGGTGTATAACGCCCATCCAAGGGCAAAAAAGAAGTAGAGTTATGAATATCAGAATCCAAGCATTGCATTTCGATGCTACTGAAACACTACAAGCTTTCATTCAGAAGAAGCTCGAAAAAAACTTAATCGCTTCTCTGAAGATATCAAAACGGCTGATGTTACACTCAAAGTAACCAAACCCGAAGTGAGCCACAACAAAGATGCGAGCATCAAGCTCGTGGTTAAGGGTGACGAACTCTTTGCCGAGAAGCAAGCAGATACCTTTGAAGAGGCTATTGATGTCGTTATTGATGCTCTCAAGCGTCAGTTAGAGAAACGTAAGGATACACACGATAGATAATTTGCTATTATAAAAAGAGGAGCTGTACTCAAGTTAGTTTGAGTACAGCTCTTTAGTTTTATAGAGTCTTAATACATCAATAACGAGACCATTGCATAATACGGCACTCGCTGCGTTATTATCGACATTCAGGTTTGGTCATTTACATGAGTAAACTCCCTGCACCCTCAGTCTCAATGCCTTGCGATTACCGCATTCTGCAAAGCTCCCACAAAAGGACAAGTAAAACTTGTCCATTATTGAGACCGTGCAACGGTCTCAATAATGCAGACGAGTGCCGTGACAATGCAATGGTCTCTAGAGGCGTATCTCAAAAAGCCGAACCTAATCGCCAATTAGGTGCGCTGTATTTGAAATCGCCTATCTCGGGACGATAAACAGTGTATTCCTTGATGCGGTATTCGTAACTCGCATCTATGCGCCAGCTCAAACGACGGCTAAGCCTCAGGCGAGGTGAAACTCGTACAAAGGGAAATACCTCCTTAGCTCCCCAGCCTAAACCGCCAGCAAAGTCAACCGAGCTAACCGAAGGTATGAGCGTAATCTTCTTACCCCATGCTAGACGAATGATGTAATTACGAATGAATGTCTCGTAATCGGTGTTCTTATCGAAGCGTTTACCCTCTAATTGGGCTTCACCTAATAGTAAGAACTTATGTTTGGGATTGTAGAGCCAGCGCATACCCAAACCCATACCTACTGCATCGAAGCCCGTGTTCGGATTGATACCCTTAGACCAAGGTAAGGTTAAGCGTAGGTCAATATCTTTAAGATAGAACTCATCTTTCAACTTTCTCGCTGGTCGTTTGAAAATGAGGTCCGAGAGCCAATAACCTAGTTCGGCCGAAACAATACCTATGGTTGCGCCTACCGTTACATCTCCCACCCAATGGCGATTGTTAAGTATTCGCCCGATGCCTACGCTTGATGCAGATAGATAAGCTACCGGAGTTATCCAAGGATAGCGGTCTCCATACTCAAGGGAAAGAGCTGTGGCGGACATAAAGGCCATCGCAGTATGACCGGAAGGGAATGAATTGCTAGCCGAGTTGTCGGGGCGACGCACATTGATGACCTGCTTAAGGCTGTAAACCGTTCCGAGCATAATGGACATAGAGAGGGCATCACTTGTCAGCATCTGATATGGATTTTCGTTATAACCCTTCAATCCGAAAGAGCGCATACTAAACTGAGCTGCTAAGGGAGCAAACTGCAGATAGTCATCGTAGTGGTGTCTGAAAGTCGGGTATAGATTGTTACGAGCATCACGGATATACTTATTACTAAGCGTATAGGGTAGAGCTAGAGCAACCATCGGTAGGCTTGTTGTCAGCGTGCGCCGTAGTATAGACTTCCCTAGTTTGTAGCTTTTGGCTTGTTCTTGTAGGCTGTCTTGTAGCAGGCTATCTGCTACGAGTACTGTGTCTTTTGCCTCCAAATAGGATTGACCGAGTAAATCGTTATGCTCCAGCTTATCTATTGAGGATAGGTCTGTTTGTGCCTGTGCTAGATGCGTGGTGCTATATAGAAGAAATAGGCTACACAGCCCAAAATAAGATAATCGGCGTAATGTGGTATGCATAGACGTCTAATTGGATTACTTTATTCAAAGGTAATGTAATTCACTATATAAGAAGAAAAGCCAAAAGCATTAAGAAATGCTCTTGGCTTTATTCTGTTGAGCGGAAGACGGGGCTCAAACCCGCGACCCTTAGCTTGGAAGGCTAATGCTCTATCAACTGAGCTACTTCCGCAACGCTACTTGTCAAATTTTGTGGGCAGTGATGGATTCGAACCACCGAAGGCGTAAGCCAGCTGAGTTACAGTCAGCCCCATTTGGCCACTCTGGTAACTGCCCTTTGTTTGTCGTTTGCTCTGCAAAGGTAAAAACTATTTTCTAATTACACAACACTTGCGTTCAAATTTCTTCGCAAATTATGTGTTGAAGATTGTAGGTAGGTGTATAATGTATTATGAGATAGGAGTATATGTTTTTATGTGATTAGGGGGTCGAAGAATAGTTTTTGCTTCTATTAAATCTAAAATCGGCTAGTCTACTATGTTAGACTAGCCGATTTTTATAAAGGTGAAGATTGGTTTTTATAGTCCAAATTCTTGGCGAATAAGTTCTACGTGGTCGAGTTTCTCCCAAGTGAATAGTTCGACTTCTTTATTTACGACCTCACCATTAGCATTCTTGAAAGACTTTTGTGATAACTTCTGGCTGACGACCAAAGTGACCATAAGATGCCGTTTCCTCATAAATAGGATTGCGCAGTTTGAGTCGTTGCTCAATGGCGTAAGGACGGAGGTCAAATAGCTTGCTGATGCGTTGTGCTATCTCAGAGTCGCTAAGCTTGACCTTGGCTGTACCCTTAGTTTCTACATAGATGTTGATAGGTTCTGCCACCCCGATAGCATAGCTAAGCTGTACCATCATCTCGCTAGCCACACCTGCGGCTACCATATTCTTAGCGATATGGCGAGCGGCATAAGCAGACTGCGGTCTACCTTACTAGGGTCTTTTTCCACTAAACGCACCACCACCATGTGAAGCCTTACCGCCGTAGGTGTCTACGATGATTTTGCGACCTGTGAGCCCTGTATCTCCGTGAGGGTCCACCGATAACGAACTTACCCGTAGGATTTACGTGTAGTTTAATATCCTGACCAAAGAGGCTAGCGACCTCATCGCTGTACTTAGCACGTACACGAGGGATTAGGATTGTTTCGATGTCGTGCTTAATCTTTTGAAGCATTTCAGCCTCTGCTTCTGCTACGGCTTCGGGAGAGTTATTCTTAGGTGTAACGAAATCGTCGTGCTGTGTGCTGATGACGATTGTGTCAATGCGTTGAGGTTGGTGTTCCTCATTGTACTCTACCGTTACTTGGCTCTTAGCGTCGGGGCGGAGGTAAGGCATCAACTCAAGTTCGTTGTGACGAATATGAGCAAGTTCCTCAAGTAAAGCATGGCTAAGGTCAATAGGGAGAGGCATATAATTGGGCGTTTCTACAGTAGCATAGCCAAACATGATACCTTGGTCGCCTGCACCTTGATTCTCGCGGTCTGCACGCTCTACGCCACGATTGATATCGGCACTCTGCTCATGTAGTGCTGATAGTATACCACAGCTCTCTGCCGCAAAGCAATATTCGCTCTTGGTATAACCTACACGGCTAATGACACGGCGGGCTGTGTCTTGTACATCAACATAGACATTGCTCTTTTACTTCGCCTGCGATAACGACTTGTCCTGTCGTCGTAAGCGTTTCGCAAGCAACTTTGCTCTCAGGGTCAAGAGCAATAAATTGGTCTAGAATAGCATCAGATATTTGGTCTGCTAGCTTATCTGGATGTCCTTCGGATACACTCTCCGAGGTAAATAGATAGTTCATATGATAACTATTTTTATATGGTTTATAATAAGAAATATACTCGCCTAGGCATAAGCCTAAGCGAGTATAATATCAAACCTAACATTATGAAAAACATGCGTATGAAAAGTACGTTTTTAGCATTTTTTTCTAGTGGTTGCAAAGCATTCAAATCTATCCACGCTTATGGCTTAAGCCTCCACAAAGGTAATACAAATATCTTAATCTATCTTGCTTAAGAAATAAATAAGTTGATTTTTGTCCGGACTTGTCTATTTTTCTAGCCTTATAACGTGTTGAAAGTCCTAGGCAGATGAAAAAGGAAACAGAGCTTGCGTTTCCTAAAGTTAAAACCTCGGCGCAGTCTGTACAAACTACGGCTGAAGTTTGTGCAGACTACACGTATAGTTTGTACAGACTACAGCTGAAGTCTCCAGAAAGTACAGCGTACTTACTAAAATAAGTACGTGTACTCACCGAAATAAGTACGTGTACTCACAAAAGTATTTACGTGTACTCACGAATGTGTTTGTGCGTACTTACTGATCGCTCTTGAAACCACTGTATTGTAGGGCATTCATAATGCCGAGGTTTAGCCAGGGCAAGCGCATCAAAATTTAGTTTAGCTAAACTTCTGCTTTACGAGTGCCGTAGGCACGACACTCCTGCAAAGCCCAGGGTGGAATGAGGGCAAAGCCCGAAATGAAACCCTGGGTACACACAGACCCAAAAATTAAGAGCTCCTTTAGGAGCGGCACTACAACGCGAGCATTTGTCTTACGTCTCGGAAGTGCCGCCTTTGGGGCTCAATAAATGTATTGACCATTATTACCCAGGGCTTGCGCCCTGGGCTTTGCAGGAGTAACGCCCTTACAGGGCTCCTTTACGTCTTCCCAATCAATATCCTTTATTATTCTGATGGGCTTGCCCTGAAGCTTCGCCTAGTTGGAAAATATGTTCTATACTCGCTTATTATGATTTATGGATATATAAGAGTGAGTACAGTGCACAACAAACAGAAAACCAACGCTATGAGATTGAGCAGTTTTTGTTTACGAGAGCATATTGTAGTGCATGATTGGATAGAGGAATGTATTTCTGGCACAAAAAGGTTATCAAGAGCGTGACCTCGGTCGTTTGCTAGGGCAAGTTCAGGCAGGAGATATTATTATTTGTACTGAATTAAGTCGCTTGGGACGCAATTTATTTATGATTATGGAACTACTAGCCCTCTGTATGAAGAGAGGTTGTGGGGTCTGGACTATCAAAGATAATTATCGTCTAGGTGACGATATTGCGAGTAAGGTGCTAGCCTTTGCTTTTGGTTTATCGGCAGAGATTGAGCGTACTCTTATCTCACAACGAACAAAGGAGGCACTGGCTAGGCGCAAGCAAGAGGGTAAGGTACTCGGCAGGCCTCGTGGTAGTAAATCTCAATCAACCAAACTTACGGGGCAAGAAGATTTTATTGTAGCACAACTCCAAGCAGAATGTTCGAAGGTGAGTATTGCTTCTCGTTTAGGCGTTAGTCTCCCTACTTTGCGTCGTTTTTATTCAGGTGCATCAGCTTGCGAAGAGAGCAAACTCTGAAAAACTAAAACGAACATTTTTCTTTTTCAGCCAAACTAAGAGTATATGAAAAGCGATTATCCCTTACTTAAAAAGGATTTCACTTCTTGATTTGTGCTGTCAGATATGCACATTTATACCTTCCTATATTTGTACCAGATTTAGTAAAACATATTCACTTTAAATTTTTTTCTGAACATGAAGAAACTATTACTTATTGCTAGCCTTGCGCTAGCTAGTTTCCCTGCTCTAGCGCAGCAGAAAGGTAAATTCTCTGTAGGTGGAGGTCTCTCAGCAATCACTACTCTAGGATTCATCCTGGTGTTGGGATTCAAGCTCGTTATGGATTGACTGAGCGCTTTAGATTAAGCGGAATAGCAAACTATTTTTAAGGACGAAGATGCTGGTACCTTAGACTTTTGGTGTGGAAGCTCACTATTTAGTTCCTATCAAAGATAGTAAGTTCACATTTTATCCTTTGGCTGGGATTCATTATACTAAAGATGCCGATTCTTCTAGAGGTCTTCCACTCTTCTCTTTAGGAGCTGGAGCATCTTACCAAATAGCCCCCAAGATATCTCTTGGAGCAGAAGCTAAGTTGTACACGATTCTTCCTATCCTTAATGTAAATGTATCCTTTGACCTTTAATAAATAATCTCAAGATATTTTTGAAACCATTGCATGGTCTCATTTGGGGATTATAATTATAAAAAGCCTATTCTTGACGAATTAAAAATAGTCATCAAGAGTAGGCTATTTTTTTATAACCATTAAATATAATGTTCTAATGAAGATGAAATCTTTCTTGAAGGTACCTCTCTTCTTGGGGGTAATTGTTTTATTCTTTAGCTGTACTAAGGATGTTTTAGATAGGCTTAAAGGGCCTAAACCTATAGGCTCAATTCGTGTGGATACAGAACATCAGTATAGAGAGTATGATAAGGTATCAGGGATAAAGCCTGTAAAAAAATACTCAGACCACTACTATGTATATAAAGCGAAACTTAGCAGTTCATATTGTGAAACGGAAAAATGTGAACAGTATGTCGAAATAAGTCTTGATAATGATCCGGAACACGAGGGATTTCAGTATGACATCTTATGGTCCTTTATGATAGATAAGCCTCTTAAAGCAGGAAGCCGTATAACTCTCCAGAAGGTAAGATGGGGGAATACGATGTCTTTTGGAAGTAATGACTCATATGGAGGTGCTTCTTATTATGGGGGAGGTTATGGTTAAATCCGTTTCTTCGAAGGAAGTAACCTTGTCTTTTAGTGATGTAAAGTTTAGACATAGTCCTCCATTGCTAAATCATAGATATGATTTCTTTGATGTCTATGTGATAATAAACGGAGATATAACTTTATCTAGAGAAAATTAAATTGATAGTTAAATAAAAATATAATCAATCATTAGTGTTCTAAAAAGTTTTTTTCTTGGGATATAGGCATTCTTAAGTATCTGATATACGCGAGAGGTAGAGGCAGACATTTTATCTACAATAATAAAAAAACGAAATCACTTTAAAATAATCATAATATGACGCAAAAAAATCACTCAGATGAAGCTGGCACGCTACTTGTTTACGGCAGTACTAGCCTTACTATTTGTCAGCTGTAGCAAGGGTCGTTCTTCCAACGAACCCAAACCCAACAATGGAGAACAGACCACCTCTTCTAAGCAAGCGGAAGAAGAAATTGTTTTTGGGACAGCGTGAGATTACGCTCCAAGTAGGGGAGACCTCAAAAGTTACACTCCGTGGAGCTAAAAAAACGCACGTGTAGAGACCTCAAACAGTAATCTTGTTGAGGCTACATTGATAGAACAGGAGACAGCTCTTTCTCTGAAAAGGGTTGCAAGCGGGAGAAGGAACAGTCAGGGTCTTTTTCTAGTAATCGTTATGCAGAACTCAGAGTCGTAGTCAAAGCCAATGAAGCAAATCCAAACAATATTTCTAATGGGAAGGACATTGTTGGAGATAAAGTTTCTCCTGACAACTACGAACTGAGTGCTGACGGTCTTACCCTTATCAAATGGAAGAATACGAGCACACAGAATCTAGATATGAATAGTGATTCTCAGCTTCGTAGAATTACATCTATCGGAGAGGACGCTTTTAGAAACTTTAGCAGTTTAAAAACTGTCCATATAGCTAGTTCGGTAACAAGAATTGGAAGCGGGGCTTTTTGAAGGTTGTAGAAGCTTGACAAGTATCAATATTCCCAGTTCTGTAGCAAGCATTGAATCGTCGGCTTTTTAATGGATGTAGCGACTTGACAAGTATCAATATCCCCAGTTCTGTAACAAGCATTGAATCATCGGCTTTTTAAAGGCTGTAGCGACCTGACAAGTGTAACCATCCCGAATTCCGTAACAAGTATTGGGGACAAAGCTTTTTATGACTGTGGTCGCTTGACAAGTATCAATATCCCTAGTTCGGTAAAAAGCATTGGTTCGTCGGCTTTTTTTATAACTGTATTTATAACCATAGAACAACCAAAACTAATCAGAAATATCCGAGTGTAAATCTTTAATTACCAGCATATTCTAAAAATTTAACACTTTTCGGTTGCCATTTGTCGCTTCCCAAATTTCCACATATTTTTGAGACGTATTTCTGACGTGGAGAATTTGCGGGGCTTGTTTTTTGTCACACCGTGCAGACAGTTGACAAGGGTTTACAACCGTTTACGACAAGCGACAATAACCGCCCCTGATATGCGGAAACAGTCACACTGTGTAGAAAAGCGACAATGGTTGACTTCCGTTCACATCCGTTTACCATTTCAGAGATATAGGATTGAAGAAATGAACCATTAAACGATAAAACGGTATGAAAGCAACCAGAAAATGCAGTTTTTGCGGCAAGTCCTTTGTAACCCGAAGCGGTATGCAAAGATATTGCAGTGAGGCTTGTCAGGCAGAAGCCAAACGAGCCAGAGTGATGCAGAAGAACAACCTCTTCAAAGTCGCCCAACCCTTGATGGAGATACAGCATCAGGAGTATCTCACCTTTTCCAAAGCGACCCATCCTCATGGGCTGTTCCCGACAGTACATTTACAAACTTGTAGCCATCGGCAAGCTGAAAGCCTCACGCATCAGCAACCGCATGGCATTCATCCGCAGAGCCGACATCGAGCAGATGTTGGAGGGCAATCCCTATCACCGCATCCTGCCCGGCAACACCTCCACACCAAGGAAATCATCTTCATCTTCCTTACCTGCCAAAAGAGAAAAAAGGGAAAAGGAAAGCGAAGAAGTGTTGGACTTCTATTCGGGCGAGGAGGTGATGTCCCTTTTTAAGGTAAAGCAGTCATGGCTTTACACTTCCGCCAAGCGTAACCATATCCCCATCTGCCGTATCGCAGGAAAGAACTATTACAGCAAGAAGCATATTGACGAGTTTTTCGGTGTGGCAGTTGATATTAGCGAAATTACCGACTGGCTACTGACCGAGGAGGTGGAGGAACTGTTCGGCATGAAGCCGACCGCACTCCGTGCCTACACCTATCGCCATAAGATACCCACTAAAAGAGAGTACGGGCGTACCTATTACTCCAAATCACATTTGAACGAACTCCGCAGAACTGACCTTGTGAACGATGAACGCTACTATACCGTTGAGCAGGTGCAGCAAATCTATGGTCTTTCGTCAGCCAACATCTGCCATATCGTCAAGGTGAAGCACATCGAAAAGATAAAGGTGGGTGTGAAAAACCTGCTTTTGCGCTCAGATGTGGAGCGTGTCATGGCTGAAAGGAACAAATAACCGTGAAAAAAATCGGGATTATCGAAAAATTATTTCAAAATGATGTATCGTGGAGGTATTCACGGATATTTCACGTTGTTCCTTTGCCATCGGAAACATGGATACAACTCCAAAATGTATACAACCAATTAAAAACATAATTATTATGAGTAAATGCAAAACAGTTACCTTGCGTAAGCGCAAGATTAAGAACGGGACACAGTATTCACTATGCCTTGACTACTATCCCGGCTACCGTGACAATGTCACCATGAGAGTGATTACACGTGAAGCCTTAGGAATTTACATCTTCGCCAAACCTGCAAACCAGCAGGAACGGGACTTCAACGCACGCATGATGAAGAAAGCGGTCATCCTGCGCAACCAGCGCTACGAAGCCATTTTTCAATGAAAACAACGGCTTTTTTTGACAAGACCAAGATGAAGGGCGATTTCTTGCCTATTTCAAAGGACTGGCTGACCGCAAGAATATCAAGTGGCAGCACGTATACAAGCATTTCCAGCGGTTCGTGAACGGCAAATGCACCTTTGAGGAGGTGGATGTGGATTTGTGCCGCAAGTTCATGGAATACCCTGCTTGATGCACCCCTAATCCATCCACACCAACCAAAAAGCTGCACATCAACTCCGCAGACAGGCTATTGGTCAACTTTTCCGTGCCGTGCTGCACACCGCTTACCGTGACAGGAAGATAAAGGAGAACCCAAACGGCTTCTTAGACCGCATCGAGTGCATTCCCACCATCAGGGAGCATTTGAGCCAAGAGGAACTGATACGGCTTGCCGAAACACCCTGTGAGGAGGAGGTCTTGAAAAAGCTTTTTCTTTTCGCCTGTCTTACGGGACTGAGAAAGAGCGACATCAGACAGCTCACGTGGCAGCAGATACAACCATACACCAACGGCAGGATGTTCGTTACCACCCGTATGCAGAAAACCAAAGAAATAGTGCATAACCCCATCAGTGATGAAGCCTATGGACTGCTGGGAGAACGGGGCGAGGGACTTATCTTTGAGGATTTCAAGGACAAGATGCTGCAAGGACCACTCCAACGGTGGCTCACGGCAGCAGGGATAACCAAGAAAATCACCTTTCACTGTACCCGCCACAGCTTCGGAAGCCTGCACGTGGAAATGGGAACGGACATGGCTGTCATCCAAGCCTATCTCGGACATAAGAACATTACCACCACACAAATCTATTCCAAGATAGCAGCGCAGCAGATGTGTCAGGTGGTGGACAAGATAACCTTGAAGCGCAAGGAGGCATAAATGTCTCACATTGACAGGTATTCAGAGGGGCGGTTATGGCTACAAGGCTATAATCGCCCCTCTATGTTTTTGGCTTGATGCCACCATTTATAAGCCCCTCAGAGTATGAAACAGAGTATGATATGATGACATTTCGTGAAATACATTGAAAAAGACCGTTCTAACCGCAAATAACGGGCAGTAATTGGGAAAAATAGCATTAACTTTGCACAAAATAATACAGGAACATTCAATCTCTCAACGAAATATGGAATCATCAATCAAGGACAAATACATCATCTTGGGCTTTGTCGGCTTCGCCATCGTCCTAATATCTTCCATTGCCACGCTGGTAATAGCGGACAGCTTCAACCAAGACAACTTTGTCAGGTGGATAGTATTCGTATGCTGTAACCTGTTGGGATGGTTGCTCTATCTCTCCTTTCAGACACTTATCTTTGATACATACGAAATCTACAAAATCAAGTTCGGCAAGAAAGAAACGATTGCCGAAGCCATAGAGGTGCAGGAAGAACTGTCACAAAATACACTTGAAGAAGCCACATCTGTGCCTGGACCCTACATCAGTCCCCTGAGCCTGTACCCGAATCATCCCCCGACAAAAAGAAGAGACACTTATCCAAACACAACCGATAGAGCTTTTACTATCGCCCCGGATCTTCACGAAAAGAACCGTGCCAATTACGCAAGCAGAGAGCAACGGGAAAAGGAAGAGCGCATCCGCATGGTCATGGAGTATTGCCATTATTACCTGCCTCGCATTGCCGACCAAGAAACCGTGAACCACATCTGTACTGAGGTGGACAAATGGATGAATCTTAACACTTATACCCCCGAAGCCCATACAAAGACCGTTTACCAAAGACATCAACAACATTCCACCCGTCACTTCGTATGGAATATCTCTGAGCGTTTCCTGTACAAGAGATACTACAATGGGGATAACCGTGCCAAGTTCATCAAAGCCCTTTTCCCGAAATCGTTTGCTGATACAGACTTATCAACCATCAAGAATTTCAAGGTAGAGCCGTTAAAGACGGAAATTCCCATTGATGAACCCGAAAACGGCAAACTTGATTTCCACTATCCCGAGGATTATGTGCGGAATTAGGATAATCACGACACCAACGACAACCATCCGGTAACTCATAACCGCCTGTTTTACATCGTTTCCCGAGTAATTTTACCCGTCATTTATGGCTGGGCTTAATTATTCGGGAATTATTTTGCAATGACGTGTCGTGGAGATATTCACGGATATATCATTTCAGTCCTTTGCGCCAAGTCTTACAAAAGAGACGAGTACGCGAATGGAAAAATCAATTCTTACCTTCAACGACCTCCCCGAGGTTGTCGCTCAGCTTCGAGACGAAGTGATGAGCCTGAAAAGCCTGCTCGCCGAGCAGCGCAGTGTGAACAATGCCAAAACGGTGGACACCCACGTGCCCATGTCTGTGGACGAGGCAGCAGAGTATTTAGGTATCCCTAAGGGTACGCTCTACATGAAACTGTCAGAAGGGACAATCCCTCGCTACCAAGCCCGGCAAACGCTATTGCCTTTACCGTGACGAACTGGACAAGTGGCTGGAAACCGCCCGAAAGAATCCCATACCGTTGTCAGACGAGGAACTGAACAAGTCCTTATCCTCTTCCCCACCGTCGCAAGCCCAACCCACGTAACTGGTGAATGATATGGAAGAGGATAAGAACTATATCAACCTGATACGTGGCGACCCTCACAAAAGCATCCCAAGCGCATAACGGTATGCCCGACAGTGTAGGCATGATGAATATCAAGACGGCAAACCAAACCATTCTTGAAGCATCGTTATTGTTTACGCCCCGTGCGCTGTGGGACAGCTTTTTGGTACGAGGGGGAACTCTCCTGCTTGTTTGCCGATTCCAACGTGGGCAAGTCCATCCTTGCCGTGCAGATAGCCGACCGCATCGCCCGAACCGACAATGTGCTGTATCTGGACTTTGAACTGTCCGAAAAGCAGTTCCAGCTCCGCTATACCAACGAGCATGGAGAGCTTTCTACACCTTTCCCGACAAACTCTATCGGGTGTCTATTGACTGCAACCAGCTTTTTGGATGCCAACTTTGAGGAAGCTATCATAGGCGGCATTGAACAGATGGCTGTGCAGACCGACTGCAAGATTTTCATCATTGACAATCTTACCTACCTGTGTTGCGCCATGGAGAAAGGCGATGCCGCAGGACGGCTGATGATTCAGCTGAACAATCTCAAAAAGAGATATGCGCTCTCTATCCTTGTCCTAGCACATACGCCCAAACGCTCTTTGGATTGTCCCATCACATCCAACGACCTTGCCGGAAGCAAACGGCTCTACAATTTCTTTGACAGCGTGTTCACCATTGGAAAAAGTGCCCAAGACGGAGGGCTTCGCTATGTGAAGCAGCTTAAAGTGCGCTATGGCACGTTCTCTCATGATGCGGATAATGTAATCGTTTACGAGATTGACAAGGTGGATGCTTTTCTTGCAGTTCGTGTTCAGGGCTATTCCACGGAAAAAGGAACACTTGAAAAAAAATTGGGCGACAATGAATCAAGCCAAAGGGATTGCCAAATTCTGCAACTCTCCCAATCGGGCAAGTCCGTCAGGGAGATAGCCTCACAGGTGAATTGTGGCAAGTCCACCGTAAACCGTATCATCCAGCGCAGCAAAGAGAGTAAAAACGCAGGTGTCCCAAGTGTCCCACTGTCCCAACCCTTAGAGTGTGGGACAATGGGACAGGATGGGACAGCCGACAATCAACCATCAAAAACGGACTAAGCTATGGGCAATTATTCATTACAGAAGTATAAAGGAACGGCAACACGGCATACCTGCCCCAAATGCGGAGACAGGCATTCTTTTCGTCTATTACGTGGACGAAAATAATGTGCCGTTGCATCCATCGGTCGGCAGATGTAACCACGAAAGCGGTTGTGGGTATCACTACACCCGAAAGAGTATTTTCAAGAGCATCCTGAACACAGAACTACCAATGATTTCTCTTTTGACAGGCAAAGAGCAGAGCAGAAGAAAGTGAAGCAGCAAAGTAAGCCGACAGCCATCGGCTATATTCCCCTCACTATGTGGAGAAGTCGCAAAGCGAGCGTAGCAATTTCTTCCGTTTCCTCTTCACACTCCTTACTTCCTACTATGGCGACAAGGCGAAAGAGGTGTTGAAGCGGTTGTTGAGGAATACTGTTTGGGGGCTACCCGTGACGGCTCTGTTATCTTTTTGGCAGATAGACAGGACGGGCAAGGTACGCACGGGAAAGGTGATGCAGTACAATCCCGAAGACGGACACCGTATCAAGGGAGGACAGACATCGGCAGTGAACTGGATACACAGCATATTGAAAAAAAGCAGCGTGTGTTGGCAGAGGATTGGCAACTATCCCAATGCCTTTTCGGGGAACACTTGTTGAAAACGCATCCCGACAAGGTGGTGGTCTTGGTGGAATCCGAGAAGAGTGCCGTTATCGGTTCTGCTATCTTCCCCGATTATGTATGGCTGGCTACGGGTGGTAAGAGTCAGATGAGAGAAGAGAAACCCGTGTACTGTCAGGGCGAACCGTGCTTCTCTTTCCCGATGCCGATGCTTATGCCGAGTGGAAACAGCGAGCCGAGAGCATGTACTTTTGTAAGGTGGTGGTTTCGGACATCATCGAAAGGAATGCCACCCCGAAACAAAAAGAAGCCCATATCGACATAGCCGATTGGATTATCTTTCAGATACGGGAGGGCAAGGTGATGAGTACAGCCAACCACTTGGTCGAGGCTGAGAGAATCCTCCAGCGGATGATAGAGAAGAATCCCGTCCTGCAAAAAAACTGATAGACGATTTAGACCTTGTGCTGGTCGGTGCATCTCCAATCGGCAACGATGATGAAAAAAACCTCCCTGACGGAGGAGAGCGGAAGCCGTAGGCTGGAGTTTGCAGACAATGGCTTTGCCATTGATATAGCTCCACTATAACCACACGCCCGCTTACGTAGTTAGGGCTCTCCTGAGGGATTAGGGTTTTACCCTATGACCCACTCAGGGCGTTTCTCCCTGAGAACCCAGAGCAAAGAGTGACCCTCTCTTTGAATCTCCGCTTATGGGTTGCACCCCTAAGAACCCCATGCGTTTACGGACAGCGGAAAAGCAAACAATAAAGTACAAACCAAAAAACAAGTATCTATGGCAACAAAATCAAGCATACATATCAAGCCCTGCAACATCGCATCGAGCGAGGCTCACAACAGGAGGACTGCCGAATACATGCGCCACATCGGAGAGTCCAGAATCTATGTCGTTCCTGAACTATCCACCGATAACGAACAGTGGATAAATCCCGACTTCGGCAGTCCGGATTTGCGGATGCATTATGACAATATCAGACAGATGGTAAAGGAAAAGACCGGACGTGCCATGCAGGAAAAGGAGCGTGAACGCAAAGGCAAGAACGGTAAAATAGTCAAGATTGCGGGATGCTCCCCCATACGTGAAGGAGTGCTGCTTGTCAGGTCGGACACCACACTGGCAGACGTGCGTAAATTCGGTGAGGAGTGTCAAAGACGCTGGGGAATCACACCGCTGCAAATCTTCCTGCACAAGGATGAAGGGCATTGGCTGAACGGTCAGCCGGAAGCGGAAGACAGGGAAAGCTTCAAAGTCGGGGACAGATGGTTCAAGCCGAACTATCATGCCCATATCGTTTTCGACTGGATGAACCACGAAACAGGAAAAGAGCCGAAAGCTCAATGACGATGACATGATGCAGATGCAGACCCTGCATCCGACATCCCTGCTGATGGAACGCGGGCAGTCAAAGGCTGTCACTGGTAAGGAGCATCTGGAACGGAACGACTTTATCATTGAGAAGCAGAAAGCTGAACTGCAACGCATGGATGCAGCCAAACGGCACAAAGAAGAACAGATAAATCTTGCCGAGCAGGAACTGAAACAGGTGAAATCAGAAATACGCACTGACAAGTTAAAGAAGACAGCCACCACGGCAGACGACAGCCATAACTAGTGGAGTTGCTTTCTTTTCGGGAGTGGAAAAACTGAAAGAACTGGAACGTGCCAACGAAAAACTGCAAGACGAGGTTTCAAAACGGAACACCAATATTGAAAAAAATTGCAGAGCCAAGTACAGCAGATGCAGAAACAGCATGATACGCAAATCCACAATCTCAGAGAAATGCACAGGCAGGAACTTGACATGAAAGAAAAAAAGAACTGTCACGGCTCGCCAGAATCATAGACAAGGCTTTCAGGTGGTTTCCGATGTTCAGGGAAATGCTCGCATGGAAAAGTTTTTGTGCCATGCTGGGATTCTCTAAAGAAATGACTGAAAGTCTTATAGTCAAAAAAGAAGCCCTGAAATGTAGCGGTAAAATCTATTCCGAGCAACACAGGCGGAACTTTGATATAAAGGATGATATTTTAAGGGTGGAAAATGACCCTGACGATGAAAGCAGGCTGAACCTGACAATAAACAGGAAGCCGATTGCCGACTGGTTCAGGGAGCAATGGCACAGGCTTAGATATGGAGCAAGAGTGCCGCAACAGGAAGAAAGAAAAAGTAGAGGATTCAAATTATAATAGAAGCACTTGATTAGTAATCTAAAAAGCACCTGATAACGATTAGAGTGCTTTTTAGATTGTTTATCATTAATTATCAAAGCAAGTGCAGTTTAAGATTTTACTGAAGTTTGCATTAATAAAGAATATACTACAGCTGATATATGCGCAACATATTGTGACGCTTGTGATTCATTTCCCTTGAAATCCTTAACAAATACCGCTAAGGTATAACTGATATTATTAGGCAGACATATATAGGCAACATCATTGTGAGCTGCAAGAACACCATTTTCATTAACAGAACCTGAACCTGTCTTATGCGCTATAACAACCCCTTCTTTATCAAGAAGTGGAGCTCGCTATCCTATCTACACCTGTTTTTGCATTCTTTTTAACGTATTCTTAATGAAACTTTGTTTCTCATCATCGATAAGACCTTCAGTAAACAAACGATTCATCAACATTGCAGCACCAAGAGGAGATGTATAGTTAGAGTAAGCCTTGTTATGGTCAGCCGACATTTCCTCTTCCGTATAAGCTATCTGAAAAACTTGAACGAGGAATGAGTGTGGCTATAAAACTATCTGTTTGAGCGACATTAACCATATCCTTAAACATAAGGTTGCTTGCATTGTTGTCACTCTGAGCAAGAGTATAACGCAGCAAATCTCTCACTGTCAATGATATGACTGGCCCTGAATAATCTTTTCAGCATAGGACTCCAAGTCTTAGGGTCAAGTTTATCCCTATTTATATTTACTAAGGTATCAAGTGAAATTCCTTTATTGTCAAAGTCATTACAAAGAGCTAATGCCTGATGAACCTTAAACACACTCATCATAGGATAAACACTCTTATTATTGACCTTAACCGTATCTCTGTTATTAACAATAACCGCCACACCAATTTCGCCAGGACAAGCTGAGACAATTTGAGAAATGCTATCAGTCAAAAACATTTGTTAAAGGAGGATTTGCGCTATCTTTTTGTCGCTGATTTATGGAACAATGAAAATACCAAGATGAAAAATGCAAACTAAAGCTATACTCAAAACTACGATTTGTTTTTCTGTTTTTTTCATGTTTATATTATTTATATTTGTTTGACGAGAATATCTTTATTTGCCGACAAAGGTACATAACTTTACGGAAAAAAATATGTTTCTAAAATATATAAATAGACAGCTGTGGGGAAAAATGTGGGGAAAAATTAGATAATTAAAAAAAGGCTAAATGACTGGAAATAATCACTTAGCCTTTTAATCCGTACCCAGACCCGTACTTCGTAATTGTCTGCGCCCATCATTCAAGACTGTCAAATCGGGTCTTTTCCTGTCAAGCCAATGATGCCTATGCGTATGCCAAACACATGGATTACGGATTTCTCGTTCCGTGAACAAACACTTTATCCGCAACTCTGCTATGTGGTGTATTGGCTTAACTCCATTTCTATGGGCAACACTTTTTGTTGCAGATTTCAAGCAGCTTTTTATCGAAATACCCATCAGTAAGAACTCGTTTATTAGGCTTTCCTCATAATTGGGAACAAGAGCCTTTGTGGAGATAAAAATAATTGCCCTGTTTCTTAAAAAAAGCACTGGGGCAAACCAGCTCCGTCTTTAATTGTTTCCAATAAATGGATTGTTTCAAGCCCCTATAGAAAGAGAACAAAAAAATTCCTGTGTGAAAAATTAATCTACGACAAGGAGCAAGCAAGGAGCAATATCAAACAAAAAAATCAATACCTTTTGCAGTACATATGAGATAGACCAAAACAAAAGTGGAATATCGGAAACGAATAGCAAGGAAAAGAGAAGAAACGACCCAAGTTGATGTCCTTTTTGAGTTAATAATCAATAAAAAGCGTTAAATCTTCACCTTTTAGAATGTGCAATTAAAAAAATAACAAACCATATTTCTGACTTATTATCTATAAAAATATTGAGTAATAATCGGTTGTAAATACCAGTTTTTGTAGTAGCTTAACAAGCATCACTATCCCAAGTTCAGTAACGAGTATTGGAGTATGGGCTTTTAAGGGCTGTAGTAGCTTGGTAAGTGTTAATATCCCGAGTTCAGTAACAAGCATTGGAACGGCGGCTTTTTCAGACTGTAGCCGCTTGACAGGTGTTAATATTCCGAGTTCCATAAAAAGCATTGAATCGCTCACTTTTTCAGGCTGTAGCCGCTTGACAAGTGTTAATATCCCGAGCTCAGTAATAAGCATTGAGGGTCCGCTTTTTAAAGACTGTGTACGCTGGCAAGTGTAGTGTTCAAGGAAATAAGCCTCCGACGAAAAATGATAATAGTTTCCCCGTATTTGATGGTACTCCAAGCAATCTTAAACTTACAGTTCCTAAGGGAGCAAAAAGCGCATACATAAAAGCTGGGTATCCTGAAGATAAGCTTATCGAGCAGTAGGTCTAGCATATCCAATCTCGGATAACTTGATACCTAAAAAGGGGCTGTGGTAAAATTAGTTTTTTGGCTACAGCCCCTTAATCATTGATGCACATTTATTGAGCTCCTTTAGGATCGGTACTAACAGCGCGAGTATTGGGAGATATAACTTTATCTAGAGAAAAACTAAATCTATCGTTAAATAAAAAAATATAATCAATATGAAACTTAGAAACATTTTAGCATTGTGTTGTACTATTATTCTTAGCCTTATTTCCTGCTCTAAGGATAAAGGTCCTAGAAGGATACCCTTTTCTGGAAGTGAATGGACTTGGAGTGGCGGGAATCCAAGTGATAAATTTAGGGAGGAGACCGTGAAACTCAAATTTACATCAGAAACGGAAGGCGTGACGTGGACCGAGTATTATATTGAAGATGGTGGGCATATGAGCAAAAAGAATATAGATTCAATTTTACATATGAACTTAAAGGCTCATCAATCACTTTTTACTATTACTGAATCTCGATGATAAGGAAATAAAAGTTTTAGAACATACGTTTATAGGAACACTTGATAGAGAGAAGGAGACTATTGAATTCCGTTATACTAGAGACGGAAAAGGAGGTTTCTGATGTTTATCATAGGAGTAAGTAATTCTATTTTTATTATGGCTATACCAAACCAAATTTAGTTTGGTATAGCCACTCTCCTTTTTTTATTTGTGTCTACTCAGTCCTTCTTACTATCTAGAGACCATTGTATAATGGCTACTATAGTCGCCAAAGGAGTAATTATCCCTACCTTAATGCATGATTATTTAGGGGTTAAGAATGCTCTTGAGGATTATAGCATGGGAAGACTCTTAAGAGATGCCAGCCCTCGGACCTGGCATCTCGTAGGAGCAATCTCAACTACGCTTTTTATTGGTAGAAGGAGATACAATCCTAGAGAAAAACAGCTGAGGGCAACTTAGATGTCTATGACCCCTAAGATGAAGCCTATCCCGAACTATAAGATGAATGCAAAAGAAATTCAATGAGGCGATGGAGCTGCTTTAATGCTTTCTTTAAGCATTAAATAGTAGTTAGTCCCTTTCGTGCAACGGAAATCAGCGAAAGGATAAATATTTATATATTTGTGCTTGTCAAGATGGAGGCTAATAGACCCTAAACAAAGTCTTGATGTACTAAATATGCAAACAGATATATCACTTTCCGAAATTCGTGACAGACTCTTGTCGGGTGGCGAATTGCTTGTGTCAGAAGCATTGGCTCTTCTACACTATCCTAACAAAACAGAACTTTATGATTTAGCCCATGAGATTACACGCCATTTTATGGGTAATCGTTTTGATACTTGCTCGATTATCAATGCTAAGAGCGGTAATTGTCCTGAGGACTGTAAAATGGTGCGCTCAGAGTGGTCATTATGCGACAAAAAGTTGAGCAATATAGCCTAATGCCCTGTCGGTCAGTGTGTGGCGCAGGCTAGATATAATCATAAGCAAGGCGTTAAGCGATTTAGTCTTGTGGCTAGCGGTCGCAGACAAACAGACAAGGAAATAAGCTTGATGGCTGAGGCTTATAAGCAAATCAAATTAGCAACACCAGACCTTAAGTGTTGCGCTTCTTTGGGACTTCTTCATGAGCACCAACTGAAGGAGCTATTTGATAATGGCGTAACTACTTACCACTGTAATATGGAGACGGCTCCAAGTTACTTCCGTGAACTGTGTACAACGCACACGCAGGAGGACAAGGCATTACTCTAGCTGCCGCCGTGTGGGTATGCGTATCTGTTGCTGGTGGTATCATCGGTATGGGCGAGAGCGAAGAGCAGAGAGTAGAGTTAGCTTTCTATCTCAAGAGCTTGGGCTCACTCAGTATTCCCGTAAATATCCTACAACCTATTGAGGGTACTCCTCTAGGTAAGTCTAGTCCATTGAGTGATGAAGAGATTTTAACCGCTATATCGATATTCCGCTTGGTTAATCCTCATGCCTATCTGCGTTTTTTTCTGGAGGACGAGCACAACTCTCTCCAGAGATGCGACGTAAGGCAATTTATTGTGGTATCAACAGTGCTATTACGGGAGATTTGCTCACAACTATTGGGCAGAAAACGAAGGAAGATATGGAGATGATTGAGGAATGCGGTATGGAGAATAAGACCAAGGATTGGGAGGTCGCGTACGACTTCTAGACTGTGCAACTAACTAAGGAATAAAACTAATATCAAACTAATTTATCAAAACGCCTATGAAAAAGAGTACTCTGTGCCCTAGTGGCTTCTCTGAGTCTTGCTTCGGTAACGATGGCTACTGCGACTAAACCTCAGAAGAAAGCTAGCTTTGAGATTAAGGAAGGCAACTTCCTTTACAATGGTAAGCCCATACAAATTCACTCAGGAGAGATGCATTATGCGCGAATTCCTCACGAGTATTGGAGACATCGTCTGAAGATGCTCAAGGCTATGGGCTTGAATACCGTAGCCACTTATGTCTTTTTGGAACCTGCACGAGGTTGAGCCTGATAAATGGGATTTCAGTGGTGATAAAGACTTGGCGACCTTCATCAAGACTGCTGGCGAAGAGGGTTTGCACGTCATCTTGCGCCCTGGTCCATATACTTGTGCCGAGTGGGAGTTTGGTGGTTATCCTTGGTGGTTGCAGACAATCAGTACCTAGAAATCCGTAGAGATAATAAATTCTTCCTTGAGCGTACTGCCAGTACATCAAGAGACTTGCCGAAGAGGTTGGCAACTTGCAAATCACTAAGGGCGGACCTATTGTTATGGTTCAAGTGGAGAATGAGTTTGGCTCGTATGTGTCTCAGCGTAAGGATATTCCTCTAGAAGAACATAGACGATACAATGCGATTTATACGTCAGCAACTTATCGATGCAGGCTTTGACGCTCCTACATTTACTTCCGATGGTAGCTGGCTCTTTTGAGGGTGGAGCTACCTGGGAGCTTTGCCTACGGCTAATGGTGAGGGCAATATCGAAAAAAATTGAAGAAGGTTGTTAATCAGTATCATGATGGCGTAGGTCCTTATATGGTCGCTGAGTTCTATCCCGGTTGGCTATCGCACTGGGCAGAGCCTTTCCCCGCTGTAAGTGCTGAGCAGGTAGCCAAGCAAACACGCGCTTATCTTCAGAATGGAGTATCATTCAATTTCTATATGGCTCATGGTGGTACAAACTTTGGCTTTACTTCGGGTGCTAACTATGATAAGAAGCATGATATTCAGCCAGACCCTAACGAGTTATGACTACGATGCGCCTATTAGCGAAGCAGGTTGGGTAACGCCTAAGTTCGACTCTATCCGCAAGGCTATTAGCGAATACGCTAAGTATAAAAATCCCTCGAAGCTCCTAAGCCAATACCTGTAAAGGCATTGCCTGAGATTAAGCTAGAGCAAGCATATAATTTGCTTGACTATGCCGAAGCGAGTAAGGCTATCACGAGCGAACGCCCAATGACTTTTGAGGACTTGGGTCAGGGCTATGGCTATGTCCTTTATACACGGCATTTCAATCAGCCTATCAGTGGTACATTGGACTTATCTGGCTTGAGGGACTATGCGACAGTGTATATCGATGGCGAACGAGTAGGGGAACTTAATCGTGTCTTCAATAAGTACACAATGGATATTGATATTCCATTTAATAGTACCTTACAAATCCTAGTGGAGAACTTTGGTCGTATCAATTACGGTTCAGAGATTATTCACAACACGAAGGGTATTATTAATCCTGTTCTAATCAATGGCAACGAGATTACGGGTGATTGGCAGAACTATAAACTTCCATTCGCTACTCAGCCTAAGGCCGAGAAAAATGCACTCCCTATTGCTACGGCTCAAGAGAAGCTGAAAGGCATCGCTACTGTGTACACGGCTAGCTTCAATCTTGATGAGCCTAGTGATACATTCTTAGATATGTCTTCTTGGGGCAAGGGTATCGTCTTTGTTAATGGACATAACCCTTGGACGCTACTGGCAAGTAGGTCCACAGAAGACGCTCTATCTACCCGGTGTATGGCTTAAGAAGGGTCGCAATGAAGTTGCTATCCTAGACCAACTCAATGACCGTCCACAGACGACGCTCCGCTCGGTAGAGAAGCCACAGCTGAAAGAGCTTAGCCTACCTCAGAAATAGCATTGAGTCTACAAGTTAATATCATGACAGCACCCCAAAGAGATTATTTCTTTGGGGTGCTGTCTGTTTGTACTATCTTTGTTGAAGCTATTGCATAATACGGCACTCGCTGCGTTATTATCGACATTCAGGCTTGGTCATTTACAAGAGTAAACTCCCTGCGCCTTCAGTCTCAATGCCTTGCGATTACCGCACTCTGCAAAGTCTCACAAAAGGACAAGTTTTACTTTGTCCTTTTGGAGACCGCCCGACGGTCTCTTGTTGCTAAGCTTTTTGCTAAGACAAAATCGAATGATCATGAAATACGATAGATTGTATCTCTATACAGAACGAAATTCCAATATAGACTTAGGCGGTATCGAACAGCTGATAGCGCCTTATACTCCGAAGCAATTAGATATGCGTGTGAGTGCCGATGGTGCAATGGATATTTACCAATGGGAATTGGGTGAAACACTGGCGATAGATGCTAAGCAAACTCTAATAACAGGTTTGCTTCCTTTGGTGCGCTCACAGTCTTGTGCCATTTATTTGAGAAGTAAGGACGCTCAGCTGATTAAGCGCATTGTCTCAGACCTCGATGGCACGCTCGTGCGAGATGAATTGCTTGTTGCCCTTGTGCGTGGTAAGGCTCAAGAAGAGATGATGAAGGCCGAGACGGAGCATGCTATGAGTGGGCATTGTGCTTTTGAAGAGAACTTCCGTCATCGTGTACAATGGTTGCGTGGTCTCGGAGCTACTACATTAGAAGAGTTTGCGTATCAGATACCTTTAACCAAGGGCGCAGAACTTTTTAGTTACTTTGTACAGGGTGAGGACTTACGCTTTGATTTGGCTAGTAGTAATCTCGCTCCGTATGTGCATAACATGTGCATAAGGCTTAATGCTAATGAGTATATCGCCTCTATGCCCTTGCTAGAAGATGATGATGAGACGCTGACGGGAGCTTTAGAAGAAGCTATTATTGGAGCTAAGGAAAAGAGGCAGTTTGCCGAGAAAGACCCTCATGCTCGTGTATCTTCTGAAGCGACACTCACGATAGGCGATGGCGCAAATGATATAGAGATGCTGTCTGCTACGGGGCATGCCTTGCTCTATTGTTCGCTTGTTAGCCAGCCTTTAGATATTGCTCACATTAGTACAGATATTTATTTCCAATGAACATTTACTTATGCCCTAGTCCCGAACTCTATAACCTCTATCACAGAGAGGGATCTAGCGTAATCATTACAGATATATTTAGAGCCTCAACAACCATGTCTACTGCCTTTGCCGAGGGAGCAAGTGCTATCCTTGCTGTAGCAACGGTCGAGGAATGTGAAGAGCTTGGGCGCAGAGAAGGTTATCTAATGGCTGCCGAGCGTAATGTCTTGCGCTGTGATTTCGCAGACTTGGGCAATGACCCTCTCGCTTATACACGTGAGCTTGTGGGCGGACGTACGATTGTGATGACAACAACGAATGGTACACGTAGCCTTGAAATTGCCCGACTTGCTGGTGCCCAAGAGATTTTAGTAGGAAGTTTCCGTAATATGCCTGCGACCTTGGATTACCCTAAAGGCTATGGGGCGTGAAGAAGTCGTCGTACTAGTCGCAGGCTGGAAGGGACAGTTGTCTTTTGGAGGATTGTTTGTATGCCGGAGTGTTAGCTCTAGAGGTAGAGCAACATGCGTGGGGTAAGGCTCAGGGCGATGCCGCCTATTGCTCAGAGATACCGCCAAGCAAGTAGGCTCTTCTGCGTCAGCACTAGAGACTTATTTGCGTAATTCCGAACATTATGCTCGTTTGGAGCGTGCAGGTTTAGCCTCTACTGTACCTTATTGCTTGGAGCAGAGTGATGCCCCAGCAATTAGGCTTTGCGATGATGGTTTCTCAGGAGAGCATTGCATAATATGGCACTCGTCGTCAGTTATTATCGACATTCAGGCTCGTCATTTACAAGAGTAAACTCCCTGCGCCTTCAGTCTCAATGCCTTGTGATTACCGCATTCTGCAAAGCCCCACAAAACAACAAGTAAAACTTGTTCTTTGGGAGACTGTCGGGCGGTCTCTAAGGGCAGTCTAAGTTTATAGTAGAAGTGAATATAAAAAGGAGATAGCAAATAGTTTGCTATCTCCTTTCCGTTTAATTAGAACTATGTAATGTTTTTTTATTCAATAAGGCTTAGTTAAAAAAATCATTCTGTTTGATTTCCTTAGCAATGTTAGGGTCAGCGACCTTGAGTGCTTCCAATGCTAAGTGAGCCGTCTTGATGAGCTTCTTTCTTATTCGGTCCTCGCCCTATGCTGATGCGCTTTTCGTCAATATAAATCGCGCAAACAAATGTGCCACCTGATTTCTTGGGCTCAGAGAGCATTCTAAACTCGAGGAGTAGGTGATGCTGTTGTACCCATTCAAGGAGTAGACTTTTATAATTAGTAGTCTTCTACAAGGCTTGCCCTCAAGCTCTTGGAACATAGGTAGGATGCGAAGCAAAACAAATCGCTCAGCAACGGCATATCCACGGTCTAGATATATGGCTCTGATAAGTGCTTCTAGTGTGTTTCCGTAGGTATCTGCACTTAGACGCTGGTTGTGGTGAGGGCTGTGATTTGTTTTTGAGCAAATCTCCCAGACCCATCTTTTGCCCCTACTGCATTATTAACAGCTCTCTTGACAAGCGTTGAGCGACGTTTGGATAGTGCACCTTCTGTCCCAATGAGGGTAAGCTGATATAAAGGTGGTGACTAATAGCCGTTGAGAGCACGCTGTCCCCAAGGAACTCTAGGCGTTCGTTATTTAGGCGATAGCCGTCATCTGTAACATCTCCCGCAGAGCTATGCGTGAATGCTAATTGATAGTAGCTCCAGTCTCTAGGATAGAAACCTAAGATTTCAGGTAATGGAGCAAAGGCTCTTCGTGCTTCATGCCGAAGAGCCTTTGTACTCTGAATATAAGTTCACGAATCATTTTCAGTGATTAAAACTATAATTCGTTAGCCCATTATTAAGCTTCGTACTTCTTGAATATGACACTCGCATTGTGACCTCCGAAGCCGAATGTATTCGAGAGGGCGCGTACAGGACGCTCTTGTGCCTTATTGAATGTGAAGTTGCTTTGTAGTCAATCTCTGGGTCTTCATCGTCATCAGCGTGGTTGATTGTAGGAGGAACGATATCTCCTCTACGCTCTTAACCGCTACCATCGCTTCGAGTGCGCCCTGCAGCACCAAGAAGGTGACCGGTCATACTCTTAGTCGAACTGATATTGAGATTGTAAGCATGTTCGCCAAAGACATCCTTGATAGCCTTCATCTCACTGATATCTCCTACTGGAGTAGAAGTACCGTGTACGTTGATGTAGTCAATGTCTTCTGGCTTAAGTCCTGCATCTTCAAGGGCATTAGTCATCACGAGCTTAGCACCCAAGCCTTCTGGGTGTGTAGCTGTAAGGTGATAAGCATCAGCCGATAGTCCTGTACCCTACAAGCTCAGCATAGATGTGCGCACCACGCTTAAGGGCGTGCTCAAGCTCTTCTACAACGAGGATTGCAAGACCTTCACCCATTACGAAGCCGTCACGGCTAGCAGAGAATGGACGAGAAGCTCTTTCTGCATCATCATTGCGCGTAGAGAGGGCGTTCATCATATTGAAGCCACCCTACACCAGCAGACGCAGATACTAGCTTCTGCACCACCTGCGATAATCACATGTACTTTACCCAAGCGGATAAGATGTGCCGCATCGATGAGGGCATTAGTACTAGAGGCGCAAGCACTAGCAGTAGAGTAGTTAGATCGTGAAATCCATACTTCATTGAGATATGACCAGCAGCTGATGTCGCTAATCATCTTAGGAATGAAGAATGGATTGAAGCGAGGACCTCTTTCTTTATCGTAGCCCATAACTTCTTCTTCGAAAGTGCTAAGACCTCCGATGCCGCTTAGCTACGACTACGCCTATTTTTAGTTTTTATCTTCTTGCTCTAGGTCTAGACCAGAGTCTTTGATGCCCTCCTCAGCAGCCGACCATAGCGAATTGAGCAAAGCGGTCGAGCTTGCGAGCTTCTTTTGCGGTCGATATAGTCATTGACATTGAAGCCCTTAACTTCGCATGCAAAGAAAGTCTTGTGCTTAGAGGCATCGAAGAGTGTGATAGGACCACACCCGCTCTTGCCAGCCTTGAGTGCTTCCCAAGTCTCGTCTTTTGGTGTTGCCTAGAGGCGTAATAGCACCGAGACCCTGTTATGACAACTCTTTTAAGTTCCATGGTCTGATTGTTGGGAAGGTATTAAGCTAGCTTGCTTTCGATGTAGCTGATAGCGTCGCCTACAGTCTTGATAGTTCTGTGCATCGCCATCAGGAATCTGAGTGTCGAAAGCCTTTTTCAAGTTCCATGATAAGCTCAACTGTATCTAGTGAGTCTGCACCTAGATCCTGTGTGAAGCTAGCTTCTGAGTAACTTGGTCTGCATCGCAGTTTAGCTTATCAACGATGATTTCTTTTACTTTTTCTTCAATCTGTGACATAGTTGTTTCTTTTATTATTAACGTTATACTTAATTTCTTTCTGAATTTCTCCAATCTGTGACATAATTATTTTTCGTATTAATATTATACTTATTAGTTAATCTACTTATCTTTGTTCCGTTCCTGGATATGACCTATTGAATAGGTTGTATGCACAGGGTCGGAGAATTTGTGCACAAAGGTAATAAAAAGAATGGATAATATAGCAATCTTAGCTTCAGGCAGTGGAACGAATGCGGAAGCGATTATTCGTTACTTCGCCCAAAATGAGCATGTAAATGTCTCATGTATAGTAAGTAATAAGGCGCAAGCAGGCGTTCATGAGCGTGCTTCTCGGCTAGGAATACCGTCATATACATTCACTAATCATGAGATGAGAGAGGGTACATTACCCCCTAAAACAGCTCCTTGCCCATGATATTAGTTTGATTGTTTTGGCTGGGTATATGAATATGATTACAGAGCCATGGTTGCAAGCTTATCCTCATCGCATCATCAATATACACCCTGCCTTATTACCGAATTATGGAGGAAAAGGTATGTATGGGCATCATGTTCACGAGGCTGTAATCTCTAATAAGGAGCAAGTTTCGGGAATAACTATTCACTTAGTAGATGAGGAGTATGACCATGGAGACATCTCTTGCAGGCTACTTGTCCCTGTCTTGCCTACGGATACAGCTGATAGTTTGGCGGAACGCATACATGTCCTAGAGCATAGATTTTTCCCTGTCGCTATTGAGCAATATCTTTTAGGTGAGCTTGAAGCAAACTAATTCTTTTGAGTTACTTTATATACACTCAAGGGCTGATGTCTATGTAGACATCAGCCCTTGGTTGTTATATCGGTTTCACTTTTATAGCCCACACAGTATGAAACCGTTGCACGATCTCCAAAAGAACAAGTTTTACTTGTCCTTTTGTGGGGCTTTGCAGAATGCGGTAATCGCAAGGCATTGAGACTGAGGGCGCAGGGAGTTTACTCCTGTAAATGACCAAGCCTGAATGTCGATAATAACGCAGCGAGTGCCGTATTATGCAATGGTCTCATTTGGTTTGCTTTCAGACTCTGACTAGGTTAAATACTTATGGAATTGCTAATGTCAATGCGCAAGCCAAGAGCATTGATTAGGCGGAAAAATAAACCTACTCCCGGTTCAATGACACCATTTTTCAATCTTAGATACGTAGGACTTCGTGATACCAACACGTTGGGCTAGTTCACTCTGTGTAACTTTAGCTTCTTTGCGAGCTTGTAGAAGTAACTGAGCTGCATAGAATGCTTTTGCCGCTTCTTCATGTCTAATTCTTTCAGAACTTCCTTCTTTTCCATACTTGGCATCTAGGACCAAGTCATAGTCTACTATTTTATGGTTGTTTGTCTGCATAATAGGCTTCCTTTATTTTTTTAGTGCTTTTCTATTTCGCTGTTAGGCGTTTTTGTGTTTTCTTCTGAAAACCATTAAATAAGACAACTATTTGTCCATCATCGAAGATAAAAAATACACGATAGATGTTTCCTGCATACTCCGTACGAAGCTCAAAAAGTCCTTCACGAATAGCTTTTACAAACTTTGTGGAGATGCGGTTTTGAGTTTTTAGTAAGAGTAGTCCGTAATGTATCTTTTCTTGAACCTGCTCTCCTAGTTGGGACATAAATGACTCAAAATAGCCTCCGTATGTTTTTATCTTTCTGGTCATATCGCAAAGGTACTAAAAGTTGCATTATATGGAAACTTTATAAAGGTAAGTTAAATGACAATTGGAAGTACACGTAAACACTTTTAGTGAGTGCGTGTACTTACTGAAACGAGTACGACGTACTGACTTAATCTTGGGTTAATGAGTAGAGTATGCTATCTTTGCATCATTGAATTATATATAAGGAATATCATGAATACAAAGACTTATTTTTGCCTATTGGGCAGAGCGTTACAAAGACGAACTGACAAATAATATCCTACCTTTCTGGCTTGAGCATGGACTTGACCATAAGCATGGCGGTATTTATACTTGCCTTGACCGTGATGGTAAGCTTATGGATACGACTAAGAGCGTTTGGTTTCAAGGTCGTGCTGGCTACATCTTTGCTAATGTCTACAATCATATAGATGCTCGCCCTGAGTATCTCGCAAAGAAGCAAACTCTGTATTGATTTTATAGAGAAGCATTGTTTTAATGAGGAAGGACGTATGTACTTCGAGGTAGGGGAAGATGGTACTCCTCTTCGTCTGCGTCGCTATGTATTTAGTGAGTCGTTTGCAATCATCGCAATGGCTGAGTATAGCCTAGCTAGTGGCGATAAGACTTATGCTGAGAAGGCACTCAAGCTATTTAAGCAAGTGCAGACTTGGCTCGCTACACCCGGATCTCTGCCAAGCAAGTATCTTCCAACCTCTGGTGGTGGTCGTGACACTCTATTGTGATGATTATGCTCAATGTAGCACTCAGGTGCGTAAGGCTATTAGTGACCCTGCCCTTGATAAGCAAATAGCAGATAGCATTCACGAACTTAAGACTTATTTCATGAAGCCTGAGTTTAAGGCACTTCTTGAAGGTGTAGGCCCTAATGGCGAATTTATTGATACGATTAATGGTCGTCTGATTAACCCCGGTCACTGTATTGAGACTGCTTGGTTCTTGATGGACGAAGTCAAGTATCGTGGCGGAGATAAAGAACTTCTGGATATGGCTCTTACTATCTTAGACTGGTCTTGGGAATGGGGCTGGGATAAGGAGTTCGGCGGTATCATTAACTTCCGTGACTGCAAGGGCTTCCCTCAACAAGACTATTCTCAGGATATGAAATTCTGGTGACCACAAACTGAGGCTATTATTGCTACTCTTTATGCTTATGAGCTAACGAATGATGAAAAGTATCTCACTTGGCATAAGCAAATCAGCGACTGGACGTATGCGCACTTCCCTGATGCTGAGTATGGTGAGTGGTACGGCTACTTGCATAGAGATGGTTCGGTAGCACAACCTGCTAAGGGTAATATCTTCAAAGGTCCTTTCCATATCCCTCGTATGATGATTAAGAGTTATCAACTCTGCGATGAATTGCTCAAGAAATAATGACCCTATTGCATTGCTCTAAAACCACGCTTATGGCTATACTGCTCCTTATCTTGGGGTATAGCCATAAGACACTTATCGCCCAAGAAGGGCGTGTGCGCTATGCTCAAACACCTCAGATAGATTCTGCCTATGCTAAGGGGGTGTCGGGACACATGGCTGTACTCTCACAAGGGTATCTGCTTATGGCTGGCGGTTGCAATTTTCCTGATAAGCCTGCTTTTAGAAGGTGGACAGAAGAAGTTCTATTCGGACATATACATTGCTGATTTGTATAAAGCAGGTAGGACGCAAAACTCTGATACAATAAAAACTTAGTTGGAAGAAACTTAGTCATCGTCATTTGCCTAAGCCTACGGCTTATGCAGGCTCGATACCTTATCAAACACCTAATGGGAAGACATTACTTCTGGTAGCAGGAGGCAAGTCTGATGAGGGCGATTTGAAGAAGGTCTATTACATTGAGGTTTACTCTGATAGCCATTGTAGCGTTGGTACTCTGCCGGACTTGCCAGAACCTCGTAGTGGTATGGCTACTGTTATTAAGAATGACCGATTTTATCTAATAGGTGGTTCTGTATCGGGACGTTTATCAAACTCTGTTATTTCCTTAGACCTGCTCAATCTAAAAGCAGGATGGCGTAATGAAGAGCCTTACCCTCATAGCCCTTTTCTTAAACTTGTTGGCTGTAAAGAATATGATAAAATTGGTTTTGTCGGCTCCTTTACTGGCGTTGAGGACCCAAATAAAGCCGTAGAAGCAGATGTAACAGTCATGACTTATGAGCCTGAAGCACGCAAGTGGGACACCTTCCCTGTAGCCGAGAAAAGTCTATTGAAGGATTTGAGCTTTGGTGGAGGTTGCTCTGTAGGTTGGAGTCCCTCGTTCTTTGGTGGTGTACGCTCAAGTATTTTTGTGAAGGCACTGGAGCGTGAGAAGCAACTTAAGCAAGCTCGAGAAGCAGGAGATAAAAAGCTGATTTTAGAGTTAGAGGGCGATGACCGAACTTATCTAGACCAGGACCCCTACTTGGTATGGGTTTACACCTAACTGGTACGATTTTTGATTTCAAGAAACGAGACTGGGTACAACCTCATGGTAAGTCTATGCTCTGCTAGGGCTGATGCTGTTTATCTATCTAGGCCAGATGGGAACTTCAATGGTATTCTTATTGGTGGAGAGATAAAACCGGGGGTAAGAAGCTCGGACATCTTCATCTTCGAAGAACCTAAAATAAATATATCTATAATTTCATTATGATACTAGGAGATCTTAAGTATTCGGAGCGTATCGAACAGCTCCACCCAGATTTTAAGCGTGTTTTTTGATTATATCAAGAGTCACGACTTACTGAATGCTCCTCTTGAGCGTATTGTACTCGATGGAGATAAGTTGTTTATTAACAATGTAAATCCTCAGCTAGTTAAGGCTGAAGAACAGCCTTTGGAGGCACACAAAGCCTATTTGGATATACATATCGTGCTAGAGGGCAAGGAGCGTATCGGCTGGAAGAGCATCAATGATTGCGCTACGCCTTCTAAGGTTTATGATGAAGAGGGCGACTATATGCTTTTTTTCACGAAGAGCCTACGAGTTTTTGTAGACCTTAAGCCAGGACAATTTGCAATCGTGTACTAGAAGACCCACATGCGCCACTTATTGGTGAGGGCAAGGTGCGCAAGCTAATCGTCAAAGCACTCGTTAATCCCTAGGTATTTAGGTTGTGATTATTAAATAAGAGACTGTGTCAAAATTAAATTTTGACACAGTCTCTTATTCTTTATACCCTAGGCATAGTGTAAGTTGAGAGTACTCTCAAACTGCTTATTTAGGTAGAAAATCATCATTATAATTAGGTATATGAATAATAAAATTATAATTGTG
>BNJS01001331.1_pt1 | contig 56459 bp, 83 predicted proteins | sample 8540461 | NCBI WGS metagenome assembly BNJS01 (sample SAMD00202454, study PRJDB9452) | human saliva metagenome | isolation source: human saliva | place: Japan
TCTTGTGCCTCTTCCACAGATACAATATCAAAGGTGATTCCATCCCCAATAGGCAATTGGCTCAATCTAGGCAAATCGGCGGTAATAACGGTGCCGATTTTTGTATAGCCTCCCGTTGTTTGCCGATCCGCCATGAGTATAATTGGGATTGCCATCAGATGGGAACTTGAATCGATCCAAATACAGCGCCATCGGAGATGATATCGGCGCCGTCGATGTGTTCAACAGGGGCTCCATCTAACCTAAATCCCATGCGGTCGCATTGAATGGTTAATGTATAGAGTTCTCTGCGTAAAATTACGAATACCCGTTTCTGTAAAGTACTTAGCTTGCGAGCCCAGTACAACGCGCAGCGGTTCATGGCATTCACGACCGCCCCGATTAAATAGAACCGTATTAAATAAATGATTTGATTCTCTAGTATAGTCGCAGATGATAGTATCACGTATGCAGTCCTTTAAACGCACTTCATCGCCCGTCGCTAAGGGACGTCCCTCAAATCCGCCTATATTCGCTTTTGTATGTGTCGCCACGCTGCCGTTGATTTCGGGCACATCAATACCTCCGGCGAAGGAAATATACATGCGCACCCCACATTGGCTAAAGCTGCCAGAGATTACATCGCCGTCATGACAGACAAAAGGAATGTACCGCGGCACCTCTACATTATTAATGATAGGTCTCATGTCGGCGCCTGTAAAAGCAACAATACACGTACCTTTTACCTTGAGCGTAGGGCTGAGTACGGTACACTCCAAAGCCCCTACTAGGCGTCGTATTCCCTACAAGAGCTTGTCCGATAGAATAGCTTTCACCATCCATTGGGGCCAGCCACGGGCATACCATATTGTTGAAAGCCTACGCGCCCTCCGTCTTGCACGGTGGTCATCATACCAGGCGCAACCACCTCAAATGACGCATTCTTATATTCACTTACCGCCACGGAGGTCACCTACCTTTACATGATGCACAACGGGCTTAAAAGAAGTGGCCAATTTCTTAATACAGTGGAACGCACTTTCATCAATAGGAACATAGCGCACATAATCGCCCGCCTTGAGAAGGGCCGCCTGTTCTCGCGACTCATCGTACATGGATACCGGTGTACGTCCTATGATTTGCCATCCTCCAGGGGAATCCGATGGATAGGTGCCGGTCTGCTCACCCGCGATGCCTACGGCTCCCGCCGGAATATGCGTGCGAGGTGAGGACAAGCGAGGCGTAGCGATGCGCGGATCCATGCCTCCTAAATAGGTAAAACCGGGGATAAAGCCCATCATGTACACGAGGTAATCCGTGCCGCTATGAATGCTCACCACGTCGGCCTCTGTTAGGTGATTATGGGATGCTACAAACCCAAGGTCTGGGCCAAATTCACCACCATAAACGGTCGGTATTTCTATGACCATCACTAGTTCACTTTCATCAGATTGGATAGGCTGCGTACAGATAGGTTCAAGAATGCGGCACAGTTCAGCATAGGTGTAGCGCAGCGCATCATACTGAATGAGAAGCGCACAATAGGTAGGCACCATCTCAATAATCCCCTTCTAAACGGAGGCTTTCAATACCCGCCACAGTCTGACGGATACGCTGATTAATCTTAGGGTCAATGACTTGACCAAATTCGATGGAGATAGCACTATCTCCAACAGGTGAAATTGTGGGATTCATGATGTCCCCCTAACCTAATAATTTCGCAATACCTTGCAAGGATGTAACGCCGATATAAGCAGTCACAAGCACAACAATCCAGCCGGTATAGAACAGAAACCGGATTGTGCTTATAGTCCCCTACGATATTCGTCTTACGCGTTGCCAATAACATAACGGCTAAGGTAACAGGCAAGATCAAACCATTCACAGAGCCCGCCACGATTAATAGTGTAGCCGGTTTACCGATAAAGATAAGAATGCATGTGGACACAAAGATGAATGCCATGATGGTCAATTTTTCATACCGTTCCACCACCTTGAACAAGGTTTTAAGGAAGGATACCGATGTATAGGCAGCACCCTACAACAGATGTCAACGCAGCGCAGAAGAATACGATACCGAATAATTTATGACCGATTTCACCAGCACCAAGTAAGAACGCAGAACCTGCTGGGTCCTTTGGATCTAATGTAAAGCCCATGGATACGACACCAAGTACGGCCAAGAATAACAATATACGAACAATGGCATCTACGGACATGCCCATGAAGGCAGCACGACGTACATCGTTTAAATGTTCGCGACCTGTAATGCCCGCATCAATCAAGCGATGGCCGCCGGAAAATGTAATGTACCCGCCTACGGTACCGCCGATAAGGGTGATTGTAGCTAGCCAAGCGTAATGTGTTGGCACGATGGCATGCGTTACAGCCTCTGCTACAGGAGGGTTCGTAGAAAAACGCTACATAGCCGATGAGGGCTAGCATTACTGTGCCCAAAACCTTCGCTGTATTATCGAGGACCCCGCCCATTTTAGGAGACGCAAATAATAAAATACCCAAGATACCACTGATGGCCGCTGCCGTCGTCGTATCGATACCGAATACGATGTTAAGGCCCATGGACGCACCGCCCAATATTGCCGATGTTAAACGCAAGACCCCCAAGGGCGATCAAGAACGCTACTGCATAACCAAGCCCTGGCAATACCTTATTCGCAATATCTTGGCCCCGCATTTTAGATACGCCGATAATGGTCCACACATTGAGCTGTGCAATGATGGAGAAAATAACGGACACCACGATAGCGAACGCGAAATCCGCCTTCAGCTCACCTGTAAACGCCGCCGTTTGTAATATAAATCCTGGCCCGATGGATGACGTGGCCATCAAATGCTGCCCCTAAGAGGACCGACAAACTCGCTTTACCTGTAATGGGTTTCATACTAACTCCTTATACCTCTGCTAGAACTATCCATTCTAGAACTATCTATGTTGAACTATCGATTCTGAAAATTTGCTACAATGACACCCGCCTTAACGAGCCCTTCATGTATATAGTTTGTGAAAGCTATCGCTTTCGGATTATCGCCATGGACGCATACGGAATCAGCTACAATGTCGATGGTTTTGCCCGTATTCGTTACAACCTTGCCTTCTTTAACCATCATGAGCACACGTTCTAATACCTCTTGCGGGTCTTTTATGAAAGCCCCCTCTTCCGTACGGGGCACCAAGGTGCCTTCCTCTGTATAACCGCGGTCTGCAAAGACCTCTTGGATCACAGGGATACCTCGTCGCTCTGCTTCTTTGGCTATATAACTACCGCTGAGCACCATGGCTCGAACATTGGGATTGACCGCTTGTAAACCATCTAACACGGCATCAGCTAATTCCGGCGTTACACACGCCATGTTATAAAAAGCACCATGTAATTTCATATGCTGCAACTCTACATCATACTGATTACAAAATCCTTGCAACGCACCGAGTTGGTAGATCATATACGCCCGTGCCTCATCAGGACTCACCGCCATCTTGCGGCGCCCAAATCCCATTAAATCAGGATATCCCGGATGGGCCCCTACGGCTACGCCCTTCTCCTTGCACATCTTAACAGTGGCCTCCATGATGAGAGGATCCCCTGCATGCCAACCACAAGCCACATTGGCACTAGTGACATGATTTAACACCTCACTATCCATGCCCAATGTATAATTACCCAAAACTTTCACCTAAATCGCTATTTAAATCTATGTATTGTTTCATATTCTATACCTCTCAGATATCTATATTCTTGCTTATTCATTTTCTATCAATAGTTCATTCAATGCGGAGTATTTCCCATTGAACTCAAATGTATATCTCATGGAACTCATATAGATACTCATCTTTCTTTTAAATTCTATAGAATATAGCTTGTAGTAAGATTATACAAATTATGAGGTTCACAATTCAAGTAATTTTCTCATGTATACAAAATTCTTAGCATGTATTCATGTATACATAATCCAACTTATATAAATATCTATGCAAAATGTAATTTTTCCTACATTTATCGGCATACGATAAAGTATAAAATGCCATATACACGCAAAAAAGCACTCGACACAATGTCGAGTGCTTTCACCATCAATAGGACTATTGTTATATATGTGTATATGGAGAGAGTTGTAAGGGATTCAATGAAAGGGACAATAGCCTACCGATTATTTATTGTCCTTGGATGCAGCATCATCAGCTTGTTTGCTGTCATCTGCAGATGTATCATCACCGGATTTAGCATCGGATATGTTAGCAGCATCCTTGTCGCTGATCACAATATGACCATCTTTCACATCTGCAAACAAGTGTTTTACATCGATGTGGTCTAAGTAGAAATCTGTTACATTATCGCGAATTTCAGTTTCGATAACACGACGTAATGGACGAGCGCCCATTGCTTTATCGTAACCTTGTTCCATCAATAAAGCTTTAGCATCATCTGTAACATCTAAGGTGATACCTTTTTTAGCTAATGTTTTATTTACTTGGTTCAACATCAAGTCTACGATTTTCTTCAAATCATCTTTGCTCAAAGTGATTGAATTCAATAACACCGTTGAAGCGGTTCAAGAATTCTGGACGGAAGTATGGTGCAATACGTTCCATGATGTCAACTTTGCTTTCATCTTGAGCATCGCTGCCAAAACCAAAGCCTGCATTAGATGTAGCAATAATAACAGTATTTTTGAAGTTTACTGTGTTGCCTTGACCATCTGTTAAGCGACCGTCATCCAATACTTGTAAAAGCAATGTAATAACTTGAGGGTCTGCTTTTTCAATTTCATCGAAAAGAACGATGGAATATGGATTACGACGAACACGTTCAGTCAATGTATTAGAATTATCTTCGTAGCCTACATAACCTGCTGTAGCACCAATCAATTTGGATACAGCTGTGCGATCGCTGTACTCGGACATGTCGAGGCGGATGATAGCATCTTTATTACCGAACATATCAATAGCTAATTGTTTAGCCAATTCAGTTTTGCCTACACCAGTAGGACCTACGAACAAGAAGCTACCAATTGGACGGTTGCCTTCGTCAAAGCCCGCGCGGTTACGGCGGATAGCGCGAGATACAGCCTCTACCGCTTTATCTTGACCGATAACATTTGCTTCCAAACGAGATTTCATGTCTTTCAAGCGTTCAATATCAGACGCGCCCATTTGAGATACAGGGATACCTGTCATTCTTTCAACAGCTTCTGCTACGTCGTTTACTTGAGCTACTACCTTTTGATTTTCTGTATGATTATCAAGCTCTGCTTGTAATTTTTGAATACGCATTTTTTCGTTGATAGCGGATTCATAATCTTCTTTTTGAGCATATTCCTCTTGTTTTGCTTTAGCATCTGCAATATCTGCTTCTAATGTTTTAATATCAGTTACAGGATGTTGGGATGCCAAGTGCGCTGCAGTTACGTCGATCAAGTCGATTGCTTTATCTGGCAAGCTGCGTTGAGGAATGTATTGTACGGAATAATCTACCGCTGCTTTCAACACAGCATCAGGTAATTCAATGTTATGATGCGCTTCGTATAATGGACGAATACCTTGTAAAGAATTTTGAAAGTATCCTCTGCAGATGGTGCGTTTACTTTTACTTCATTGAAACGACGAGCCAAAGCAGCGTTTTTCATAATTGTATTGCGGTATTCATCTTGTGTTGTAGCACCGATTACGGATAATTCACCACGAGAAAGAGCTGGTTTTAAGATATCTGCTAAACCTTTGGAGCCTTGACCGTCACCAGTGGAACCAGCACCTAAGATTTGGTGGATTTCGTCAAAGAACAAGATGATATTGCCAGCGGCTTTTACCTCTTTAATAAGGTTTTGAATGTTTTCTTCGAAAGAACCACGATATTGAGTACCTGCTTCTAAGCCAGAGATATCGATGGAAATGATTTCTTTATTTCTAATAGCAGCTGGTACATCGCCATTTACAATAGCTTGTGCCAAGCCTTCTACTACAGCAGTTTTACCTACACCAGCATCACCTACGAGTACTGGATTGTTTTTAGTACGACGTGCTAAGATTTCTGCTGTTTCTTGAATTTCTTTATTACGACCAATTACAGGATCGAGTTTGCCGTCACGAGCTTGGTCAGTCAAGTTAGTACCTAAACGAGCGAGGATACCATCTTGTTTAATTTTACCTTGTTTTGCAGCTTGAGCAGCTTGCATTTCTTCGTTAGATGGCAAGCGACCAGTTTGACGATAATAAGCAAACTCCTCAGGAGTTACTTCACGACCATTAATTTGATATCTACGGTTCTCTGTAGAATAACCACCCATATTCCCCATCAATTGATTAAACAAATCATTCATGCTAGCAAATTCATTACCAAAGTTATTGAAATTGTTGTTCATATATATTACCTCACTTATGTATCACTACATTTAACTATTTGACTAATACTATAATTACTAGGTTTTTCTTAACCTTATGTCATTATAATAATCCTAATAAGTCAAAAAGTCAATAAGTCAAAAAGAAAAATTTTTTTGACTTATTTTTTTGACTTTTTATTTGGGTAAATATTTTTTTATTAGTGAAAGTGCAGATAAATACTAGGTTTATAAGAGGTTTTCTATTTTTTTATTTTTTTCGCTTGTTTTATTAGAAATTCTATTGTTTCTATTGATTTATTACCTATATAATAGAAATGAAAGTCAAAATATATCAAAGGAGATCAAACTATGGCACAACATTCTTCACCACATACTGATTTCAGTACACTCCAAGACGCCCCTATCACGACAAGTGCTAATAATAAAGAACTAGCAAAGCGTATTAAAGACATTTCCCAGCAAGTACTAAAACGAAATTATAAACTCTATAAAGCATTGGAGAACAAATGAATACACCTAACATTCAATTCACCTTGCAAGATATCTATGAACTTCATACCCAATTAGAAAATGCATTTGTACTTTCATCAGGTGTACGCGATGAAAACCTATTAGCGTCAGCCGTCAATACGCCCTTCCAAACCTTTATGGGGAATGATCTATACCCATCCCTCTACGATAAAGCAGCACAATTATGTTACGGCATCGCCAACAATCATCCTTTTACAGATGGAAACAAACGAACAGCATTGCATAGCATGTATGTGTATTTAATTATCAATGGATTCGATATTACGGCAACACAACAAGACGTAGAAAACATGATCATCGATGTTGCCTCAGGTAATATGACCAATGTAGAATTGGCACAATGGTTACAGAAGAATACCGTAGAGATAGATGCGAATTAATAATTTAACAGAGATACATAGGGTTCTAATTTAAAATAGCAATGCAAAAGCGGATAGCCCATTACGAACTATCCGCTTTTTTCTTTGGTGATCCAGGAGGGATTCGAACCCCCGACCCACGGCTTAGAAGGCCGTTGCTCTATCCAACTGAGCTACTGAACCATGTGGATTACCTATATATGTAATTATCTATTATAGTATAAATTATGTACTATGTATCGTCAACTGTACTTTATATGAGTTTACCCTAAAAAAGGCAAAAAAAAATGGAGCGGGTGAAGGGAATCGAACCCTCGCGACCAGCTTGGAAGGCTGGGGCTCTACCATTGAGCTACACCCGCAAATAAAAAATGGTCGGAGCAGCAGGATTCGAACCTGCGACCCCCTGGTCCCAAGCCAGGTGCGCTACCAAACTGCGCTATGCCCCGTCATTCATTACTTTGCCATTATAGCAAACCCGGTAGTTGATGTCAACCACTACTTTTGCTGAGTTTTACTCGTCTTTGAGCACCTCTCTGCAACGAAATTTATTATATCATTAGACGAAAAATCTGACAAGTAAATTTTTATAATTTCATCAAAAATTTATCTTTATTATACAGAAATAGGCTGCCTAAGCAGCCTATTTCTATATGTTAATTATTAGCCTTCGTAGCTACCATCTTCTACTACGCCAGGGTTTTTAGCAATACCTTGTTTTACAGCAACTTCAGCAACTGCTTTTGCAACAGCTGGAGCTACACGTGGATCGAATACGGATGGCATTACGTTTTCTTCGTTCAATTCGTCATCTGGAATCAAGTGAGCCAATGCCTCAGCAGCAGCCAATTTCATTTCGTCAGTGATTTGGGATGCGCGAACATCGATAGCACCGCGGAATACGCCTGGGAATACCGCTACATTATTGATTTGGTTAGGAGCGTCGGAACGACCTGTACCAGCAATGCGGATACCAGCAGCTTTCATATCAGCGTATGTTGCTTCTGGATTAGGGTTAGCCATTGCGAATACGATTGCATCGTCAGCCAAGTTTTCCAAAATTTCTTTTGTGAATACACCTGCTGCAGATACGCCAAGAAGAATATCAGCACCTTTAGCATTTTCAGCCAAGTTGCCATGTTTTTCTTCAAGTTTAAGCAAGTCGATCAATTCAGCTTGCAAGGAGTCAAGACGTTTGTAATCTTTGTGCAATACGCCAGAAGATACTAATAATGTAATATCACGAGCGCCTGCAAGGTATAACAAGCGAGCAATGTTTGCACCAGCAGCACCAGCACCGTTTACAACGATTTTAGCAGTAGCTAAATCTTTTTTAACTAAACGAAGAGCACCTTTTACACCAGCCAAACATGCAATAGCTGTACCGTGTTGGTCATCATGGAATACAGGAATTTCCAATTCTTCTTTTAAACGATTTTCGATTTCGTAGCATTTAGGAGAGGAAATGTCTTCCAAGTTGATACCAGCAAAGTTTTTTTGCAATAATTTTACAGTGTTGATCAAAGTATCAGCGTCTTTTGTATCTACAACTAATGGGATACAGTCTACATCGCCAAATTTTTTGAACAACAAGGATTTACCTTCCATTACAGGCAATGCAGCAGCAGCGCCGATATCACCAAGGCCAAGTACACGAGTACCGTCGGATACAACAGCAACCATGTTGGAACGACAAGTTAATTCGAAGGATTCTGCTTCGTTATCTTTAATGCGCAAGCATGGCTCTGCTACACCTGGTGTGTAAGCAACGGACAAGTCATGAGCATCTTTCAATTCATATTTAGTTCCTACTGTGAGGAAGCCTTTTAATTCACGTTTTTTTTGTACTGCTAATTCACGTACGTCCATAATAATTCTCCTTTTGAATCACAACGCACACATTATCTATTTCGTATTTGGTATTAATTATTAATACCCCTTACATCTTCATTATACAGAATCTATACAAACATTACAATATTTTTCGATATAGTTTTTCGAAAATTTTAGAATTGATTACGCTTTCACAGATGGCAAGTTACGGCCATAGAAAATTTCTGTCATTTCTTGTTTTAATTGATGCTTGATTTCCTTGATTTCACGAGCGCTCAATTCGGATTCAGTAATACCAAATAGGTAGTTATCTAAATCAAATTCTTTAAGCATCATCTTCGTATGGAAAATATTCTCTTGGTATACGTTAACATCAATCATATTGTACAAATTACGAGTTTTTGCATTGATGTAGTTTTGAATCGAATTGATGCGGTGATCGATATAAATTTTCTTCCCTGATACATCACGCGTAAAGCCACGAACATGATAATCCAAAGTGAGAATATCTGAATCAAAGCTCTTAATCAAATAATTAAGCGCATTAAGCGGAGAAATTTGACCACATGTAGATACTTCAATATCTGCACGGAATGTACTCACCCCTTTGTGCGGATGACTTTCAGGATAGGTATGAACAGTCAAATGGGATTTATCCAAGTGCATTACCACATCTTCTTTCTCAATTTCTTCTTCAGAAATCAAAATCGTAACGGATGCACCTTGTGGATCATAGTCTTGCTTCGCCACGTTCAAAATATTAGCGCCAATGATATGGCTAACCTCCGTCAAAATAGATGTTAAACGCTCTGCATTGTATACTTCATCAATATATTGAATATATTGTTTTTTCTCTTCCTCTGTACGAGTATAACAAATATCATAAATATTAAAACTCAACGTCTTTGTGAGATTATTAAAACCATATAATTTCATTTTAGGCTTTGCTTTAACTGGTGTATCCATGATATGCCATAACCCTTTCCATGCATAGACTTACTATTATTTGTGAAAGTTATCTTTCCTTCTTTCACCATTATACTAAATAATTTCTTGTTTATATATAAATTCTACATCAAATTGTCCTTCGTCATAGGTAACTACAGCAAAGGAACCACCCGATTTATCTCGAGGCAGCGATAGGCTGCCGGGATTTACAAAAAGAATTTTACCCATTCGCACCGCATCATGACGATGTGTATGCCCTGCCACAATAAGGTGAGCCCCCATCGCTCGTCCAAGGTGGATGAGGTCCCCCGATTGATTATAATAGGATACATCATGACCGTGAGTCATGTAAATATAGGTATCCTCTAAAGGAATCAACTGTTCCCTAGGCTCGAGCGGCTGCACGCGGTCATTATTGCCGCGAACAGCATATACCGGTACATCTGTATGTTCCTGCATATACCGTGCATCATCGCCCAAATCTCCTGCATGAAGCCACATATCGATATCTTGTTCAGCCGTTGCCGCTAACACAAGGTCGATATCTTCAAGGTACCCATGGGTGTCACTAATAATACCTATCCGTTTCATCCATTCACCTTCGCTACCAATTGTTGTAATGCTTTACCACGATGGCTAATAGATTCCTTCGTATCGATATCGAGTTCCGCCATCGTTTTTCCAAATTGAGGTACATAAAAATATGGATCATAACCAAAACCATTTGTACCAATTGGCGTATCTTGAATTTCACCATCGCAAGAGGCTTCTGAGGTTAAACTAGAGCCATCTGGATAGACTAATGCTAGTGCACACACATAATGAGCCGTCCGGTTAGCTTGCCTTGTAGTTCTCGAATCAACTTTTGATTATTTGCTTCATCATCACCATGCGAACCAGCATAACGTGCAGAATATACGCCAGGTTCACCTTCTAAAGCATCAACAGTTAATCCTGAATCATCCGCTAAACAAGGTAACCCTATTTTTTCGCTATAATATTTAGCCTTGAGAATGGCATTTTCCATAAAGGTTGTGCCTGTTTCCTCAGGTTCTGGAACTGTGGCAACCTCTTTTACAGGCACACAAGTAATATTCATGTGAGAAAAAGCCCGTTCAAACTCTCGGATTTTTCCCTTGTTACCTGTTGCTAGCACAATACGTTCCATATTACTTATCTCCTTCAGACGCCATAGCTGGTGCATCAGGATACACCTTACCGATTTTATCCGCTACAGAGCCTAATACGTCTCGTTGGTTTGCCATCAATTCATCGGTTGCCGCTTCTGCAAGGTCTAATAGTGCATTGAGTTCGTCGCGGCTAAATGTGCCATGTTCACCTGTACCTTGTACCTCGATGAGATTACCTGCACCAGTGCGTACCACATTCATATCCACAACGGCAGCGCTATCCTCTTCGTAGCATAAATCCGTAATCGGACCATCAGGGCCGATACCTACAGAAATGGCTGCACAGAAATCGGTAATTGGAAATTTTCCAAAGCCTCCAAAGGTATAGTCGATTGCATCAACAAGTGCCACGAAAGCGCCTGTAATCGATGCAGTACGCGTACCACCATCTGCTTGGATAACATCACAATCTACAGTAATCGACCGTTCACCAAGAGCTTTTAAATCAACAACGGCACGCAATGCTCGACCGATTAAACGTTGAATTTCAACAGTACGACCCGTTTGTTTACCACGAGCTGCTTCACGACTTACACGTGTTTTAGTAGAACGAGGCAACAAGGAATATTCTGCAGTCACCCAGCCTTGACCGGAACCTTTTAGCCAGCGCGGTACATTATCTTCTACGGTAGCTGTGCAAAGCACCTTTGTTTTACCACATTCAATAAGTACAGAACCTTCTGCATATTCTGTAAAATGTCTCGTTATCTTAATTGGTCTCAATTGACCAGCTGTTCTATTATCGCTGCGCATCACAATGCCTCCCTTGTAACCATATTATATATTCTTTAGCACGATGCATATAGCCAAATTACTACATTAGTAACGCCCCTTATACAAAGGGGCGTCTTATTATTTATTCTATTATAGCACGAAATGACGATTATATTCGATATACGGCGACATCATTTCCCTTTTAGTTCTATTTGTCCACTACCTAATGGATCTACCACAACATAGCGTTGCAGTCCACCTCGCTGTTGTGCCTTTCGAGCTTCTGTGAAAGCCTCTTCTCTCGTCGCATCATCAGCTTGCCAAGGAATGAACATGGCGTACACACTTTGTTTTGCATACGGACCATAGTTACCATAGGACTCTATGCTGTGCCATCCTATCTTATCCTCATAGAGACGTACCGTTTCACGTCGTTGTTCTTGTACGCCGGACTCATCATAATAGACAGAATAATCATGTACCCATCTATCTGTATGACCAACAAGAGCCTCTCGTGCTATTTCATCACGACGTGCCCATTGCTGTTTCCATTTAACAATGAGATCATCTATATATTTCGTTACATTAGCCGATTGATGTTGCTCTACATAATTTGGTTCAATAACACGACTATAATCTAGGCCAGCCATGGATAAGATTATCCCTGTATTTACATAGGGCAAGGCCTCCTGTACAGAATAGCCACCTTCAAGTACAGCGACATCTGCTTGCAATAAATCCACTAATTCTGCATATCCCTTAGCGGTCACATTCATATTCGCTAATGGATCTGAGAAGTGATTATCCTGTCCTGCTGAATTAATGACGATATCCGGTTTAAATTCATGTAGAATTGGCAATACAAGTTCACGCATCACCTTTAATAGACCTTCATCACCCGTGCCAGGAGGTAGTGGAATATCTATATTAGCGCCCAATGGCTTGAGGGCCTCCGAATTCATCCATAAAACCTGTGCCCGGATATAAGGTCCGTCCATCTTGGTGAAAGCTTATATACAATGTATCTGGGTCATGGTAGAACACGTCTTGTGAGCCATCACCATGATGTACATCTGTATCTACGATAGCTACGCGTTTCACACCATAGGTTTGACGTATGTGTTGAATCATAACGGCCTCGATATTGATGGTACAGAACCCTCGAATACCATGTACCATGGCCATCGCATGATGCCCTGGCGGTCTAACGAGAGCAAAAGGCTCTATCTACTTCACCTTGTAATACTGCATCAGCTGCAGCAATGGCACCACCAGCAGATACGCGATGCGCATCGGTCACCCACGATTGTAAATCAGGGGCACCAACGTGAACACGTTCTATTACATCCCAATCTGCTACGATAGGATTGTATTCTCGAATATTGGGTACATCTAGTAACCCCTCTTCTACGATTTGATCCCGCGTATACAGCAAGCGCTCTTGTCGTTCGGGATGAGTGGCGGAAATTTTCCAATCAAAGGCAGGAAAAAATACGAGGCCTAATGAAGAATGTTCTATTGCACTTGCCGGCACGATTCCATTTCGTACACGGTAACTGTCCTTATGATTCCACATAACTACTCACCCCCGCTTGTAATTGAACTTTCACAGTTATAATGCGTTCCATTGATTGCCATCCATCTACTACTGGAAAATCTTCTACACTAATAGTTTCTATGTCAGGTAATACATCTGAAGTAACTAAGCCTTGTTCTTTGGCAGCCTCACGCAATAGACCATATGCAACCTCTTCTACGGCTTGGGCTGATCGTAGATGACTAGATGTATCTTGAATACCTAATTCAGGAACCACCATGGTGCGCCGTTTTGTATCGACATGAACCGTTATGGCCATAGTATGATTAGCCACACCTGCACCAATAGCATTTGCTACCGCCGCATCAGACGGAATGTGAATAGGCAATCCTAATTGGTCTCCGATGATAGGACCTAGACTTGCGGCTGTACCGCCAACGATGACAAGCTGTGCTGGCACAAATGGATCTGGATGCACAATATCAGCCACTACATAAATAGGTCGTTTATTTTCGTTCGCTACTACCGTATCAATCCCCCTCTTGAATCACCTGTACCGCTACATTTACGATACGTTGGGCCATAGTAGTAGCATCTATAGTGCTATCAATTTGAGCAATCCCATCATAGGCCTTTTGTCCGTCACCATACTGGGCTTTTCCAAGAACAATAAGGGCATCCCCTAATGTTGGTTCTATGCCACCAAGTGCAACAGATGGACCTACACGTTCTGGACCTACTGTAAGATTTCCGTTATTATAACGCACCACGGATTCGCCACCAATACCGACGGATGTCACTGCAAAGGAACGCACCGCACTTGGATAATTACGAATGGATACCCCCCTCTTTTGTCATAAGGGGCTTCCCTTGTTTCCATAAGGATATATCTGTTGTAGTACCACCTATATCTAGGGCCACTGTATGACCTAATGTAGCGCTACGCAATGCTTCTAGGCCTAGTACTGTCGCAGCAGGGCCTGTAAATACGGTTTCTACAGGAACCGAAGCAATCGTATCGATAGGCAATGAACCACCATCAGCCTTTAATATATACACTGGGGCTGTAATATTATGTGCAACCAATGCATCACGCACAGCTTGTCTGAAGCGATTAAACACGTCCGTTACAGCACTATTAAAATAGGCACTAATTGTGCGTCGAGGAAAATTAAGATTGCCACTTAGAGAGCTACCTGTCGAAATAGTGTCATACATAGCACTCAGAGCATTTGTAACATCTAGTTCTTCCTTAGGGTTTCGAACGCCAAATTTAGCAGATACGGCCGCTAAATTGGTGCCACTCCGAGATTGCACCGTATGAGCAATATGATTAATAGCCTCACATTTCGTCGATTCTACTACAATCCCTCTATGATCTGTATAGCCCTTTAGATACACGGGCCTTACGGGAAATATATCGTCCACATTTTCGGCCTGGTCCCGCTACAACATAGAGGTCTACCGGTTGTTCCTTATGTTCTACAATCGTATTCGTAACAACTGTAGTAGATAATGTAACCTGTTCAATCTGCGCCGAGTCGATATCGACTAATACAGCACCTAAGGCCTCTGTAATACCGTTCATGAGATTATCTTTGTGGTACGTCTCTTTGCCCAAGAAACGACGTTTGCACCGTCTATGATAACGGCATCTGTAAAGGTACCACCTACATCTATGCCTAATAACATACTATCCTCCTAACTATGCTTTCACATTGTAAGCATGGGACCAGACTTTCACAATATATAGCGTGCTCATAACGTTTATTATCTCATATACAACAAAAGAGACCGCCGGAACAGTCTCTTGTTGCTACATATCTAGACTTACCAGTTTCTGCACCGGAAACATCGAGAATTTCTTATTTTGCTGCCGAAACGGAAGCATAGTTTTTAATGATAACGATTGGTGTCATTTGGCTATCATTACCAAATGGATTATCAATCAACAATTGAGCAATCTTATTTGCATCAATGCCGCGGCTTGTACCGAGAATTGCAGAGCGTTTCAAATCATTCACGTCCGCCACAACAGCGCCGTAGCAACCAGTACGTTGAACGATTTTTTCAGCTACCTTATCTGGATCTTTAGGACCAAATACGATATGTTTATCGAACGGAGGCATTGTACCAGTTACGTCATCGGTTAAGGATGCAGCACGAGCAATTGCATAGAACACACCAGGTTTACGGAACGCTTTAGCTATAGCGCCTAAGAGGAATGCACCTAACACCTTCCATTTACCATCTAGGTTCATTGCAGATTGCATACCATAAATGGATGCCATAGATCCATCCGGATGAATAAAGCGGTTAATCATGCGTGCTTGCCAACATACATCGAGTTCTTCTGGACGTGTAAAGCGACCTTGTGTAATCGCTACAACGGATTCTGCTACACATACGATGTCTTCTGGTCCAATGTTGTGACCACCAAATTCAACGATAGCATCAACGATGTCATCATTATCTGTAAGAATACGTGTGGGAACACATACTAATTCTAATTCTGCCATTGTTATGCCTCCTTAGTGAACTAATGCTGCTTGTACTTCTTCAGCAGTTAAACGAATACGTTGTTTATCAATATGATAGTCCGTACGACCTACGATTTGGTAGTAAATATCGATATCCATATAAGGGAATCCCTTAATATCTTCACGAATATTGCCATTTTTGCCAGTCAATGTAACGTAAATACGAACAGTGCCACCTTTGCGAGGTTTAATAATAATGGCTTCAAAATACCCATCGTGACGCGGACGGTCGATGTCCATCGCCCAAGCATCTACCTTCACTGCGTCAAAATGTTCTTCTGGTAACAATGTACGAGGGAACAAATCCATAATGGTGCCAAGTTGGCGACCTTTATTTACAAATGGCACATCGCAGAACAATGTCATAGAGCTCATGTTCATGTCTGCCAACTGAAAGTTTGTTTCGTTTCGCTAACAAAATAACACGTTCATTACCTTGTTTGAATACGAATAAACGGAACAATAAATACAAAACAGCTATGATAACTGCAATGGCAACTATCACATTCAATATGTTATAAAACCACATGAGAATTCTCCTTTATAGTGTAATCAATTCCACAGAAAAATTATCCGTATCTAAGAATTGGGCCCCTAAATCAGCACCGAGAACGATATCCTTTGTAAAATACAAGGTACTATGACCTTGCTTCGTAGACGGATTATGCAAATTATTACTATCCATCGTTCGTTTAACAAGATCACTTGTCTCATAAGCAGGGTCGATATAGCGGATGCTATCGCCCGATAATTCTTGGAGCACTGATCTTAACGAATGGGAAATGAGTACACCCCAATACAACAACATCAATATCGCGTTCTAGCATAGGTGCTAAATAGTCTTTAGCCGCCTCACGCACAGCATCATCCTGTAAATGGCCTTGTTCAATTAAACCTGCTAGTTCTGGACATGGTTGTTCCCACACAAATACTTCATGGTCAATTTCCATGGCCACATGCTTATGAATATGACTATTCACGGTGGCAACCGTCGCCATAATACCGATGGTATTACTATTGCTTTCACGAATAGCCGTCTTAACACCTTGCGACACGCCGATAACCGGCACAGTTACACGGCTACGAACCTCATCAAGGGCTACTACGGTAAAGGTATTACAAGCAATAACCATCAGTTTCACCGGAAGCTGATGCAGTGTTTCTGCTATACGACATGCGATTTCTGTAATTTCCTCAGTCGGTCGATTGCCAACGGGGTTATTAGCATTATCTCCTATATAAATGAAGTCTTCATTGGGAAATTGTTCTTGAAGGATCTTCAAAACGGATAGACCTCCTACACCGGAGTCAAGACACCGATGGGCAGTCGTTGTGTATCTATATTAGTCATGAGGCATCTCCTCAACAGCATTTACAATAGGTTGATAAAATTTATCCTCTAATCGTATGATTTTTCCAGACGATTTAGACATAAATGCGTTCTTGGTCTCCCCCGTTGCCAATAGAGCACCATCACTGGCGCGTCGCATACGGTATTTGAATACCATTTGAGCTCGAGTCATTTTGACTAAATACGTTTCTATATTAATCGTATCATCAAACCGAGCTGGTTCCTTATAGTTACACGATACATTCATGATTGGAAATACTATGTCCTCGTCCATCATGTCCCATAGGGTTACGCCGATGTGACGAAGAAATTCAATACGAGCCATTTCAAACCACCGAAAATGATTACTGTGGTGGGCAATCCCCATCATATCGGTTTCATAAAAACGGACGTTAATTGTCGCTGTATACATTTATTCATCCTTCTTATTACAATATAAATTTAATTGTATATCTATTAACAAAGGGTGTCAAATAAACAAAGGCAGTCCAACCAATAAAAATGATTAAACTGCCTTTTCTATGTACTTGTTAACGACCAAAAGGGAATAACTTTTTCGCTTGTTCTTCATGGGTTGTTTTGATATAGCGATTGGCCACTTTGAAAGCAATGCCAAGAATAGCTACATCATCCACCCAGCCAAGGCCCGCAATCGTGTCGGGAATGACATCAATTGGTAGGATGAGATACCCTAAGGCGCCGGCTAAAATAGCCTTTACATATTTCGGTGTATCTTGATCGCGTAAGCACAAGAATAACACCACTGCTCTTTGTACAAAGGCAAGTTTTTTACCATATCGTGTTACAAACGCTAAAAAGCGTGATTCACTAAAATACTTGCCATATTTGATAATTTTTAATGGATTCATAACAATCCTTCCAATTATTTACGGAAACCGTTAATTGTGGATTTTGTTGTTTCTTTAACTGTTTCAACAGCTTGGAAAGCCGTATCTTTTGCAGTTTCAACAGCTTGTGCTGCCGTAGTTTTTGCGTTTTCAACAGCTACTTGAGTTGTTGCTTTTGCTACTTCTACGCCACCTTTAGCCAATTCTTTTGCTGTATCCAAAGTTTCTTTTGCTACATCGATCTTTTCTTTCGCTGCATCAGTAACTTTAGCAACTGCTTCTGCTGCATGGTCATGAAGTTGGTATTTTGTTTCTGTGTTCCATTTTTCGATAGCAGGTGCCACTTTGTCGGCATATACTTGCTCTAATTGTTCTTTAGCAAGACCTGTTTCATTGGCAATACCAGCCCATACGTCGCGTTGACATTGAGTGAAAGGAATGCTTGCAGCTGCATCGCGAGCAATTTCACCAGCAATAGCTTTGCCGTTTTCATAGAATTCAGCGATCATTGGTTTGTAGCGTTCAATATCGGATGGCATACCATCTTCAATCCAAATATGTGCTACTTTACCGATAGCATATGTTAAACCAACAGCTACAGGTACGCGAACTGCTTTCATAGGAACTAATAGGGAAATTGCAGCTGTAGCAATAGCTGTGCTCAAACCACCTACTAAACCTACAACAGCACCTGTTTGTAATTCTACATCATACAAATGTGCAATGCGAGTCACCATGTATGTTGCATTTGTACATAAAGCAACATTGCTAAATTTAGGGGATAAAGCTAACACAGCAGCACGACCAGCGCCCCAGAAAATAAACTGTTCAACTTGATAATTTAAATCTTGACCACCATCGCTAAGCGGTTCAATTGTAACGCCATTATATTCTGCCATAATCGTTCTCCTTTTTCTCCGGATTCCACTTGTGAATGTATGTTTTATTCATTAGTATTATTATACCATTCTCAATGTAGAATTGAAATGAATAATATATATTTTTACCTGTATAAATGGGTGTATTATGACTATTAGTAATAGATAAACATCAATGCATTACCAACTTGTAAGACCACCATCAATAGTCCAAGCTGCACCCGTTACAAAAGAAGCCTTGGAACTGATCAAAAATGCAATAACTTCACCAATTTCATGAGGCTTTGCGATACGGCCTAATGGATAATGCTGTCCCATTTCCTCCTTTGCTTGCACTGCATCCTGATGGGATTGAGCAATCTGTTTATCTACAAGAGAAGTATCTACATCACCAGGGCATACACAATTTACGCGCACCCCATGTGGTGCCATTTCAAGGGATAAAGATTTTGTAAAACTTACGATAGCCCCTTTTGATGCACCATATACAGAGCAAGCTACATTGCCTTGCAGTCCCGCATCACTAGATACAGTTACGATACTGCCCTTTGTTTTACGTAAATAGGGTAATGCTGCTTGGCACAAAAATACTGTACCTTTCACATTCGTTCCAAACATTTCATCAAAAGCTGCCTCAGACACATCTGACAACAATTCTTCTTCATAATACCCTGCCGCCGTTACTAGAGCCGAAATACCACCATAGAAATCTACAGTTTCATTTACGATGCGTTGACATTCGCTTACGACAGATACATCACCCTTAATATAGTGAACCTTTGACGAATAACGACGTAATTTCATCTTCGCCTTTTGTCCTGCTTGTTCGTCGCGACCGTTGATAACCACGCACCAGCCCTCTTGCAGTAAAAGCTTGGCCGTAGCAAATCCGATACCGGATGTACCGCCACTAATCAATACCACTTGAACATCACTTTTATGAGGCATACTCACACCTCCTATAAGGTAGAAATATAATCAAATACTAATTTTAATAACATAACGGTCGTTACCGACAAGAATACTACGCGCACCAAGGAGGACCCCTTCGCAATCGCTAGATGAGAACCTAAATAAGCGCCAACAACTTGACCTACAGCAGCGGCCAAACCATACATAATATTGACATGACCTAAATATAGGAATACCAGTAAAGATGCCAAATTACTGGTAAAGTTTAATATTTTTGCATTTGCTGATGCATGCAAGAAATCAAAGCCCGTAAAGATAAATCCCATGATGAGAAATGTACCTGTACCAGGGCCTATAAAGCCATCATAAATACCGATGCCAAGGGCAAAGGCCATACAAATATAAAGTGCCCGTCCCATTACTTGGGATGTTCGATTCACTTCGCCCCAATTCTTTTTAAAGACCACGAATAAGGTTACCGCTACGAGTAATACAATAATAATGGGCTTAACATATAATGGCGGTAACGATACAACTGCTAATGTGCCTAGCATAGAGCCAATAAAGGTAAAAGGTAGTAATTTACGAACTAGGTTAAAGTCAACCATGTGATTTCGTAAAAAAGTAATAGACGCACTACCAGCGCCAAAGATACTAGATAGTTTATTACTACCTAATGCAACGCTAGGCGGTAAATTTGTCAGCAACATAGCCGGTACGGAAATAAGACCGCCACCACCGACGATGGAGTCTACAAAGCCCGCAAAGGCTCCAGCTATAGCAAGCAGTATGAGGATTGCCAAGTCATACGGCAATCCAGTTATCGAAAGAATCCAGTCCATATATGACCTCCAAAATCTCACCTATCAGATTCATAATATTATTTTACCATTCACAGATAGAAAAATAATAGCCTTATATGCAAAACAACGGTGCCCATCGGTCACCGTTGTATAATTGTGATTTTATGAAAACACTCTATGAATCTTTTGTTTCTGCCAATCGATCTAATACCAAGGTATATCCATCAGCACCATAAACGAGACATCGTTTTACGCGACTAATGGTTGCTGTACTAGCACCGGTTTCTTCTACGATTGTTTCATAACTATCACCAGCACGCAACATTTTTGCTACTTGTAAACGCTGTGATAAAGCTTTCAATTCATTTACAGTACAAATATCCTCAAAGAATGCATAACACTCTTCCACTGTTTGAAGTTCTAATATTCCTGAAAAGAGCTCGTCATGTTGAGCACTTCTCAATTTTTCATTGACGCTCATAACGCCTCCTATTTCTTATTCATCGCCTTGGATAAAGCATCACCAACCATTTGGATTACTTGTACCATGATGATAAGAATGATGATTGTAGCGAGCATGATATCCCCTTGGAAACGTTGGTAACCATAGCGAATTGCAATATCACCAAGACCGCCGCCACCAATAGCACCCGCCATCGCAGAGTAACCGATTAAATTGACGATAAGTACTGTTACATTATCGATAATCGTAGGCAAAGCCTCAGGCAATAATACTTTACGGATGATTTGGAATGGACTGGCCCCCATGGATTGAGCCGCTTCAATAACGCCAAACTGAATATCCTTAATGGATGTTTCCACCAAGCGTGCTAAAAACGGAATTGCCGCCAATGTCAACGGCACACAGGCTGCAGTTGTACCAATGGATGTACCTACTACCATACGAGTAAATGGAATGATAGCAACCATCAAAATAATAAACGGAATAGAGCGTGTAGCATTAATGATAGCACCTAAAATTTATTAAGCGCTGTATTTTCTAAGATATGACCTTTAGACGTAATAACCAATACTACGCCAAGCGGAATACCAATAAGCATTGCCATAACTGTAGAAATCACAGTCATTTGCAATGTATCCAAGGTACCGGTTAGTAACAATTTAACGACTTGCTCTGACATAACCGATCACCTCGCTTTCAATTGGTAATGTTCTAATATAGTCTAGCCCTTCTTTAGCCTTCATAGAATCGCCATTTAAGATGACAATGAGGCGACCAACGCTAGTATTTTGGATGTAATCGATACCTCCGAACAAGATGCTTACATCAAGATCAAAACGGCGAACCAACCCCGCCACAACCGGTTCATCTGTAGCTTGACCTGTAAATTTCAATTTTACAAGTGGTGCTGTACCAGCGATCCAATCTTGGTGAAGTTCAAAGTGTTCAAGAGCCTCTTGTGGTAGGTTATCACTTACTACAGAACCAACAAAGTCCTTTGTAGTTGGTTTCTTCGGATTAGTAAATACATCAACGGTACTACCTTCCTCTAAAATCATGCCCCCTTCGATAACAGCTACGCGGTCACAGATTTCACGAATAACCTGCATCTCATGAGTGATAAGAACGATAGTAAGCCCCATGCGTTCATTGATATCTTTCAATAATTTCAAGATAGATTGTGTAGTTTGTGGATCCAAGGCGGATGTTGCTTCGTCACATAACAATACCTTCGGATTAGATGCCAATGCACGTGCAATACCAACACGTTGCTTTGACCACCCGACAATTGGGATGGATAGTTATTTACACGGTCAGACAAGCCTACGATATCAAGAATCGGTGTGATACGTTCCTTAATCTCAGCTTTGCTCATCCCTTGTAATTCCAATGGAAATGCTACATTATCATACACAGTACGAGATGATAAGAGGTTAAAATGTTGGAAAATCATACCAATATTTTTGCGTGCCTTACGCAATTCATTAGCGCTCAATTTCGTCAAATCGGTGCCGTCTACGATAACAGAACCCGATGTAGGTGCTTCAAGCATGTTAATGCAGCGAATCAATGTAGATTTACCGGCCCCTGATTGACCGATAATACCATAGATTTGCCCTTTTTCAATGGTGAGGCTTATATCCTTCAGGGCCTCTACGCGATGAGCACCTTCGTAAACCTTACTAATGTGTTCTAATGTAATCAAAATAGTTCCTTTCTCTGTGAAAGCGCCCCTTACTAGCCACTTAGCTAACAATATCAAAGCTATAGTAAAACTAGGTTAAGCTAAGCCTTCTTCCATTAATTTTTCCAGACCATGTCGTAATTTCATGGTCACAGTACCTGGTTTACCATCAGCTACTGGATTACGATCGAGTTTTGTAATTGGAATTACGCCACCAATAGTATCGGTAAAGAATAATTCATCCGCATCATCTACAAATGCGCGGTCGAATTCTTTTTCAATGACAGTAACCCCTAATGATGGTGCTACACGAGTAATAATCATTTGACGAGTAATGCCCTTCAAAATGAAATTATCTGCTGGATGTGTATAAAGAATGCCATCTTTTACGGCAAACACATTGGATGTTGCCCCTTCTGTGCAAATACCGTCACGGAATAACATCGCTGTATAAGCAAATTTCTTTTCTGCCTTTGTTTGTGCCAAAATGTTAGGAATCAAATTAGTTGTTTTAATATCTACATGGCTCCAACGTTCATCAGGCAAAGTAATCGCTTTTACACCAGCTGCCACCTTATTCACCTCATCCATATCGAGATTGTGAATAGACATGAGCATTTGTGGTTCCAATTTAGATTGATCATATGCATGATGACGTGGCGCTACACCACGAGAAATTTGTAAGTAAATATAACCTTCTTTGATTTCACTTTGTTCAATCAAAATTTCGTGAAGTTCCGTTAAATCATCAGGTGTCATTTTTACAGGTATATCCATTTCACGCATGGATCGATATAAACGATCTTGATGATAGGACAACGCAAAACAACGACCTTTGTAACACGTACAACTTCATATACAGAATCGCCGAATAAATAGCCTCGGTCATTAATGCTGATAACCTTTGCACCTGGTTCGACGAATTCACCGTTAAAATATGTTAATTCTTGCATAAGAGCACCTCATTTTCCTTGTTGTAACTCTAATCAGTATGATTGTATTATAGCACAACTACTAATTAATTTTCACACTTTACATTGTGAAAGTTTTCTTTTTAGTTATGAAAAAAACCGCCCCTTTCCGATAACTATAAGTTATGGCCACAGCGGTTTTTCTTATAAAGAGCTATATCGTACGCATAATGCACACGATATAACCTAAGATTTAATTACCAAGAATATATTTACAAGCCGATTTAGGCAATTGTTTTAAAGCGATTGTGGTTAAGTAGGATAAACCTACGGCCATCACATAGAGTAAAACTACATGAGCTACGGTAAACAAAAGATTATATTTTGCCATCACACCCGTCATAATCAACAACCAGAATGGATGTACTAAGTATATGCCATAGGATGTGTCACCAATTTGCGACCAAAACGCTTCCATCGTATTGTTGAGAGGCATTACTTGGAATAGGAATAGACTAAATAATGTGCCTAACGCAGTATAGAATATCCCCATTGGACTTAACTGATGGACCGTGTAAATCGCTTCAAGAACAGTGTAATGCCATACATCCATCACGTAGTAATAGGCCCCTAACATGGAGAGCATCGATACAACAGCACAAATCGCCAAGATATATCTATATCGCCACATATACTCTGATGCTTGTTCATATTTTTCTGCTACAACAGCACCAAAGAGGAATATCCATACATAATGAATCACCCAATAATTGAGACGCATATCAAAGAGATATTTAATGCTTGGTAAATCACTAAATTGCTGTGTCACCCACGCACCTAGTCGATAGGACGATATAAAATCAAATCCTAATTGCAAGGCAAATAAGATAATGAGCCATGGAATGGGGGCTTTCAAAATCCACCGCACCAGGATACGCCATAACGGCATAAGCACATAGAACCATACCAAGATGACCATAAAATACAAATGGTACATACCGGTTCCAAATAGAAGGTTCACTATTAATGGGCCTGGATGCAGATTACCTAAATTGTGCGCCGTTACTCCTGTATAGAGGAGATAGAATAAGGACCACACGATATAAGGGTACAGAACCACTTGAATACGCCGTTTCATAAAGTCCTTGTAGCTAAATGGATCGTTTACCGATGTGTGATAAAACAGTCCAAATGCTGAAAGGAAGAAAAATGCGGGTACCGCGAATCGCGATAAGATTTCCAATACGCTAATGAGTTGTAAATTAACGAATGGATTTTGTAATGCATAGGAACCTACATGAATGCCGATAACGCCGAGCATGCAAAGTCCCCGCATATAGGTTATTTCAGGTAAGAATGCTTTTTTCATACGCAATTATTGTTGTGGCACCGCTGCAGGTGTAGGAATAATAGTAGGAGTCGTTGCCGGCTGAGTTGTTGGTACCGCCACAACAGGTGTAGCAGGTTGAGTTGCTACTGGTTGAGCAGCTGGTACTGTTTGACCGTTTGCTAATGCGGCTGCCGCTGCAGCCTCTGCTTCAGCTTTTCTTTTTGCTTCTGCTTCACGTTGCAAACGAATGTCTTTTTGCAATGGTACGACCGGTTTATTGTATACGGTAATATCTGTTTCAAATAGACGGCCCCATGGGAATGTAGCCTTGATTGTGCGAGGGTCTACCTTTAAATAGGTTTTACCAAAATCTTGAATTCGTTCTTGTAAGTACTCTTCTAGTTTTGAATTTAAATCGCCAGAGTAACGTACATTATCGGTACGGATAGAATCCTGCATGCGATAAATATCCTTGCGGATATTAGCTTGGTACGCCCAGTTATCTAAATATTGCTGGGTTAACATATCGCGATGGCCTTCAGGGCTCATGGATTTGAGCAACAAACCTTGAGCGATAGCATAACCTACTGTATTACTTGCTGTATTCCAACCATTATAGGCACCTATTTTATACAGTATGTCACGTTTATACATCGCACCTACCAAGGTATTATCGGAGCCATTATTATAAGCAATATCTGCAACGCTAACAGTTACACCTTGCTCAGTAGCTTGTTGAATACGGTCTACAAAGGCATTAGTTGCTTGAGACACCATTGGTAAATTGCCAAATGCTTCAGATTCAGATGTGCTCGTAGATAGTGGCGTATTAACAGCAAGAAGAACCGTTGGTTTACCAGCTGTTGTCATCGTACCACCTACAGCCTCTACGTGTTCTGCAATGGTTTTATCAATCGTTTGATCTTCATAGCCTGGTAATGTTTTACCCGCTCCACCAAGGGGATAGATGATGGAGAATGTTGGTTTCTCTACACTTTCATCAGTCCGAGAACGAGCCATCAATAACAAAGCCCAGTTGGTCGGCACCTGGAAAACTACCGTATTGAGTGCGTGGAATTCCTTTAGAGTATTGGCTCAAATAACGACCTTCCAAAGCGGATTGAGATAGTTGAGACGTATCATCATGACCGAGTGCAAAGTACTCAAATACCCCCTTACGAGCTTCATCGATTAAGCCCTTGTTAATTTGCATATTCTTTTGACGACGGGAGAACCAGTCTTGCAAGTATTCTACAGGAACAGAGGCTTGTAAACTCATCAATTTTTGTGTTTCTGCTTGAGTCAATGTACCAGCGTCTAGTTTATCTTGCAATGCAGCAATTTGAAATATGGTTGGACCATAGTCTGCATAGTAGGACGGTTCTGTGCCACCCCCACTAGCGCGTGGAGAACGCATTACAGTACCAAAACCATAAATGCGAGTATTCTTATAATTTGCCTTTAACGCTTCAATACGTTTTAAGCGATATTCCAATGTACTTAGAGGCAAATTATGCTTACGAGAATCTACAAGACCACCATAAATCAATGTATCCGTACTCAATACCATAACATCGGCACGCCCCGCATTTTGCTCTACCCAATTCCAAATTTGGTCAGCTTGCCCCTTATAGGTTTTACCAGATATTAAATTTTGTGGTGGTGTCAATACCGTCATACCCGCAGCTTTTGCAGTGTCAACGGTATACTGAAGACTTACAGGTCGATCATCTTGCGGAACAAACAGTACAGTTTCCGCATCAACTTGGATGGATGTACTAGTAGCAATAGCGGTAACCATTAATGCTACTTTCAACCATTTCTTAGACATACATTAAACTCCTTCATTAAGCACGCATGCGCGTACATTTCACAACTATTGTAAGGGATACAATCATTTTAAAAATAACTAATATTACAATTATATCACTTAGTCATATTTTCGCAAATCTAGCCATAACCTCCGCTACTAACTAACGCGCGGCAAGCTCCACTGATATTTAATAGCCAGCAATCGAATGACTAGTACAATGCTGAAAGCACCATATACGGCCTGATCAGACCAACCGTAAATAACAAATAAATAATATGCAATCCCACCAATAATACTAGGTAGTGCATATACATCTTCTTTTAGTACAGATGGCACACGTTGTGCTAACATGTCACGCAAAATACCACCGCCCACAGCAGTAATTGTGCCTAGTAACACAATAAAGATAGGCAGTTCAGGATATAATGTATACCCCGCAGAAGCACCTGTTACAGTAAAGGATGCCAACCCAATGCATCGGCAAACAAATAGCTAGCACGGCTACGAGGCCCCATCATATTGCGATGATAACGACTGCTATAGATCACAAAAACGATGAATGTCACTGCCAGAACTACCGTAACATATACGACATTCCTCAATGAGTTCGGTGGAAAATAGCCTAACAATACGTCTCGAATAACTCCGCCTCCAATAGCGGTAGCCAAAGCGAGTACAGCCATACCGAAAATATCCATTTTACGCGACACGCCCACAAGCGCCCCTGATACGGCAAAAGCAACGGTGCCAATCATATCAAACATATACCAAATAATATCCATAATTGCCTCACACGATTTACATATACAACGATTAAATCTATTCGCAAAAAACTCATATAATATGATAGACTTTATGTAAGATATTATACATGAAGAGGTACTATAATGACAAAAGACCTTATAACTCAAACTCAACTGAATCAGATGGACGAACGTAGTCGCGACGAATACTTTATGAGCCTTGCTATCGAGGAGGGACAAAAAGCTTATGCCCTTGGTGAAATCCCTATTGGTGCTATTTTAGTCTATAATAACAAAATCATATCGCGCCATCATAATCGACGTGAACTCGATCACGATGCAACGGCGCACGCAGAGGTTCTTGTCATTCGCGAGGCCTGTGATAGCCTAAAACGCTGGCGGTTGACTGGATGCACCCTGTATGTTACGATAGAGCCGTGTCCGATGTGCGCCGGAGCCATTATTAACAGCCGTATTGATCGCGTTGTATATGGTGCTAGCGACTACAAAGGAGGCGCTGTTGAATCTTTGTTTAATGTGCTATCCCACCCTGGATTAAATCATGAGCCTCAATTACAAGCAGGCATCCTAGCCGATGAATGTAGCCAATTGATGAAAGATTTCTTTAAAGAGCGTCGTAAAGCACGGAGGAGTACCCAAGAGGCTGAAGGGTCCGCACTCGAAATGCGGTAGGTCGGGCAACCGGCGCGGGGGTTCAAATCCCTCCTCCTCTGCCATTCTTAAAATGATAATGATAGAGATATAATAGATAAACCTAGATACACATAATATAGATGTTATCTAGGTTTTCTTGTTTTTCTAAATAAGTTTTATGCTTTAATTATTCATAATATTACATCTAGTCAACGACTCTGTAAAGATTTTTATATTTCCAATATCTGTCATGCAATTTTATATTTTAATACAAATATAGTATATAATAGAAATATATCGTACACTACATCATCAATCAAAGAGGATACTACTATGCAAAAATATTATCCCTATCTCATCACGCTGAGCCACATGATCAATGACTCATGCCAAAGTGTATTGCCTGCACTATTGCCATTGTTCATCTATACCTATGGACTATCCTTAGAACAAGCAGGTTTTCTTATCTTAGCCAATACGGCCTTATCGTCATTACTACAACCTTTACTCGGTTATATTTCAGACAAAATCAATCAACCGCGCCTCATAGCAATGGGGGTCTTATTATCCGCCTGTAGTACGGGTATGATGGGTTTTGTTACCTCTTATGAAAGCCTCTTAATTTGTGCCACACTCGCCGGTGTAGGTTCTTCTATTTTCCATCCAGAAGGTGCGAAAATTATGAATCGCCTTGGTGGCGGCAAAAAAGGGAAAGCTATGGGAACCTTTGCCATCGGTGGCAGTTCAGGCTTTGCTATTGGGCCTCTATTTGCAGGTGCCATCGCCTATACGGTCGGTCCACATGGATTAGCGGCTTTCACAGTAGTAGGCATACTTATTTCATCAGTTTTATTCGTACTCATGCCGCGCATCGTAGCTTATGCATGTACAATCGACCAAGCTGTAGCTGCTGAAAATCCTACAGTAGCAGCTAAACCTCTGAAAAACTACTGGAAGTACTTTGGCATACTATTCATCATCATCCTCAGCCAATCGGTCAACTTCCGAGTTATCAACGCTTTCATCCCTATTTTCTGGACTCGTGAGCTCGGTACTAGTCCCGAACAAGGCAGTTTTGCATTAACCGTATTCTTTAGTATCGGCATCTTCATGACATATATCGGCGGTCTATTGGGCGATAAATATGGTCCTATCAAAATCATTAGATTATCTCTATTAATTTGGTTACCAGCGATGTTCTTATTAACCGAAGTACCAACCTTCTCTCCAGCAATCATGTTACCTGTAGGCTATCTACTTTTACTCATGATTGGCGCAGCCAAAGCTATTAGCTACAGCCCTGTCATCGTATTAGGACAAACTTACCTAGCAAAAAGCATCGGCTTTGCCTCCGGCATCACCCTCGGCGTGAGCCAAACTATTGGCGGTATCATCGCACCAGTGGTGGGTAACCTAGCCGACACCTACTCACTCCCAACTGCAATGATGACGCTAGTACCATTCCTCGTAATGGGCCTAGGGGCATCATTGCTACTTAAAGATCCTAAAAAATTACAGTAAACAAAAAGAACCCTTTCAACGAGGGTTCTTTTTCTATGCAATCACATATTTAAGTGTAAGACTTAATGTTTTAACATCTCATTCAAAATAACGATATCCGTTTCTTTCATGCCTTGAGCCACGGTACCAATACTGCGGATGGTATCATCAACGGAGTATGCTACAAGGCCATCGCCTTTTTCGTAGTTCTTGTTTAGGCGGGCTTGTTTATAGCCCATAAAGGCACCATCTAAAGAGATTGCAATTTTACCTGCACAAGACGGCTTTGCTCCATCACATACAATGCCAGATAGACTTGCAAGTCCATTTCACAAGGGTATTCTCGATAATTTCTTTGCTATCACCTTTCAAGAAGGCAATACCTGCTACGCTTACAACGCCGGCAGATACAACGCCGCAATAGGCGGATAGTTTACCAATGCCAGATTTAACATAAAGGGTTAACAAGTTTGCAAAGACTAGCGCTCGATACAGTTCATCATTACTTTACCAAGTTCCTCAGCAGATGTAATGATAGGCACAGACACGGTTAAGCCTTGGTTACCAGAACCTGAGCAAATTACTACAGGCAATGGGCATCCACTCATACGAGCATCAGATCCAGCCGCTGCACGAGCCTTACATTTCGTTTCAAGGGAAGGATTCTCATCATCCAACAATAGCAATTGGCCAATATTAGAGCCATAATCGTTAGATAAACCTTCCTTCGAAATCGCAGTATTATACTCGACTTGTTGTTTAATTTGAGGCAAAATGCCAGAAATATCAGCATTCTTAGCAAATTCGTAAATGCTATCAAAGGTCATGGCACATTCAGTTTTAGCCGCTTTTTTGATCTCATTGACAGATTCAGAGATAATCTCATCATCCACAGATACATAAGTTATATTCGTATGGTCATTTTCAATACGAACAACGGCCGTATGTGCATCTGTTTCAGCCGTAATTTCAATATAAAGATTATCTACGCCTTCCGCTAATGAAACGGTACAGAAATTAGCATCAAGCAATGTACCAAGCCATTTGCGATCTTCATCTGTAGCAGATTCCAATACCTCTAACTCACGTTCCGGATGACCTACGATAGCTCCAAGAGTCGTTGCAGCTATGAGGCCTTTACGACCACCAGAGTTAGGAATGACTACAGATTTTACATTTTAATAATATTCGCACTGCATCGCGCATGAATATGATTGGGAAACTCATCTAAAACAGAAACTGCCTTCGCAGCCGCATACGCCAAAGCAATGGGCTCAGTACAACCAAAGGCAGGACGCATCTCTGACTGTAATAAAGAAATATAATCCATATTACACTTCCGCAATGATTTCCACTTCTACGGATACGCCTAATGGAAGATCTTTTACAGCTACGCAAGAGCGTGCTGGTTTAGAAATAAAATAGTTAGCATATACTTCGTTAAATGCTTTAAAATCATTGATGTCTGCTAAGAAACATGTTGTTTTAACAACTTTAGAAAAATCTGTCCCCGCTTCAGTCAATACAGCCTCGATATTTTTGCATACTTGTTCTGTTTGCGCCTCAATACCACCTTCAATAACTGTAGCTGTTTCAGGATTAATTGGCACTTGTCCAGACGCAAATAAAAAACCGCCCGCTATCTTAGCTTGAGAATAAGGACCTACTGCTGCAGGCGCTTTGTCTGTGTGAATCGTCTTCATAATAACTCTCCTTTGTTACAAATATATAGTTAAATCAAACATCACAACACGATGTATTTCAATTAATTATTTAATGGATTTGAAAGCTTCTGTAAAGATTGGCATAAAATATTGACGTTGTACATCACTTGTTAATGCCAAAAACAGTGTTGGTTTTTCTGGGGTCATTACAAGAGCTGCTTTTGCATAGTAAGGGAATTTAAGACCTTCTGTATCAAGCAATACACGAGTACCAACAGTGTATGTTGGATACTTTGTATTATTCATTTTTTCCATCATTTCTGTATTTTCCACAGTAACAGTTGTCGGCGCTTTACGCTCTCCCACTACACCAACAGCAGCACTGTAATCATTACCGGCTTTTACATATACAGAACCAGGTATATTCTTATCTGCCAATGTGAAACGGTTTTAGTTTCTTTTGGCAGTGCATTATTAACAGTAGTCAACATAAGTTGTTCTGTAATAGGATCCATCTTACCCGTATTAAGTATTGCTAATACAGGAAGAATAGGCGCATTACCTTTAGGATTTTCAAACAATGCATTAGCTGCTGTTTTTAAATCTACAGCGGCTAACAACGCATCCTTTTGTCCTGTTTTATCTTCACCTTGGATTTGATATACATCGTAGGAAATACCCATTTGGTCTAAAACAGCCAACGCCTCATCATTACTTTGCCGTGTAAGTTTATTGATATTAGGCTTTGCATTATCTTTGATAAGGATATCTTTTATAATACCTACTGTATTTGTGTTAGCTGCAGATGTGACAGTCACTGTATTTGGAACAGTCATTGTGCCAGCCAACGTTTTTACATCCTTTGCACCAGCCAAGCTAGTAACAGCACCAACTAAACAGGCTGCTAACACAAGCGTTTTTAATGGTTTCATTATTTATGTCCTCCCTTTAGGGTTTTTAAACTATACATAGATTCTAGTTGTCCTAACCAGTAATCTCTGCTCGTATCTTCTGTCGCCAATACTTGTATAGAAATACCTTCATTTTGTGGTAATATATACAGATTCAACGCACCTGGCAACATGAATCCATCATAATTAATGCTACCACGTAAGCTCACTCTCTCAAGAGTACCAAATTTAGAGGTGTAAGGGCTAAAGGATAATTCTGTAGCACCTACCGAGAAATTAGGGATAATTTTCTTTAAAACATCAATCGCTTCATTTGTAAGTTGCTGTTCTTTAGGAGATAAAATTGCATTATCTATAACAGCTTGATTCAACTGCTTGTTCATATTGCGTTGCATTGCCGTATTATATTCGATCATAACAGGTGTTAATGAATTACGATCTAAATTGACTAATGACAACTGAGTAATAAACTCTTCTGCATTTGATTTGGAGTATGGCTTATTATTTGTAATTATTCCTACTTGTTTTTCGGCCATTACAGAATTAACAATTTGAGTCGATACATCACTAGAATAATCAATAAAATCTTTATTCAGATTATATGATATCAACCAAGCTGTATGGTGGCCCAAAGCACTATCTCCAGATAGTTGATAGACACTATATCCATCTACAGTATTCCCATTAAATGGAGGAATCGCTACTTGATATATCTCTTGCATGCGCTCGCTAAGTTTTTTTCTAACTTCCGCATTAGCCTCATTTACAGCTTTATTTTGTTCTTTAGTTCTAAAATTAGGATTTGTAGAAACTACGTCTATAGCGGTGGCACTAACACCATTATTTGTAGTTGCATATTGTCCATAACCTAGGTCAATCGTATCTGCACAGGCTACTGCCCCCATGCCAACTGTTAGGCATGTTGCACAAGCTAGTGTCATTACTTTTTTTACTCCACAACTTCATAATCTCACCTCGTGAATCTATTACATTAACTCTAAATTAGTAATTTTGAATATATATAGTATTATACTATATAATTGTACTAACATGATAGGTTTCTCAAATTTACATTTTACCTAATGTACTATACAATACTTAGAGATAAGAAACTCATTAATTGCAGAAAGGAGTTGGCATTTCGCCAAACCATTATGATACAAGAAATTATTCCTCTTACTAGACCGCGCACATTAGCAGCTGCACTAGGACCTACTATTTTAGGTGCTGCATTTAGTTACTATGCCTTTGGTGCTGTTCATGGTACAGGTCTTGCCATCTTTCACACCATCCTAATATTTTCTAGCCGTCGTATCCGCTCAAATTATAGCCAACTTATGGAATGAGTATAAGGATTTTAAATCAGGTCTCGATGCAGGCCAAAAGGTTGGCAATGCGGGCTCTATCACGCGTGGTGCTATCACGCCTGAACTCATCATTACCATGATAAAAGTATTGATGGTCGTGCCAATCATCATTGGTCTCTATTTAGCATCTACAATTACTTGGTACTATATTCCAGCTGGCTTTGTTTGCATCTTAATTAGCTTTCTCTACTCTGGCGGCCCAAAGCCAATTTCTCGCACACCATTTGGTGAAATCTCCTCTGGTATTGCCATGGGGCTTGCCATTGTTCTCATCACGGGCTATGCATGGACTCGTGAACTTAGCTGGTCACTCTTAATTCCAGCGATCCCAGCCACCCTTTTGGTAGGCTCCATCATGCTTACCAATAATATCCGTGATATTCGTAATGATGAAAACCACGGTCGCCGTACACTACCTATCGTACTAGGCCGAGACCGCGCCATCAGCCTCATGAGCATTACCTATATTTTTAATTTTATCTGGATTGGTGCATGGATCTATTTGAAAGCATTACCAATACTTGCCCTCTTAGCCCTTATTGCTATTATCCCAGCGTTCAAAACAATAAAAACATTCTATATGTATGTCGATGAATTTGAATTAGATAAAGCGATGGGCACTACTGCTGCCACAGCGATGTTATACCAATTACTATTAAGTATAGGGCTCATTATTAGTAAATAATAAAAAAAGATAAGCTACCCTAAATAACGACTTTGGCCCTGCGAAGGCCGTAGGCCGAAGTCAGACCCGGCCGGTGGAGTTATTTAGGGCAGCTTATCTTTTACTTTTACCTATAATGAGCCCTATAACTTTTTAGTTATGGATAACCGCCAATAATACATAGTTGCAGAATAGGAAATATTTTAGTACTATTAGCTTATTAAATTACATTTAATTTTCTCGAAAAGGAGAGTGTTTGTATGAACAAATTTTTAGCATTAGCGGCTACAGTCGTTCTCGGCGGTGCGCTATTAATCGCAGGTTGCGGCAGCGATAATAATAAAGCGGCTAGCAGCGGTGACAAACAAGTATTAAATCGGTGCTACTGCAGTACCACACGCTGAAATCTTAGAACAAGTAAAACCAATCTTAGCAAAAGAAGGTGTTGAATTAAAAATCACTGAATTCACTGATTACAACACACCAAACCTTGCATTGGGCGACAAAGAAATCGATGCTAACTTCTTCCAACATGTACCTTACATGGACGAATTTGCGAAAGCACATAACCTTCCTCTAGTATCTGTGGGTGGCGTTCATCTTGAACCAATGGGCTTATATTCCCGTCAAATCAAAGATTTAAAAGATCTTCCTAAAGGCGCTAAAATCGCTATTCCTAATGACCCTACAAATGGCGGTCGTGCATTATTGTTATTGCAAAAAGCTGGTCTTATCACTTTGAAAGACTCCAATAATATCTTATCCACTGTACAAGATATTGCTACTAACCCTAATGGTTACCAATTTGTAGAATTGGAAGCAGCACAAGTACCTCGTTCTCTTGACGATGTTGCTTTAGCAGCTGTTAATACTAACTTTGCATTGAATGCAAATCTTAACCCTGCTAAAGATGCATTATTCATCGAAGCTAACGATTCCCCTTATGTAAATATCGTAACTGTTCTTAAAGGCAATGAAAATGACCCTCGCATCCAAAAATTAATGGCTGCTCTTCATAGCCCTGAAATCAAAAAATTCATTCAAGATAAATACCAAGGTGCTATCATACCTGCTTTCTAAGATTACATATCAAAAGGCTGGAGCCACTACAACGTGCTCCAGCCTTTTTCTTTTGCTTATAAAACTTAATTCTATACCATTCTACTAAGGTAAAAGAAACTCCAGTCATTCTTATAAATCTGTGTTTGAGAAACTAAAGGGCAGTAATTCTTCTAGAGTAACCGTCTTATACTCTCCTTTTAAATTTGCCATAATAATACAAGGTATCTTGAACTCTCCAATGACTTGACGACATGCGCCACAAGGCGAGCAAGGCCTGTCCGTATCCGCCACAACTGCAATGGCAGATATGTTTCGTTTCCCATCGGACACAGCATTAAATATAGCAGTTCGTTCAGCACAATTTGTGAGCCCATAGGATGCATTTTCAATATTACAGCCTCCATAGATGTATCCATCATTGCTTAAAACAGCGGCCCCTACGGCAAAATTAGAATACGGACTATAGGACTGTTTACGCATCTCTATGGCAGCTTGAATTAATTTCTGTAACTCTTGTTCTATCATAAGGCCTCCTATTCTACAAAACCAAGTATAGTCTCACCAATAGTAGATGCTTCTGTACCTATTGTAAGGGCTTGTACGTAGGCCTTTTCGGCTCCCTCAAACAGACTTTCATCATTAGCATACAAGGTGGCAAGCACATCACCTGCTACAACAGCATCACCAGTTTTCTTATGCATCACAATCCCTGCTGTCATATCAATAGGACCATCTTTCACAATACGACCAGCACCAAGCATAACAGATGCAATACCACAATCCTCCGTATTCATATGAGCGATATAGCCTGCCTTAGAGGCCCTAATATCATAGGTAAATCGAGCGGACCCTAATAGAGAAGTATCATCTACAACTTGACCTTTTCCACCTTGTGCCACGATGAGTTCTCGCAACTTAGCCAAACCAGCTCCATTTTGCAATGCCGTCTGCACCATAGAATAGCAGTTGTCATAATCGCCCTTTTCACTCATCACTAATAAATGGGTCGCCATCACAAGGCATTCGTGTGTTAAATCTTGAGGGCCACGTCCCTTCAAGGTTTGAATCACCTCTACAATTTCCAAGGCATTTCCGATGGCCTGCCCCAATGGTCGATCCATATCTGTAATAACAGCCTTCACAAGACGACCATTAGCGTTACCGATATCCACCATTGCCTGCGCGAGTAAGCGAGCATCATCGATAGTTTTCATAAATGCACCACTACCGACCTTAACATCTAATAAAATAGCATCTGCCCCAGAAGCGAGCTTCTTACTCATAATCGAAGATGCAATAAGAGGAATACTATCCACCGTAGCCGTTACATCTCGAAGTGCATAAATTTTTTTATCGGCTGGTGCAATATTACTGGATTGACCAATTACAGCAACGCCAATATTGTTGACTTGATTTCTAAATTCCTCTTCTGAAAGCTCTGTTCTAAGACCAGGTATAGACTCCATTTTATCAATGGTGCCACCTGTATGACCAAGGCCACGACCAGACATCTTAGCCACCACACCTCCACAGGCTGCAACCAAGGATGCGATGACAAGTGTTGTTTTATCACCTACACCTCCAGTGCTATGCTTGTCTACCTTGATTCCCTTAATAGCTGATAAATCAACCATATCACCAGAATGTGCCATAGCCATAGTGAAAGCCCCTAGCTCCTTTGGTGTCATGCCCTTAAATATGACAGCCATCAAAAAGGCACTCATTTGGTAGTCTGGAATATCACCCGCTACATAACCATGTATAAGCCATTGTAATTCAGAGTCAGTTAACTCAATACCTTGTCGTTTTTGAGTATCACATCATACATTCTCATAGTTCACCTATAAAGGGCTGTACCGAAATAGCTTATTTTAACTTCGGTACAGCCCCCTTTCTATACAGTACATGGCAAAACAATCTATACTTGTTCATCCAATCGATTTTGTAATAGCCCCACTGCCGCACTAGCCCCAATACGTGTGCATCCAGCCTCGATATAAGCCTTCATAGCCTCAACGGAACGAATACCGCCAGCTGCCTTAATTTGTACATGTGGCCCAATATGCTTTTTAAATAATTGCACATCTTCTAAAGTAGCGCCACCACTACCAAATCCAGTCGATGTCTTAATGAAGTCAGCACCACCTTCAGTCACACAGCGGCACAATTCTACTTTTTCATCCTTTGTTAAGGAGCAAGCCTCTATGATGACCTTCAATATTTTCTCCCCACATATGGCTTTAAGTGCCTTAATCTCCTCGGTTATAGCATGGTAATCACCTTGTTTAACATCACCTAAGTTGATAACCATGTCGATTTCCGAAGCACCTTCTTCAATAGCTTGTTTAGTTTCTGCCACCTTGGCTTCTGTAGTTTGGTATCCCAAAGGAAAACCTACAACGGTACACACAGTTAAATCTGGATATGCATTATGCGCAGACGCTACAAAGTCCGGCGGAATACATACAGACGCTGTATGATATGCTAGTGCATCTTCACAAACCACCTTAATTTCCTCCCATGTAGCAATGGGGTTTAACAATGTATGATCAACATATGTCAATAATTCTTTACCTAGCATAATAACCTCCCAAAACAATCTATTACACTATACGGTTCATCATTAATTTGTATTTCGAACTAAGCCATATTTAGAAAAATGACATTTGCTCTGGTTCTGGTGCTTTATGAAGCTCTGCCTGTGCTGCCTTATTCTTTTCATCGATAAATGGCTCGAGCGGTACACCTGTTTTTGAAAGCAACTCTGGCAATGAATTAGCGCCTTTCAAACGAGCGGCCTCAATAGCGACCTTAGCACATGTTTCTGCATCATCTAATGCATAATGATGCTTTAAATTCTACACCTAGGTACGCTGCCATAGTATTTAATTTATGATTTACCAAATCAGGCCATACGGCACGAGAGATTTTTACAGTGCATGCATAATCGAGTTCTGGCCAAGGAATTTTATAGTAATCAAGAGTAGCACGCAATACATTCATATCGAATTTAGCATTGTGAGCAATCATGATTTTCCCCTTCAAATGATTCTCGTAAATAGTAGGCCATAATTGATCAAATGTTTTCTCATGTATTACCTCATTAGGTTCAATGCCATGAATCTCAATACATCTCAGGATCAAAGGACATAAACGGTGGTTTAATAAGACTATATGCTTTTTTTGTAATCTGTCCATTTTCTACGGTAATAACCGCTAAGGAACAGGCACTATTTTTATATTTATTAGCTGTTTCAAAATCCAATGCTACAAAATCTAACATGGTTATCCTTTCTTAGCTACTAACAATAAATTATATAAATAAATCCGATATACATATATCAACTCGTATTAGGAATCATCTTCACTTCTTTATTTATTATATCATGAACGCGAAGAAAATCGATGTACAAAAGCCGTTCTTATGTATACTTTCACATTGGATTTTCATTGACAGGACGACCCATTCTATGTGAAAATTATTTAGATATATAAGTACTATGGAGGTTATAACATGGCAGATGACAGATTAATCGTCGCCCTCGACGTATCCACAATGGATGCGATGAAATCTATCGTGTCCTCACTAGGGGATTCCGTTAGTTTCTACAAGGTGGGGCATGGAATTATTCTACGCCGAAGGGGACCAAACGGTTCGCTATTTGCAAGAGCACGGCAAACATGTATTTCTCGATTTGAAATTACATGATATTCCTAATACGGTGGCCCATGGCGTATCTTCCCTTACTCGTTTAGGCGCCAATTTAATTACCATTCATGGTCAAGGTGGTCCTATAATGATGAAAGCTGCCGCTGAGGCTGCTCGTGAAAGCGCTGAAAAACTAGGCATCGAACGTCCAAAACTATTGGCTATTACCGTTTTAACGAGCTTTGATGACGAATCTTGGACATCTATTGGCGGTCAATTACCAATTGCAGATCAAGTAATTCGCCTTGCTAAACTAGCAAAAGAGTCCGGTATGGACGGTGTTGTATGTTCCGCTTTAGAGGCTAAGATGATTCGCGAGGCCTGTGGACCTGATTTCCTTATCGTTACACCAGGTATTCGCCCATCCTTCGCAGCTACAAATGACCAAAAACGCATCACTACACCATCGAGTGCATTACAAGATGGCGCATCTCGCCTCGTTATTGGCCGACCTATTACACAAGCGGAAAATCCCACAAGAAGCTGTACGCTTGATTATTGAAGAAATGGAGAGTGTATCCAAATGATGTCAGAACAAGAAGTAAAACAATTACTTATCGATACCCAAGCAATTTTAGAAGGTCATTTCTTATTGACTTCTGGTCTACATAGCCCTATGTACGTTGAGAAATTCAACGTATTACAACATCCAAAGTACACTGAAACATTGTGTAAAGAATTGGCAGAACGCTTCCGCGATCAAAACGTAGAGCTCGTTATTGGACCTATGACCGGCGGTATCTTATTAGCTCACGAGGTCGGTAAAGAATTAGGCACACGCGCTATCTTTACAGAACGTGAAAAAGGCGTTATGACATTGCGTCGTGGATTCAAAATCGAACCAGGTACACGCGTACTTATCGTAGAAGATATCGTAACTACAGGCGGTTCCGTACAAGAAGTTGTTAACGTAGTTAACCAATCCGGTGGTGAAATCGTAGGCGTAGGTCTTCTCGTTAACCGTTCTGGCGGCAAAGCTGAATTCGGTGTACCAAAAGAAAAAGTACAAGCATTACTCAACCTTGAAGTGCCAACATACAAACCAGAGGAATGCCCTCTCTGCAAAGAAGGCGTAGCTATGACAGAACGCGGTTCTAAACACATCAAATAAAATTATAAACAGATACAAAAAGAGCTCCTTCACTGAGGAGCTCTTTTTGCTTGTGTGTAGTTATTGTGTGTAAGAGAGAGATTCTGATACGAATGTATCACATAGAGTGTGTGGCTCTATGGTGGCCATGAATGCACTTTCATGACCACGCGCTCTAGTGTTGTGAGAGAAAATAATCAATAAAATACTATTGATTTTGAGTAGTCTGTGATGCACCTTGTTCCACAGATGGTTGAGGCACATTACCATTTGGTTGCCCCCCTTGAGGCATTTGGCCAGGTTGACCTTGCGAAGGCATTTGCCCATTTTGATACATATTTTGACCATTATTTCGTCCCATACCATCTTGAGGCATCATTTGGTTTTGACAATTTTGGTACATATGTTGACCATTATTTGGCCCCATACCATCTTGAGGCTTCATTTGATTATTTCCATCCATCATATGTTGGTCCATATGCATATTAGAACCATCATGTCTATGTGGTTTTCTAAACTGTTGTTCATTGGTTTTCATCCATTCACCAAAATTTGGTAAATCATTTACAGCAAAGGATGTACCTACCCCTACAGCACTGATTACAGTTAGAATGGCAGCAATTATAATTCGTCTCATAGGTCCTCCTTAATCTACATTGCTGAAATAACGTTCGCGTACACCACGAAGTTCAATACCAATAAAGATACATGTAAGGCCCCCAAAGAGACCTACACCACCAAGTGCCACTAAAGTTACCAATGATAATGCAGGAAATGCCGTTACATTCTCGAATGGTTGCCAAGAGCTACCTAATAAATACAGGATTGCCGGCGTAATAATAAATATAAGAACCCCCACAATATATGATAAACCACTACCGATGGATAGTAAGGTTTTAGATGCTTTTTTAGCCATTCCTGGCAACTGCGGCAATAAACGCTCTTTGTAGTCATCAAATCTAGCATAAATTTCTTGCATATTTACAGCTTTACTGTCACCACCATCTTGGCCTAATGTATCTGTAATAATGCCTGCATCTACATAGGATGCATAAATTTCCTCTGGAGTACCTAACGATTTAATGATTTCACTATCTGTAAGGCCTTTTTCATAACCTACGGCAAAGTGTTCCTCATAAACCTCTATAATACTCTCTACATCGGCAACGTGCGCCTTTTTAAAAATATTGCGCAATGCCTCTAAAAAGCTATTTTTGTCCATTATAGTCGACTCCTTTCAACAGGATATTGATGACACTAGAAAATTCATCCCATTCTTGGCGCATCTGATTGTATGCTGCACGGCCGTTTGCCGTGATGTGATAATATTTTCGAGATGGCCCTGTGGACGACTCTTTCAAATACGTTTCAACATACTTTTCTTTTTTCAATCTATTAAATAATGGATATATAGTTCCTTCTGAAATTTCAATGTATTCTGAAATAGTGCTTACGATTTCATATCCATAGCGATCACTTTGTGTTAATAGTGCTAGCACAAGCATATCCATAACACCTTTTTTTAATTGAACTTGCATAGTTCCTCCCTTTAGGCTGTGCCTACCTGCCAATGTGAAAGCTCTCTTACGGTCACTATCATGTACTGACAAATACATAATAACACAAGGTACCTCGAATTGCAAGGTACCTTGTAAAAAAATGTTTTATACAATATAAAACCCTTTCAATATCTCTAAAAACACACCTATTATAAAGTGTTTCATGAATTGAAAGGGTTTTAACATGTTAGATTAAATTCAATTTTCTAATGTAAATACACATCTATTAATTAATTTGTAGAGGCTTGTCCTAATTTTACCTGAGCGCTCTTCATTTTACCATTATGAGTATAAGATACTAAAATTGTATCACCAGGGCTCTTGGCATCAATTTGCTCTTTCAATTCGATTAATGTACTTACATTCTTACCATCGATTTGAGCAATCGTATCACCTTCTACAATACCAGCTCGAGCCACAGGACCGGTAGGATCCAATTGTACAATCAGAAGGCCTTCTCCTTCATAGCTTACATTATTGCGAGCTGCTGTTTGACGATCCACAGCCCATATTCCTAAATATGGGACGGATTACCTTACCATTCTTGATGATAGAGTCGATAATAGACTTAGCAGAATTAATAGGAATAGCAAAGCCCATCCCCTCAACGCCTTCCTTAGAAATTTTAGAGCTATTGATGCCAATGAGCTCGCCATCCGCATTGAGTAATGCACCACCAGAGTTACCTGGATTAATAGCGGCATCAGTTTGAATCAATGGAAAACGTTGTCCTTGATCGTCAATGGTACGTGCCAAGGCACTGATCACGCCAGATGTTACAGAACCTTTAAACTCTAAACCTAATGGATTGCCGATAGCAATGGCAGGTTCACCTACTTGTAAGGAATCCGAATCACCTATAGTAATAGGTTGAATGTTCTTTGGCGCCGTAATTTTTACAACGGCCAAATCTGTTTGTGAATCTGTGCCTATAACGGTACCTGTTACAGTAGATCCATCAGACAAGGAAACTGTAACTTCCCCATTTTTAGCACCTGCCACAACATGGTTATTGGTAACAATATGACCTTCATTATCGATTAAAACGCCAGAGCCAACGCCTTCACCTGCATAAATAGTACGATTAAAGATATCCTTTTGGAATACCTGTGTTGTAATACCAACTACGGCAGGGCCTGATTTTTTAGCCGCCTGTACAACATAAGTATTTCGAGATTCTGTTAGTGGCTTAGTTTGTTTGGTATTCTCTGACACTACAGTTTGCTGGTGGCCTGCTGGAGTACCAAATAAATAATAACCACCGCCGATACCTACACAGGCTGCAATAGCACATGCTATAATTTGTTTCTTATAGTTTTTTATATTCATATATTTTCTCCTACATTTTTCAATTGTATACAATTAATACTAATTTATTATATTGCTAATATTATAGATTTGCAATATAACAATTCTTATTAAGCCTAAAATATATGTAAAAAGCAGAGAACACAAAAGAGGTATTCATTAGCATTTACTAATGAATACCTCTTTTGCATATAGTTTGAGAGTGTAAGGACTGTGAGAGAGAGTTATTTATGAAGACGGAAAAGTTGAGAGAGAACTTATTAAGAGAGAGAGTTAAGTGTATCTTTTTCCGTATATCTTCATAAAAATCCTTACAATTATAGTATACACGATATGTCTAAAAAAATAAACCATAGTATATAAACAATACTTAAAACTTCAATTATATCTCTATAATATAAATCCTCTAATCCCATATCTTATCAACAGCGCACCAATCCATGAGTTCAAAGTGAATTAAACTGTTAATTTATACAAATTTATAACCTACACCCCAAACAGTAATAATGTGTTTACTATCAGATGGATTTCTTCAATTTCTTCACGTAAACGATTAATATGAACTGCTACAGTTGCATAATCACCATAAGAGTCCAAGCCCCATACACGGGAATATAATTCTTCTTTAGAGAATACAATATCGCGATTACGCATAAGGAATTCTAATAGTTGGAACTCTTTCTTTTTAAGATGAACTTCATTGTCGTTCACCCAAACTTTCATCATTTTTGGATCAAGACGAATATCACCAGATTGAATTGCATTCGTATCAACCACGTCTTTTTCTGTAAGACGTTTATATTGCGCTAACATTGCTTTGATTTTAGCAATCAATACGGATGGAGAGAATGGTTTTTCGATATAGTCATCGGCACCTACACCAAGGCCACGGATTTTATCAATATCATCAAGGCGTGCAGTAACCATTACGATAGGTACACGGACTTTGTCACGAATAATGCGACAAACTTCAAAGCCATCCATTTCCGGCAACATAACGTCCAAGATAATTAAGTCCACAGGTGTATTTAAAGCAGCTTCAATACCATCAGTACCATTGTTCATAACAGTTACATCATAACCAGCAACCATCAAATAATCACGTTCAATATTAGCAATATCGATATCGTCTTCAATTATTAGAATATGTTCACTCATGATTTTCTCCTTTTTTTGGGAACTCTAAAATAATCCTAAGTCCATGTGGTCTAATATTTTCTATCACTACACGACCTTCGAAAATTTCCATAATACGTCTAATAATCGAAAGACCAAGTCCACTCCCCTCCTGTGGATTAGTGCGGGACGAATCAACTCGATAAAACGGACGCATAAGTCGGTCAAGCGATTCTGGCGGAACCCCAGGGCCATCATCACTTACCACACAGTACACATGACTTTCATCTTCGGTGACATCAATAACACTATGTCCTATATCTGCCATCTTATATTTTGCACTATTATTTAAAATATTTTGCAAAACCCGTTGTAGCAACTGCGGATTTGCCATAATAGTTGCATCCTTTACGGTAATACGTTGACTTAATTCAAGACCTCTAGACTTGTAATGTTCTATATGATCATCAACAAAGCCCTGTACGTATTTACCTAGATTGATTGCTTCCGACGGTCTAGATTCTTTTTTATAATTTAGCGTTGTTATAAGGAATAGTTCCTCCAACATAGAATCTAAATCATTGGCGCGTTTTAAAATAATACCCATGTAGCGCTTTTGTTGCTCTTCAGTTGGTGCTATACCATCTCTAACACCTTCTGCATACGCTTTGATAGCAGTTAATGGAGTTCGGATATCATGGGAAATACCAGCTAGTAATTCCTTTTGTTGCTCCTGTTCCATCTCGATTTGATAATTAGCGACTCTCAATGATTCCGTCATATTACGAACGTGAATCATGATAAACTTAGTTACAAATCGGTTAATTGCAAAAAATGTAACAATAAACAAAAGTAAAGCCACAATGCTAATGTAGAAGGAAACTGATTCCATCAAACTATCACTACCATGAACAGCGCGTTTAATAGCTATATGGTACAAGTAAGCATGGCGACCTTCATTCTTACGCATTTCATACACAAAGGTATGATTTGATTGATACACAATGCCCTGTAATTCTGGGTTAACATCGATCAACCCTACAATCGCAGATTCATTGTAAATTTGTTGTGTTCCATAAGAATATAAAAGTTTACCTTGATCAAGAACCTCTACATAGATTTCATTTGGGTCAAACAAGCTATAGCTAGGTTTAACAAGAGAATCAATTAAACCATTATCTAAGCCATAAAAAGTAATTGTCTCAGCCACACGACTGACACTTTAAATTGTTGTTCTTGCTCGATACGCAAATAGTATCCAGCATTTGCTAAAATGCGTAGCCCTGAAAAATATAACAAAAATAGAATAATTGCTATTAGTATAGGAACTACAAATAGAACAACATTGGATATCCAAATTCTAATTTGTAAATTCACAGGATTACCTCAATATCATAATTAGTAGATACTCCTTATAGTGTACGCTATTTTACGCATGATTAGCAAGCAAAAACGTAAATTTCATGTAATAAAATTCACAACTTATTCATCATATGTTTATAATTGTAACCAATAATAATTACTAATTATATTTTTTTCATATCTATCTCTAGAAAATATAAATAAAGAGTAGATTTTCTATAAATAGACATAAAAACAGCTCCACCTGTATAGGTAGAGCTGTTAATGTAAGATTAACGACGGTTAGCTTCGAAGAAGTTAATAGCAACTTCTGGGAACATAGCGTATGTTAATACGTCTTCGTCAGTGATACCATTGTAGCCTTTGGAAGCTAAATCTTGACGGTAACCTTCCAATTCAGGTTCGATAAGATCTGCTGGACGGCAAGTGATAGGTTCTTCATCACCAATGATAGTGTGACGAATTTCGTTAGAAATTTTACCAGGCAACGCACCATATTTACCGCGTACAAGGTCTTTAACTTCGTTAGGAACCATTTTGTAACGGTCGCCCATCATAACGTTCATCATAGCCATTGTACCAACGATTTGGGATGTTGGAGTTACCAATGGAGGGTAACCCAAGTCTTCACGAACGCGTGGCATTTCATCCATAACGTCGAAGAAGCGATCGCCCATACCCATTTCATTCAATTGGTTTTGAGTATTGGACAACATACCGCCAGGAATTTGGTAACGACGAACAGCTGGGATTACATCGCTAGCTGGTTTCAAGTTGAATTCTTCAGCGATTTGTTGTTTTACTTTACGGAAATGGTCAACTAATGGAATGAATTTGTCAAGATCAAGACCAAGATCCCATTCAGTACCTTTGAACATTTCAATCATAGTTTCAGTAGCTGGTTGGCTAGTTGCATGAGCAAATGGGGAGATAGCAGTATCGATGATATCTACGCCAGCTTTAGCAGCTTCCCAGTATGTAGTGCTTGCAAGACCGCAAGTGAAATGGCTGTGCAAATCGATTGGCAATTCGCCAAAACGTTTTTTGAAAGTAGAAACTAAATCATATGCATCAGCAGGTCCTAACAAACCGGACATATCTTTGATACAAAGGGAATCAGTACCCATTTCTACCAATGTTTCAGCTACTTTCAAGAAGCTTTCAGTTGTATGAACTGGGGAAATAGTGTATACCATAGCGGATTGAACGTGTGCACCAGCTTTTTTGGAGTACTTAATAGCAGCTTCCATGTTACGTGGGTCATTCAATGCGTCGAAAATACGGATACGGTCGATACCATTTTTAACAGCTGCATTACAGAACGCTTCTACTACGTCATCAGAGTAGTGTTTGTAGCCCAATAAGTTTTGACCACGAAGCAACATTTGCAATGGAGTGTTTTTCAAATTGGATTTCAATTTGCGAAGGCGTTCCCATGGATCTTCATTCAAGAAACGAAGGCAGCTATCATAAGTAGCACCGCCCCAACACTCAAGAGCTTCATAACCAATTTCGTCTAAAAGACCAAGTACTGGTTCCATTTGCTCATAACGCATGCGTGTTGCCAAAATAGATTGATGACCGTCACGAAGAACGGTTTCACAGATTCTTAGTTTGTTTGCCATGTTAATCCTCCAATTCGAAATAGTTACCCGATGCAACTTTATGCATCTTTTCACTTACTATCTCATACCTATTTATCAACAATTTCTATAGTGCCTACCCATATAAGTAAAATACACTATGAATTATTGGAACATACTTATATTAGACTACTTCTAAAAATTCTTTGTCAACAAGTATATTATGCTTATTTGTCATTAAAAAGCGATCGTTTTCGGTATAAAAAGTGTATGAAAAAAATCACAATAAACACCGGATACGCTAGATTTTTATCTTGTATTTTTCAATCATTACCAAAACAGTATGTTAATGAGAATGTATAAACTAACTAATCAAAAATTTCGATATAATTTTTTTGTTTATGGTCTAGACTATATCAGTATTTCTTGATGTAGTATAACGAATTATCTTGATTAGTAAATGCAGTTATCAATTTTTATGATAAGAGTTCAGTAGGTTATAAACTTCATAATTATACATTTTACATTCTTTGTATAAGCGTTTTATTTCACTTTTTTCGGAGCTGTTTCAAGAACTATATTTTTGCCATTTCGTTTGACTTGAATAGAAAAAGCGCCTTCCCCTTCTTTAAAGTACTCCATCTTGATGTCTAATAGCATTTTCCCAATTAAAGTTTCTACCTTTTCTGTTAAGAACTCACGGTAGAAAGCATCTTGACTTTGTTGAGGACTTTGATGAATTACAGGCTTAGCTGCATTGCGTTCGGCCTCCATCATCGTTTCTTCAAAATTATCCTCTCCACCCCATTGCTTCATCATTTCCGCATCAGACAAACCTTTTTGAATCTTAAATTTTGCCATTATAATCACCTATTTCTCTTACTAAAAAGCTATAATTATTACCGAACCTCACTAGATACTACATCTAATAGTTCAATAATATTTTCTTTCACCCATATTGGATCAATGCCTGACATACAATAGGCTTTGCCCTTAGGACATTTCCTCTTACGACATCCTAAGCAATCCATATCATGATTTTGTATCACTCTATAAAGTCCAGTTAAGGGTCCCCATTCAGCGGGATTTGTAGGGCCAAATAGAGCCACAACAGGTCGATTTAAAGCAATCGCCATATGTAACGCACCAGTATCGCAAGAAACAACCACATCACAGGCCTGCAAAAGGGCGGCCATTTCACGAAGTGTTGTTTTACCTAATTTATTATAAACAGGTAATTCCTCTTTTTCTACATACTGCATGAGACTAGTAAAATCCTTTTCTTCCTTTGGTCCACCGAAGCAAATAAAATTACTCCTATATGACATGGATTCAATTAATTGCTGCCACTTTTCACTAGGCCAAGATTTAGTTTGCCAAGACGAACCAAGAACAATCCCTATAGTCGGTCTCTCTTTATCTGTGAAAACATGTGCGATTTCAGATTGCGCCTGTTGCTGTTCCTCATCCGTCACAAAGAGATCCATTTGATTTATATCATCAAAACTTTCATCAGATCTAGTCGTCTCAGACGCATCATTAGCCAAAAGATCCTGATTAGAGGTTTCAACTGTACTTCTATCTTTAAGACTAGATTGCTGTATTGCCATCGGTAATAGCTGGGCCACTTCAAGATATTGCTCAATAACATGCTTGGATCTATCTTTTGATTTATAGTTTGTAAACAGCCAGTTCAACTCTTTCGTTCCACCTAATCCTAAGCGTATAGGAGCACCTGTTGCTAGTAATACAAGGCCTGTAATAAGGCGACCTTGTACATCAACAGCAATATCGAACTGATATGGTTGTAGCTGTTTTCTTAAATCCCACCACATATTCCACATGGTACATAAGTGCAATTTTTTGGAATGAGCCTCATACACATCCCGTTCCCAGGGAATAATATGGTCTACATACGGATTACGTTCTAATAACTCAGCCATACTCGGTGTAACAATCCAATGTAATATTGCATTAGGATACCGTTGCTTTATCCACCGCGCAGCGGCTGTGGCATGTAGTATATCACCTATATAACTAAGCCGTACAAATATTATATTCACAAACAACCGCCTTTCTCACATAGCGTTTATATTCTACTAACTATTCAGCATCAATACATTTCTGTTATTATTTACTACTATCTAACAAAACAGATATGAATTTAAGTTTAATTATATCGCATAAAACCAAAAATATTTTATAAATAAAGCCTTTATAACCTAAGATTATAAAGGCTTTATGTTAATTCTTTTTCTTTTTTGAGTTAGTTGATGAATCAGAGGATGAAGATTTTTCATTATCTTCTGTTACCTTTGTCGTATCATCACTACCATTAGCAATAATTTCTTTCACAGTACTCATTGTCACCTCAGACAATGTAGTTGGATTGTTATACTTATAAACTGGTTTGAAAACCTACACCTAATTTACCTGTATACACAGTGATTACATTGTTATCTTCATCAACACGACCAATATAGATTGTTTTACTAGTATCTACACCAATCAATCTATAGCGTCCTGGTGGATTGATTACACGCCAGCCACCTTCAATGCCGTTAAACATGAATATATCACCTGTTTTAGCATTGTCATAGAAGAAATTATCTTCATCATAGAATACGGCTATGCGGCCAATATCTGTAGCTTGCATGTAAACGCGACGAGTATCGTAGTTTGCATCAGTTCGATAAATGCGGTATGCACCTTCACGAACCTTTACCTTCATGTATACCACATTAGTTGCTTCGGAATATGCCGCATCAACAATACGACTGCCTTTTGGCACATCTTCTAGTTCTGTATCAACTTCATGTTCAGGATCATCTGCATTGAGTCGAGCCATAACGACTTTATTATCCGTATAAAGCCCCATAATTGCATAGTTACGGTCTGGCATCCAGTCAAAGTAACTAATGGAGCGGCCTTTTAAGTTAACCGTTGTAGGTTTACTTTCACCAGCCTTATAAATCCGTAGACTGTCATCAGTTACAACAGCCATAAATTGATGATCATAGGATACGTATTTACGTCCCTCTTTACATTAGGGAAGTTTTTTGTGTCATCCTTAGATGCACCAGACACATTAAATTCAGTAGTGGGTGCAAACATATATTGATCAAGGTACAGATACACCCCTCCTTGCAGTAAAATACCTACTGCAAAGGCGCTCAGTACACGCGTAAAAGGTTTCATTGTCCCTCCTATTTCACGATAAACGCCGTAGGAATCATCCGTTCCCCTAACAAATCGGCTGGTTTATTAACAACTTTGCCATTTAAATACAAGGTAGAGCTAGAGCCACCATCGAGGTTAGCGGCAATGTATGCGCCCTTTTCATATAATACATCTTGTACATCACGCAATGTAGCACCGATAGAATAGCCCGGTTGACGACCATCGATAACTACAAATAACACAGTACCATCCTTGCGTTGACCAATAGCCGTACGAGGGCCTACGCCCCAACCGCCATCGCCATCAGTAATCATTTTCTTACCATCTACGATAAGCGGAGGACCAAAGGTAATACCTTCCATAGCTTTCATATCAGCTAGTTCTGTTTTGTCATAATTGCCAGCAATTAGGTTGCCAGATTTTGAGAACCCAATAAAGTCAACAGCCTCAGATGGGCCTACATCTTTACCGATGATATATTCTCCATCATGTAGAATAAAAGCCATATGGCAAACGACCTGTACCCGTACCATTTTGGATCGTGGAACCCACCGCCATTAATAGCCGCTACAGCACCATTCATTTTAGCGATATTACTTGTAGTATCACCTTTTTCTTGAATATTGGCTGCCGTTGCCACTTGAATGCGACGTGGATCAGGAATTTCAAGCACATAGCCGACATAACGAGATGACTCAATTTTTTCTAATTTTAAGTCCTTGTCTTCACGAGCATTAAATTTGAATAAGTCTTGGCTTTTTACAACGCCCACGGAACCAAGGATTGCTTGCAATTCATCAGTACTAAATAACCAAGTTATGTAGTGAGGGTGACGAGATTGCAGTATAGCACCAATAACGGCACGTTTTACATTATTAAATGGACCAAACAATACCACTACTGGTGATGTGACTGCGGTAAACAAGAACACCATGAGGATGAACTTTACCCAATTCTTTTTAAACAATGTCTATCTCCTTATAAATCACTGAAATGTTCAGTGCTAATTCGCTCTTCAAAATGCTTAATATCTACAGCATTGCCAATCCAGACGCGCAAAATATTATACGGATTATCGCCTTTATGCGCCCAACCAGATTTCATAGCCATTGCCATTTTTATGCCGCTCTCTTTTGTTGCCGCATCGGTATCCTTGTTTTTGTCGCCATAAGGATAGCAGAACCAAGGATTATCTGTAATACCGAGCTTATCAGCTAGAGCTTGTTGAGCCCTTTTAATATTTTCCATTTGCTCCGCTTTTGAAAGCTGTCCCATTTCGATATGCTGGAACCCATGATTAGAAATGGTCATACCATTTTCTTTCATCTCTTTCAATTGCTCCCATGTAAGTCGCGTTCCTACATCGCCGGGATTAACAAATACAGTAGCAGCAAAACCATACTCTTTCATCAAAGGATATACGATAGAATAGGTATCTGCATACCCATCATCAAAGGTTAACACTACAGGTTTTTCAGGTACCGCAGCGCCATTAACTACATAATCGTATAATTGATCCATCGTCAATGGGTTATACCCGTTATCCTTGAGGAATTTCATTTGCTCTCTAAACAAATCTTCACGAATAACTGCATCATTATCTTTATCATCACCAATTTTGTGATACATGAGTACTGGAATCCCAGACGGTTGTACCATTGTTACCTCTTTCACAGGCGGCGTTTTAGTTTTAGTTTCGGTTGTTTGCTGTGAAAGCAATCCACATCCTGCTAGCATTGTAGCAATTACAATTGTGAAAAGCATTACCAATGAAAATCGTTTCATAGGTCCCCCTTTATATAGACACAATTTTATACGATATATTATATCATTTCTATGAAATAGTAAAAACTAGTAAATTATTTACGCCTTATTGTAATCCATGCCAGAATGATTTAATATTCTAATTGTAAAATATATTTTTAACAGTACTATACATATAGACAAAGGATTTACTATGAAAAAACGCCTTACTCTTATTCAAATGGACGTCCATGTTAATGACGTTGAATATAATTACAATCGTGTTCAAGAATTACTCTCCCAATCTCTTTCTGAAAATCCAGATATTATCATTTTGCCAGAGACATGGAATACAGGGTTTTATCCTTCAAGAGAGTTAATCAATATTTCCGATAAGAACGGAGAACGAACTAAATCGTTATTAAGTACATTTGCAAAAGAGCATAATGTAAATATTGTAGGCGGTTCCGTAGCAGTTACTAAAAATGATGTTGTGTTCAATACGTCCTATACATATAATCGCAACGGCGAACTAGTTGGCGAATACTCCAAGATGCATGGTTTTAGTCCAGCTAAAGAAGACCAATACTTCGCAGGCGGCACACATACTACGCATTTTGAGTTAGATGGCATTCCATGCAGCACCGTCATCTGCTACGACATCCGATTCCCAGAACTCGTGAGAATGGCTGCATTACCTGGCACCGAACTTCTATTCGTACCTGCCCAATGGCCGACTATGCGTTTACGCCATTGGCAAGTATTAAACGAAGTACGCGCTATCGAGAATCAGTTATTCCTTTGTGCTGTAAATGGGTGCGGCACGGTCGGTCGCGTTCAAAGCACTGGCCACTCTGCCGTTTATGATCCATGGGGTACAAATCTATTAGAAATGAATACTGAGGAAGGTATTGCGACTGTAGATATTGATTTCGATGTTGTCGAAGACATTCGCAACAAAATCAATATCTTCAGGGACCGTAAACCAGAACTGTATAATCTATAACATAAAAGACACATTGCTATTTATGGCAATGTGTCTTTTACATTAAAACTCAATAAGTTTCCACATATCCTCTGGTACTTGTTCTAGAGGTTTGTTTTTTGCTATCGCTTCTTTTAAAATATCAATCGTATCTTGAACCTCTTGCTTGTCCTTTGTATTAGGATCATGAAGGATAACACGATTTAAGGAATCTTCGCCAAATTGTTTTAAATATTCCTTTTCTACTTGGTTTAATTCGCGACGTAAGTATTTCATTAATATGACCTCTACTTATAAATAAATTTTCGATGACCTACTTCTACCGCTATAATCACACAATTCGTATCACTAATGTCAACAATAACTCTATAGTTGCCAATTCTATACCGCCACAATCCTTGTTTATTACCAATTAAAGATTTACCAGAATATCGTGGATTTTCTACATTATCCAAATGTTTTATCAACCAATTAAAAATATAACGTTGTGTTGACTTATCCAACTTTGAAAATTGTCGGTCAAACCGTTTACTAAACTCTAGCTTATAAACCATACTTTGCACGCATTTCTGCTACAGAATATGTAACAGGATCCTGTTTATATTCTTTCAAAGCTTCTTGACCCACTCTAAGGTCAAAGTCATTTTCGATTTTTTCTAGTAACGCTTTTTTAAATAGTGTTGACAAGGTTTCATCCATAAATTCCGCATAAGTTTTAAACAGTGTTTCTTCTTGTTCATTAAGTCTCACAGAAATATTTGACATACAAAGCACCTCCTTATGTATTACATTGTAATACATAAGGAGGTGCCTGTCTATAACTATAATTATATTATTTTGTCATGCTTGCTTTTAATGCAGCAGCACCAGCACCAACCTTTGTCACCTTAGAATCTACAGATTTTACAGATTCTTTTACGGTTTTCACATCAGATGCAACAGTATCTACTTTTTTATCAACAGCAGTAACAGATTCTTTTACGGTTTTCACATCACCTGCTGTATCTTTAACAGTTTTTTCAACTGTATCTACACGACTAGTAACATCTTTAATTTGTTTGCTATGTTCAGATACAGATTGTTCTACAGTTTGAATTCGTGCATCAGTTTTATCTGCTCGTTCCGTTAACGTGGACACTTGAGATTGAACAGTATTAATTTTACTTTCTACCGTATTAACACGATTATCGATTTTCGTAATCTGTTGATTAATCACAGTACCACTATCTTTTATCTCTTTACGCACAGCACTTAATTGTTCTTCTGTAGCTGCACGACCTTTACAACAGTATAGCAACCTTTTTTGACATTAAAAATAACTCGATACACCTTATTCATTAAAAATTCCCTCCTATAGCTCTCATATTAAAGTTATATCATTCTCATAACTTCCCTCATAATGAAAATGATGATTATATTCAATATACCGATTTTAAATTTATATATCAATATTTTTATTTATTTTTTTAGTATATTTATCAATTAACTAAATGATTCATGAAGTAATTTTTTTATAACTAGTTGTATGATAAACCTTTTTAAGCACAAAAAAAGACATGTTACTAGTCTCTCGTCTCTCTCAGCAACATGTCTTTAGTTGTATATAGATCTCTCGAACTATATCATATTAAATCTGGCTAGGGCTCTCTAAGTCCCTTTATGACACGCCAGTATGTCTAGAGTTATTTTTATATTTTAAAATAATTTATGTCAACAGTTTATTTTTTTAATTTAATAATTGCTATTTATAAAGAGCTTAAATCAGCTAATTACAATATTAAACCTACAATTAACCGCGCTGACAGAAATAAATAATATAATTTTTCTCAGGGCTCACCGCTGCGCCCAACGCATATGGATGATTCCAATTACCGCCAAAATCAAATAAATATATTACATAATCATCAGGTATTTCTACCGAGTCTTCATTAAAAGACAATCTATGTAAATATTGTTTCTGTAGTTTTCGATTCTCCAACTCTGTATAAATAGGATATTTCTTCTTACCTAAACCTACCGTATCCGTCGGTTTAGGTTTTAATGTATCTCGCTCAGCCTCTACTCTCTTGCGCGTTTCTACATAACGTTTATACTTAGCTTCGCTATCCTCACCATCAATCTTAATCTTATTAAATTCAGCCAACACTTGATTCTGTAATGCATACATTTCATCAACAGATTTCTCAATAGGATTATCCACTTGATTTTGTACATATTTGCCCATAGGTACTGTTGTATTTTCTACAATAACTATCGATGTAGGCATTAAGGTTTTCAAAGTATCTGCATATTCCATATTTGAATCAACATAGTTTTTTACATATACATTGGATAGATCAGATTTCGAAATGACAACTTTAGAATCAATCCGTGCCTCCTCAATGTAAGGCTTCAATTGATCTGGTGTACCACCAAAAGCCAGTTGTACATATGAACCGCCTTGTAAGAATGGGGGATTACTATGTAGATGAATATTCTTTGCAAAGCTAGGTATTTGTTTAGGAAACCCTGGAATTGTAGCAACTAGCTTATAATCCTTAGGATTATTAACAGGATACTCAATTAACTCTATGGGCTTAAAAAATGCCTCTATTGATTCTTTTATCTCCTCTTTAGTTCTAACCGTATACAGATCATAGGATTTCCCTTTATTCTTTTCTAGAAAGGCTTTGAATTCTTTATCACTTGCTTTATTCTTATCTGCACGCGTTCTGTAGGATGGAATATTAACTGGATTCGTTAATTTAATTTCCCCGTGTCCATTTTTTCTCATATAAGGACTTACGATACGTAATGGTTTATCTCTACTGCCATATCCATAGCCTTGCTTATTTGTTTCTAACGTATTGTAGCGCGTAATTTGTTTGAGTGCCTTTTCATCCCGATCATTATAAAGGAGATCAAAAATTTGATACTCCACATTCATATCTGACTTTTGTAGTTCTAATAATCGTTGTTTAGCTCGTTTCTGACTTTGTGCTTTCAATAACTCAATTTCTTCTGCTGAAAGCTTTCTTGGTGTTTTTGAATTGCCCATCCCGACTCTTTTAAAAGCACCAGGAATAACTTCAACAAACTCTGACTTTAAAGAATCTTCAGATTTTATATTACTTTTGATTGTAATACTTGACGTCTGACTTTGATTTTCTACTGATACAGCCAAACTAGATTGACAAGACAATGCTAGCGAAAACATGCATAAGGCAATACTTTTTTTAATCATATCTCTCCCATAAAACTCTGCTCATACAGATATAAAAGAAGGACCTACAGTGAAC
>BNJS01001287.1_pt1 | contig 56443 bp, 89 predicted proteins | sample 8540461 | NCBI WGS metagenome assembly BNJS01 (sample SAMD00202454, study PRJDB9452) | human saliva metagenome | isolation source: human saliva | place: Japan
TCAGTTACGGTTGCTGACAGGTATTTATGATGGCATATCATAACCATCCAAAGATGTTGTTTTCAGAGCCGAAAATACATGAAAAATATAAGAGGATGCCCAGGGTAAGAAGAAACTTATCACCAAGAAGATCCCAGTGAGGTTGATTATCCCCGATATATTGATGAGGGTTTGATTGTTGTTGAGAATTGTTCAAATTGTTGGAAGACAACAAATGACGAGAAACGTATTGATGTTATGGCATTATGGATATTATTTTATCTATTCTTGGACTATCAGAAACAAGGAAGACTACCAGAATACATTAGTCTCTTATAAATAAGGCATTGAATTGAAAGAAGAAAGCTAGATCGTGCAATTTTTGTGCAGTGACTTAGCGCATTAGAGGCTAGTTTAGTTTTTATTCTTTTGACAGAAGTGAGAGATGTGGAGAAGATAAAAATGGAAAAGAAAGCGGTTTCTATTACGAAAATAGGCTATCCTGAGGATAGGTATGGCAAATTTAGATAAGAGATTACAAGCACTTCATATCAAAAGTAAACTATGAAACAGAGCCACCTAGAGGGGATGGGCTTTATTCTGTTATTATCAAGGAGAAAAGCTTTCATTTTGGATATATGGTAGAGATATTTTTGCTGATAGGAGACAATTTAATCTTAGTGGAAGGTGTCACACCAAATACATTTTCACCCATTGTCAGTATTTTGATTGATTTGAAAAATGAAAAATATGCAAGCCTAAAAAGCGTGGTATTCAGAGCTTTGTTTTACACCGCATGGCATAGAATTAAGCAATCATTATGTAAAGGTAAAAAGAAAATCTTAAGTCATTGGGAAGCGTTAGAGTGGTTGAGTTTATGAGGCAAAAACCTAAAGAGATAATGGCATCTTTTAATGATGCACATTGCTAAAGCAGAGATAAGAAGTTGATAAAATGAGAATTTATGAGTATTGGAGTTTAGTATGTCTATAGCGACTTTGATTCATTTAAGAGAAACAGAAAATAGCGATTTTGATAGGAGAAAGTTTCATACTGCTATTATAGAAAAAGTATCCCAAAAACAACTATTGAAGAGACTAGTATCAGTCACTGCCTCTATGATATTTGCTGGGAAAATAACTCGGAGCAGTGTCAATTTATGTTAAGAATGGATAGAAAAACGTTGCACGTTTTGTAATAGAATATTTTTAATTCAAATCATAGACTTGCAGGACTACGCAAGCTTCATTTTATAGGCTTTAGGACGTTTTTCCAAAAGAAAAAGAAAGTCATTTTTAGTGGATGAAAATAATTCAGAGCTAATGACGTTTTTATCTGATACATCAATAGAGGTCATCAAAAACTGGTTAGAAAGCCTTGGTTTATAAAAAGGATATATGAGGTGGGGTAAATCATGGAATGCATTGTTTACAAGATGAAGTCAAGCTTTATTTTGACCTATCCTCATAAGGCTAAATTTAATAGGATAGGCTGTTTTGGTCATGGTACTCTTGTCTGTTATTGTTCTGTGGGTACTGGAATCATCTTATAAGGTACGATACTGTTTTTTCAGATAAAATTATTATAGCAATAGCACTGATCAGCACCTCCTTGTATGGTTTTATAGGCTATTATCTTTTCATAAAACGGCGTGAAATTAGAAATTTATGATATTGTTAAATATTATACTTATAGTAGTAGAGGGCAGAGTGTATTGCGATTTTAAATTTAAAACTTGAAAGATATAGAACAAATAAAATTTAAAAAGCGTCAGTTTAATTGTCTACAGCTGAGTATATTATAGAATCCTATTTTTATGAGTTGGCATGAGGAAGAAACTAAATAAGTTAATGAATGCAAGTATCATCATAGACAGAAATAACTTGGATATGCAACAGATGAAACAACCCAAAGCAACAAATTTTAGCAAGTAATAATAAAAGACTACCCCTTGATAGTCTTTTTAGCTCGTCTGAAGTGCCTAATCTGACTTTTTGTTCATATTCTTCTGATTTGTATACTCGCATTCAGCTAATCTTTATAGTCTTTTAATTGCATATAATACTCTTTCTTTTGTAATTTCCTTCAGCATAAATACTACCAATGGAAATTTGGAATACAAATCCTCAAAAACTCCACCCGTCTCAATGCAGTAGTACATACCACCTTCACGTTTCACATAACTATTATAATCTGGACAAAACAATATGCTCACTCGAGTATCCCTATCTCAGTATATCAACGATTTGTTAAGTTCATATCTATCACTCTCTAGAAAAGACCGTGAAAAAAATTATCTTTCAAGATACCTTTTGATAAGTTGCATTCTGCTATTGGTAAGAATAGTATCATTACTTTTTCATTAATCTCTAAACCAGAATTTGTGTTTACCATTCAACCCTATTTAATTGCTGCTTCAAAAGAAGAACAATTTAATTATCTTCTAGGCATGGACAACGATTCTGGTCTACTTCGCACCTTCCGTATCTCAAGAATTCGTTCCTTATATATCAGTTCAAATAAATTTACACCAGATGAAGGCATCAAGTGCCAATTACAGGAAATCGCCATCAGAAGTCCTCAAGCTGCCTCCAAAAAAATGTTGAAGCCAAAGTATACTTAACTAATAGGGGCATGAAAAATTTTCATGTCATCACCAAAAAAATAGACCTGATATCCTTCGAAAAGATGGCAATATATGGTATTTCAACTGGCCTAAAAAGCAACTGGAAAAACTATTTCAAACGCTTTGGAAAAAGATGCCCTATCCTATCACCAGAAGAATCCCACCAAGCAATGCGGTTATTTTACAAAAAAAGCATTTGACGCTTATCGTAAAAGCATCAAGGACGACTAAAAAAAGAGCCATTGCTCTTTTTTTAGTCGTCCTTTTTTACTTTTTGTAAGCCGATAGTGCCTTTATGGCGCTGTCCAAAGAACGTCGTGCCCTTTTTCTTTCACTGGCTTCCTTGATGGAACTCACTAAGACGATTCTATCGTAAGGTAGTTTCAAGATATAAGTCTCATACCAATAAGGCTGAGGTTTAGGCACCTTTATCTCTAGCTCGCCTTTTTTAATGTGTACTTTTTCATTTTTTTCCAATGTAGTTCCGTATAGTCTTCATAAAGGTCAATGTACGCCTCTAAATCCTCATGACTCCAAATTTTCTTTGCCAGCCATGTAGGCAATAACATTGCTACAGGAATCAAAGCAAATATCAAATACACAGCCTGTCTTGAATATTCTCTAAAATAGATGGGGTCATCTTCCGGACCTTTTTCAATACCAGACACTACCAAAAAGCTATAAAACGCCATTAGCCTAAGTATAACACCCAAGATGACCATAACATACAAGACACTAGGTGAATATTTATTATGTCTAAATTCTATTTTTTTCTCATTTTTTTAATGCTCTCTTGTAAATCCACAAACTCTTCAAATGTAAAAATAGCTCTATCATTCTATTACTTCACTAGAATTTCTGTAAAAATCTATCTCCTATGAATAATCTTCTCGCAATCCCAAAAATTTTTAGCTAAAACGTTTTTTTAACATCAAATGAATTCCATAGTTTTAACTCAATAATATCCTCATATTCTCTTTCTATCCTAACTATATCAAGTACATCTCCTTTAAATATATAATATGGTTTTGATAATTCTAACGCATAGTTTTTAAAAAGTAGTATATGATTGTTGCTCTTCGAATCTAACAATAAAAACCTCGATCCTTCTTAGTAACAATTGCATGATACTCTTCATTAAATTTTTTTAAAATTTCCTCTATTTCTTCTTGCTCATCTTGATTATCTTCTTTCAATAGCTCGCTGTAAGTATCATTGCTATCATAATAAAGTACACTCTTTTTCCCCAGTTTATTAAAAATTCCATCCTCACAAGATATATCATAATTATCATCTTTAATATTTATGATATTCATAATTATATATAATATTGGGGCGTCATCTAAATCTTCAACTCTTTTTGAATCTCATCTAAATCTCTAATTATTTCTTCACAATGATAATCACAACAGGAATGAAATAATTTTAATAATTCCCCATTAACAACAGAATGTTCTTTTTAAAAAAATCTAGAAATTTTTTTCATAAAAGAATTTTATCTTCAAATTTATCATTCAAATTTAATGGTTCATACGTTATGCCATTCTTATATACATTACTCTCATATAAAAAAAGTACGTCTACATCGCTTTTTTTAATAAATATTCCATATAAGCACTTCTTAAATTTCTATCAAGTTTGTAATGTATATTACAATGATAATTATAGTTATATTTTTTTCAAATCATGTGCTGTCTTATATTCAAAAAAATATTTCGCTGCCAAAAATATCATTTGCAGCTTGTTTGATAATTTTATCTTTTGTTTCGTTATCACAAATTACATTTAATCTTACTTCCTCAAAATCATCTTCCAAATATTCTTTGATTGAATTTATCTCATCCTCTAATTTAGCAAAAAAATAGACTTTACTTCAAGTGAAACTTCCTTAATTGTTGGTCGTTCTATAGAATTTTTGTCGTATACACCTTTTTACCAATTCATCAATATCGATTAACCATGGATATACATCAGATATTAAAGTAAAATGAGAACCTTCTGGTTTTTTTACTAGTAAAGATTTCATTTATAATCAACCCTAAAGAAAAGATATCAACAGCTGCCGTCATATATTTCGATTTACCTTTTTTATCTTTTTGTTCTGGAGCTGCATATCCTCTATTTGCTAATAAATCATTTTTTTATGAGTTATAGATGAATCTTCAAAATGTGCAATCCCCAAGTCTGCTAAAACCAATTTATCTTTTTACCAAAAATATTCTCAGGTTTTTAAATCCCTATGTATTACATTTTTTGTTATGAAGAAACTCAAGTGCACTACAAATTTGAAATATATAATTAAATCCTCTTTCAAGATCAATTCCATTTTATTATTAATTTTGCTAAATTATTTTTCATAAAGTGGCATTACATAACAAAGTTTATTATTGATTTCACCATGTGTATATATCGTAACCAAATTATTGTGTTTATTCTTTTTACAAAAACTCAATTTCTTTTTTTAAAGCGTTCTTTCTTTCCATCTCCTTCTTCATTCAAGATTTTTTTACAGCATATTTTTTTATCATTATTTTTCAGCACTCCAAAGACTAGCATTTCCTCCATCTGCTAAGTGTTTAAGAAATATATACTCCTCTCCCTCTATCTCAAATCTTTTTCCTTGTAATTTAGCCATTTATTATCCACCCTATTTTTATAAAAATACTACATTGTTAATAGCCTATATCCATTTTCACAAACTGAGATTAATCTACTTAGTTCGCCCTATTAAAATCGATGTCTCACACAATCCACCATAAAAGCATACATACTCAGGGGATAAGGCTAGTTGCATAGCTGGCTTTTGGGCTACCTGACTTGATGCGAGTCATCATTTGGTCAAAGTCTCTTTCGCCCTTTTTCCCAATCAGCAATGATTTCTTGCTTTTCGGCTTCACTCTCATAGTCTTCATCAAGCTTCGCCTCTTCTATTGCCTTTTCAAAGTAGGTTCTATTCTTTTCTTCGAGTTGAGCAAATAAAGGCTTTTTCATTTTTCAGCCATAAAGCATAAAAAAATAATGCTCCCAATCAGCTGTATAATAAGTATCCAAATCATTTTTCATAACAACGTATAAAAGGTATCGTATTCATCAAGCAGGTAATACATATCAAAAAAATTTCATCATCAATAATATCATCAGTGTCTAAGGTGTAGCGCTCATCTTGCCCAGGCTTGACCTGTGCTAAATAAGATATGACTTTCTCTTTATTGCCAAGATAGAGTTCACAATAGGCAAGACACAACAATAGTCGCATTCTATTAGGATAAAACTTCAGCAAGTCCAAAAATATTGCTTTTGGCACTTTCGTAGTCTTTCAGTTCATATAGAGATATGGCATAGTTGAAAAACACACATAGTTATTGGCAAGATTCTTTGCCATTTTAAAATAGTCCCTGCTTAATGCGCTATTTTTTTCATCTTTATCAAGTTCATACTCAGCAAAATGATACAAGCCAAGCCCTGTATAGGTCTCTACAAATGGAGAATTTAGGGCTTTGGCCTTAGTCAAACAAGCTAAAAGCCTCTTTAGAATAATCATGATAAAAAAAGCCATATTGGTATACACTCTTGCTTTTTGCCTATCCTCTAAAGTCTCACCATAGCTATCTAAAAAAAGTCTCTAGTAATTTTGCACAGTTATCCCGACCCTCTCTCAATTCTAGCTCGACAGAAGCCAGTGTACAGATTACATCAACATCTGCTGTAAAATCTTTTTTTGCTTTGAGCGTAGATAGCTTTTCATTTTTTTCAAGATAGTCTTTTTGAAGTCTCAAACTCGCTTAAAAATGGTACTTGGTACTGATTTTTCATAGTCCTTTTTTTACACTATCCCAATACGCTTTGATATCATCTAACATTTTCATTACTATCCTTTCATGCTTGATACATATTGACTCTCCTAAAATAGTCGAGGCTTCATCCCTTTAGCCTGACATAAAAAGCAATACCTCTTCTGCGATTTGAATTTTTTTCATCCTTACTTAAAATCACATCTGAATCTATGGGGTTGATACTATCGACATAAATAGCATAATCATAGTCGTCTCCCACACAATTCTGAATCCACAAAATATTTTAGTCCTTTATTATTATAATATTCAAGACCGGCTCGCCCTAAAAAGCACAATATAAGCTTCCATAATTTTTGCTCCAGTAATTTTTCATTCTGCCTTATTCTATTTTTTTATGCGATTAATACTACCTAAATTTATATCTTTGAATTGATCGCTTACTCTTGTATATTTAAAATGAGCTTTTCAGTATATTCTCGAAGGTACATATAATATTGTGTCAAATTATCTTCTATTTGGTCAAAAATTTTTTTGATCACAAAGGTATCATCTTTTCTATAATGACGTATAAATGCCCACAAAGTATCCTCACAAAGTTTAACAATCTCATTGATATAATAAAAATAGTCTGCCTCAGGCAAATCTTGGCGAGGGAATATTCTTCAGCAAACATAACAATACTGCCTATAAATCTATAAAATCGCTCCTCATCAAACGTATTTTGATTTAACAATTCAAAAATAAAAATTTGAGGATTATTTCTTCTCAATTCAAATTGTAATTGCTTTATCGCCTTTTTCCATCTGAAATACTCCTTGGCAATTTATCATTGACTAGATTAGCTTTTTTTACTTTATTACAGCATCAATTACATATTCTTCCAGATGTATTTTTTTCCGGATTACACCACCCAGATATATAATCCAACATATCCGCCAACCATTCTTTAGATAAACCCTCTTCTAAGCTGTTGTAATAATAAAAAAATGTGCTATAGACTTGGTCTTGTGTAATGCCTAAATCATGTATTCTCGTTAAAAATAGCATAACCTTGTTTTGTATAGTCATCATAATTTTTCCTCTGTAATAGCAGTTGAAAGTTGTTTGATTTTTCATAAATAATTTTTTTCAAAAATCACTCATTGTGCTCACCTATAAACTTAGATTGTCAAACCTCCGATTTATGCCACAACCTAGATGATAGGATCACAGTGCCATGATTTGTTGAGGAGGGTATAAGAAACTACTGTACACAAACCAGAAAAAAAGAGTATAAGGATACTAAAAAAAGACTGTAATATAATGGGTATTAGACCAATAAAAAAATGAGAAAAATTTTTTTAAAAGTTAAATACTATAATTTAAAAAAATCTAATTAAAATGGAAAGGATAAGATAAAAAAATGGCTGACTACTTAACACCGACTGTATATTATTTTTTTGTCCAGATTATAATAGTTATGTGAAACGTGAAGGTGGTATGTACTACTGCATTAGAGACGGAGTGGAGGTTTTTGAGGATTTGTATTCCAAAAATTTCCATTGGTAGTATTTATGCTGAAGAAATTACAAAAAGAAGAGTATTATATGCAATTAAAAGACTATAAAGATAGCTGAATGCGATATACAAATCGAAGAATATGAACAAAAAGTCGAGATTAGGCACTTCAGACAGGCTAAAAGACTATCCAAGGGGTAGTCTTTTTATTATTGCGCTAAAATTTGTTGCTTTTGGAGTTGTTTCATCTGTTGCATAAAAAAATCCAAGTTATTTCTGTCTATGATGATACTTGCATTCATTAACTTATTTAGTTTCTTCTCATGCCAACCATAAAAAAATAGGATTCCTAATTTTTTATACTCAGCTTTAGACAATTAAACGGACGCTTTTTTTAAATTTTTATTTGTTCTATATCTTCAAGTTTAAATTTAAAATGCAATACACTCTGCCCTCTACTACTATAAGTATAATATTTAACAATATTTTTTTCATAAATTTCTAATTTCACGCCATTTATGAAAAGATAATAGCCTATAAACCATACAAGGAGAGGAGTGCTGATCAGTGCTATTGCTATAATAATTTTATCTGAAAAAAACAGTATCGTACCTTATAAGATGATTCAGTACCCACAGAACAATAACAGACAAGAGTACCATGACCAAACAGCCTATCCTATTAAATTTAGCCTTATGAGGATAGGTCAAAATAAAGCTTGACTTCATCTTGTAAACAATCGCATTCCATAATTTACCCCACCTCATATATCCTTTTTTTATAAACCAAGGCTTTCTAACCAGTTTTTTTGATGACCTCTATTGATGTATCAGATAAAAAAACGTCATTAGCTCTGAATTATTTTCATCCACTAAAATGACTTCTTTTTCTTTTTGGAAAAACGTCCTAAGCCATAAAATGAAGCTTGCGTAGTCACCAAGTCTATGATTTGAATTAAAATATTCTATTACAAACGTGCAACGTTTTTCTATCCATTCTTAACGCAAATTGACACTGCTCCGAGTTATTTTTCCCAGCAAATATCATAGGGCAGTGACTGATACTTAGTCTCTTCAATAGTTGTTTTTGGGATACTTTTCTATAATAGCAGTATGAAACTTTCTCCTATCAAAAATCGCTATTTTTCTGTTTCTCTTAAATGAATCAAAGTCGCTATAGACATACTAAACTCCAATACTCATAAATTCTCATTTATCAACTTCTTATCTCTGCTTTTAGCAATGTGCATCATTAAAAGATGCCATTATCTCTTTAGGTTTTTGCCTCATAAACTCAACCACTCTAACGCTTCCCAATGACTTAAGATTTTTCTTTTTTTACCTTTACATAATGATTGCTTAATTCTATGCCATGCGGTGTAAAACAAAGCTCTGAATACCACGCTTTTAGGCTTGCATATTTTTCATTTTTTTCAAATCAATCAAAAATACTGACAATGGGTGAAAATGTATTTGGTGTGACACCTTCCACTAAGATTAAATTGTCTCCTATCAGCAAAATATCTCTACCATATATCCAAAATGGAAAGCTTTTTCTCCTTGATAATAACAGAATAAAGCCCATCCCCTCTAGGTGGCTCTGTTTCATAGTTTACTTTGATATGAAGTGCTTGTAATCTCTTATCTAAATTGCCATACCTATCCTCAGGATAGCCTATTTTCGTAATAGAAACCGCTTTCTTTTCCATTTTTTTATCTTCTCCACATCTCTCACTTCTGTCAAAAAGAATAAAAACTAAACTAGCCTCTAATGCGCTAAGTCACTGCACAAAATTGCACGATCTAGCTTTCTTCTTTCAATTCAATGCCTTATTTATAAAGACTAATGTATTCTGGTAGTCTTCCTTGTTTCTGATAGTCCAAGAATAGATAAAATAATATCCATAATGCCATAACATCAATACGTTTCTCGTCATTTGTTGTCTTCCAACAATTTGAACAATTCTCAACAACAATCAAACCCTCATCAATATATCGGGGATAATCAACCTCCACTGGGATCTTCTTGGTGATAAGTTTCTTCTTACCACTGGGCATCCTCTTATATTTTTTTCATGTATTTTTCGGCTCTAGAAAACAACATCTTTGGATGGTTATGATACCATCATAAATACCTGTCTCATTCCTATATTGTGCTTCATTCAGATCATAACCACCATATTCATAGATAATCGTCTGCTCATCCCACAAGACAAGATTGGCATGTGCGCCTATTCCTATACTCATCTCTCACACCTTAAATCTAGCCCTTCTTAAATTCTTCATATTCCCTTTTTGTTACAAAAGAAATTACCTATATCACAATCTCTCTCATCCTCATTTTTTTGCTGCTATATTATTCGGATGTAATTCTTAAAAATTTTCAAATGGTTTTACAACTCTCCTCTTCTAGGAAATCATAACACAATACCATTTGTCTGACAAAAAAACCACATCTGAACCATAATCAGTTCAGATGTGGTTTTTTTATATTATCCCTATTTCTACTGCCAATGGTAGTAGAATAAGGCGCCTTATATCTGTTTTAAGATATGCTTTATTTCTTAAATTTTGCTTTAAAGTCTTCAAACTCCGCTTTTAGTTTGGTTCGCTGTTCTTCAATCTTCTGCTTGTATTCTTCCTTCTTTGCTGCACGTAGTTTGGCACGTGCTTGACGCTCCATTTCCTTCTGTGCTTCAACAGCTTGTTCAACCTCTTCAGCTACATTTGCAGCATCTTCTTCAATAATAGAAACGTCAAACTTGGTTAACATCTTCTGAATAGCGCCCTCAGTTGCTTCCTGTTCAAGAGCAATCAGCACAATCTCTCCATCCACCAACTGCTCTGAAACCTTCTCAATCAGAGACATATTATGAACACTATCCCCCATATCAATTGTGCTACCCAGCAAAGCACCATAACCTCCGCCCAATAACACACCAAGTGGACCACCCAAAATACCAATCAAGCCACCAACAAGACCACCAATCCAAGTGTCATTCCTAGTTTCAATACCACTGTCAAAAAAACGTCAAGTGCCTTAATCTCATTATTTTTCTTTCTTTTACTAAAACAGCAGTTGAAACAGTGTAAGAATCTGTAATAGGATTTTTGCTTCAACTCCGTCATTGCTTGATAGCCTTCACTTTCTACCTTGAAAACAACTGAAATGATTTTTTCCATAATACTTCCTCCTATTGTTTGCCAAAAAGTATCTTGTTCATCGCCTACACAAATCCGCTATATCCAATTCTTTAGAACATTTCAATCATTGTTACTTATCGTCTATAAGTGTATGGAAACCAAAAGGCTCTTCTTTAGATTAGCCTCATTATATACCTCTTTTTAAAGGGCTTTACAAGTACAATCTTTCATGACAGCTAGTATCTTGATAAATCCCCCTATACAAAGCTATTAAATAAGTCGTTTCACATCATATCCTAGTGTAAGCTATCATGAAAAGGTGGTCGTAATCGCTACACCAACTACTACAATCCAAAGTATCACTAATATGGTCGCCACTATAGATGCTAATATGGCAATTATGATTACTATTTTTGCCCATAAATGCCTTTGTGCTTGTTCAATAAGAAAAGCACTCACTGACACTATAGTAAGGGGATAGGCTACAAACATTGCTATCACCCAGACGATTGCAACAACAGTGTGGTACACACTCACATCCCATAAGTCTAAAATAAAAATATGACAGTATTGCCACAAGATACACAATGATATTACCAATGTATAAATATTTCAGTGGTTGATGTCTGTGAAAATAAATCATTATCCCTAGGATAATAATCATAATTATTGGGAGAATTAGACGCCCCATAATGTAGCTATCATTTAGCATATGAATTACCTCACCTCTTTCTGACCAAAATATTTAATTAATACTTAATATTAATTCTACACTTGGAAAAAAATGCAAGTTATCGAACAGATTTATAAAAAGCCCTTACTTTCAACTCTTTTTATAATTTATCTTTATTTAACGCTATTCTTTTAATTATTACAAGACACCTCTGTCTAGTAATAAAAACATCATCTTATATATCATGTTCCAACTATCCATTCTATACCCTCAACTCTACCATTGAGATAAGTATCTATTTCAACCAAATAAAATAAGGCTTATTCTAAGCTACCGATACCTTGACCGGTAGCCTAGAAATAAGCCTTTTATTTTTACACTCTGTTTACTTGTTAGATATAACTTTTGATAACAGTACCACACACTCCACATGACGCGAAACGACAGTAAGTATATCGGATAGGCGCCTGTTAGAAAAGAAACATATCCACGAACGCTTTAACGATTACTCCATTTTGCACTACCTTTAGCTCCAAGTCTCTTCCGTCAATCGACGAGCCAGTTCTTCTGTTTCGGGGATATCTTCTGTACCCAGCACCTTAGTAAGATCAAATATTCTAGTTCCCATAGGTGGCCTCGGTGTTACCTTCTTAAAGTCCATCTCATAGAACTTATCAACAAAGAAGTATCTATGTTCATTACGCCTTAAATCATAACCATGAGAATCGCCGTCTGACATTGCCTTTGCAATGGTCTCTTTTCTCTCATCAGTGAGGTCGCCAAATTCAGTATTATATTTCACACCATTTTCTGTCTCAACTGCTGTAATACGAGCAACAACCTTTCCTAAAGCACGCACACTTTTATCCCTGTAAAGACCCAGAAGTCATGCGCTCTAAAAGCCACGCGTTACATCATCATAGTATACGCCCGCAGAAACATTGAAATCAAATGTTGTCCCAGCAAGTTGCATCCTCAGATACTTCCAAGAATCTGATACCGAGATAAGCCCATCCGTATAACAGTAGTTGAGATAGTCGTTTAAAACATCCTGCATTTCATAATCTCTATCATCTAGAATATCACTGATGGCATTGGACATAGCCTCAAAGGTTGTGTTTATATGTATCACTGGATGTGTTTGCTTTTTCATTGTATGCTTTAAGCTTTTCTTCGAAATCCGCTTTTTCCCTTCTTCCATAAGCTCCGGAGCCAAAGTAATCATAACTTTATACTTCTCATCACTGAATGAATTCAGATGGCGAAGTAGCTGATCCTCATAAAACCCGTCAAGCATTTTGGTTTCAACTACAATCTTAAAAGCTTTCCTGCGTTATGGTCGCATCCGGAATACTGTCCTCGCTCTTCTCTTGCAATGTGAAGATTATTTCCGGATTAAACAAATCTGAGAAATACTCCAATTTTTAAAAACCGAAAAACTTGTCTGATGAGTATGAGTATAAGCGCGATAACAGCAAGATCGTATTTGCTGTAGCAACGTTTTCTTTCTCATGATACCTCTGAAAGTAATGTATCTGCATAGTTCCCTCTCCTCTGATAAATTATATTCATCCATGCCCATATCAACGAAAATACTGATATGTCTCATCTAGCATAGAATCCCTCAGAATAAGTATAATCATTTTCTTTTACGGGCTCTAGTCAAAAGAACTCCAAAGTTATTCTCTACAATAGAATCGGCGTCCATATAATTCTGGGACCTAATGTCATAGTCATATCTTGAGTCTCTGACTATACACTGTCCACTCTAACATATATAGTCACCAAACACAACAATAGGACAATCAAGCTCTAATCCCTGATTACCATAAACAGAGTAGGCCCTTTCAAGCTCTCGACATTTCTCTGCAAACCAAAGACCGTACTCCGTATTCTGTAACGCTTCAAGTTCTTTCTTACCCTGTACTACAGTAGCATGACTTTCGGCAAATAGCCTGCTCTACCCATTTGCTACAATCAATGAAATCCGCTCTGAGTGAAACCGTCAGAAGACATCATTATCGACAATTTTTCTATCATCAAGACCATGCAAATTATTGGCAAGTTCCTTGGCTACAATTACAACCCAATCGTCGTGTCCTTTGAGTATCTCTTCTCCCGTATAAATAACTTGACCGTTACCATACAAGCCTATTAATACAGCATAGTCTCTTTCTTCAAATATTCTCTCGCCAACCTGAAATAGATCTTCTAGCTCAGTGAATCCTTTTTCCCAGCTTCGCCAGGCTACGTCTCTGTGTAAGGCTTATCAACAAAGATCTATGCGACCGCAGTAAATGTGTTCACCAGCATCGCTAACCTCCAATAGATGAACATCAACGCCATTATGTTCGCAACCTGCAAGAGTGGCATTTTGAGACCAATAATATCCTGATCTCCATTCTTGCCCATTGTATAATGGAAAGTGTCGCATTCCAACCATGTTTCCACACTTAAACGCTCTACCAAGTCTGCATTGTTCAATATCTGCCCTATACTCCATCCCAGATTGAACATAGCAGACTCTCCTTCTTTAACTCTAATTTTTCTAGCAGGTAGATTCGCTCTTTTGTCAAAGCAGATCTGTGATGTATGGTCATATATTTGAACCATATCATCCATCTTCTCAATAAATACACGTGTCTCCGGATTGCCTAATATTGCAAAAGTTTTAACTGCTTTTTATCTCCATGCCTGCTGCATTACGACATAATTTATCTCCAGTATCCTGTAAAAACTCATCAACAGGGCCTTCTTTAACAATGGGAATATTACCGATGAACTTTCCAACAAGTTTTTCCGGCTGTTCCAATTCTCTTGATAACATTTGCTTCAACAGCATTGTTACCTAGCTTCTCAAGGCGAACTGAACAGTCGCTAAAAAGCTCTCTGTACTTATCAGACATTGCCCTTATCTCATCTCTAATACCAGTTATGTACTCTTCTTTTGAAATTTCCACCTAACATTACTTCCATCATCGAAGCCAATGAAAAAGTATAAAGAGACAATCTGTAATACTGAAACTTTTTCTCTAAATCCACCAGCATTGAGTTTACCTTTGCTTTGTCCAATAATAAACTGCTTTTGCCTTCAGAATTTCGTTTACCTTTTTCTGATAAGCGTTCATATTTTTTTCTTGCTGTCCTTTGAATATCTAAGACAAGCTTATGATTGCTCGCTACAAAAATATTCTGTTATCCCAGTTAAGCTTGTACTTCTTAACTATTCCCATCAAGGTTTCAACGTCGGCTTCTATCTCTGACGCCTTTTCTATCTCTAAGAAGGATAAAATCTCTTTTTCCATGTCAACAATCTTTCCAAGCTCTTTTTCAATAGAAAACAGCGCTACAGCCATCATCATTGTTGCCGGATTAAAAGCCGGTGCCGTTTCTGTTGTAGCAGAAATAGAACCCACTGCCTGTAACTGCGCAAACTTAGATTTACCATCAGCAGTTTTAAACGCTCCCCAAAAATTACCATTCTTAGCAATCTTCAAAACATCCCCAACACCCGCATTGGCTAATTGATAAAGTCCATCTGTGGCTATCGTAGTCGTTCGTGTCACAGTGTTTAATGCCGGAATCAATGATGATATACTAGCACCCAAAATAGAAAGCTCTGTAATAGGTACACTAAGTGTATTACTATTATTAGAAATACTCGCTCTTGCTTCTGCTAACATTCCCTCTGTAAGCTCAACTAAGCCATAGTTACCAGTGCTAGCTTCTATCTCATTATTGTTGATTTTAACAATCTCTTCCATAATACCCTCCGGGCTATTCTTTCTTTAAATATACTTTTCCTGACTCAATATGTTCATCATTAGGTTTTTCTGCATCTGACAGAATAGCTCAATAGGATTCTATCTGTATTACTCCATGAATACGCCCTCGAAACACAAAATAAAAATGGTAATTATGATTACTATTTTTGCCCATAAATATTCACCACAATCTGCATACCTGTAGCCCCTTTTTCCGCGCCAGTGGTCACAAAAAGTATCATACACTAGCCTTCCCTGCAAAAATACAGTTTGACACCATTCCTCAAGAAATATAAAACTGTTGCAATTCCATCCTGTATGGGGATGAAATTGCAACGGTTTAATTATATCACCTCGAAATGTCAGCATCTGATCCAGATCGATATCTTCGATAGAACAAGGCACGCCACCAGGCAATGTAGCTTCCAGATGATAAAATAGCATACGTCGATTTATGTGTTGTAGAAACAACTGTGATCTTCGCTTATAACCGTATTTCTTGAGCAATGTTCTCAGCTTAATTCTAACATAATCTATTTCCATATCCATACAAAAATACGAATGCGGATACTTTTTGAAAAACAAATCCAAGTCCGAGAAATCGCTGGTTAGTTCTTCTGCCAGCAAAGTTCTGTTTATATGTTCTAAATCTTTTTGAATAGCAGGAATTTCCCTATCAATGATTGGTTTATCATAGAAGTATTGCGACCATTGATAGATGTCCAAAATAAATTTCCTCTTATTAGTTCTATATGGAGCATGAAGAAATACTTTCTCTTTCTCCCATATTTGGTCAAGTATTCTGCTTTTTATCCCGACAACCGAGATGCATACGGCTGACAATTACCGCAATATCAAGTGCTGAATAGCATAACTCTTGCATTATTGATTGCCCTTTGTTCCATTGCAGTGACGACACAGAACCTGTAAATTATCGGCAACGCTCTTCCCGCCGTTGTTCATCGGAATAATATGATCAACTTGGAAATAAATACGAGATTTATCCGCAATACCACAGCATGTGCAGCAGTAATTTCCATCTGCATCTTGAGCCTTTTTCAAAAGCCTGATCCCTCAAACTCTTTTTCCAATGCGGGATTGATTTTCCTGATTTCGTACAAAGGCAAATCTTCCAATGCTCTGGTTCCGTACTTGATGTTATTTTTCATTATCGTAAATATCCGGATGTGACAGCTTCATCAATTCGATATTCAACTGACGGAGGAAATACAGTTTTCTGCCAAAGAACAGGCGAAGCATATTATCATCACTGGATTCCCAAAGAGAATCAATATAATCTATTCTTTTTCGTTCACCCATATCCTCATCCCAAATATGCTGAGCAATCTTGCTCACGTCAAGTTTGCTCCTATCGACCTCAGCAAATGTGTAGAACTGAGGAACAGCTTCATACTGGGCATAGTATTTCAGAATGTTTAGAATGTCCTTTCTTTCATATGGAGGAATCATTTCTCCACAGAAGAAAGAGTCTCTGCACTGTGCTTCCATTTCATCAAGCTGTACTTCTGTCAAATATTCTTCGATTGCGCCAAAGACTTGAACAGAGAAGGAAGCGCATCCATCAGGTCTCTATAGGATTTCTGAGTGCTGTCGTAGACCATTACCTGATAAGTGTGATCCATTCCATTCTCTTCAAGATATGTAAACGCATACATACCCATAGGGATTCTCTGCTCAAAAAGGCACTTTTTTTCTAATGCAGTAGTATCAACTGCATCATCCAAAATAGCAGCGAACTCTTCAATCTTAGAAATAGCAATCATACGCAGATTATATTTTTGCACGATCAGCCTCATTGTCCCGGAAGTCATTGTTTCCATCAAACAAGCTTTCAGGATTTACCCATGCAATGTGCTCGTTCCAGTAATCCACAAAGGAAACAATATAGGCACTGGCTGTACCACCTGCGGCTGTGCCACGCAATGCACGACCAACCATCTGGATCATCAAAATGGTGGAAACAGTAGGTCTTGCCAAAAATACGGTCTTAGTTTTCGGTAAATCTACGCCTTCTGTCAGGATGTTGACGTTGATTAAAACCTGCAACTTTCCATTTCGATAATTATCAATCTTTCTTTCGTTATCCTCTCGACTGATCGTCACACCGGTAATCGCATCTCTCACAGAAGATACAACGAAATCAGCTTTGATACCGGCTTTTTTTAAAAAGAGAGGTCAACTGGATTGCATGAATCACATTAACAGCAAACAGAATCGTCTGACCATATTCATCCTGTTTTTACCTTGTAGGCTTCGACAATCAGTTTGTTACGGGTCGCACTGTCAGCCATCTGCTGTGCAACTTCGTCAGGTAGCACATCCAAATGTTGGATGCTCTCCCATGCATCAACGCCAAGAGCATTGCCGTATTCTTGATCTGTATAAAAGCTTTCAAAAATGGGTTTTGCAAGAATCTGTCTGTTAATCAGCTCTTTTAAACCGATCTGGTATGCAATACCAACATCACCGTTAACAACTCGTCCATCACTGATTCCGTCGGTATAGATTTTCGCTAAAAGCCCCTTCTTCCTCAGCGGTACGGAACGGAGTAGCAGTCAAGCCAATCAGCTTCAAGTTAGGAACTTTGGCTCTTACATAATCAATTATTTTTTTCTATATGTTTTCGCTGTTGAGTGATGAGCTTCGTCTATAATCAGATATAACTCTTTTCTCGTCCTTGATCCACTGATCCAGTCTCTCAATATTTCTTCCGATACTGTCTTTGCTGACAATCAGTAAATTATCGCTTGAGCAAATATCACTGGTTCGGTCATGGCTAGATGCACCGGAGATAATTCTGAAACAGAAGGAAGAGATATGAGGAACAACTTCTGTATACGCAAACTTTTGGAATGACTCGGCAGCCTGATCTAACAACATTTGTCGGTGGGCAATCCAAAGAATTTTCTTTTTCTTATCAATGGCATTTTTCAAGAGCCACATAGAAGCAGTGTATGTCTTGCCTCCACCGGTAGGAAGAACTACCAATGTACTGTAAGAAGCTTCCTGATTCATCTTATCCAACGCTTCCATTGCCTTTTTCTGATGTTCATAAGGCGATCTTATGTTCGTGCCTTTTTAGGAAAAAAATATCACCAAACGATTTTTACTTCTACATGATTTATAAGTTTTTTGTTCGTCTGTTTCTCTCGCCATATTATCCTATACCTTTCTATATCATCCCAAAGTGCTACAACGATTCCATAATCACTGCTTCCTTCTCCGATGGGAATTGTGCTTGCTTGGCATCTTCAGATTTCGACTTGTTATAATTCTCCCGCTCGATGATACCGCACTTCTGCTTAACTTGTGCGATATAAAGGCTGCTGACCTTTAAGCCAGTATGCTCCAGCATATAATCCTTAACCTTTCATAGATCGCCCTCTTTGTCCTGTATCGCTTCTTCCACATCCACATCAATGTTTACATGTACTGCCTATTTGTTTAGCTGCAAAACCATATTATCAAAAGACTGCCTCAGATGAGTACCGACACCTTTTTAGGTTTCATTCTTATTCATAGACATGATAATCTGAATTGCCGAAACAATCCTTGAGGCATCTTCTACTGCATTTTTTATACTTTCTACTGTTCTTAGAAGCCTTTTCCTCCAAGCATTCTACAAAAATTGTGGGATTATCAAAATTCTTCACTGTAACCTTAACTTGAAGACTGTGACATATCCCAAAAGTCTTCTTAGACCTGACAATACTTCCCACAATTGCGCCTGTTCCACCAAAAGTCAGTCCGCCAACAAGTGCTCCCCCAAGACCACCCTTTGTAATAGAATTATTGTTTTCAAAGACTTCATATCCAATAATATCCGAGAAATTATATATCGCCGTGTTCCCACTAGCTGCACCAAAATAATTATTCAACCAATCACTAATACTAATTTTTTTGGAAACTGTACCTTCTGATTTTTTTCTCATCAATCAACATAAGATTATTGCCAATGACTTGGGTAGGAATCATTTGTGTACCAGATTCTTGTGTGTAACCATTGGTCTGAGGCGCTACGCTTAGTGTAGCTTCTGAAGATTTATTCACCTTTTTCAATTAGTGCACCTAAAGGCATCTGGCGTATCTGCATCCATGTTTTAAATCCACCAGCCTTCTTAAAGCACTCTAAACATAACCAATCCCCGTATTTCGTTCTTTTGGCCGTCATTAGACCAGCTTTTTCACCACAAACTGAACATTTCATATACATTCCTCATTTCAACTGCTGTTGGTACACTTGTAATTGCTTTTTAATGCCTCTTCAGTCAACGATAATATAATAACAGACAATAGTAACATTAACCATACATATTGGTGGGATGTGTTGCTTTTCACCACTCCTGTTTTAGGCAATACCTTGTTACTACATTTATTTACTATCCCTGCCATGGTGGCATGCTTCATCTTTTGAGCAATATACGTCTTGTTATTACTTCTATTTGTATTTGCCTCCCTGGCTTATTAGTGCCTAGATTATTTGGTGCTGATATAGAAAGTTTTGTTAGCATTTCTTTTTTTGATTAGTAATACTAAAGCCATCTTCCATGCTTCCTCCATACACCACTTGATATTGCTCACCATCAATTAAAAATAGTATTGGCAGTCTCTCCAACTTTCTTGATAATGTACTGATGATTTGCTCCACCTAGCGTTGCTGATACTGATAATAGCTCAAAAGTTGCCATCCAGTTGTTTTTCCCTGTTTAGCGCTTTCACCCTATAATAATCCACTTTTTTTAGCAGTTTTAATTAAAATTTATAATCTTTTTCAGCAATTTTAATTTCTATTTATTACTTTATATTTAATCACTACTTTTATAAATTATCTTCAAGTACTTTCCTCTATAACTCAGATTTCAATAAAAATCCAAAAATAAATGTATTGGTCATTTTTACAGGGTAATCAATTCACTTTTTATGTATCCACCAACCCTTATCAGTTCTTCTGTTATATAGGAAAATATATTCTAGCTTTAATTATTTCTTTATATTTTACATTCGTCATATATGTTATCACAGATTTCTGATAAGGGAGTTTCCCACTATGTGCATCTCAACCTAATAAAATAAGGGTTATTCAATAGCTCTCAATATCATTTAACGATAGCTACTGAATAACCCTTGTATTTCCATACTTTATTTGCTCAGTAAGGAGCTTTTGATAACGCCTCCAATGTCAACCCTAATCAGAGTATAGCGTCAGCAAATTGATTTCTTACTGAACTTATGCATTTACTCTTCCTTTGGCACCGGAATATAAACTTGTTTAAGTGGAATCATCTTTCTGTACTTATCACTTAAATCATCATAATATTTCAAAATCAGATCAACCAATTCTGTACCATTGATACCACGGATAATCGGCGTGCTATCAAGGTACTTCTGAGCATTCTTTTGTGTAATTTGAAAGTGTTATGAAAAGACCATAATCTCCTTCTCTCATTGCACCTTTCAATGACTGAATTGTTGTTTCCTTTACATCTCCATCCTGACTCTTCACCTGTATCAGAATACGAGGGGGAAGCTCATCTTTATATGCGGTAATATCTATACCACTATCGCCTCCCTGAGGTGATACAGTTGTTCTATATCCCATTGCACGGAGAAGATCAGCAACAAATCCTTCCAAATCATATCCCTTAAACTGACGACTCAGTTCCTTTAATATAAAGTCTTTTGTGCTCTCAATAATGTCATCTGCTGTTGCGCCAATACTCTCATCCTCAAAATCAGATAAAGCTTTTTTCTTAAAATTCTTATCAAGTGCCCCAAGAAACTCATCAGCATAGTTTTTTTACAGAAAATAAAGTCATCAGTGAACCAATCTCATAAAGAGCTCCCTGTGAAAAAAATCCATTCGAGGAAGGTGCTTAAGCCACTTTACTTTTTCTTGTCTGCACATACTCAACCTGGTTTTGGATCATATATGTATTCGCCCTCAACCACACCGATATTTACTTCACGATTACTTTTTTTGAAGGGAATACAATATAATCTCCAATCTGAACTTCGTGACGAAAGCGGTAAAAGTGTTCCTGCTCCATTCGCAATATTTCCTTTCTTGGCATTAGGATAGATCTGCATGTATTTTTTCCTTGAAAGCATCTCTATTCGCATCGATGTTGTTCAGATTTCCCATATCAGACCATCCAATTGCAATTACATTATTCTTAAGAAATAAGTTATCGTCCTGAGTATGAATTCCCCAAATTCTTTTTCATCATTTGACATAAGCATATTTCCTCCTCTGCGTTTCTCGTTTCAATTACATAAGCTGGACGTGCTAGACATCGTAGCCAAGCCACTCCATCATTTGTATAACAATCTTTTTAAGCTCTTGATAAGCCTATTTACATACAAAAGAGAAGTAGCGACCTTCTCAGCAAGTTCAAACCGAGTTATCTATCACTTTGCACATTTATAGGTGTTGAGAGTTGCCTTATTCATCAAATAGAGCAATATTTCTTACTTTTTCATTTTCAGCCCTTCTTTGAACATAGTTGACATGGCATCTCTTCCCTTTTTAGTACCAAGATCATCGATACTCATTTCTCCCTTGAATACCAATTCCATAAGGCCAATATATGCCTCACCCTAAAAGCAGCTGTAATCACTCCAGCAGTTCCTGCAGAAATAGCACCACCGATAACACTTCCTGCTACAGGAATAAACTTCATTATATTAGTGACTACTGTCTTGCCAAGCAACGTAGCACCACCAGCTCCGATAGATGATGAAAGCAGTGCTGTGATAATGCTCTTATTAACATCGAAGCCAAATATTACAGTTATCGAAGCTATCATACCAACTTGGGTAGGAATCAGTAAGGCACAGTCAGAGAACGGAATAGGTGCAGCTCCCTCACCTGCCGCCGCAACTGCTGCAGTTGCTACCGCTGCCTGTGCTCTACGCTTTTTTTCTTCTAAACAAGCTATCTGAACATGTTGAAGTGTATCCATCAACCCATCAGGAAGAGCCTGTCCCATAACTTTAATCAAAACATCAAGTCCATATGACTTTGCAATACCTAAGTCTTCAATTTCATAATCCTCTGCAAGTACAGGAATAACCTGAACGATATCCAAGTTTTTCGTTAAGCAATATTTGTCTCATTTCCTGTGCTTTCTTCTTAGAAAATGACTGAGTAAGTACAACAACAATAGGAACCTGGGTAATTTGATTATCCATTGAAAGTTCTCTAATCCACTCAATCTCTTCTGGCTCAATTCTATTTGATGCTGTATTTATACAGTACCAAATACAATGAATAGCCTTATTGATATCTTGCGTAGCAAGTCCTTTACTGATGGTGTCCATCACTTCCTTTTTAACCTCAAGTTGAACTTCTTTTCCTAGTTCAAAGCCTCTAGTATCATAAATTGCAAGTGGAACACCTTTTTGTAATTTTACGCATATGCGTTGTTACGGGTTTTCCTGTGCCTGTATCAGCTAAATGCTCTTTTAAAAAAACCGCATTGATCAATGTACTCTTACCAACGCCCGTCTTCCCAGCCACAATAATGTTTTAGCGTATTTAAATTCTTAATTTTATCTGCAATTGCATTTATTGCTTCTTGAGCAATCTTTTCTGCATCTATACCCGCCATTATTCTTTCCCCGTAGCATCATCATTAAATGGTACAATCTCCGGTCCCATGTCATCAAAAATCAAGTTCTTCTGCGTTTAATGATTTTTTTATAGAACTTATCTCCGTATTTTTTTGATAAGCGGAGGAATAACTATAAAACCTGCAACTGTTAACACACTACTTACTATAAACCAAGTTACCTTGCGACATCCGTTCGTTTTTCTTGTTCATATAATATACCTCCTACTATAGTCCTTGTAATTTTTTTGCGAATTTGTACTAATCATTACTTGTTTTTTTATCTGGTCTATCCATCTGACAAGTTCTAAAAATGCTTATATTTTTTTATTATATAGTCCTCCCTATCTCTAACATACTGCGACTTATTTGTATAACAAGCCATGGGGTTGATATTTTTTTAATCCAGACCTAGTTCTAATCTGTAAAAGCTTCTATATTTAATATTCACAACAATAGTATCAATATTTCTATATATTCTCAATGCTTCCCTATCTTTATAGCCTCAAAAAAACAAAAAAATCTGAGGACCTAGATTGATATCTCAGTCCTCGGAAAAGCCTTTATTTTAAGCTATTTCTATACTTCTAGCTCTGTACTTTACTCAACATTACCACACTCTCCACATGAAATGAGCGAACACTAAGTATATCACGTAGTTACGTTCGTAAGCGGAAACATATCCACATACTTTTTTTAACGATAGCATAAGGTTATCGTTAAAAGGCAGTACCTAGACAAACTGAGAGTTATCTATGTTTTTTATGGTTTTGAAAAAAATAGTAAATATACTCCAAATACAAACTTGATTGCTGCATCAATATATGCAACTAACACCAATGAAATATCAGTAAAAATATAAGCTACAGCAATATTTATAGTACAAATAATCCCCAAATATATCATTGATTTTCCATGCACAAAATAATATGGAAAAAAATGCAAAGCCGTCGCCATTAGTGCACCCAGCCAAATTAATCGCCAATCCTCAGTTGCAAAAAGGTCCCCCTAAGAAAACCATTAACACGAATAATAAAATAATCGCATACAGAGAAACTTTATCTTGAAATTTACTCGACGAACCGTTGGACAGTTTATTCAACACTTTTTTATTCATATTTAATGAGAAAAAACTGATAACATATCCAATGCAAAATACTTGCATATTGATGATTTGTTTTTCCTCCTATTAAAGTTGCCAATGAAATAATCACCGCTACTACAATTAACCATAAACCACAGGCTCTCTTATAATTAAATTCCAACTTTTTCATCTTTATTATAATTTAAAAAAATATAAATACCTCCCTAAGATTTCTAATTTCTCTTTACTTAAAAAAATTAACCCCATTATATAATTCCATAAACTCTTTAGCAAGTTTTTGCGACAAATTCATGATCAAGTGCAGTTGCTAAGGTTTCTACATTTTTCCTGAATCACTTCACCTTGAATTGCATCAAAAACCACATTGTTTTTTTCTGTTACTGCATCTGAATCACTTACAAAAATATTCATAGCATATTTTTGCCCTTATCACCCTCTCTATCCATTTTCATCCTATCAGACATAAGTGGATAAAGACCCTAAAACTTCACCCTTACCATTTCTGATAATCTGGGCATAGGCATTACCCCATAAAAGTAAATGTGTCATCATAGTTTTTCTAAAAACGAAACTTGTCATTTCAGGATTTGGTTCATCGTGCAGCACCTTATATAACGGGTGCTCTATTGCTTTTTCAGTTCCTATATCGGTCCTAAGATACACATGAAGTGGCAAACTTGCAACTGCTTCAGATAAAATACGAACACAACTATAGACTGCAGTCATCTGCATAGCCGAGCGTTCATTTACTCTTCTACCAGATGAAGAACCGCCCATTAAAAAACTATATGCACTTCCATTTGTTCTATTACTAGGCTTATCTCTACTTTTGAATAAACCACTTAATATTCTCATATGTTCCTCCTAATTTTTTTGCATAGAAAAAGCACCTACTGTAATTAGTAGATGCTTTCGCCTAATAATTGCTTTTTATCCCTTAAATATGAGAAGAATTTTAAGGGATTTATTATTTTAATTTTGTAACATTTTCAAATATATATCTAATCTTTCATTGATATACTTGGCAAATAAAGTCTCCATTGCTTTTTAAATTATGTTTCACATGATATTCATCAAAAAGCATTATAATAGGCAATCCTATCTGTAAATTTTTATATCGATAGGTGGATACCCTGCTTTCATTAACTCAAGATTGACAAGAAGTCTTCCCGTTCTTCCGTTTCCATCAATAAATGGATGGATTCCTTCAAACTCTATATGAAATCTAGCCAGCTTTTGTAACAATATGTTCCTCACTAGCTAAGTAACTCCTTAAAAGTTCTTCCATTTTAGGAACAATCAAATAAGGTTGCACGGGCTCGTGTGCAGCACCCATGATGCGAACAGGCAATCTTCGATAGACGCCTCTATCATCTTTTTATCAGCAAGAACTAAATAATGGATTTGTTTAATCACTCTTTCATTAATTTCACATTTTTTTCCTTTACAAGTTCACTTACAAAAATCAAATGCCTCCTTATGTCCAACTGCCTCCATATGATCTTTTTAACGGCTTTTTGAGCTATAGTAAGACCTCTTAACACTAAATCGGTTTCTCTTAATGTTAATGTATTTCCCTCAATAGCGTTTGAATTATAAGTATATTCAACAGTAAATTCTTCATTCAGTCTTGTCAACTCTCCTCTGTGAGAGATCTCTTTCCATCAAGTTCCTTTTTTACGATCTATTTGAGATAAAAGACTTTCTTTTGTTTTATAGCGTCCATCTGCAGGTTTGATGGCATCAATTGGTATTTTCCAAGCCCTTCCTTCTTGATATGCCCCAGGTATTTTTACCTTCAGCACATAAAATTCTTACTCTTCTATCAGAAATACCCCATTTCTCTGAGGCTTTGTTTTACAGTCATAAACATAAATTATCCCTCCAGTTATCTTATTGTACCATTTTTATCGGAACAATATCAATGACATCGGAACAATATTATGCGTTTTATCGGAATGATATATGCAGAATAACCTTAATCATAACGGAATATTATACAGGCACTTTTTCGGAATGATATCCCTACATAAACAAAAATACCTCTACTATCATAAACACTTTCTGTATTTTTGATTCCCACACCTAATTGCCCTATCAAGTGCCATGATTGTTGCAATCGCACCATCAATTTTTTTCTGTGGACTTTTTCCTTATCAGCTTTGATGTTTCCTGCAGGGTCTGTCCTAATAAATATATTGTCCATATTCCACCTTAGAACCGGATGTCCACCATGAGCTATTTTTGTTCTAGTGTCAACTTCATAAGTTCCCTTGGTTGGTGGACTCATATCCTCAAATCCCTCGTCCAAAAGGAACAACAGTAAATCCCATATTTTCTAAGTTTTTGAACCATCTGAACAGCATCCCACCTATCAAAGGCAATCTCTCTGATATTAAATCTTTCTCCAAGTTTTTTTCTATAAAGCTTTCTATATATCCATAGTGAACTACATTTCCTTCTGTTGTCTGAATATACCCTTGCCTTTCCCATATATCATATGGAACATGGTCTCGCTTAACCCTTAACTCCAGTGTTTCTTCTGGCAACCAAAAATATGGAAGTATCACAAATTTATCTTCTTCATCTATCGGTGGAAAGACTAAAACAAAGGCTGTAATGTCTGTTGTAGAGAAAGGTCTAAGCCTCATAGCATACTCTTCCTTCAAGTTCATCTTCATTAACTGCAAAGGAGCACGTATCCCATTTTTTCCATTGGCATCCACCCACTGCTTGTTTTACCCACTGGTTAAGTCTTAACTGTCTAAAGGAATTCTCCTCACTAGGATTTTTGCTTTGCAGATTCACAGGTAGCCTTTACTTTATCAATTCCAACCGTCACCCCTAAAGATGGATTTTGCTTTTCTTCCAAACCCTAGATCTGTCCAATCATCTACTTCATCTGCTCCATAAATCACAGGATAAAAGGTAGGATCTATTTTCCTTCCTTCTAAAATATCCTTGGCCTTTTGATGTGTTTCATAGCAGATTGAATGCGTATCTGTTCCTGCTGTAGTTATAAGGAAATATAAGGGCTGGGTTCTAGCATCTCCTGAGCCCTTAGTCATAACATCAAATAGTTTTCTATTTGGTTGTGTGTGAAGTTCATCAAATACTACCCTCGTGGATATTAAAAACCATGCTTAGAGTAGGCTTCAGATGACAAGACTTGATAAAAGCTATTTGTTGGCTGAAATAATATTTTTGCGAAGCTAGTATCTTCACTCTTTATTTAAGGCAGGACACATCCTTACCATATCTGCAGCAACATCAAATACCCTCCATGCGAGGCTGAAATCATCTGCCATGATAAGTCCTGCATTTAGCCACCTGTTAGGTCTAGGCGCATCAATTTGATATCCTTTGATTTCACAGATTTCTTTAAGTACTTTTTAAAGTCTTCCCTTGTTTGAGGAGAATGCCTTGGGACATTTTCCCATAGCGTGTATCTTGGTTTTGTTCCATCTCGTCCTTCCTCATTTCTTTAATAATTTATTGCCTCATAAAACAAATTAGAGCGAGAACCGTTAAGTCCTGCTCTTTTTCCCAGCTATTGACATATCCTGACAGGGACTTCCAAAAAGTTATAATATCCACTGGCCTCTATTTTCACAGCTTTTTAATATCTGATACATCCCCAGGTGCTTTACTTCCAGCATTCTTTTTGTGGTAACCTTGATGGGAAAAAGGCTCAATTTCTGATGCCCATAGCAGAATTTATATCTCATGTGAAAAATACCTTGTCCTTCACTCAAAAGAACCCTTCATAGCACTTTATCCAATTTGCTAAAAAGAAGTTCTAAGTTTTGTAACTAAATTATATCCATATTTTTTTCAAACTAATCATCCAGGGCTCTACCGAATGAGTCAAGGCACCACAAGATATAATATCTATGCCCAGGGCCCCTCATAGTCACTTTATATTTTCTGGACTTATATTTCCAGACACCTCAATAAGGGCCCCTGCCAGCTATAAGGTCTACAGCTTCTCTAATCTGGTCTATAGACATGTTGTCCAACATTATTATGTCACAACCTACATTATGGCTTCCTAACCTGGTCCAAGCTTCACTTCCAATTCTATCTTTTTGAGAAGGATATCTTGGCTCTTGTCTTTTCAACTGCCTGCCTGATACCACCTGCAACACCTATGTGGTTGTCTTTAACATGACCATATCAGATAGGTTGTACCTGTGGTTTTTCCACCCCAACTTCTACGGAATACTTGTCAAATACCCTGAGTCCTGGGGCAGTCTTCCAGTGTCAGCCAGACTAACGGATTCATCTCCCAGGGCATCCACTTATATACCTGGTCATACTAGCTATACCGGCTCATCCTCTGAAGGAAGTTTAGCCCAGTCCTCTCAGCCAAGAGCATGGCCTGGGCCTTAGATTCAACTATAGCCATCTCTATCGCCCTTGCATACCCTATCTCCATCCTTGTAGGAACAAGTAATTTTATGCCTTCATCCAAGCACTTTTAAAGGCCTGGGTAAAATACCCCTAGTCCACAAATTATACCGTCTTCCTTGGCTATCAAGTCTGCCCCTAGCCATCCTATCTCTCATCTATTATGCATCGGCACTAATATCCTTGTAGTTGATATCCTCCATAAGGCTCTCTTTAATCTTATCAAGCATCTTAATTTTAAGCCAGCATTCATAAAAATCATGGTTCCTTTCCTTTATGGTATCTACCAAAAATCTTATGGTAGCCATCAACTATATCCTCTATCTCTTCTAGTTTCTGTGTTTTCTCCATATGGGCTCTAAAGTCTGGTAATAAAGCTATTCAGGTTTTCACCACACTCATACCACAGAAGCAGGCCTCTAAAAGTGAGTTTGATGCCAGCCTATTTCTACCATGTAGGCCTGTGCAAAGATGTCTCACCCTATAGCATATAGGCTCTGTCAGGCTAGTCCTACCATCTATCTTGGCCTTGATGCCACCCATATGGTAGTGCTGGCCCGGGCATACAGGTATCATATCCTTCCTAATATCTATACCCCTGTCCATACAGTCCTGGAAAACTGTTGGAAACCGTTTATCAATACTTTCCCTATCCCTTATATTCTCAAGAGATAGGAAACATGGTCACTGTGGTCCTCCTCCATCTTTTGTCTTATAGCCTTGCTGACTACATCTCTGGGAAGCAATCCATTGATAAACCTGTCTCCATTAATGCCAAGCAGGATGCCTCCCTCTCCCCTCAAGGCTTCAGTTATTAAGCTATGTCTACCCATGGATTCATCATATAGGACTGTTGGATGTATCTGGATATATTCCAAATTTAATATCTCTAGCCCATGCTTCATAGCTATAGCCAGGGCCTCACCAGATTCCGACTTATAGTTGGTAGATGAATTAAATATACCCCCTATGCCACCTGTTGCCAGGACAACTGCCCGGGCATATATATTCATATTGGCCACCAACAAAGACCCTTATGCCTACAGCTTTATTATCTTCAATTATCAGGTCGTAAAAGTCGTATTTTCACAAATATTCATATTAGGCCTGACCTCACCCTTTCTGCCATAACCTCACACATAGACCTGCCAGTAAAGTCTCCAACATGGTAGATCCCGGCACAGCTCTATGTCCACCTTCCTGTGGAGACTATAGGTATCCTGGTCAATCTTGTCAAAGTTGACAACCATAACCTATTAATTCTTCTACCACATCCAGGGATTTATCTAAGATATTCCTAACGACATCCACATCATTCTCATAGTGGCCTGCCTTTAAGGTATCCTCTATATAGTCATCTAGATTTTCATGTGCTAGCCTAGCCGATATACTCCCCTTGGGCCAGGTCATGAATTAGCCCATCCATACCTTTTTAGATATTAAACATACCTGGTAAATAGGGTCTAATTTAAGGCACAAGAAAGACCTGCCGCACCACTACCAACTATTACAATATCATAAAAATCTCTCATTTAACTCATCTCCATCATCTTTTTGAGAGGTCGGCTGGCCTTCTCCATTAAGGACTCGTCAAGTATAATTTCTGGTCCTTCATCTACCAATACTCTGTATAGATTTTCCAAGCTATTCTTTTTCATATCCTCACAAGGCTTCATAGATGAAGGTATAATAAATTCACTATCCGGTGATAGTTTATTCATCTGGTATAAAATGCCCTTCTCTGTACAGACAATATATCCCTTCTTCTTAGTCCTTCCAACATAGTCTAAGAGTGCCTTGGTAGATCCTACGCAGTCTCCAAGCTCACTACTTGGCTTGTACATTCTGGATGTACAAGGACATCGTAGCCATACCTATTCTTTAAGTCCTCAACCTCCTCATATTCCACAAAGTTATGGTACTTGCAGTAGCCCTCATGGAATATAAAGTTTTTGTCCTCTATCTGGTTTGCTATATAGGATCCCAAATTTTTATCTGGCAAGAAATATATATTCTTGTTCGGTAGGGCCGATACTATCTTCATAGCATTTGAAGAAGTAACACAGACATCACTCCTAGACTTTACATCTGCTTTTGTATTTATGTAAGAGACTATAGCTACATCATCATACCTTTCCTTGATACCGTCTAAATCATCTAGGTTTACCATGTCTCGCCATAGGACAGCCTGCCTCTATGTCTGAATCAATATTTTTATCGGGATTCAAGAGCTTAGCACTCTCACCCATAAAATTGACACTACAAAGCAAATAATCTTATTTTTGCATTCTGGGCATCCTTAGCTAGCTTGAAGGAATCTCCAACCTGGTCAGCTATGTCCTGAACCTCACTATTAGCATAAAAATGAGCTAGGATCAAGACGTCCTTCTCCTCTTTCAAGCGTAAAATTTTCTCTTTTAAAATTTCAATTTCCTTTTCCATATATCCTCCTCAACATATAAGACTTGTTTGGTTTTGTAGATATCTCATATGTATATATACCAACATATAGATAATACTTACATAACTTAAAAATGTGAATAGAACAGGGTGAAAAATCTTCCGAGTCCCCAAATCACATACGAAAAAGGCCACTGTATTTCATTTTTCATATCAAATGAATACAGTGGTTTTTACTGGACCGAATTTCAAACCAGGCCCTCCCTTTGGTTTTTAGACTCTTTGTTACGCTCATAAGCACACAAGCTTATTATAGCATTTATAGATGTCACTTTAAAAGCTTTTTAACCTATCCAGTAGATCCCACCCCACCCAACCTCTCTTCTGACTTGGGTTGATCATCATCACTACTAGGTATTTTGAAATATTCCTTGTATCACCCTCTCCAGCCTTTATAATAACATCTTCATCAGTCAGATTTCTAAGCATAAAACCCATATTTCCATCATTGTCTAGTTAGAATAATAATCTGAATCTATAATTCCCGTAACATTAGCTAATCATGAAGACCCCTCTTCATGCCTATAGAACTCCCTTACGTGAGTTGTCAAAACCTCATCTGGTCCTCGATATAAGCTTCTTTATATCTGTAAAAATCACGCCAGACTGTCCTCTTGCTGGTATAAGAATATCCACTGGTACATATATCATAGCCAGCTGGACCTCAATGTTCCCTTGAGGGATATTAATTTTACAACCGGATACTTTCTGTGCTTATCTGAAAACTCAGTCTCAAAACCTCTCATATACCTACCTCTTATTTCAATTATTGAGTTTAGATAAACTAGCTGGACACTAAATTTATCCAGCTAGATGACTTAATATTTTATTAATTATCTTTTAGAGCTTGTGCCATTTCTCTCTGCTATTTTTGATAGTTCCTTTTGTTCGTCTGTTAAAGCACCCCTTTAAAGATACCATTATCACCACAACGCACCTTGTTCTTTTGATTGTTTGTCAAATATACATCTTGAGGAACAATCAAAATATTCGGCTTCTCACATCGCCCTGCAATACGATGAATGATTTTTTCAATTGGCTCCTGATAGAGTTTTTTCTGTTGTTCTATAATAACATGGCACACGCCGTGTCCAATTAACACTCAACTGCAATCTCAGGATTTTATTTTCTTATATGCTAAATCTACAATAGCTCCAGCAATTTTATCTGCTATTTTATCAGGATGCATTGGATTTACTTTTTCATCATTTTCACTTTCTAAAGTGCATGAAGAAAGTAAAACTGTAATGGTTCATCGAATTCTTCATGCAAGACAAAATTGATTGATATCCTGTAAAACAGCTGTTCCAATTCGAGGCTATTTTTATTCCATCTATCACCACGACTTGCATGGATTCTTGCATGGCACGATTTGCATAAAGAAATCAAATTACTTTTTATTATGATTTCCACCTTCTGATAAAGGTTTGATGATGTACTTCTTCTACAGGTACTAAAAATTTTCTTCTTAAAACACTCTACAAAATGGATGCTCCTAACATAAGCATCTCTTACCTTTTTCCATCACTCGTCCATACCTACGACATGCAGCAGGATTCCTGTCGTACTCGTAGCATTTGTCTCTCCCTTTGATGCTTTTCACAAAACCTACCATCAGTTAAGTTCGGGTATCCAGGATATGAACATGGACGCTTTTGGTTTTCTTGGCAAGCCTTCCACCTCCTCTTTGTGGTATAATATAAAAAGATTATAACTTGTTGGTGATTTTATAAAAATAAATTTTATAGCATAAACTTCCCATGGGCTTTAGGCATTATATTCCTTTATTATGGTATGATATTTTAATAGTATCATTGTTGAATTTATAAAACAGTATTTTTATTAACTATAATTTGTTTTTAAAGTTACTATTATAATAATACTCTCATATTTCTTTTACTATTATCTTTCATAATAAAACTGTATTCTTAAAATACAAATTACTTTTAAGGATACTAAAATACCAATCAAAATATTTTAAGATACTGTGTTTGGCTCAACAGGCATTGTTATATTATTTTCAGCACTCTCTCTCACTATTTATCAACATAGATTTTGAGCGAATATTCGAAGATAAAAGGATAAATCCACGAAAACACGGTTATCCTTTTGAGGTTAATTAGGAGTTGCTATAAAATGAGGCAAAACTCGTAGCTAAAAACTATTGCTTGTTCTTTTGTTGGCAACCTCAGCTCCAGATGCCTTCAACAACTTCTTTTTCCAAAAATCAAAATTTCTCACATTTACTATCTATGCCATCAGTTAACTTACCGATACATCAAATTACATTTTGCTTTGAAGAATCAAATCTTTCTTTGTAAGAACCACTAAGTGCGTGATCCCTATATTTAGATTCAAGCGTTTCTTGAAAACATAGTTTGTCAAGAACCTCTTGGAGTAAAGAAAAGGTTGTAGCCACGTTTTTTTAATTCGTTTGTAATCCTTATGGAACTTGGTTGATATTTGGAGTTTCAGCATTAGATTTAATCCTCCGCATTTAGAACTTCAAAAAGTTCTTGTGTGGAGTGATAAGTTTTTTGTTTGAATTTTTGCCAGACATTATATCACGTGCTTCTTGTATAGCAGCTTCGGTTTCGGTGTTGTATCTTGGTTGTTTGACAATGAACGGAAAACCACCTTCCATAATAGATGTACGTAAAAAAATGTTAATGGCATCAGTAACAGAAATACCGAAGCTACCAAAAAGATTCTCTGCATCCTGTTTTACTTCCGGTTCGATACGAATATTAATATTTGCACTCTTAGCCATGATTATTCACCTCCTGTTAGTATAATTGTATAACGAATGTTAAACAAATGCAACCAGAATTAATAAAAAGGGAGGGAGTGTTATTAATTTATCTGATATTTTTATCGAGTGTGTACAAACATAATAAAAAAACAAAAGAATAAAAATGTTTTTACAAAGAAAGATTTGATTCTTCAAAGCAAAAATGTAATTAATGCATTTATTAAGTTAGCTGATGGCATAGATGTATGGAAATTTGAAAAATTTTTGATTTTGGAAAAAAAGAAGTTGTTGAAGGCATCTGGAGCTGAGGAGTTGCCAACAAAAAGAACAAGCAATAGTTTTAGCTACGAGTTTTTGCTGATTTTATAGCAACTCCTAATTAACCTCAAAAAGGATAACCGTGTTTTTACATGGTTATCCTTTTTATCTTTGAATATTCGCAAAATCTATGTTGATAAATAGTAGAGAGAGTGCTGAAAATAATATAACAATACCTGTTGAAACCAAACACAGTATCTTAAATATTTTTGATTGGTATTTTAGTATCCTTAAAGTAATTTTGTTTTAAGAGATACAGTTTTATTATGAAAGATAATAGTAAAAAGAAATATGAGAGTATTATTATAATAGTAACTTTAAAAAAACAAATTATAGTTAATAAAAAAATACTGTTTATAAATTCAACAATGATACTATTCGAAAAATATCATACCACTTAATAAAGGAATAAAAATAATGCCTAAAGCCCATAGGAAGTTGGCTATAAAAATTTATTTTTTTATAAAATCACCAACAAGTTATAATCTTTTTATATTATACCACAAAAAGGAGGTGGAAGGCTTTGCCAAGAAAACCAAAGCGTCCATGTTCATATCCTGGATGCCCGAACTTAACTGATGGTAGGTTTTGTGAAAAGCATCAAAAAGAGGAGAACAAATGCTATGAGAAGTACGACAGGAATCCTGCTGCATGTCGTAGGTATGGACGAGTGTGAAAAGAGTAAGAGATGCTTATGTTAAGGAGCATCCATTTTGTGAGGAGTGTTTTAAGAAGAAAATTTTAGTACCTGTAGAAGAAGTACATCACATCAAACCTTTATCAGAAGGTGGAAATCATAATAAAAGTAATTTGATTTCTTTATGCAAATCGTGCCATGCAAGAATCCATGCAAGTCGGTGATAGATGGAATAAAAATAGCCCCTCCGAGTGGAACGGCTATTTTACAGGATATCAATCCAATTTTGTCTTGCATGAAGAATTCGATGAACCATTACAGTTTTACTTTTCTTCATGCACTTTTATAGAAGTAGAAAATGATAGAAAAAGTAAATCCAATGCATCCTGATAAAATAGCAGATAAAAATTGCTGGAGCTATTGTAGATTTAGCATATAAGGAAAAATAAAAAAATCCTAAGATTGCAGTTGAAGTGTTAATTGGACACGGCGTGTGCCATGTTATTATAGAAACAACAGAAAAACTCTATCAGGAGCCAATTGAAAAAAATCATTCATCGTATTGCAGGCGATGTGAGGCAGATATTTTGATTGTTCCTCAAGATGTATATTTGACAAACAATCAAAAGAACAAGGTGCGTTGTGGTGATAATGGTATCTTTAAGGGAGTGCCTTTAACAGACGAACAAAAGGAACTATCAAAAAAATAGCAAGAGAAATGGCGCAAGCTCTAAAAAGATAATTAATAAAATATTAAGTCATCTAGCTGGATAAATTTAGTGTCCAGCTAGATTTATGTAAATATAATAATTGAAATAAGAGGTAGGTATATGAGAGGTTTTTGAACTAGTTTCAGATAAGCACAGAAAGTATCCGGATTGTAAAATTAATATCCCTCAAAGGGGAACATTGAGGTCAGCTGGCTATGATATATGTACACCAGTGGATATTCTTATACCAGCAAGAGGACAGTCTGGCGTGATTTTTACAGATATAAAGGCTTATATGGGACCAGATGAGGTTTTGACAACTCACGTAAGGAGTTCTATAGGCATGAAGAGGGGTCTTGTATTGGCTAATGTTACGGGAATTATAGATTCAGATTATTATTCTAACCCAGACAATGATGGAAATATAGGTTTTTATGCTTAGAAATCTGACTGATGAAGATGTTATTATAAAGGCTGAGAGAGGGTAATACAAGGAATATTTATAAAATACCTAGTAAGTGATGATGATCAACCCAAGTCAGAAGAGAGGTTAGGTGGGGTAGGATCTACTGGAAAAAAATAGGTTAAAAAGCTTTAAAGTGACATCTATAAATGCTATAATAAGCTTGTGTGCTTATGAGCGTAACAAAAGTCTAAAAACCAAAGGAGGGCCTGGTTTGAAATTGGTCCAGAAAAGCCACTGTATTCATTTGATATGAAAAATGAATACAGTGGCCTTTTTCGTATGTGATTTGGGGACTCGAAAGATTTTTCACCCTGTTCTATTCACATTTTTAAGTTATGTATAGTATTATCTATATGTTGGTATATATACATATAGATATCTACAAACCAAACAAGTCTTATATGTTGAGGAGGATATATGGAAAGGGAAATTGAAATTTTAAAAGAGAAAATTTTACGCTTGAAAGAGGAGAAGGACGTCTTGATCCTAGCTCATTTTTACGCTAATAGTGAGGTTCAGGACATAGCTGACCAGGTTGGAGATTCTTTCAAGCTAGCTAAGGATGCCCAGAATGCAAAAAAATAAGATTATTTGCTTTTGTGGTGTCAATTTTATGGGTGAGAGTGCTAAGCTCTTGAATCCCGATAAAAAAATATTGATTCCAGACATAGAGGCAGGCTGTCCTATGGCAGACATGGTAAACCCAGATGATTTAGACGGTATCAAGGAAAGGTATGATGATGTAGCTATAGTCTCTTACATAAATACAAAAGCAGATGTAAAGTCTAGGAGTGATGTCTGTGTTACTTCTTCAAATGCTATGAAGATAGTATCGGCCCTACCGAACAAGAATATATATTTCTTGCCAGATAAAAATTTGGGATCCTATATAGCAAACCAGATAGAGGACAAAAACTTTATATTCCATGAGGGCTACTGCAAGTACCATAACTTTGTGGAATATGAGGAGGTTGAGGACTTAAAGAATAGGTATGGCTACGATGTCCTTGTACATCCAGAATGTACAAGCCGAGTAGTTGAGCTTGGAGACTGCGTAGGATCTACCAAGGCACTCTTAGACTATGTTGGAAGGACTAAGAAGAAGGGATATATTGTCTGTACAGAAGAGGGCATTTTATACCAGATGAATAAGCTATCACCGGATAGTGAATTTATTATACCTTCATCTATGAAGCCTTGTGAGGATATGAAAAAGAATAGCTTGGAAAATCTATACAGGGTATTGGTAGATGAAGGACCAGAAATTATACTTGACGAGTCCTTAATGGAGAGGGCCAGCCGACCTCTCAAAAAGATGATGGAGATGAGTTAAATGAGAGATTTTTATGATATTGTAATAGTTGGTAGTGGTGCGGCAGGTCTTTCTTGTGCCTTAAAATTAGACCCTATTTACCAGGTATGTTTAATATCTAAAAAGAGTATGGATGAGGCTAATTCATACCTGGCCCAAGGAGGTATATCGGCTAGGCTAGCACATGAAAATCTAGATGACTATATAGAGGATACCTTAAAGGCAGGCCACTATGAGAATGATGTGGATGTCGTTAGAAATATCTTAGATAAATCCCTGGATGTGGTAGAAGAATTAATAGGTTATGGTGTCAACTTTGACAAAATTGACCAGGATACCTATAGTCTCCATAAGGAAGGTGGACATAGGCTGGCCAGGGTCTACCATGTTGGAGACTTTACTGGTAGGTCTATGTGTGAGGTTATGGCAGACAGGGTGAAGGTCAGGCCTAATATAGATATTTGTGAAAATACGACTTTTACGACCTGATAATTGAAGATAATAAAGCTGTAGGCATAAGGGTCTTGTTGGTAGCCAATATAGGAATATATATGCCCGGGCAGTAGTCCTGGCAACAGGTGGCATAGGGGGTATATTTAATTCATCTACCAACTATAAGTCGGTATCTGGTGAGGCCCTCAGTAGCTAGCTATGAAGCATGAGCTAGAGATATTAAATTTGGAATATATCCAGATACATCCAACAGTCCTATATGATGAATCCACGGGTAGACATAGCTTGATAACTGAAGCCCTTGAGGGGAGAGGGAGGCATCCTGCTTGGCATTAATGGAGATAGGTTTATCGATGAATTGCTTCCCAGGGATGTAGTCAGCAAGGCCATAAGACAAAAAGATGGAGGAGGACCACAGTGACCATGTTTACCTATCTCTTGAGAATATAAGGGATAGGGAAAGGATTGATAAACAGTTTCCGACAGTTTTCCAGGCCTGTATGGACAAGGGTATAGATATTAGAAGGATATGATACCTGTATGCCCGGGCCAGCACTCACCATATGGGTGGCATCAAGGCCAAGATAGATGGTAGGACTAGCCTGACAGGCCTATATGCTATAGGTGAGACATCTGCACAGGCCTACATGGTAGAAATAGGCTGGCATCAAACTCACTTTTAGAGGCCTGCTTCTGTGGTATGAAGTGGGATGAAAACCTGAATACTTTTATTACCAGACTTTAGAGCCCATATGGAAGAAAACACAGAAACTAGAAAGATAGAGGATATAGTTGATGGCTACCATAAGATTTTTGGTAGATACCATAAAGGAAAGGAACCATGATTTTTTTATGAATGCTGGCTTTAAAAAAATTAAGATGCTTGATAAGATTAAAGAGAGCCTTATGGAGGATATCAACTACATAGTGATATTAGTGCCGATGCCATAATAGATGAGGATAGGATGGCTAGGGCAGACTTGATAGCCAAGGAAGACGGTATACTCTAGGACTAGAGGTATTTTACCAGGCCTTTAAAATCTTGGATGAAGGCGTAAAATTTACTTTGTTCCCTACAAGGATGGAGATAGGGCATGCAAGGGCGATAAGATAGCTATAGTTGAATCCCAAGGCCCAGGCCATGCTCTTGGCTGAGAGGACTGGGCTAAACTTCCTTCAGAGGATGAGCGGTATAGCTAGTATGACCAGGTATATGGTGGATGCCCTGGGAGATGAATCCGTTAGTCTGGCTGACACTAGGAAGACTGCCCCAGGACTCAGGGTATTTGACAAGTATTCCGTAGAAGTTGGGGGTGGAAAAACCACAGGTACAACCTATCTGATATGGTCATGTTAAAAAGACAACCACATAGGTGTTGCAGGTGGTATCAGGCAGGCAGTTGAAAAGACAAGAGCCAAGATATCCTTCTCAAAAAAGATAGAATTGGAAGTGGAAAGCTTGGACCAGGTTAGGGAAGCCCTTAATGTAGGTTGTGACATAATAATGTTGGACAACATGTCTATAGACCAGATTAGAGAAGCTGTAGACCTTATAGCTGGCAGGGCCCTTATTGAGGTATCTGGAAATATAAGTCCAGAAAATATAAGTGACTATAGGGGCCTAGGCATAGATATTATATCTTGTGGTGCCTTGACTCATTCGGTAAAGGCCCCTGGATATTAGTTTGAAAAATATGGATATAATTTAGTTACAAACTTAGAACTCTTTTAGCAAATTGGATAAATTGCTATGAAGGGTCTCTTTGGTGAAGGACAAGGTATTTTTTTCACATAGATATAAATTCTGCTATGGGCATCAGAAATTGAGCCTTTTCCCATCAGGGTTACCACAAAAAGAATGCTGGAAGTAAAGCACCTAGGGATGTATCAGATATTAAAGGCTATGAAATAGAGCCAGTGGATATTATAACTTTTTGGAAGTCCCCTGTCAGGATATGTCAATAGCAGGGAAAAAGAGGGACTTAACGGTTCTCGCTCTAATTTGTTTTATGAGGCACAAGAATTATTAAAGAAATGAGGGAGAGGACGAATGGAACAAAACCAAGATACACGCTATGGGGAAAATGTCCCAGGGCATTCTCCTCAAACAAGGGAGAAGACTTTAAAAAAAGTACTTAAAGAAATCTGTGAAATCAAAGGATATCAAATTGATGCGCCTAGACCTAATAGGGTGGCTAAATGCAGGACTTATCATGGCAGATGATTTCAGCCCTCGCATGGAGGGTATTTGATGTTGCTGCAGATATGGTAAGGATGTGTCCTGCCTTAAATAAAAGAGTGAAGATACTAGCTTCGCAAAAAGAATTGTATTTCAGCCAACAAATAGCTTTTATCAAGTCTTGTCATCTGAAGCCTACTCTAAGCATGGTTTTAATATCCACGGGGTAGTATTTGATGAACTTCACACACAACCAAATAGAAAACTATTTGATGTTATGACTAAGGGCTCAGGAGATGCTAGAACCCAGCCCTTATATTTCCTTATAACTACAGCAGGAACAGATACGCATTCAATCTGCTATGAAACACATCAAAAGGCCAAGGATATTTTAGAAGGAAGGAAAATAGATCCTACCTTTTATCCTGTGATTTATGGAGCAGATGAAGTAGATGATTGGACAGATCCTAAGGTTTGGAAGAAAGCAAATCCATCTTTAGGGGTGACGGTTGGAATTGATAAAGTAAAGGCTACCTGTGAATCTGCAAAGCAAAATCCTAGTGAGGAGAATTCCTTTAGACAGTTAAGACTTAACCAGTGGGTAAAACAAGCAATTAGGTGGATGCCAATGGAAAAATGGGATACGTGCTCCTTTGCAGTTAATGAAGATGAACTTGAAGGAAGAGTATGCTATGGAGGCTTAGACCTTTCCTCTACAACAGACATTACAGCCTTTTGTTTTTAGTCTTTCCACCGATAGATGAAGAAGATAAATTTGTGATACTTCCATATTTTTTTGGTTGCCAGAAGAAACACTGGAGTTAAGGGTTAAGTGAGACCATGTTCCATATGATATATGGGAAAGGCAAGGGTATATTCAGACAACAGAAGGAAAATGTAGTTCACTATGGATATATAGAAAGCTTTATAGAAAAAAACTTGGAGAAAGATTTAATATCAGAGAGATTGCCTTTGATAGGTGGGATGCTGTTCAGATGGTTCAAAACTTAGAAAATATGGGATTTACTGTTGTTCCTTTTGGACAGGGATTTAAGGATATGAGTCCACCAACCAAGGAACTTATGAAGTTGACACTAGAACAAAAAATAGCTCATGGTGGACATCCGGTTCTAAGGTGGAATATGGACAATATATTTATTAGGACAGACCCTGCAGGAAACATCAAAGCTGATAAGGAAAAGTCCACAGAAAAAAATTGATGGTGCGATTGCAACAATCATGGCACTTGATAGGGCAATTAGGTGTGGGAATCAAAATACAGAAAGTGTTTATGATAGTAGAGGTATTTTGTTTATGTAGGATATCATTCCGAAAAGTGCCCGTATAATATTCCGTTATGATTAAGGTTATTCTGCATATATCATTCCGATAAAACGCATAATATTGTTCCGATGTCATTGATATTGTTCCGATAAAATGGTACAATAAGATAACTGGAGGGATAATTTATGTTTATGACTGTAAAACAAGCCTCAGAGAAATGGGGTATTTCTGATAGAAGAGTAAGAATTTTATGTGCTGAAGGTAAAATACCTGGGTCATATCAAGAAGGAAGGGCTTGGAAAATACCAATTGATGCCATCAAACCTGCAGATGGACGCTATAAAACAAAAGAAAGTCTTTTATCTCAAATAGATCGTAAAAAGGAACTTGATGGAAAGAGATCTCTCACAGAGGGAGAGTTGACAAGACTGAATGAAGAATTTACTGTTGAATATACTTATAATTCAAACGCTATTGAGGGAAATACATTAACATTAAGAGAAACCGATTTAGTGTTAAGAGGTCTTACTATAGATCAAAAGCCGTTAAAAGATCATATGGAGGCAGTTGGACATAAGGAGGCATTTGATTTTGTAAGTGAACTTGTAAAGGAAAAATGTGAAATTAATGAAAGAGTGATTAAACAAATCCATTATTTAGTTCTTGCTGATAAGAAAGATGATAGAGGTGTCTATCGAAGATTGCCTGTTCGCATCATGGGTGCTGCACACGAGCCCGTGCAACCTTATTTGATTGTTCCTAAAATGGAAGAACTTTTAAGGAATTATTTAGCTAGTGAGGAACATATTGTTACAAAGCTGGCTAGATTTCATATAGAGTTTGAAGGAATCCATCCATTTATTGATGGAAACGGAAGAACGGGAAGACTTCTCGTCAATCTTGAGTTAATGAAAGCAGGGTATCCACCTATCGATATAAAATTTACAGATAGGATTGCCTATTATAATGCTTTTGATGAATATCATGTGAAAACATAATTTAAAAAGCAATGGAGACTTTTATTTGCCAAGTATATCAATGAAAGATTAGATATATATTTGAAAAATGTTACAAAATTAAAATAATAAATCCCTTTAAAAATTCTTCTCATATTTAAGGGATAAAAAGTAATTATTAGGCGAAAAGCATCTACTAATTACAGTAGGTGCTTTTTCTATGCAAAAATTAGGAGGAACATATGAGAATATTAAGTGGTTTATTCAAAAAGTAGAGATAAGCCTAGTAATAGAACAAATGGAAGTGCATATAGTTTTTAATGGGCGGTTCTTCATCTGGTAGAAGAGTAAATGAACGCTCGGCTATGCAGATGACTGCAGTCTATAGTTGTGTTCGTATTTTTATCTGAAGCAGTTGCAAGTTTGCTACTTCATGTGTATCTTAGGACCGATATAGGAACTGAAAAAGCAATAGAGCACCCGTTATATAAGGTGCTGCACGATGAACCAAATCCTGAAATGACAAGTTTCGTTTTTAGAAAAACTATGATGACACATTTACTTTTATGGGGTAATGCCTATGCCCAGATTATCAGAAATGGTAAGGGTGAAGTTTTAGGTCTTTATCCACTTATGTCTGATAGGGATGAAAATGGATAGAGAGGTGATAAGGGCAAAATATGCTATGAATATTTTGTAAGTGATTCAGATGCAGTAACAGAAAAACAATGTGGTTTTTGATGCAATTCAAGGTGAAGTGATTCAGGAAAAATGTAGAAACCTTAGCAACTGCACTTGATCATGAATTTGTCGCAAAACTTGCTAAAGAGTTTATGGAATTATATAATGGGGTTAATTTTAAGTAAAGAGAAATTAGAAATCTTAGGGAGGTATTTATATTTTTAAATTATAATAAAGATGAAAAGTTGAATTTAATTATAAGAGAGCCTGTGGTTTATGGTTAATTGTAGTAGCGGTGATTATTTCATTGGCAACTTTAATAGGAGGAAAACAAATCATCAATATGCAAGTATTTTTTGCATTGATATGTTATCAGTCTCAATAAATATGAATAAAAAGTGTTGAATAAACTATCCAACGGTTCGTCGAGTAAATTTCAAGATAAAGTTTCTCTGTATGCGATTATTTTATTATTCGTGTTAATGGTTTTTTTAGGGGGACCTTTTTGCAACTGAGGATTGGCGATTAATTTGGCTGGGTGCACTAATGGCGACAGCTTTGCATCCGTATTATTTTGTGCATGGAAAATCAATGATATATTTGGGGATTATTTGTATCTATAAATATTGCTGTAGCTTATATTTTTACTGATATTTTCATTATGTTAGTTGTATATATTGATGCAGCAATCGTTTGTATTTGGAGTATATTTACTATCAAAACCATAAAAACATAGATAACTCTCAGTTTGTCTAGGTACTGCCTTTTAACGATAAACCTTATGCTATCGTTAAAAAGTATGTGGATATGTTTCCGCTACGAACGTAACTACGTGATATACTTAGTGTTCAGCTCATTTCATGTGGAGAGTGTGGTAATGTTGAGTAAAGTACAGAGCTAGAAGTATAGAAATAGCTTAAAATAAAGGCTTTTTCCGAGGACTGAGATATCAATCTAGGTCCTCAGATTTTTTTGTGAGGCTATAAAGATAGGGAAGCATTGAGAATATATAGAAATATTGATACTATTGTTGTGAATATTAAATATAGAAGCTTTTACAGATTAGAACTAGGTCTGGATTTAAAAATATCAACCCCATGGCTTGTTATACAAATAAGTCGCAGTATGTTAGAGATAGGGAGGACTATATAATAAAAATATAAGCATTTTAGAACTTGTCAGATGGATAGACCAGATAAAAACAAGTAATGATTAGTACAAATTCGCAAAAATTACAAGGACTATAGTAGGAGGTATATTATATGAACAAGAAAACGAACGGATGTCGCAAGGTAACTTGGTTTATAGTAAGTAGTGTGTTAACAGTTGCAGGTTTTATAGTTATTCCTCCGCTTATCAAAAATACGGAGATAAGTTCTATAAAAATCATTAAACGCAGAAGAACTTGATTTTTGATGACATGGGACCGGAGATTGTACCATTTAATGATGATGCTACGGGGAAAGAATAATGGCGGGTATAGATGCAGAAAAGATTGCTCAAGAAGCAATAAATGCAATTGCAGATAAAATTAAGAATTTAAATACGCTAAACATTATTGTGGCTGGGAAGACGGGCGTTGGTAAGAGTACATTGATCAATGCGGTTTTTAAAGAGCATTTAGCTGATACAGGCACAGGAAAACCCGTAACAACGCATATGCGTAAAATTACAAAAAGGTGTTCCACTTGCAATTTATGATACTAGAGGCTTTGAACTAGGAAAAGAAGTTCAACTTGAGGTTAAAAAGGAAGTGATGGACACCATCAGTAAAGGACTTGCTACGCAAGATATCAATAAGGTTATTCATTGTATTTGGTACTGTATAAATACAGCATCAAATAGAATTGAGCCAGAAGAGATTGAGTGGATTAGAGAACTTTCAATGGATAATCAAATTACCCAGGTTCCTATTGTTGTTGTACTTACTCAGTCATTTTCTAAGAAGAAAGCACAGGAAATGAGACAAATATTGCTTAACGAAAACTTGGATATCGTTCAGGTTATTCCTGTACTTGCAGAGGATTATGAAATTGAAGACTTAGGTATTGCAAAAAGTCATATGGACTTGATGTTTTGATTAAAGTTATGGGACAGGCTCTTCCTGATGGGTTGATGGATACACTCAACATGTTCAGATAGCTTGTTTAGAAGAAAAAGCGTAGAGCACAGGCAGCGGTAGCAACTGCAGCAGTTGCGGCGGCAGGTGAGGGAGCTGCACCTATTCCGTCTTCGACTGTGCCTTACTGATTCTCACCCAAGTTGGTATGATAGCTTCGATAACTGTAATATTTGGCCGATGTTAATAAGAGCATTATCACAGCACTGCTTTTCATCATCTATCGGAGCTGGTGGTGCCACGTTGCTTGGGCAAGACAGTAGTCACTAATATAATGAAGTTTATTCCTGTAGCAGGAAGTGTTATCGGTGGTGCTATTTCTGCAGGAACTGCTGGAGTGATTACAGCTGCTTTAGGTGAGGCATATATTGGCCTTATGGAATTGGTATTCAAGGAGAAATGAGTATCGATGATCTTGGTACTAAAAAGGGAAGAGATGCCATGTCAACTATGTTCAAAGAAGGGCTGAAAATGAAAAAGTAAGAAATATTGCTCTATTTGATGAATAAGGCAATCTCAACACCTATAAATGTGCAAAGTGATAGATAACCTGGTTTGAACTTGCTGAGAAGGTCGCTATTTCTTTTGTATGTAAATAGGCTTATCAAGAGCTTAAAAAAAGATTGTTATACAAATGATGGAGTGGCTTTGGCTACGATGTTCAGTACGTCCAGCTTATGTAATTGAAACGAGAAACGCAGAGGAGGAAATATGCTTATGTCAAATGATGAAAAAGAATTTGGGGAATTCATACTCAGGACGATAACTTATTTCTAAGAATAATGTAATTGCAATTGGATGGTCTGATATGGGAAATCTGAACAACATCGATGCGAATAGAGATGCTTTCAAGGAAAAATACATGCAGATCTATCCTAATGCCAAGAAAGGAAATATTGCGAATGGAGCAGGAACACTTTTACCGCTTTCGTCACGAAGTTCAGATTGGAGATTATATTGTATTCCCTTCAAAAAGTAATCGTGAAGTAAATATCGGTGTGGTTGAGGGCGAATATATATGATCCAAAACCAGGTTGAGTATGTGCAGACAAGAAAAGTAAAGTGGCTTAAGCACCTTCCTCGAATGGATTTTTCACAGGAGCTCTTTATGAGATTGGTTCACTGATGACTTTATTTTCTGTAAAAACTATGCTGATGAGTTTCTTGGGGCAATTTGATAAGAATTTTAAGAAAAAGCTTTTATCTGATTTTTGAGGATGAGAGTATTGGCGCAACAGCAGATGACATTATTGAGAGCACAAAAGACTTTATATTAAAGGAACTGAGTCGTCAGTTTTAAGGGATATGATTTGGAAGGATTTGTTGCTGATCTTCTCCGTGCAATGGGATATAGAACAACTGTATCACCTCAGGGAGGCGATAGTGGTATAGATATTACCGCATATAAAGATGAGCTTCCCCTCGTATTCTGATACAGGTGAAGAGTCAGGATGGAGATGTAAAAGGAAACAACAATTCAGTCATTGAAAGGTGCAATGAGAGAAGGAGATTATGGTCTTTTCATAACACTTTCAAATTACACAAAGAATGCTCAGAAGTACCTTGATAGCACGCCGATTATCCGTGGTATCAATGGTACAGAATTGGTTGATCTGATTTTTGAAATATTATGATGATTTAAGTGATAAGTACAGAAAGATGATTCCACTTAAACAAGTTTATATTCCGGTGCCAAAGGAAGAGTAAATGCATAAGTTCAGTAAGAAATCAATTTGCTGACGCTATACTCTGATTAGGTTGACATTGGAGGCGTTATCAAAGCTCCTTACTGAGCAAATAAAGTATGGAATACAAGGGTTATTCAGTAGCTATCGTTAAATGATATTGAGAGCTATTGAATAACCCTTATTTTATTAGGTTGAGATGCACATAGTGGGAAACTCCCTTATCAGAAATCTGTGATAACATATATGACGAATGTAAAATATAAAGAAATAATTAAAGCTAGAATATATTTTCCTATATAACAGAAGAACTGATAAGGGTTGGTGGATACATAAAAGTGAATTGATTACCCTGTAAAAATGACCAATACATTTATTTTGGATTTTTATTGAAATCTGAGTTATAGAGGAAAGTACTTGAAGATAATTTATAAAAAGTAGTGATTAAATATAAAGTAATAAATAGAAATTAAAATTGCTGAAAAAGATTATAAATTTTAATTAAAACTGCTAAAAAAAGTGGATTATTATAGGGTGAAAGCGCTAAACAGGGAAAACAACTGGATGGCAACTTTTGAGCTATTATCAGTATCAGCAACGCTAGGTGGAGCAAATCATCAGTACATTATCAAGAAAGTTGGAGACTGCCAATACTATTTTAATTGATGGTGAGCAATATCAAGTGGTGTATGGAGGAAGCATGGAAGATGGCTTTAGTATTACTAATCAAAAGAAATGCTAACAAAACTTTCTATATCAGCACCAAATAATCTAGGCACTAATAAGCCAGGAGGCAAATACAAATAGAAGTAATAACAAGACGTATATTGCTCAAAAGATGAAGCATGCCACCATGGCAGGGATAGTAAATAAATGTAGTAACAAGGCATTGCCTAAAAACAGGAGGTGGTGAAAGCAACACATCCCACCAATATGTATGGTTAATGTTACTATTGTCTGTTATTATATTATCGTTGACTGAAGAGGCATTAAAAGCAATTACAAGTGTACCAACAGCAGTTGAAATGAGGAATGTATATGAAATGTTCAGTTTGTGGTGAAAAAGCTGGTCTAATGACGGCCAAAAGAACGAAATACGGGGATTGGTTATGTTTAGAGTGCTTTAAGAAGGCTGGTGGATTTAAAAACATGGATGCAGATACGCCAGATGCCTTTAGGTGCACTAATTGAAAAGGTGAATAAATCTTCAGAAGCTACACTAAGCGTAGCGCCTCAGACCAATGGTTACACACAAGAATCTGGTACACAAATGATTCCTACCCAAGTCATTGGCAATAATCTTATGTTGATTGATGAGAAAAATCAGAAGGTACAGTTTCCAAAAATTAGTATTAGTGATTGGTTGAATAATTATTTTGGTGCAGCTAGTGGGAACACGGCGATATATATTTCTCGGATATTATTGGATATGAAGTCTTTGAAAACAATAATTCTATTACAAAGGGTGGTCTTGGGGGAGCACTTTGTTAGTGGACTGACTTTTGGTGGAACAGGCGCAATTGTGGGAAGTATTGTCAGGTCTAAGAAGACTTTTGGGATATGTCACAGTCTTCAAGTTAAGGTTACAGTGAAGAATTTTGATAATCCCACAATTTTTGTAGAATGCTTGGAGGAAAGGCTTCTAAGAACAGTAGAAAGTATAAAAATGCAGTAGAAGATGCCTCAAGGATTGTTTCGGCAATTCAGATTATCATGTCTATGAATAAGAATGAAACCTAAAAAAAGGTGTCGGTACTCATCTGAGGCAGTCTTTTGATAATATGGTTTTGCAGCTAAACAAATAGGCAGTACATGTAAACATTGATGTGGATGTGAAGAAGCGATACAGGACAAAGAGGGCGATCTATGAAAGGTTAAGGATTATATGCTGGAGCATACTGGCTTAAAGGTCAGCAGCCTTTATATCGCACAAGTTAAGCAGAAGTGCGGTATCATCGAGCGGGAGAATTATAACAAGTCGAAATCTGAAGATGCCAAGCAAGCACAATTCCCATCGGAGAAGGAAGCAGTGATTATGGAATCGTTGTAGCACTTTGGGATGATATAGAAAGGTATAGGATAATATGGCGAGAGAAACAGACGAACAAAAACTTATAAATCATGTAGAAGTAAAATCGTTTGGTGATATTTTTTCCTAAAAAGGCACGAACATAAGATCGCCTTATGAACATCAGAAAAAGGCAATGGAAGCGTTGGATAAGATGAATCAGGAAGCTTTCTACAGTACATTGGTAGTTCTTCCTACCGGTGGAGGCAAGACATACACTGCTTCTATGTGGCTCTTGAAAAAATGCCATTGATAAGAAAAAGAAAATTCTTTTGGATTGCCCACCGACAAATGTTGTTAGATCAGGCTGCTGAGTCATTCCAAAAGTTTGCGTATACAGAAGTTGTTCCTCATATCTCTTCCTTCTGTTTCAGAATTATCTCCGGTGCATCTAGCCATGACCGAACCAGTGATATTTGCTCAAGCGATAATTTACTGATTGTCAGCAAAGACAGTATCGGAAGAAATATTGAGAGACTGGATCAGTGGATCAAGGACGAGAAAGAGTTATATCTGATTATAGACGAAGCTCATCACCAACAGCGAAAACATATAGAAAAATAATTGATTATGTAAGAGCCAAAGTTCCTAACTTGAAGCTGATTGGCTTGACTGCTACTCCGTTCCGTACCGCTGAGGAAGAGAAGGGGCTTTTAGCGAAAATCTATACCGACGGAATCAGTGATGGACGAGTTGTTAACGGTGATGTTGGTATTGCATACCAGATCGGTTTAAAAGAGCTGATTAACAGACAGATTCTTGCAAAACCCATTTTTTGAAAGCTTTTTATACAGATCAAGAATACGGCAATGCTCTTTGGCGTTGATGTATGGGAGAGCATCCAACATTTGGATGTGCTACTCTGACGAAGTTGCACAGCAGATGGCTGACAGTGCGACCCTGTAACAAAACTGATTGTCGAAGCCTACAAGGTAAAACAGGATGAATATGGTCAGACGATTCTGTTTGCTGTTAATGTGATTCATGCAATCCAGTTGACCTCTTTTAAAAAGCCGGTATCAAAGCTGATTTCGTTGTATCTTCTGTGAGAGATGCGATTACCGGTGGACGATCAGTCGAGAGGATAACGAAAGAAAGATTGATAATTATCGAAATGGAAAGTTGCAGGTTTTAATCAACGTCAACATCCTGACAGAAGGCGTAGATTTACCGAAAACTAAGACCGTATTTTTGGCAAGACCTACTGTTTCCACCATTTTGATGATCCAGATGGTTGGTCGTGCATTGCGTGGCACAGCCGCAGGTGGTACAGCCAGTGCCTATATTGTTTCTGTGGATTACTGAACGAGACATTGCATGGGTAAACCTGAAAGCTTGTTTGATGGAAACAATGACTTCGGGACAATGAGGCTGATCGTGCAAAATATAATCTGCGTATGATTGCTATTTCTAAGATTGAAGAGTTCGCTGCTATTTTGGATGATGCAGTTGATACTACTGCATTAGAAAAAGTGCCTTTTGAGCAGAGAATCCCTATGGGTATGTATGCGTTTACATATCTTGAAGAGAATGGAATGGATCACACTTATCAGGTAAATGGTCTACGACAGCACTCAGAAATCCTATAGAGACCTGATGGATGCGCTCTTCTCTGTTCAAGTCTTTTAGCGCAATCGAAGAATATTTGACAGAAGTACAGCTTGATGAAATGGAAGCACAGTGCAGAGACTCTTTCTTCTGTGGAGAAATGATTCCTCCATATGAAAGAAAGGACATTCTAAACATTCTGAAATACTATGCCCAGTATGAAGCTGTTCCTCAGTTCTACACATTTGTTGAGGTCGATAGGAGCAAACTTGACGTGAGCAAGATTGCTCAGCATATTTGGGATGAGGATATGGGTGAACGAAAAAGAATAGATTATATTGATTCTCTTTGGGAATCCAGTGATGATAATATGCTTCGCCTGTTCTTTGGCAGAAAACTGTATTTCTCCGTCAGTTGAATATCGAATTGATGAAGCTGTCACATCCGGATATTTACGATAATGAAAATAACATCAAGTACGGAACCAGAGCATTGGAAGATTTGCTTTGTACGAAATCAGGAAAAATCAATCCCGCATTGGAAAAAGAGTTTGAGGGATCAGGCTTTTTGAAAAAGGCTCAAGATGCAGATGGAAATTACTGCTGCACATGCTGTGGTATTGCGGATAAATCTCGTATTTATTTCAAGTTGATCATATTATTCCGATGAACAACGGCGGGAAGAGCGTTGCCGATAATTTACAGGTTCTGTGTCGTCACTGCAATGGAACAAAGGGCAATCAATAATGCAAGAGTTATGCTATTCAGCACTTGATATTGCGGTAATTGTCAGCCGTATGCATCTCGGTTGTCGGGATAAAAGCAGAATACTTGACCAAATATGGGAGAAAGAGAAAGTATTTCTTCATGCTCCATATAGAACTAATAAGAGGAAATTTATTTTGGACATCTATCAATGGTCGCAATACTTCTATGATAAACCAATCATTGATAGGGAAATTCCTGCTATTCAAAAAAAGATTTAGAACATATAAACAGAACTTTGCTGGCAGAAGAACTAACCAGCGATTTCTGGACTTGGATTTGTTTTTTTCAAAAAGTATCCGCATTCGTATTTTTGTATGGATATGGAAATGATTATGTTAGAATTAAGCTGAGAACATTGCTCAAGAAATACGGTTATAAGCGAAGATCACAGTTGTTTCTACAACACATAAATCGACGTATGCTATTTTTATCATCTGGAAGCTACATTGCCTGGTGGCGTGCCTTGTTCTATCGAAGATATCGATCTGGATCAGATGCTGACATTTCGAGTGATATATTAAAACTGTTGCAATTTCATCCCCATACAGGATGGAATTGCAACAGTTTTATATTTCTTGAGGAATGGTGTCAAACTGTATTTTTTTGCAGGAAGGCTAGTGTATGATACTTTTTGTGACCACTGGCGCGGAAAAAGGGGCTACAGGTATGCAGATTGTGGTGAATATTTATGGGCAAAAATAGTAATCATAATTACCATTTTTTTATTTTGTGTTTCGAGGGCGTATTCATGGAGTAATACAGATAGAATCCTATTGAGCTATTCTGTCAGATGCAGAAAAACCTAATGATGAACATATTGAGTCAGGAAAGTATATTTAAAGAAAGAATAGCCCGGAGGGTATTATGGAAGAGATTGTTAAAATCAACAATAATGAGATAGAAGCTAGCACTGGTAACTATGGCTTAGTTGAGCTTACAGAGGGAATGTTAGCAGAAGCAAGAGCGAGTATTTCTAATAATAGTAATACACTTAGTGTACCTATTACAGAGCTTTTCTATTTTGGGTGCTAGTATATCATCATTGATTCCGGCATTAAACACTGTGACACGAACGACTACGATAGCCACAGATGGACTTTATCAATTAGCCAATGCGGGTGTTGGGGATGTTTTGAAGATTGCTAAGAATGGTAATTTTTGGGGAGCGTTTAAAAACTGCTGATGGTAAATCTAAGTTTGCGCAGTTACAGGCAGTGGGTTCTATTTCTGCTACAACAGAAACGGCACCGGCTTTTTAATCCGGCAACAATGATGATGGCTGTAGCGCTGTTTTCTATTGAAAAAGAGCTTGGAAAGATTGTTGACATGGAAAAAGAGATTTTATCCTTCTTAGAGATAGAAAAGGCGTCAGAGATAGAAGCCGACGTTGAAACCTTTGATGGGAATAGTTAAGAAGTACAAGCTTAACTGGGATAACGAATATTTTGTAGCGAGCAAATCATAAGCTTGTCTTAGATATTCAAAGGACAGCAAGAAAAAAATATGAACGCTTATCAGAAAAAAAGGTAAACGAAATTTGAAGGCAAAGCAGTTTATTATTGGACAAAGCAAGGTAAACTCAATGCTGGTGGATTTAGAGAAAAAGTTTCAGTATTACAGATTGTCTCTTTATACTTTTTCATTGGCTTCGATGATGGAAGTAATGTTAGGTGGAAATTTCAAAGAAGAGTACATAACTGGTATTAGAGATGAGATAAGGGCAATGTCTGATAAGTACAGAGAGCTTTTTTAGCGACTGTTCAGTTCGCCTTTGAGAAGCTAGGTAACAATGCTGTTGAAGCAAATGTTATCAAGAGAATTGGAACAGCCGGAAAACTTGTTGGAAAGTTCATCGGTAATATTCCCATTGTTAAAGAAGGCCCTGTTGATGAGTTTTTACAGGATACTGGAGATAAATTATGTCGTAATGCAGCAGGCATGGAGATAAAAGCAGTTAAAACTTTTGCAATATTAGGCAATCCGGAGACACGTGTATTTATTGAGAAGATGGATGATATGGTTCAAATATATGACCATACATCACAGATCTGCTTTTGACAAAGAGCGAATCTACCTGCTAGAAAATTAGAGTTAAAGAAGGAGAGTCTGCTATGTTCAATCTGGGATGGAGTATAGGGCAGATATTGAACAATGCAGACTTGGTAGAGCGTTTAAGTGTGGAAACATGGTTGGAATGCGACACTTTCCATTATACAATGGGCAAGAATGGAGATCAGGATATTAATTGGTCTCAAAATGCCACTCTTGCAGGTTGCGAACATAATGGCGTTGATGTTCATCTATTGGAGGTTAGCGATGCTGGTGAACACATTTACTGCGGTCGCATAGATCTTTGTTGATAAGCCTTACACAGAGACGTAGCCTGGCGAAGCTGGGAAAAGGATTCACTGAGCTAGAAGATCTATTTCAGGTTGGCGAGAGAATATTTGAAGAAAGAGACTATGCTGTATTAATAGGCTTGTATGGTAACGGTCAAGTTATTTATACGGGAGAAGAGATACCAAAGGACACGACGATTGGGTTGTAATTGTAGCCAAGGAACTTGCCAATAATTTGCATGGTCTTGATGATAGAAAAATTGTCGATAATGATGTCTTCCTGACGGTTTCACTCAGAGCGGATTTCATTGATTGTAGCAAATGGGTAGAGCAGGCTATTTGCCGAAGTCATGCTACTGTAGTACAGGGTAAGAAAGAACTTGAAGCGTTACAGAATACGGAGTACGGTCTTTGGTTTGCAGAGAAATGTCGAGAGCTTGAAAGGGCCTACTCTGTTTATGGTAATCAGGGATTAGAGCTTGATTGTCCTATTGTTGTGTTTGGTGACTATATATGTTAGAGTGGACAGTGTATAGTCAGAGACTCAAGATATGACTATGACATTAGGTCCCAGAATTATATGGACGCCGATTCTATTGTAGAGAATAACTTTGGAGTTCTTTTGACTAGAGCCCGTAAAGAAATGATTATACTTATTCTGAGGGATTCTATGCTAGATGAGACATATCAGTATTTCGTTGATATGGGCATGGATGAATATAATTTATCAGAGGAGAGGGAACTATGCAGATACATTACTTTCAGAGGTATCATGAGAAAGAAAACGTTGCTACAGCAAATACGATCTTGCTGTTATCGCGCTTATACTCATACTCATCAGACAAGTTTTTTTCGGTTTTTAAAATTGGAGTATTTCTCAGATTTGTTTAATCCGGAAATAATCTTCACATTGCAAGAGAAGAGCGAGGACAGTATTCCGGATGCGACCATAACGCAGGAAAGCTTTTAAGATTGTAGTTGAAACCAAAATGCTTTGACGGGTTTTTATGAGGATCAGCTACTTCGCCATCTGAATTCATTCAGTGATGAGAAGTATAAAGTTATGATTACTTTGGCTCCGGAGCTTATGGAAGAAGGGAAAAAGCGGATTTCGAAGAAAAGCTTAAAGCATACAATGAAAAGCAAACACATCCAGTGATACATATAAACACAACCTTTGAGGCTATGTCCAATGCCATCAGTGATATTCTAGATGATAGAGATTATGAAATGCAGGATGTTTTAAACGACTATCTCAACTACTGTTATACGGATGGGCTTATCTCGGTATCAGATTCTTGAAGTATCTGAGGATGCAACTTGCTGGGACAACATTTGATTTCAATGTTTCTGCGGGCGTATACTATGATGATGTAACGCGTGGCTTTAGAGCGCATGACTTCTGGGTCTTTACAGGATAAAAGTGTGCGTGCTTTTAGGAAAGGTTGTTGCTCGTATTACAGCAGTTGAGACAGAAAATGGTGTGAAATATAATACTGAATTTGGCGACCCTCACTGATGAGAGAAAAGAGACCATTGCAAAGGCAATGTCAGACGGCGATTCTCATGGTTATGATTTAAGGCGTAATGAACATAGATACTTCTTTGTTGATAAGTTCTATGAGATGGACTTTAAGAAGGTAACACCGAGGCCACCCTATGGGAACTAGAATATTTGATCTTACTAAGGTGTTGGGTACAGAAGATATCCCCGAAACAGAAGAACTGGCTCGTCGATTGACGGAAGAGACTTGGAGCTAAAGGTAGTGCAAAATGGAGTAATCGTTAAAGCGTTCGTGGATATGTTTCTTTTCTAACAGGCGCCTATCCGATATACTTACTGTCGTTTCGCGTCATGTGGAGTGTGTGGTACTGTTATCAAAAGTTATATCTAACAAGTAAACAGAGTGTAAAATAAAAAGGCTTTATTTCTAGGCTACCGGTCAAGGTATCGGTAGCTTAGAATAAGCCTTATTTTATTTGGTTGAAATAGATACTTATCTCAATGGTAGAGTTGAGGGTATAGAATGGATAGTTGGAACATGATATATAAGATGATGTTTTTATTACTAGACAGAGGTGTCTTGTAATAATTAAAAGAATAGCGTTAAATAAAGATAAATTATAAAAAGAGTTGAAAGTAAGGGCTTTTTATAAATCTGTTCGATAACTTGTATTTTTTTCCAAGTGTAGAATTAATATTAAGTATTAATTAAATATTTTTGGTCAGAAAGAGGTGAGGTAATTCATATGCTAAATGATAGCTACATTATGGGGCGTCTAATTCTCCCAATAATTATGATTATTATCCTAGGATAATGATTTATTTTTCACAGACATCAACCACTGAAATATTTATACATTGGTAATATCATTGTGTATCTTGTGGCAATACTGTCATATTTTTATTTTTAGACTTATGGGATGTGAGGTGTACCACACTGTTGTTGCAATCGTCTGGGTGATAGCAATGTTTGTAGCCTATCCCCTTACTATAGTGTCAGTGAGTGCTTTTCTTATTGAACAAGCACAAAGGCATTTATGGGCAAAAATAGTAATCATAATTGCCATATTAGCATCTATAGTGGCGACCATATTAGTGATACTTTGGATTGTAGTAGTTGGTGTAGCGATTACGACCACCTTTTTCATGATAGCTTACACTAGGGATATGATGTGAAACGACTTATTTAATAGCTTTGTATAGGGGATTTATCAAGATACTAGCTGTCATGAAAGATTGTACTTGTAAAGCCCTTAAAAGAGGTATATAATAGAGGCTAATCTAAAGAAGAGCCTTTTGGTTTCCATACACTTATAGACGATAAGTAACAATGATTGAAATGTTCTAAAGAATTGGATATAGCGGATTTGTGTAGGCGATGAACAAGATACTTGGCAAACAATAGGGAGGAAGTATTATGGAAAAATCATTTCAGTTGTTTTCAAGGTAGAAAGTAGAAGGCTATCAAGCAATGACGGAGTTGAAGCAAAATCCTATTACAGATTCTTACACTGTTTCAACTGCTGTTTTATTAAAGAAAATAATGAGATTAGGCCTTGTTTTTTTGACAGTGGTATTGAAAC
>BNJS01001429.1_pt1 | contig 56387 bp, 72 predicted proteins | sample 8540461 | NCBI WGS metagenome assembly BNJS01 (sample SAMD00202454, study PRJDB9452) | human saliva metagenome | isolation source: human saliva | place: Japan
AGTCAGAGCTGGAGCGGGCTTAGGGAGTTGGTAAATATTCTCGGTGACGCTGGCAGCCGTTCATTTTTGGCACTGATTATTACCGATTAACTGCCGAAACCAATCCGGAAAATCATTTGTTCCTTTGAAACCGAAATAGAATTAGCCTGACAGAGGTTAATCTGAAACAAAACGATGAGTTGAAAAGATGCTGGCAAATGCTTTAAACGCCTTGCCGAAAATTAAAGTCGACCATTGCCAAAAAAGCAACGTCCGCAGAAGTGGCAACACAATGAAAGCTCGAGATAAGGCAGAAAAAGGAGAGTCAATACGGAAATATTACCAAGTCGATTATGATTTAGCAGATGCCTGAAACTTCCGCTACCTAGACCGGAAACGGACTAACGAAATGATTAGATTGCACAAGGAAAATGAAAAGCTGGTAAACCAATGTCGGCGGTTCGTGAATGAGACGGTAAGCGATTGATGAGGGAAAGAGTGATATTAAATCTATCCAGTCCTCCGATGATTCGCATGCGGCGATTATGAATGGCGACATTGTAAAATCAACTGATCGTCCCAATATATTACCAATGAGATTATTCGCTCCATTGCCCATAAAGACGAATCTGCTGGCATTAAATGCCTGATTAAAGAGAGAACAGGAAAGGCTTGCGGATGTCGCAAGAAACTGAAAACAGTTGACCAACTTCCAAATCAACAGCTGATGAAATCCATGTAGTGATGGATTGGTGAAAATCTTGTTGCTTCTAAGATGACAGATACCGCAAATCGTCAATCAGCGCAGGACAATGTGCAAAACATTGAAGAAAAGTATACCTCAATTAAAAACTCGATGAATAAAGTCGATGAGGTTTGGTCAGCGGGAATGTGTCCTTTTCCGATATGCGTTCTCTGAAGGATGACGTGATGCAGATTTTTGAAAATTGGCAAAGAATCACCGAAGAAACAGCGGCTTTGGCGCAGGTAACCTTAAAGGAGCAGATGAGCAAAACGCCAGCATTCGGATTTTCTGATGCTAACGCCCGAACCTTTGCGATGGCAATTCCCTGAAAGGGGAAATAGCCGGTTTTCGACGTAAAATGGGATGAATGGAATAAAATAAAAGCCAAGCCAGTTTTATATATTATTTGTCAAATGACTAATTGTTTACTTTAAAAAGCCAATAAAGAGTAACGTGAAAAGGGAAGCTTGTTCCTCCGGTTTCAGGCAATTGATTTTACGGTTTTGCGTGGTGGCACTGGCAAGGTAAAAGCCGTTTGGAATGTGGAGCCTAACTGGTCAATGGAGGATATGGATCAGGCAAAGGATCATTTGGAATATCTCAAAAACAGACAGATTTTGGAAGGCTAGAGGAATAAACGCCCGGTATGTATACATAATCACATCTCTTCCAGAGGACTTATCATTTATTTGGTGAAATTGTCGATAATGCTGTTGACGAGGCATTAGCCGAAGATGTAAGCATATTTTAACCCAGATTATGCCGATAATCCATCCAAGTTCGATGACGTTATGGTAACTGAACCGAATTCACGAGCAAAAAAGGGATTTTGCAGTTATTTTTACCATCAGCAATATGGTCAAGTGACCGCATGGCGTCGGGGCATCGGTTGTAAACGCCTCATGACGGCTGGTAACGGTTTATCAGAGCAGGATTTATTTCAACACTATGATCGTATCCCGGAAAGCGCCGCTAATCTATCATCGGAGAAACAACAGAGGAACCTTAGGTCTACTTTAAGCCGGATCCGTTGATTTTGAAGAATTGGTATTTGAATATGATACCCCAAGAAACCGCCTGCAGGAAATGGCGTTTTTGACAAAGGGACTGTCGATTACGATAGAAGACTGCGAGCCGGGCAAAGTGAAAACTTTCAGTATAAAGGCGGTATCAAAGAGTTTGCTGCCACCGCAACCGCAAAAAAGAAAAGCAATACGAAGAAAATTTCTTACTGCTAAGATATTCGAAAATGTATATCGGTAGAGATTGCCTTTCGCACAATGACACCCATGTGGAAAATATTCACCCTAGAATAATAACAACGTGCCGGAGGCGGTACCCCAAAGCGGCTGATCGCAGCGACTAAGACGATGAATGATTCGAAAACAAGTCAAGGATAATGAAGAAAACTGACGGGCGAAGATTTGCGGAAGGTATGATCGGTCATCAGCGTTAGCTGGAAAACCGCAATTGAAGGACAAACCAAGCAAAAGCTGGGTAACAAAGCGAACTGAAGTAGAACCGGTTGCCGGTGAGCATTTGACCTACTTTTTAGAGGAAAACCAAAGGTTGCCAAAATTATCATCAATAAATCCGGCAGCAGAGCCAGAGAGAGCCAGAAAGCGCAGAGAGGAACAGAAGAAAACGGCGATGGAGTCCACCCCTGCCCGTGCAGACTGCTCGGAAAAAGATCCGTCGTGACGGAGTTTTATTGTTGAGGATAGTGGCGGCTCGGCAAAACTGCCAGAGACTAAGAACACACAGCAGGTAAGATTTTTAATGGAAAGCAAGACGATAAAATTTGGAAATAATGAGATTAGGGCGATGATTACCTTGGAGCGATTATTTTGTAAGGAAAAGCTGCGTTATTATCATTGCGACCGATGCTGATGTCGACGGGCTCATATCACCCTGCTGTCCTTCACCGTTGCAGCCGGTACCGTTCGGCAAATGTCTATATTGCAAAACCCCGCTGTACTGTAACGAAAATAAGAAACCGAATACGTTTATGACGATAAAGCGCTGAAAAGCATTTGTCAGTGATTGGCAGAGAAGGCATTGAGCCGCAACGCTACAAAGGCTGGAGAAATGGACCGACCAGCCGTGAAACCACCATGAATCCGGAGAAGCGATTTTATTGCCGAGTTAGATGATGCCGGAGCGGATGAGATTTTACCACCCTAATGGGGATAAGGTTGAGCCAACACGGGAATTTATCGAGGCATGCTAAGCAGTAAATGAACTTGGATATTTAGAGGAAACATGGACGAAAAGAATCTTGACAGGATTATACCGATTGACCTGGTAGGGAAATGAAAAAACCTATATTGATTACGCCATGAGCGTTAGTTGTCCGCATTATTCTACAGACGGTTAAACCGGTGCAACGCTTATTCTTTATTCGATGGCGGAGTCATCACCCCGATAAGCCTTACCGAAAACCGCTCGTATCGTCGGTGATACCATGGTAAATATCACCCGCATGGTGATAGCCGATTTACGGCGCACAGATTTCCATTCGCTATATGTTAGTGGACGGGCATGGAACTTTGGTAGTGGACGGTGATAGCCCGGCGACAAGTATACCGAGGCTCGTTTATCAAAAATTCATGGAAATGCTGGCGGATATCAATAAAGATACGGTTGATTTCGGACCGAACTTTGATGAGTCCTTGCAGCCCGCTGTATTGCTGGCCCGTTTTCCCAATCTAACAGTCAATGAATGTCGAGAAGGTAGGACCAACATCCCGCACAACATTGCGAAGTGGATTGATGCCGTTGTAAAAATTATTGATAATAAAGTAGAGACCAAGATACTGAGATAGAGGAGCTGTTAAAATCGTCAAAGGTCCTGATCATTTCCATGGCAGGATTTTGGGGAAGTCCGGAATTAAAAATATTCTATGCAGGAAACCTTTGGTTTTAATATATAACTTTTCAGTAAACAATGACCAAAAATCCTGAACCCTGAAAGAAATGCTGGTGCGATGACCCGACGCACCAGAGGACGTAGTTACCCGCCGGACGCAGTATGACCTGAAAAGCAGCAGAAAAGAGCGCATATTTTAGGGCTTATTAAAAGCGCTGGTTAACGATTGAAAAGTCATTGCTTTCTGATTCGGGCATCGAAAATGTCGCTGAGGTCAAAAACCGGCTTAATGGAAAGAGTTTGCCTTTACCGAAGTGCGAGGCGCAGGCGATTTGTGGATATGCTCACGGTTGCGGGCGCTGACGGGCTTAGAAAGAAAAACTGGTAAAGAGGCTGGACGAGCTGCACGCGCTGATTGCAAAATGGAAAGGCAATTTTGGCAGATGAAAAAGCTGCTTGGGCGTGATTCGGGAAGAGCTGATTGTCCATTCGGGGAGCCATCGGATCCCCGCCGGACGGTGATTACCTACGATGAGTGAAAATCAATGTCGAGGTTGATTGAGGACGAGATTGACGGCGATTACGATGACGCATTTGGGATATATTAAGCGGATGCCGATTTCTGGCCTATAAAATCAGCATCGGGGCGGTGAGGGCATGCCAGGCGTGTCAGCCAGAGAAGAAGATTTTGTAGAAGGCCTCTTTGATTGCGACAGCGCATGGCTATCTCTTCTTCTTTACCAATAAGGAGTGGGTATACCGCCTGAAAACCTATGAAGTGCCGGAAAGTAGCAGGACGGCTCGAGGGAACAGCGCTGGTTAATCCTGTTGCAACTGGCTACGCCGATGAGGAAGATTACGGCGGTTGTGCTGCCGATTCGGGAATCTCAAAGAAGATAACTATCTGGTTATGGCAGCCAAAAGGGTATGCTGAAAAGACTTCGCTGGACGGTATGCCAATATTCGCACGGTAACGGCTTGCAAAGCCATTAACCTGCGAGAGGACGATGATTTGATCGAAGTTAAGCTGACCAGACGGTAAGGCGCAGGATTTTCCTTGGTACGAAAATGGGACAATGCGTCGCTGGTGAAAGCAATATTCGCGACGTCGGCAGAAACTCGAGTGGCGTGCGCATGAGCTTAAAATCCGGAGGGACGAAGTCATTGGTATGCGAGCTCTTATCACCAAGCAAAGTACATGTTTGAGCGTTCGAAAAGAGCTTGGAGTAAGCGGACGGATATGTCGGGTTACGCTTGCAAAATCAGCGGCAAAAGGCCTTAGGAGTTTTATAAAGATTACCGACAGGCCATGTGATTGGTATGAAAGCGGTTGATAGGGATAATGAGCTGATTTTACGATTACCAATGAGGGCATTTGATTGATTCGGATTAATGTATCGGATATTTGCCCGGAAGCCGGACGCCGCGTGCTTCGATGCCAGCGTGGTTGGAGCGGGTATTTTTCATTGCCAGTATTGCGAGATTAAGGCTTTGCAGGAAATCAGCGAAGAAAGTGAAAGCGAAAGTGCTGGAGACTGGGCGAGGATTTTGACTGTGCCCGGTGATGAGGACTGGGACGACGGACGATGCCGAGGAAGAAAGCCGATGAGGGACGGCGAAAGCTTCGAGGATGATGATTTTAGGAACCCGGGCGCCGCGGGAAAGATAGAGTTTTCCCCGATTAAAAACATGGCGCTAGAAGAGGCTAAAGGTGAAAGCATTTATCCAAATGGCTGGTGATGATGTTTACTGCTGGCGGTATTTTCCGGTTGTTGCAGTGCATCAGCGGTTGACCGGAAGGCGATTCGGGCGATTCAGGGAAATAAATAAAATTCGCTGTGCCGGGTCTGCCGCCGCTGTTAGCCAATGACTAGAAATTAGAGAGAGCTGCGGCTACGCGCATGGTCGGTATATGAATTACAGTAATGTCCTGTCTTCTATTGAAGAGGCGGCAAAACCTATTATCGGGGCGCTATCCTGATAGGGCAGCATATGCCGGATACGACAAGGGTTATATTACGAAAATGATTGGAGGATTTTAATAACAATTTCAGTCAAGGCTGAAACGCTTTTGGCGATCCGTATTTGGCTATCAGTCGCAATCCCAATTATACCGATGTTGGTATTGACCGGTAGATTATTCGACCTATCTTTGGGCGAAGACGGACGGCGTGTATGAGGTGATTTATCCATCATCAATGTTCCGGGTCAATACTTTAGTTATTTTGCCAAAAATCCGTATGAGCAGGCACAAAAAGAGGGTTTCTAGGCTTTCTCCGCTGACGCATACCTATTATGGGGACAAAAAGGTGGAGCGTTTGATATTGAAACGATTTCCGATGCGGCACACTATCAAATGCCGCTGACGTATTTGACCAATTGCTATAATACGCTGATGATTCTGCCAACTGAGCGCTTTGAATATTTTTCCAGCGAGCTGCGACTGAAGATGACCTGGTTTTGCAGACGAAAACGCAATGATCACCACACACCAGGCTTTGATGCCAATAAAAACCGAAAATGTTCGATATTTAACCCGGAAGTGAAAAATTATTGTGCAAAGCTTAAAATAGAAGTTTAAATAATTCGGGATTATTTTCGCGACAGAATCCATCTTCGGCGGAAAGGTGGCATTACGGCGTATGCGTCCACGCCCGAGCGTGAGCGCCCAATGCCAATATTCGGAGCAGGACGTTGAATATCCTGATTCGGGCGTAGAAAAGAAAAACAGCCAATTTGCTGACCTTGCAGGATTCCGCCCCACTCCGCAATGATGTCAAGGACGAATATAGGTTGATCCGCCGCGAAAAGTGAAAATCGGTTAATTGATCGGCAGGCGCTTTGATCCAACCATTATTTGTCGGTGGAGGAGTTTGACCAGATTTTGCGGCTCCGAGGAAGGGTAACTGACTGGTCAGCATATCAGAAAGGATAGAAATATGAAATCGATATGGAATAATGTAAAGGATGCGGTTTTTCTTTACCTGGCCTTATACACCGTTCAACCATTATGAATAGTGCTCACCTTGCAATGGACAGTATGAAGATCAAACGGAAATTAAAGAGCCATCCTTGTCTTCATCATGGTTTTGCCTATACCTTGATTAAAACTTGAAACTGAAAAATACTGGCTGAAGGCGATGGTTGTATATGTGCCACCCCCTGGCGTTTGCCTATATTTGGCTATCAGGCTGGGAGCCGCTGGCGCCTCCCTATCGAGATATTTAAATTATACCAAGGTTATACGGTCGCCGCGGTATGGGAGCTTTGATTCAGCGTAAGAAGAGAGAACAGTGTCATTTGATTACCGTTTTTGACTTGGTTAACCTTGTGCTGGTTATGACCATATACTTTACGGGTTTGAATGGAGGTTGGGAGTAGTGGACTGTTCGCCGGGCCGAGTCTAAAACACGCTTTGGGTGTGTCGCAAGAGACTTTGTTAAGCGTGGGCACCCGCCCGGCGGTACCGGCAGAGACGCCGGTATTGGCGTGTCGAACCGCATCTCGCTGCTCACGCGGGAGATGACCGCGGGAGTTGGTGTTGTTGTCAACGCTGCGCATCGGCGCTCGGTCGCCGGAAGAGATGACTGGTTTAGGCAGCGTTGCCGAACGCGTCGCGCATTCGCTGCCTCGATGTAGACTGTTCAGTCGCCGAGACCGAGTCCCGCACACACTTAGGGTTTGATGGCAAGAGTTTAAAAAAGTGTGCTTGACCCTATGACGGAACAGTCGCCGAGCGAGTCTAAAACACGCTTTGGTGTCGCAAGATTTTGTTAATTGAGGTAATTTGCTCGGCTACCGGGAGGAGATGGTCGCTTATTACTTGCTGTCGAACGCAATGCTGCCGCGTATCTGCTGCCTCTCTATGTGAGACTGTTCAGTCGCCGGAGCCGAGTCTAAAGTTTGCTTGAGCATATCAAAACCGAAAGACACAAATTAAGCATTTTGAGAAAGATACTATAATAAAGGAGAAAACAAATTGTATCAAAGGAGGATTACAATGAAGAATTATTTTTGTACTGCTTGCGTTGACTTTGCTGTTGTCGATGGTCGCTTGCACGACGACGGAGAAGAAGACGGAACCGGCGACGGACACGAAGTCAGAAGGAAAAGAAAACAGATGACAGGCAGATACAAAGGCAGAGGAAACAAAAAAAGCCCGATGGAAGTGAAGGGCGTTTGATGCAGAAGTTACCGACGCTATGAAAGCAGAAAGCGGACTTTCGGTTCGTTTGGTTACTGACGTTGGAGGAATTGATGACCGTTCGTTTAACCAAGGTACATGGGGCGTCTTAATTCAGCGAATTGACCGGCGCTAATGTTAATTATGCAGTCAAAATTGATGTTGATTATATTCCGAGCTTTCACTTTCTTGGAAGAAGGTCACAACTTGATCGTTGTAAACCGGATTTTTATTCCACGATCTGATTCAGGAGGTTTCCAAGATTTTTCGGATCAGAAATATTTTTGCTGATTGATGAGTCGTAGAGGACACCGAATGTAGCTGGCTGTCTTTTCGGCGCAGGCCTTTCTTAGTCCATGAAGCGCAGGACAAGCCGCTCGAAGCAGGAAAGAAAGTCGTTGGCATCGGCGGTATGGATTTGGAAACGATTCAAGATTTGAAGCCGGATACGAAGCGGTGCACATGCCGTTGATCCGAATATTAAAGCGTAGAGTGCGTCGGCAGCGCGATGATACGGGTAAGTAGGTTTTGGCAAAGAAGCTTTACGACGAAGGTGTATGTTGATTCACCATGCTCCGGTGCGCCTGAAACGGTATGTTTAAGCCAAGGAAAGAAGACTGGCAGGTCAAGACGTTTGGACGATTGGCGTAGATAGAGATCACATGACGAAGGCATTTATGATAAGGATGGCAATAAATCCTGTACTTTGACCTCGATGGTAAAAAGAGTCGATGCCGTCCTTTACTGCTGGCGTAGGATGACGTTAAGACGAATTTTCTGGTGGACAAATGAAGTCTTTGGATGAAAACGGCGAATTATATTCCGGCAGAAAACCTGAATATGTTAGCAGATGCTGTCAAAATGGTAAACGAGTACAAGAAAAGATTAAGAGCGGACGAAATTGAAGTACCGGCTGTTCCCAGCAGATTGAAGAAATAATAACAAGACATTAAACCCTGCGATTAAATCGGCAAAGACGCCAGCTTCGTGATTGAGATAACGTTCGATGCAGGCATCGGACGTTTTGGTTTTGGTTCTTTGGCAAATGGTGTTGGTGCTTTAGAGAATAAAATCAGGCTTGAAGTGAGATGGCAGGGAAGTTCGTATCGTGCGGCATGTGCCAAGAGCGAGAAGAGCCGGATTCGAGACGGTTTCTGCGTTTTCTGTTTTTTTACGTTAAAGACCGTTTGTTCGGTATAGATTCCGCTTTGGAAAATGCCCGAAATATAGCATAATACGGCACCAAAAGCGGAGTGCAAGGGAGCGGCGGCGGGAGGCGCAGGCTGCGGGAGGTGGACGGCGAGCGCATGAGCGATGATGCGAGAGAAAATCCGTAAGGATTTTCTCGCACCACGCCAAAAGTATAACACGGCGCACCAAAAGCGGAGTGGGGCAGGGGCGAGCGGAGCAAGAGCTGCGGGAGCGGATTTTGCGAGCAGCTGATATGAGCGATGCGTAGAGAAAAAATCTGTAAGGATTTTCGCACCTACACAAAGTATGGTAATAAAAGGAAGAGAAATCAGAAAACGCAGGCTTTGCAGGCAGAAAGGCGGGAGTCAGCCAATCAAAGAGTTTTGGCGTGATGCCGAGAGTACCACAAAAAGAATAAAAGAAACGGAGATGAATACCATGAAGTACTACAGATTGCAAAATTACACCAATCCGGCACTTACCTATCAAAGCAAAATTAATCACTGCCATGCCGCCGAGCGAATGATTTCACCGATAGAGCTGCTTGCCACACCGAGGAAGAATGAAATATTGAAAAAACCAGATGATTTATGATTTAAACGAGGGCTATACGATTACCGTCCCGCTATATTGTCCTGATTATTCGGTCATTAAAATGGCTGTTCCTAGAACTGCCCCCCGAAAGATTTAGGGGTGTGACGACGTCCTGATTTGCCGCGCGTCCGTTACTTCCTCCGAGCCGCGACATTTAGATCGTCGTTGGAGCCAGTTTATTACGGACGAGGAGGCGGATAAGCGGATTAAACGCTTTTAAACCATTGATAGACCGTCCCGACCCTTTTGCCAACGCCGATATTGGACCGCGACACCAGAGCGGGCAGACTGATTTTAAGGGCAGTCATAGCTGGAAACCCCACCCCAATATGAGTATCAAACAAGACAAAAACCTGAGACTTCAGAGAGTTTGCAGAGCTGGCGGCGAAAGCCTGTCTGTTGGTATCTAAGCCATCGCTTGCCAACGACGCTCATTATACTCAGATTGGGAGAATATGCCGTCGCCAGCCGCTACACGCACCGCTACCGCTGGCGGGCGGGGCGACACCCAACCCGGCCGCGGCTCCGCACACTGCCAAGGCGGCGCCTAGCAGAAGATATGGTTAGGCGGATTCCAAGGTCGCCAAGCTGGCACTTTCTACCATGGATAAACGGCACCGCGGTGGAGCGTTCCAATTATTTTGCAGCGCTTTTTGGAAGCATAAATATCCAGCAGGAAAACCATTTATGCTGGCGATTGTCGGCCAGCCGATGCGGTCGATCACTGGCTGCGGCGAGGGACGCAAGGAAACCCTTGGCGTCCAGGGGGCGCGATGCGATTGCCTTGCGATTATGGATAAATTAGAAGAAATCAATGCGGCGCACCCAGCTTTATGCCGAGCGAACCGGCGGGCATTATCTCTTGCATGCGCAGGTTAGGGGCAAGCCTACATAGAAGAAAGATAAGAACAATACGCCAGCACACCGGATTCGGGTGGGAGAAGAGCCGACAGCTCGCTTTCCACCTAAACAGTCGGCACCGTTTCACCCATATTTCCGTGGAACGGGCGACTTATTCCATTGACCAGACCTATGTTGACCATTTGGACGCTGTAATGGATATTATTGACGGGGCGTTTGCACTCCGGCTACCGCTATATTACGACTTATCTAAAAATACGGATTTGGTTCCGGGTAACCGGTTATTTGGTCAAGAAGAGTAAGTGGCAAAAGCCAGAGCAGGGCAGAGCGGTCACTGCAAGATACGACAGTTTGGCTCAGGGACGGACGAAAACGCCCATGTCTTTGACCGGAGCACGAAGGGACGAAGAAGTGTATTTAGCGAAAAACAGAAAAAAAGCCTTACGCCTAGAAAAGGAGAATGAAAGAGCTATCAAGTTTTGCCGGTGCAAGGATTATTCCTTTTCCAATGTGGAAGGGAGCGGCAATCGAACCAGTGATTTTTTGCAGGGGCAATATCAACTGCTGTATTCACAATCCGGAAACAGTTCATGACTTCCTGTCGGCTCGGCAGATGTCTTTTGGCGGTTGCTGCAAACGATTGGCGACTCGATTCCTTTTATTCGGGGATAACGGTATCGGGGGGTGAACCGACGATTTACAGCTCGGAGCTGGCGGTTTTGTTTCAGGAGGTTCCAGCTGGGGCTGACCTGCTATGTGGAGCAGCAATTTTGACTATGATGGGATTTTCCGCTGATTCAGAAACAGAACCGTTTTATTTGATATCAAAGGCATAGGTGACGACGGCTGTAGCTACTCGTAACCATCTTGCGAAACCGAACAAGTGCGACAAAGCGAAAGAAATGACGGTTGCAAAGGAAAGGAGAGCTCCCACAGCGGAATATGCGGGCAGATGCATCAGGCAAGTGCGACAAGCGTACCGGTTGCAAAGGGAAAGGAAGAGTTTTCCCACAGCGGAATGTGCCGAGCAGATGTATCAGAGCAACGGCAAAGCGAAGAAATGACGGTTGTAAGGAAGGAAAGCTCCCACACAGCGAATATGCCGAACAGATGTATCAGAGCAAGTGCGACAAAGCAAGAAATGACAGTTGCAAAGAAAGGTGATTTTCTCCGTTAGCGGAGCGGCGAGGAAGCGGCGAGATTTGACAAGCAGGCAGGAGCGATGATATTGCAGGATTGCAGAACCTACAGCGACTTTTGCCGCTGGGCAAAGTAGAGGAGGTGCAGCTGGTCTATATTAAGGGCTTTACGATGAAAAACCGTTCGGCAGATTGCGTCTTGTAAAGGATTATCCACAAGTGCTGTTTAAAGCTGATTCAGGTGCATATGGCAAGGGGCAAGAAGCCAAAGAAATTGGCGCATTTGCCAAACCGGCAGAAACGGAGCTTTATTGCCTTTGCCGGAGAGCAGGGGTTGACCAAGCGAAAGCTGATTTTATGATAACAGCAGCGAAAAATGCAGATAAAAAGGTTTGTACCTGTGGCTGAAAGAAGCGGTGATGGCAGGAATTGTAGCAATGAGGATAGTTCTTGCGAATGGAGATGGAGTATCAAGTATTTTCACGCATCATTTTAGATGAAAAGGGCAGAAAATGGACTATATTATTGAAATGCTGGAATCAGGATTTCCCAGATTCGGGCAAATGATGACGTTACCTTACGGTACCGCAAAGGGGATTCATGCACGGGGAAAACGGGCAGGCAAATCAGCCTGATGAGTATTTTGTTCCGGGCTGTACCAGCCGGATCAGGGTTTGATTAAGATTAGAGGGGGAGGTTAAGGCAACTGATCCCAGTCGGCAACCGAGCATGGTATCGGCATGGTGCATCAGCATTTAAGCTGGTGGAAAACTTTACCGTTACGGAAAATATTATTTGGGTGCAGAACCGAAAAAGGGTTTGGCGCTGGATATGCCGACCGCCGCCAAAGGTGAAACAAATCAGCAGCGCTACGGGCTGGAGTTGATCGGATGCTAAGATTATGGATATTTCCGTTATGCGGCAGCGGGTTGAAATCTTAAAAATGCTCTACCGCAACGCGAGATTTTGATTTTGGACGAGCCGACGGCGGTGCTGACGCCACTGGGAGATTCGGGAGCGAGTAAGATTGTCTGCGGCGCTTGATTTCCGAGGGCGAAATCCATTTTGCTGGATAAACCCACAAATTAGCCGAAATTAAGGCGGTAGCTGACCGCTGTACGGTTTTGCGTGAGTGAAAATATATCGGGACGATTGACGTCAAAGAAACCAGCGAAGGAAAAATGGCGGAAATGATGGTACTGGTCGGGCGGTGTCCTTGTAGGTGATAAAACCGGCGAGAGCCATCGCGTGCTCGATTAAGTTGACTTAAACGGTGGTGCCAGTCGGGATTAAGCCGGCAGGGCACGAGTTTAGAGATCCGCAGGGTGGAAATCTCTTTGCTTGGCGGGAAATTGACGGCAACGGCAAATGGAGCTGATTGAGGCGATCACCGGCTCGCGCAAAGGTCCGAAAAGCGGCAGTATTTTCTTTAAAGGGCGGAGACATTACCAAAGAGTCGGTGCGGTGCGGGACGCTGGCGATTGGCGGGCATATTCGAGGACCGGCATGGGTACGGCGATTGCTGGATTTTACGCTGGAAGAAAATATGGCGTGCAAACCTGTTTATGGAGCCATTAGCGAGGTCTGATTCAGTTCCGGACCCCGGCGGGAATTATCCGACCGGTTGAAATTAAGGAGTTTGATCGTTCTAGCTCCGGTATGGGCAGCGACACCGTAGCTCGCTCGATGAGCGGCGGCAAACCAGCGTGCCACATCGCGCCAGAGAAGTTGGTCGTTCACCGGAGCTTTTGATCGCGGCGCAGCCTACCAGAGGCTTAGACGTGAGCTGATTGAATATATCCACGCGAACGCTATGGTTCGGGAAAGGGATCAGCATGCCGTTTTTCTGATGTCGCTGGAATTAGATGAGGGTGCTTAATGTGGCGGACCGATTGCCGTCATTCACTGGCGGTGAGCTGGTCGGAACGGTGATGGCGAGATCAAACCAAATGAAAACGAGCTGGGACCGACGAGTGGCTGGCAAACGACTGAGAGTCAAAATGGGAAATAAATCCGACGACATATACGCGCGTAGGGCAGATGGATGCCGGTGAGTGCCCGCTCTGCTGGTTTTATTCAGGGCGCTATGATCGTGCTCTCAACGGAGAAATCCGGTTTATCCTTCAAAGCGGTAATTCGAGCGGTGTTTGGGGATTAACCTGGATTATATTGGCGATCCCAAGAGATCTCGGTGCGAGCATCGGCAAATTACTTTACATGTATATGCCGATTGTGCTGGCGGGCTTATCGGTAGCGTTTGCCTTTCGGACGGGACTGATTTTAATATCGGGGCGGAGGGGCAGGTCATTGTCGGCTCTATGATGCGGCAATCATCGGTGTCGCTGTTTGACGGGCGAATTATCCTCTTGGCAGTCATTGTGGGCGGCGCCTGGCGGAGCGCTGTGTGGGGCTTTATTGCCGGCTACTTAAAGCCAAGTACAATGTGCATGAGGTAGTAGTAACCATTATGCTCCTACACTGCCGTTGTTTATCGAATTATCTGCAAAACAGCTCCCCGGCTCAAAACCGCATGAAACGGTGATGCGCAACGCCTTCTGTTGCAGTAAGTTTTGTCGGCAGTGACAGAAAAATCATCCTGCATTGGGGCTTTATCATTGTGATGTGCTATTGTTATTTTAGTTATATTATTAACAACCACCTTTGGCTATGAGCTCAAAGGCGGTCGGTTATAATCACTTTGCCGCTGAATATGCCGGTATGAAGGTTAAACGTAATGCGGCGCTTTCTATGGCGATTTCGGCGCTTTTCGGGGCTGGCGGGCGGTTATCGTTGCCGGCACTTTTGGCAAGGGTGAGTATTGTCAGGGTTTGAAAACTATGGCGGCAGGATTGCTTTAATCGGCGAGCAGGACTGGGCTCGCTGTTTAGCGGTATAGCATGCTGGCGGCTGGCTCGCAGACGATTATGGACAGGCAGGGCGTACCGAATGCGATTGCCGTTATTATCTCTGCCTCGATTGTTATCGCGTGGCGACTGGAACCGGTTTAATCAAATGGATCCAAATTAAGGAGGGCAAAATAATGGATTTATTAATCAATTATTCAGGCGACTCTGATTTATGGAACACCGATTAATGTGCCGGTTTGGGCGGGCTTTATTCGGAGCGTTCCGGTGTTGTCAATATTGCGTTAGAGGAATTATGATGATTGGCGGCTTTACGGCGGCGACGATGATTTATTTTTGGGTCGTTTACCGATACCGGCGCCATGGTTACGATTGTTTGCGGAGCGTTCGCCGGGCTTTGATTTCGGTGCTCCACGCTTATCTTAGCATCAATCTGCGGGCGGATCAGACGATTTCGGTACGGCAATCAATATTTTGCCGGCGGCTTTACCGTTTATGGCGGGGATTATCTTTAATCAGCAAAGAACCGAGGCATTTAGCAAGGTTTTTACGCTCGCCTTCGGTCTTAAACCGGATTCCACTAATCGGTAGCTGTTTTTAGCAATGTTTATCCGACCGTTTATGTGGCGATTGTGATCGTGGTGCTATCGTGGTATCTTCTATAAAACGGCATTTGCGGCTGCGCCGGGCAACCGGAGAACCCGCAAGCGGTCGACAGTTTGGCATCAACGTTTATCAAATGCGCTATATCGGCGTACTGACGTCCGGATTTTTGGGTGAAACAGCGGGCGGCATTATGGTTTTGACAAACAACGCAGTACACCATTACCGGTCATGGCACCGGCTTTATTGCTTTGGCGGCGCTGATTTTCGGAAAGTGGAAACCGTTGGCGTTTTGGGGCAAGCTTTTCTTTGCCTTTGCTCAGATTCTTAGTATCTACACCGATTCTTTGGGCGTGGCGCTGGGACGCGATTTGGGCAATGCAAGGGCTCTATGACGCCATTCCGTATCTGCTGACGGTTGTGGCACTGATTTTACCGGCAGGGCAGTTGGACCGAAAGCGGCGGGTGAGGCCGTATGATGAAACGCTGAAGCACCGAAAAGGCGAAATCAAAGCCCAACGCGGTGTCATAGTAGGAACGAATAAGGAGAAAGCCTGACTGGCGTAAGCGGTCAGGCTTTATCTGCGATGCTGCAATTGGCGGGTATTGACAGATATATTATCCTATTATGGAAGAAGACATTTATTGCTCCTTATGCTTACGGTATACCACAAAAACAAAGCGTTTTCGGCAGGGTTTCTTAGTAAAAAGACAATCTATTGCGCCCCCAAAAATACATCCATAATTAGCGACTATATATAGTAGAAAAAACAGAAAAGGTAGAGCAGGAAAACAAGATGTTGTGGGAAAATGAATTGTGTATGCGTTTGACACAATTACAATCAAATTCAGAAAAAGCCTTAATATTAGCGAGAAAGGGCGGTTATGTATTTTTGAAAAATTATAAAAATAGCCTTGACATCAGTCGAACGATTTGCTATAATAATTTTGCACTGACAAGTGCCAAACAAATAAACAAAACGAACTTTGGAGAAGTACTCAAGAGGCCGAAGGTGCCCTGCTAAGAACATAGGTCAGAAACCGGCGCGAGGTAATCCCTCCTTCTCCGTTTCAAGCTCAATCCATTGTTTCAAACTTTTTGAAAAAAAAAAAAGTTGTTGACAAGAAAGAGAGTTTGATATAATAATCTTCGTTGCTCCGCAAGGAAACAACAAACGACAAACGCCGCAAGGCTCTGAAGGGCAAAAACCTAACAATTTCAAGAAGAAAAACCAAGTAATACCAAGTTAATTCAAACGCCGAGCGAAAGCGAGCGGCGAAATAACAGTCAAGCCAGTAGCTCGGAAAGAGCAGGCAGATAAGAGCGAGGAAAAATTATTTTAAAGAGTTTGATCCTGGCTCAGGATGAACCTGGCGGCATACTGCTAACATGCAAGTTGAACGAGAAGTTCCGGAACAAGTCTTCGGATGGGGAAGGGTGGAAAGTAGCGAACGGGTGGTAACGCGTGGGCAACCAACGCAGAGACCTGATTGTGCTTCATACCGCATAAGCGCACGGGATCACGCGATCCGGTGGCAGAAAAACTCCGGTGGTGTAAGACTAAGGGCGCGTCTGCAGTTAGCTAGTTGGTGAGGTGAAGGCTCCACCAAAGGGCGACGATCAGTAGCGACCTGAGGGTGATCAGCCACATTGGGACTGAGGACACGGCCCAAACTCCTACGGGAGGCAGCAGCGGTGGGGATGTTACAATGGGAGGGAACTCCCGAGTGCGGCAATGCCAGCGTGAGAGAAGAAGTTTTCCGGATTATGCAAACTTCTATCAGCAAGGGAAGAAAATGACAGTACCTGACTAAAGCAGCCCGGCTAACTATGTACCCAGCAGCCAGCCGCGGTAATACATGCAAAGCGTTATCCGGAATGACTGGGTGTAAAGGTGCGTGAGGCGGTAGTAGAGTCTGATGTGAGACTGGGGCTCCAACTCGAGTGCATTGGAAACGCTATTTTGCTAGAGTACGGAGGAGAGCAGGAATTCCTGGTGTGGCGGTGGTACATGCGTAGATGTCGGGAGGAACACACCGGTGGCGAGGCGGCTCTGGACTGAGGCGAGCACTGAGGCACAGCGAAAGGCGTGAGCAAACAGGATTAGATACCCGTAGTCCACGCGCAAACGATGAGTGCTAGGGTGCTGGCCTTAGAGGGTCGGTGCCGAAGTTAACTGCAACAAGCACTCCACCTGGGGAGTACGGCCGCAAAGGCTGAAACTCAAAAGGAATTGACGGGGCCCGCACAAGCGGTGGAGCATGTGGTTTTAATTCGAAGCAAACGCGAAGAACCTTCAGATCTTGACATCTTTCCTGAAGTACCACTAAAATGGGTATGTCCTTCAGGACAGAAGCGAGCAGGTGGTGCATGGTTGTCGTCAGCTCGTGTCATCGAGATGTTAGTTAAGTCCTGCAACAGGCGCAACCCGCTTATGTTTAGTAGCCAGCGAGCCGGGCACTCTGAACAACTGCCGTGAGAACACGGAAGGCGATGACGTCAAATCATCATGCCCCTTATGATTCTTGGGTTGCCACACGTGCCACAATGGCGGATACAAAGGGAAGCGAAGGGAGACCTGAGCGAATCCGAGAAAGTCCGTCTGAGTTCGGATTGTGAGTCTGCAACTCGACTACATGAAGTTGGAATCGCTAGTAATCGCAGATCAGCATGCTGCGGTGAATATGTTCCCGGGCCTTGTACACACCGCCCGTCACACCATGGGAGTTGGGGTGCCCAAAAGCAGTGGCAACCGCAAGGAGGAAGCTGTCTAGGCAAGACCGGTGACTGGGGTGGAGATCGTAATACAGGTCAGCGTATCGGAAGGTGCGGCTGGATCACTCGCTCTAAGGAAGAGGTAGGGGAGTGAAGCTCTGTGGAACCTGAAAGAATAGGCAAGGCGATAGCCTTGGGGAACTAAAAGAGTCGCAGTTAGCGCCGAAGCAATTATCGACTGGTGATCGCTTGGTTTTCTTCTTCGAAATTGAAGTTACGGCGTAGACGATACGTCTACGAAACATCGTTTCCGCGAGGCCACGATGATGCGTTAAGCCGGCAGACGGCCGATGGTACGTAGCTGGAGACGGCTTGGGAGAGTAGGTGGTCTGCCATTTCCGTATAGCTCAGCTGAGAGAGCACCTGCCTTGCAAGCAGCCGAGTTCGATTCTCACTCTACTCCACGGAAGCAATTTTGCCTGAAGCACAAAACGTGCGAACAGAGGAGTCTGTAAGCTTTACAATTAAATAAGAAAAATAAACTGGATGATTAGACGAGAGAGACATGAAAATGTTTTTGTTATCCAAGGAACGAAGAAGAGGAAACTCTTTCGAAGTTCAAAATCTCATGTCAGGGTAAAAACTTATTCTCTTACTATTTGCGAAAGCAATAGTCAAACGAGAACAATGAAAGAGAGCAACTATACATGTTGATTCTCAGGAAAAGTCAAGCTGCCAAGCCTTGCGAGAGCGAGGCAAAGGATCGAAGTTCAAGGAAGTCAGAGCACAGGGGGAATGCCTTGGCACGAGGAGCCGAAGAAGGTCGTGATAAGTCATGCGAAAGCTGTGGGGAGGAGCAAATCTCATGCGATCCACAGATCACCGAATGGGGAAACCCGGCACACAGAAGGGTGTGTCGTGTTAACGTAAATCAAATGGCGTTATTGAGGGAAACCCCGGGAACTGAAACATCTAGCACGGAGGAAGAGAAAGAAACATCGATTTCCTGGAGTAGTGGCGAGCGAAAGGGAAAGAGGCCAAACCGATGGGCGAAAGCCTATCGGGGTTCGGACTGCAGAAAGCGAAAAATAGCTACCCGAAAGGTTTTGGGAAAGCCTACTGAAGAGAGGAAAAGTCTCGGTAGGAAAAGCGAAAGAACAGCCGGCAGGATCCAGGTAGCGTAAGACACGAGAAACCTTGCGTGCAGTAGCGAGCGACCACTCAAAGTGGCCTACGCACCCTGGTGACCGACAGAAGCATGGCTGTGAAGGAAGGGTGAAAAGAACGAGAGAGTGAAAGAGAACCTGAAACCCTATGTTTACAAAGCGGACGAGAGCTTGAAAGCGACGCCGCCTGGTGCTGTGGAACGGTCGGCGAGCGAGTTACGTGTATCGGGGCGTTAGGCGTATCGCGGCGGTATGGAGCGGAGAGGAGCCAAGTTCTCATTAGGGCGAAAGAGTCTGGAATGCAGTGGGCCGAAACCGGGTGACCCATCCATGGAGCAAGAGTTTGGAAGCCTGGGTCAACAGGGAATGAGGACCGGACCCACGTCTGTTGAAAAGGCCAGACGACAGATGGATAGCGGAGAACTCAATCAGACCCGGAGATAGCTGGTTCTCCTCTGCTGAAATAGCTTTTAGGGCCAGCCTTTGTGTTAACCTTCCATGGAGGTAGAGCACCGACTTGTGGAGGGCCTCACTCGCTTACCAAAAGAGATCAAACCGCGAGATGCCACAGGAAAGGATGTACAGGAGTCGACTGGTCGGAGATAGGAGTTCGATTGTCGAAAGCGCGGTTTCCGGCAGACCACCAGCTAAGGTCCCAAAAGCACATGTTGAGTGGAAAAGGATGCTGGAGATTTGAGACAACTGGGATGTTGGCTTGGAAGCTGCCATAGCGATATCAAAAGAGTGCGTCATAGCTCACTGGTCAGGAGATTTTGCGCCGAAAATGTCCGCTAAAACAATACGACACCGAAGCTGTGTGCAAGCAATTGCATTGGTAGAGGAGCATTGTGCGGATTGAAGAAGCGGGATCGGAAGGCACCGTGGAGGGACGCAACAAGAGAGATGATGCCGGAATGAGTAGCGAGGATGAAAGTGAGAATCTTTCCAGTGCCGAGATATCAGGTTGCCCAGAGTAGCCGATCACAGCTCTGCAAGTCCAGGGCCTGAAGGCGAGGGGCTAAGTCGCGTGAGTCGATGGAGAACTGGTGATACTCCAGTACCTTGTGGGAACGGGAACTGTGGGGACGCAGGAAGATGAGAAGAGCCGGGAAAGCGAAAGACCGGTATAAGCGCAAAGGCGGAGCAGGAGATGCTGCGAGAAAGCGGAAGGCGTGATAAGGAGCAGAGGGAGTAGCGAAGCCTGAATCAAACTGCCAAGAAAAAGCCACTATAGATTGTTACAAGCCCGTACCGCAAACCGACACAGGTGGATGAGGAGAGGAATCCTGAGGCCGACGGGAGAAGCGTTTAGTTAAGGAACTCGGCAAAATGACCGTAACTCAGGAAAAAGGGGTGCGAGAAACAGAGCACAGAAAAAGGCCCAAGCGACTGTTTAGCAAAAACACAGGTCTCTGCGAAACCGAAAGGTGAAGTATGGGGCTGACGCCTGCCCGGTGCTGGAAGGTTAGGGAATCGGTTAGACGAAAGTCGAAGCTAGGAACTTAAGCCCCAGTAAACGGCGGCCGTCAACTATAACGGTCCTAAGGTGGCGAAATTTCCTTGTCAGGTAAGTTCCGACCCGCACGAAAGGCGTAACGATTTTGGGCACCGTCTCAACAATGCGCCCGGTGAAGTTGAAGTACTGGTAAAGATGCCGAGTTACCCGCGACAGGACGGAAAGAACCCCATGGAGCTTTTACTCTCAGCTTTGATATTGGGACTTGATACTGGATGTACAGGACGGAGGGAGACTGAGAAGTTAGGCCGTCAGGCTTGGCGGAGTCGATGTTGGGATACCTCCTTGCAGTATTAGGTTTCTAACCAGATGCCATAAGCTGGTATTGGGACGGTGTCAGGTGGGGAGTTTGACTGGCGGTCGCCTCCCGGAAAGGGTATCGGGAGGCGCTCAAAGGTCATCTCAGAATGGTTAGGAATCATTCGCAGAGTGTAAAGGCATAAGATGAGCGTTTGACCGGACACCGACAAGGCGGAGCAGGTACGAAAGTAGGACTTAGTGATCCGGTGGTAAGAAAGTGATTGCCATCGCTCAACGGATAAAAGCTACCCTGGGGATAACAGGCTAATCACAAGAGTTCACATCGACGGAGTGGTTTGGCACCTCGATGTCGGCTCATCGCATCCTGGGGCTGGATTTCGGTCCCAAAGGGTTGGGCTGTTCGCCCATTAAAAGCGGTACGCAGGCTGGGTTCAGAACGTCGTGAGACAGTTCGGTCCTATCCGTCGTGGGCGCAGGATATTTGAGAGGAGCTGTCCTGGTACGAGAGGACCGGGATGGACTGACCTCTGGTGAATCTGTTGTTTACACCAAGAGCATAGCAGAGTATGCCAAGTTGGGGAAGGATAAACGCTGAAGGCATCTAAGCGTGAAGCCCCTCAAGATCAAGATATCCCATTCGAAAGAAGTGAAGACCCCCAGAAGACGAGCTGGGTTGATAGGCTCTGGGTGTAAGTGCAGTAATGCACTCAGCTGAGAGTACTAATCGGTCGAGGGCCTTGAACTAAGAAAGTCCAGCAAGACTTTTCCTGGGAATCAAGATTGTATATGAATGAGCGCTTGACATTTTTGTGCTAAGCATCCGTTTTTCTTGTTTGATATCATCAGTGTCAAGCATTTAAAAATCTGGCGCAAGCTTGCTTGCAAAGGTTTTTTAAATGTTTTGACATGACAAAAGTATAAGTAAGGAGCCGCTTTTTAAAAGGCGGCGGATTACGAATGGTTTTATCAGGATTGCGGGAGGTGAAAGCGGAGCAATCCGGTATTATCGTTTTAAATACATAGTTTTTCGTTGGTTTTGCCGATTGTCCAATCATCGGATGACGAAATATCGGCCCATTGGTCAAGCGGTTAAGACGCGCCCTCTCAGAGGCTGAATCGGGGTTCGATTCCCCATGGGTCGATTGCCTTTTAGAGGGATTTTTATTTTTAACGGCTTTTATAGGGCCTTAGCTCAGTTGGTTAGAGCAACCGGCTCATAACCGGTCGGTCTAGGGTTCGAGTCCCTGAAGGCCCATTTAATTTAAATGATTAGCCCGAGTGGCGGAATAGGCAGACGACAGGACTTAAAATCCTGCGGTATCGATACCGTGCCGGTTCGAGTCCGGCCTCCGGGCATTTTGTGTGCATAGCTCAGCTGGATAGAGCGTCTGGCTACGGACCAGAAGGTCGGGAGTTCGAATCTTCTTGCACACACGCTGAAAGCTTATAGATTGCAGTAATTGCGGTTTGTAGGCTTTTGTCTTGCATCTAATTAGTGATTGTGGTGATTATATTCTACAGGAGCTTTCGTTCGTTATGCCTTCCTTTTTGATAACTGGTGTTAGCAAGAAACAATCCTTACTACACCAAAAATTATACAACCAAATTCACTGATGCTTACCTTTTATTTTTGCACATAATTGCGAATCGGGTAGAGAAAAGGAAAAAGGCAATGGAGAGAGAAAAACTATCAATCAGCTCATTCAGGTTAAGCCAAGCGAAAACAAGCTTTAGGCAGAGAGGAAATAGGATACTATGGGTTTATTCATTTTACGATAAACACGTTTACGGGGAAGGAATGGGGCGACGGCACAGAAAAATCCGGCTTTTCTTTTGTCCAGACAGAGTCATCTGGATCAATGGGCTGAAATTGCACAGGCAGCGGGAATGAAAAGGAGCTGATTTTGACGTGCAAGCACCATGACGGTTTTTGTCTATGGCCCAGTAAATACGGAGCATTCGGTGAAAAACTCGCCGCTATCGTCAGGGCAGAGGTGATGTGGTCCGGCGAGTTTGTTGCTTCTTGTCATAAATACGGCTTAAAAGGCAGGAATCTATCTCCTCCTTGGGATAGAACTGCAAAAATATGGTTATGGGCAAGAATATGATGATGTGAACCAATCTAACGGAGCTACTCACCGGATATGGAGAAATATTTACCGTTTGGTTTGACGGTGCCTGCGGTGAGAGCGAAAATGGGAAAAAGCAGAGATATGATTGGCAAAGGGTATTATGAGGTAATTAGAAAAATTACAGCCGCAGGCGACGATTAGTATTTGCGGGCCGGATATTAGCGTTGGTGCGGCAATGAGGCGGGATAGAACCCGAAAAAGTGAGTGGAGCGTAGTAGGCGCCTGAATGGCAGATAATGATTGCAGGAGATAATCAGCTAAGAAGACAATAGTTCTTTCCGGCAAAAAAGAAAATCAAAAGCGACGAAAGAAGATTTGGGAAGTAAGGAGCGCCTGAAAGAAGAAACCAGATTAGTTTGGTATCCGGCGGAAGTGGATGTATCCATTCGGCCGGGCTGGTTTTATCATTTAGAAGAAGACCTCAAGTCAAATCTACCGAAAAGTTATTTGAGATTTACATCAGTGTAGGCGGAAATGCGATGTCTGCTACTAAATATTCCGCCCAATAGGGAAGGAAGAATCGGCAGAGATAGATGAGCAGAACCTGAGAGAATTGGGGCGGAAGATCTAGGAAAGCTTTTGACTTTATAATTTATTGGAGCTGGACAAATTACAGCAGGTACCGAACAAACGGGATACGAAGTAGAAAAATCTACGTCAAGACGGATATGATCAATGGTATCAGCTGCAGCTTTTGGGCGCAGAGCCGGTAAAAATCGAAATCTGCCGGGAAGCCAAGCGAAAATATTCGCTATATCGTATTAAAAGAAAACATTCCGGATAGTCAGCGGGTCTGAAGGCTTTTACGTAAAAAGCCGATCCGCCAACAGTGAGATGGGTTTCTGCCAAAGGCACGACCATTGGCTATAAAAGATTTGTGGAGCTGCCGGCAGATTTTTCATAGTGATAGGCTCACCATTTTGCTGGAGGGAGTATCGAGGTGTGCCCGCAGATTAGCTTTCGGAGTCTATTGATTTTTAATCGCGATGGGGTGGGAAAGCTGCGCATTGTTGATGCCGAAAAGATGAGCTTTTCAAAAATACCGACTGATATCAATACAAAAACTGCGAAAGCGGCGAGAAAGGGCAAAAAAGAAAGGGACTTATAGACACAAAACATCAGTACCAATTAAGAACCAGCTGCGAAAGCAACGAGAAGAGGCAAACAGGAAAGGACTTATAGATATAAAATATCAGTGCCTATTAAGACCAAAACTGCGAAAGTAGAGAAAAGGGCAAACAAGAAAGGACTTGCAGACACAAGACATCAGCCCATATCAATACCCAATCGCCCCAAGCAGTCAGAATGAAAGAAAGAAAGTGTCTAGAAAGGAAAAAGCAAATGTATAAACCGTTACCTCAGTGCGTTTTTGCTACACTCAGGAGTTAAAGCCGCTTTTTGCCGGCAGCAGAAGAATATCAAAAGATAGGCGGGACGCCGTATATCTTTACGTCACTACATTGCGGAGGAAAAATAAGGGCGATTATGTTGTTCAAGTGAAAAATGTGCAGTCAAATCAGGGCAATGGGCTATCAACTGATTGCCGATGCGTCAAAAACACTGGAATATCTGCAAAACGAGGATATGATTGCGATTGCAAAAGGAATATGAATTTCAATTTTACGCCCGGATTTTTGGCTTTAGCGGGAAGAACTGGCGCAAATGGCAGAGAGAAATACGAATTTGCGTGAATGCGACGATTTTGAAGGAAGAAGAAATTGCCGCTATTCTGGCGGCCGGCGGAGAAGTCTCATGCGATGCACATTATTATCCAAGACCGGAAACCGGACTGGACGATGCCTTTTTCAGCAGCGCAATGAGTGGTTAGCCGCCAAAGGCATTCCGGTTATGACATTTTATTGCCGGTGATGTTTTTCCGGCGAGCACCGATTTTTGAGGGGCTCGCCGACACTAGAAAAAGCATCGCAACCTGTCGCTCATGTGTAGCGATCATCGGATTTGGTCGAGCTTTTGACTGGAACATATTTATGTCGGTGATGGCGTGGTCAGTCGTCCGGAATGGGAAAAAAATAGAAATGCTCCGCCAAACCGGCGAGCTTGTACCTCGGTGCAAGCTTTGGCAGAGCAATATGAAAATGCGCTTTGTTTGGGAGAAGTTATATGGTGTGACAGACTCGCCCCGCTGGATTAAAAGGATTGCAAGAGTCGAGGAGTTTGCGCAACCGGTCGAGGCATGGAACCGGCGATGCGCTTTGCCCCGTAGGCAGGCAGCATCACTATGGATAATGTTAAGTACAGCAGATATTCGGGAGAGATGCAAATTGGTAGAAGATTTGCCGGCAGACGAAAGAGTGAATGTGATTGCAAAATTCCGGAAAAATACTTAGCCATCTTACCGCTAATTAAAAATGAGAAAAATTAGCTTTTTGAAACAATAAGAAAAAGGAAGAAAGCATAAAACTAAAACAAATAAAAAGCACAACAAAAACAAAGAAATTACGGAAAAATATAAAAATAAAACAGTAATTTACACAAGCGAAAAATAAAAACAACCGCCGGAAATAATGGTTATTTCGATTCCCTTTTATAAAGAAATAATATCAAAAATAGAAAGAAAACAATAAACCGTAGTTTGCACAAGCGAAAAGGAAAGCAGTTAGACAGTTAGAGATAAGCTTGATTTCAAAAAGAAAGAACCCAGACCATCCGCTAAGCTCCCACAGGGCAGGTTAATTGAAAATAAAAGCAATCCACCGGAAACAATGGTTACCCGATTCCTGTAGTATGCAAAAATGAGCAAAACCGAAAAGAGAAAGGAAAGAGAAATGTCAGATTATATTATTACCTATACCGAAAGCGCTTTTATCCTCTGGCACCGGAAATGGAGACAATTGATGTTTGTGATATTGCTCGAGCGCTGTCGCTAATGACCAGAGCCAATGGACATTTGCCGCATTTTTATTCAGTAGGGCAACACTGCGTAAATTGTATCAAGGAAGCGAAAGTCAGGAGCTATGCCGGCGAGTACAGCTGGGCTGTTTTTGCATGATGCCAGTGAGGCATATTTGTCGGACACTACTCGGCCGGTCAAACAGTATTTAAGCAATTATAAGGAGTTTGAGCAGCATTTGCAAAAACAAAAATTTTTGAGCACTTTTGGTTTGGCGAATTTGACAGGAGAAGAGCTGCGTTTGATTTTTGATTGACGATAGCATTTTGCAGCATGAGGTTTATAACGCTGTAAAGGACCGCCGGTTTTGATACGGATTTGCCGATCCACCCAGTACCGGATACGTCAGAACGCTCCTTTGGCGAAGCGGAAGCGGAGTTTTTGAGTCTATATCAGGAGCTGAAATAAAATTCCGATACGGAGTGCTGCCAGTTTCCGATGCTTGCCGAAATAGAAGCCTCCGTTACGTTCTGATTACAAAAACGGCGAAAATATTTAATTTCAGGAAAAATATGATATACTTGGGAAAATAACATCTTTTGGAATGCTGAAAGCGGGCTTATCCAATAGGAAAAACAGGGAAATAGCCGGATGTGAGCCTATGGCGGAAAGCAGAAAAACCGTAGGAAAAGAAACTACCAAACATTGCGGATGAAAAAGCAATCAAAAAGTGAGGGAAAATCATGCGAAGAATAAAGTGAGGCTTATATTTACAGGGCGGCGGAGCAAAGGGTGCATTTCAAGCTGGAGCATTGCAGAGCATTTGCGGAAAAGGCATGGAGTTTTCGGTGATTGCCGGCACATCAATCGGAGCGATTAACGGCATGGCTATATGGCGGCATCGGGCGAATGGCGGAGCTTTGAAGAAAATGAGCCGGACCGAATGATGCTACCGATAAGACAGCGCCGGTGTTTGACAGTATGCCGGCGGTCAGGAAAATCCAGCAAATTTAGGGTACTCATCGGTTTGCCGGCGGTAGAGCATTTTTATGTTAATTATTTACCGTAGAAAACGGAACCATTCGCCATGCGGTTTCTGATTTGGTGCTGAAAATGATGACAAGGTCAGAGAATATGTGAGAGCATCGTCCCTGCTCCCAATCCCTCAGTACATGGAAGGGGGCAGATTTTAAGAACAAAACCTACGAGGAGCTGTTTCGGGAGCAAATTGCCGCCGGAACCTATGACGGCTAGTTTGCTGGACGGCGGACTATTAAACAATCGCTTTCTGGAGCCCTTTTGACTACGGAAGTTGATATCATCTATGCAGTGGCACTGGGAAAGGATTTTACCGTACCCGGAAGCAGTGCAGCAAAAATACCGGCAGGAGCGAGATCGTAGTAGTGCGCTCGGATTTTGGGTTTGATATGATGCTACGCATGACTATACCGAGAGGAAAATATTCGCAATTGGTCGGCTGCCGGCTATGCCGAGGCAAAAGGCAGATGAATGTTTAAGAGAACTCCTTTACCGGGTGGATAACCTTTTATGCTAATTTGTGCATAAAAATTATATGGAATTAATCTTTGCGGTCATAATAAAATGTGGTATATTGTATACACGATTGTTTGGAGAAAATCAAGCAAGCAAAAGCACTTTATGACCGGACAACGAGCGTATGATTTACTGAAAAGAAAAGAAAAGGTTGTGATTAAAAGTGAAATGTTTCGATATACTCATAAAAATACCGCTGTCGTATTTATGTCGAAAGTAGAGGCGGCAAGCAGGAAAGGATTGGACTGTGTTTGCCTTTGTGCGAAAAAGGCAGGAATCGCACCTCTAAATGATGTTACTGGCTCAGACGGGGATGTCGCCGGAAGAAATGAATAATCTGAATGATCAGATGATGGAAATGATTAGATGATCCGCAAATCGGCGATCAGATCAATCCGTTCTATAGCAAGTTTAGATAATGGATTTGTTTGATCCGACAGTGGAAACGATAGAGGCGCCGAAGAATCGGTTCATGAGCACTTTAAGTGCAGGGCGAAGATGTGCCGCATGGAGCAGCCTACAAAAACCAAGGTCAAGGCTCGTTCGCAAGATAAAAACGAAAGAACTTAGATCAGTTTGGTATCAAGCTTAACCGAAAAAGCAAAAAGCCGGAGAGGTTGACCGCATTATTGGGCGGGAGCGAGAAATTGACCGAGTAATTCAGATTTTGAACCGGCGGCAAAAAGAATAACCGGTGCTGATTGGCGAGCCGGGCGTTGGTAAGACGGCGATTGCTGAAGGACTGGCAGTGCGGATTGCGGAGGGCAATGTACCACATAAACTTTTGGGAACGGAGATTTATCTTTTGGACTTACTGGGAGTTGTTTCGGGGAACGCACTCGTGGTCAGTTTGAGGCTCGAAGTGAAAGCAATTTTACACGAGGCAATGGAAAGCGGCAATGTGATTTTTGGTGATTGATGAAATCCATAACATTACCGGTGCCGGTGGAGCCGAAAGCGGATCGATGAATGTCGCCAATATCTTAAAACCGGCACTGGCTCGGGGCGATATTCAGGTCATTGAGCGACCACATTTGGAAGAATACCGCAAACACATTGAAAAGGACTCTCGCCTTTAGAAAGGCGTTTTCAAAAAGTCTTTGGTGAGAAGAACCGGACGAGGCAGATAGCATTGAGATTATCAAAGGAATTAAAGACTATTATGAGAACTTTTCATCATGTCATGATTTCCGATGAAGTGATTGCCTATGCCGTTCTATGTCTCAAAGCGGTATATCCACGAAAGATATCTGCCGGATAAAGCCATTGATTTAATTGATGAGGCCGGTTCCAGACCAATTTGAGAAAACTTAGGTTTAGTGGAATTAGAGGCGTTAAAAATGAGTTAGCTAAGACGGTGGAAGAAAAGAGAGTGCCGCAGCGTCGGACGATTATGAGAAAGCGGCGGATTGCCGAATGGACGAGCTGCGTCTGGAAAAATAAGATTAAAAGAAATTGAAAAGCAATGCGATCGAGGTCGAGCTGACGGAGGAATTGGTTGCCGATGTGATTGAGTCGTGGACCCAAGATTCCGGTGCAAAAACGTGCGACGGAAGAAGAGGCAGTTAAGCTGAAAAACTACGTCAGCGGCTAAACCGCTGGGTTAAGGGACTGCGATGAAAAGCAACTCACTGCTGTTTCTACGGCGATTAAGCGTCGCCGCTCGGTTTTATGCCAAAAGCTCGACCGGCATCCTTTGTCTTTGTAGGACCTACGGAGTTGGTAAAGACGGAACTGGCAAAAAGCGGTTGCCAGAGAGCTCTTTGGAAAGCGAAAGATGCTTGATTCGCTTTGATATGTCGGAGCTATGGAAAAAGCATACAGCATCGAAGCTGATTGAGCGCCTCCGGACATATCGGCTGCGATAACGCCGGTCAACTGACCGAGCGGGTGCGCCGCCGGCCGTATTCTGTTATTTTTGTTAGATGAGATTGAAAAAGCGCATCCGGATATTTTTCCATTTGTTGCTGCAAATCTTAGAAGACGGAAGACTGACGGATAGTCAGGACGGACGGTTAATTTTTGAAAAACACGATTGTGCTGATGACCAGTAATGCCGGAACGGACCGGAAAGGGGCGGGCGATTGGGTTTAATCCAAGCGAAGCACCTCGGACGGCAGAAAAGGTGAAAGCGGCTTTGCATGAGCTATTTAAGCCGAATTTTCTAAAACCGTTTGGACGATATTATTGTCTTTGACAATTTGACGCCGGAAAGTTTGACAGAGATTGTGGATATTATGCTGGAACAGCTTCGCTATATGACCAAGGAAAAAGGCTTTGATTTGGAAGTATCGGATGAAGTAAAGCCTTTTGGTAAAGGACGGTTATCAGAGGCGTATGGGGCAAGACCGTGCAGCCGAAGCATTACCGTTCATATTGAAGACCGTTTGTCGGAGATGTTTTTGGACAAAGAGCTGGAAAATGTAAACTGGTTCGCTTTGTCATGGAAGATGACAAGATTAAAGGCGATTCCGGAAAAAAATAAACGATGGAAAAGGGTTCTTTGTCGAAAATGGTGTTGGTAAGTTTTAGAGAATAAAAATCAGGGTTTAAGGTGAGATGGTGTTTTGCTGTCTCACCTTTATAGTAGTGGAACAATAAGCTTTTTGCGATAAGGATTCTATTTTTAAAGTGGAAAAAGCATGCGGTAACCAAAAAGCGATTTTTAAGAGTTTTGACATAGTTATTGATTCCTTCTAAACAACCGTTGGAAATCTCATGCTGTAGAGAGAGTTCTCCACTAAGGTAAAAATGCTGTAATAAGGTTTTTATTGCTACTTTCATAAAGTCCGAACAAGTGGCAGAATATTCGAGTAAATGATTCTTTAAAGCAGCTGGCGTCCTTTTTGCTTGATATCCCTGTAAAAAGCGCTTGATAAGCCTCATAAGTGGTCTTTAACGTATCATCAACGGATATCGTATCCTACAACAGAAGCGGAACAAAGCAAAGGAGTTTAAAGTGTATCCAGCGAGAGTACTCGTATCGTTTAATTGAGCAGCGAGGAAGGAGCAATAGCTTCCAGTAACGCTTCAGACGTTTATAAGCGATAGAAGAAGTGGGAAACCGCTTCATCCCATGGATTCTGGTTTTGATGAGCGACCGGCTAAGCAATTGGATGATATGAAAGCGGTCTAAAAACAATAAAAGCGTTCGGAAACAGTTCGTTAATCAAGGAGATATAAGGACTATATAAGTCGATACAAATGGCTTTGACATTGCTTCTGGCAGCTTTGGAATAACGTAGGAAATAGTTTCGCAGGGAGCAAAGCTGACGGTTTTTCAACGATATCAAGGAGCCGGTGGTTAGCCGCATCGCAGAAAATCAGCTCATAGCCCCTTTGGCGTTTTTGTCGATTTAAACTCTCGTCAAAACAGAGCGATTCCGGCAAAGAAATCAAAGTCTGGAGCGAAGGAAGAAAACTGGCGATCAATGCATTTAGAAACGGTACTATGAGAACGAAATGCATTCGTGCAATATCCTTTTCGCTAAAGCTTTATAAGTTAAATCGTTTAAAATATGTTGCTTTTATGGGATTGGAGATAAAGCAATGTTTTTCTCACAAGAGAAGTGGAAGCCACAAAGGTTTTGCCACAGGATTTACTAAAAGGAAACGTTGTTTTCGCAAAGCCAAAAACACAGGGAAACCAGCCATAGGAAGAAGTTTGACATAAGATGTTTTCGTTCCGTGCTTGATATATTGTTTTGTTCTGCTACACCCACATTTCGGGACAGCAGGTAGAGAAATAGCTAAAGGGTGCGTGAAAAACCTTATAAACAACGGAGTTTTGTTTCTTTTCTGTAATTATTTCGGAAAAATATATAAATGGTAAAATAAAGTGTCAGTAAAATGAAAAGAAAAATGCATCAAACAATCAAAATGTGCTATCATAACTCACCAAAACCATGAAAGGAATTTATTATTTGATGCAAGATAAGTATATCGCAAAAAGAGAAAAAGGTAAACACCTAACTTTAGCAGAAAGAGCAAAAATAGAAGTATATCTTAAGGAGAAAAAGACAAAAGCCTATATAGCGGAGAAAATAGGGTTTCGAGAGAACGATTTATAGGGAAATAAAACGGGTATGGTAACGCTAAAGGATTATGAATGGAAAGATAAGACAGAATACTGCTATGATGTCGCCCAAAGAAAATAGGAAGAAGGGAAGAGTCGGAAGCAAGGATATTTTAAAAATAGGGAACAACCATGCCTTGGTGAATTTGTATAGAAACGAAAGTTTTAGAGGAAAGAATGTCACCTTATCGCAGCACTTGAACAGGCAAAAAAGCGGAAGGCTATGAGGTGAATATATGCCTCAGAACCCTTTATAATTATATCAACGGAACCTATTTCTAAAAGCTTGGAAGATCGGGACTAATCTATAAGAAAAGCGAGAAAAAGCAGAAAAGATAGCCAAAGGAAAAGGGTTTTGAAAAAGGGCAGGGAAAAGCATAGAAAAGGTGGAAGAGATAAAACGAAAGGCAGACGCTTGGGCATTACGAGATGGACACGGTTGTGTCAGGTATGGAGGGAGAGCGTGTCTTTTGGTACCCAGAGAGAGTAAGCCGGAAGAGATCGTTTATTAGCTAAAGGATAAAGCGGCCTCCGTAATAGAAGCCTTAGAAGGGCTTTCAGGAAAGTATACGGGACAGAATTACTAAAATGTTTAAGAGTATAACGAGTGATAACGGGACAGGGATTTTCTCAAATGCAGAAGGCAATCAGGAGATGGGGATAAAATACTTTTATGCCTCAGCTATTGTTCATACGAAAGAGTGCTAAATGAGAATAATAACCGAGCTGATTAGAAGGTTTATAGCCATAGGTACTGAGATATTGGAAGGTTCAGTAAAAAGAGAATAAAAGAGAGATAGAGAAAGTTATGAATAACTATCCGAGAAAGATGTTTGGTGGTCGAAGCTCAAACAGGGTTTATAAGACTAGAAAACATTTATAAATACTGACACTTAAAGTTGCAATTTATACTTCGGAAAAGATAATATTTTTATCTTCCAATCCAAGCATTTTTAAGATATAATCTTGATGGGACATAAAGCAACCTCCTTTAAATAATTTAGGTGATTTTATTCTACAGGATTTTTGTTGCTTATGTCTTTTCTAAAAGAAAATAATGGCGTTAGCAGGAGACGATCCATTACCAACACCAAAAATTATACAACCAGAAAAGAGGGTATCCGAAAAGGATATCTTTGTATCAGAGAAGCAGCAATAGTTATCTTAAAAGAGTATAGCAAACTATGATTTTTGGTGCAAAAACAGACAAATAAATGACTCGAAAAATATATCAACAAAATGGCGGTTATAATTTTTCTGAAAATTACATATGGCGAAAATACAGATAATATCGGCAAATGATGTTGACACTTTCTTCGTCTATCGGTATAATTGGCAAATCGTTAGAAAACCGCAAAAAATGCAGAGTATATTTTGAAACAGAAAACCAAAAACAACAGTACGGATTCATTGCAGTCAGTCAGGAAAGAACTCTGTGGATATAGGTTTTCAGACGTTTTATCATAGATGGGACGAAAACAATCAAAGAGAAGCAAAGGAATTAATTTTTGGTCGCTACCGCCTGTGTGAAGCGGAGATTGTGCGAAAAGGAAAGGAACTTTTGTTGGGATTTTTAGCGACAAGAGAGAATTATAAGAAAGGAACAGACAAACAGATGGACTTTTAAAGCTGTTTCGCAGACAAAAGCCAGGACATCCCAAAAGGTCTGGTCGTTTTCGCAGCTTTATGCTGTGTGATAGTGTTACTTTTAGGAGTGAATGGTTTTATAGCGAGAAAATGAGAAAAATACAGCAGAGCGAAGGCAACCCGGCAGCCGGTGAAGAGCAGCAAAAGTACGAATTGACGCTTGCCCTGAGATGAGAGGAAATCGGCTCGCATTATTATGCGGCTAAGATTGAGAAATACATCAGCCAAAGGCAAACCCGCAGAACGTGAGGTTACAGTTAGCGAAGATACCGAAAACCGCCAGTTGTAACTTCGGGCAAGTTAATTTCCAGACAGATGAAGAATGTGTCAACGGAGAATATGAAATCTTGACTCGGATTGTAGAGGCGGAAGCAGGAGCAGAACCGTATGCAACTCGGCTTTTGATTGCCAATATCATTTGAACCGAGTGGAAAGTGAACGTTTCCCCCAATACGATTACGGACGTTGTTTTTGCCAATAACGGCTACCCATCAATTTTCCCCGATTTCGCAATGGTAGCTATTATTCGGTTACGATAAAAAAGCACCCGCAAAGCAGTAGAAGAGGCCTAAGCGGGCAAGATAATTCCGGAGGTGCGCTGGCCTTTATGGTTCGGAGCATAAGTTCTCCGAAAAAGCGTGGCTTGGTTTGACTCTCATTTGACGAAATTAGGTCAGGTCGATGAGATTGAGTAGCTTCAAATAAGGAAGAAGATAGTTAGCTGAAGTCGCCGATATCGAAAAAGAAACTTTCGTATTGAGTATTCCGCTAAACGATGAAAGGAAAGAATGCAAATTAAAAAGCTTTTGACGGTTTGACCATGATCAAAGCTTTTAATTTCTGATAAACCATCGAAAAATTGTGCGCAGCTTTATAGAAACAAACAAAAGAAATTGACGTAGGATTCGAAAGAGATATGATATACTTAAAGTCATAAAGTAAATAACCAGTTACTTTTGATAGCAAAGGAGATTGTTTTTATCTTGGCTCTGTCAAAGGCTGATAAGACAGCAATCCCTTTTGGAAAAATTCAGGAATGTCAGGAAGAGCTTTCGAGATACGGTGTTAGAGCCGGCAATCGAGGAGAAGAAAAGGACATGTAATGGCAAAAGAAAAGAAAGAAATGCGGAAAAATCAAGACAGGATATTTTGACGCAGCGGAGAGCAGTTTTCGGAAAAGGCTTTTTACGGGGCGAGGTCGATGAAATCGCTCAGCAGGCACAAATCAATAAGCGTATGAGTTTATGAATATTTTTGAAAATAAGGAGACGCTGTATAAAAAGTATTGTTTGAGGTTTATCACCGCATGGAAAGCGCCGAAAAGAGCTTTTAAAAATGATTTATCCGGGAAGGTTGATTGGCGGGATTATCAATGTATTTTGATTTTGGCGTGAAAAATACTTCTTTGTTAATATCCTGATGTGGAAAACTTAAATAAGGGTAAGTATCTGGAGGGGCGCCGGCTGAGCAGGGTGCGCCGCCAGACTTTAAATATTTCTTTTGCGAAAAAGATTTATTGAAGGCAGAAAAAAGGGCCGGCATTTTTCTGCGGAGGGTGAGATGGCTGCAAACGGTGTTGTCGCCGATTGTGGTATGTTTGCTAATTTTCCAATCGTTATACCTTGTCCCGTTTGTTTTCAGCTTAACGGAAAAATACGAAAACCGCAAACAACATACTGAGTTTGGTTTTTATCCTATATGACGGCAAAAACTAAAATGGTTGTCGAAATTGAGTTTGGAAAAAGGAGAAAAAGAATCTGAACTGGAATGAAGAAAGATTGAAATCAATTGTTAGTGGAACCGTCGCCGGGCTTTGATTGAGGATATGAAAAATCGAGGGCGATATTATGATATTGAGGGCTGGCGGGAAGATGGGACGTCCCCAGCGGTACTGGCAGCTAAGGCCGCCAGGGCGCCGGAGTAAATATATATGGGCGGTGTCCCGCTTTTCCTGATGAGGTTGGTCGCCGGTTTTGGAGGAAAACAGCGTTGACGAACTATTCCCGCCGAGTTTGATGGCGGGACGGAGCGATAGAGGGTTTACCGGACGCCGCAATTTGATTTTATATGGCGGGAAAAAGTTCAGTACCAACGGCAATGAAAGCGAAACCCGGAAAAATGAATGTCAGCGCACGACTGGTGACGAGACCCGCTTTTCGGGGGAATATCGTTGTTTTTCATCGATGGTAACATTTTATCCGCAAGTGCGGATTTACGTGAGGTTGCACCGATGAAGAAAAGCCGGTGCCGGTAGGGGTATGCGATGATACACTGGGACGGGAGCGGAGTGTTTGAGTGGCGGCAAAGATGGCAAAAACCAAGGTGTTGCTCTACCGGTTGAACTATGCGGTGGATTTACGCTATGGCGTATTATGACTTGAGCGCAAAAGTGTTAAAAAGATGAAATAATCGATCGACTTCCGGTAATCATTGTGTGGCAGGGTTATGCCAGTGAGGCGGCACTTCGGGGATCTACTCCATGGAAAGCCCGGCGGCGGTTCTTAATGTTACCGGTCCGGAAACGGTTTCGTTCGCTATGCGGCGAGGGTGAACTCGGTGAAGTTATTGGGAAAAGAGCCAAAATTAACCGAGAGAAGAAGACAAAGCCTATTTAAATACGCTGCCCGTTGCTTTGAATTATTCGGCTATCCTGCAGTAACGTTGCGCCAAAATGATTCAGTCAGGCAGGCAGTGGCTTTTTATCCGGCGGCAGTGCTGAATATACCGACTTTACATTTGAAGAAAAGGGAGGAAGCTACTAATGAGAGAAGAGGCAAGAAATATTTTGAAGGAACGGTATTCCGGCAATGCCGCTGGTATTACATGCAAGACCGAAGTTTTGACGAAGCCGGTCAGCGTAGGCTGTACGGTACTAGTTGGAGGCAGGCAGTGAGCGGACTGGCGGTGGCGGTTCATACCACGCAGTTTGAGAATCTGGCAACCGGAAATCGGACTGTTTGCCCCATTGATTCAGCTAATACGGGAAGAAATCCGGCAGTTTGAGCAGACAAGACAGTCGTTTGTGTTGTGGTGTTTGCGGGTCTGAAAGAGGCAGCTGCCATGAGACGGAGTTAGCAAAAAAAGCTGGGCTATGACGCTGTGCTGCTAAGTCCGAATGGGTTAAATGAACTGGGTGAAACAGAGCATTTGCAGCGGGCGGAGCGGTTTCGGAGATTTTTGCCGGTGATTGGTTTTTACTGCAGACGGCGGTCGGCGGACAGATTTGAGCGGCGATCTATTGGCAAAACTTTGTCGTTTGCAGGAGTTGTTACGATTAAAGCGGCGCCTTTAATCGCTACCAGACCTTGGATATTGCCTCGGCAGCTCGCCGGTAGCGGCAGACAGAAGGGAGCTTTCGTCCCTTTATACCGGCGAAATGATGATAATGTTGTATCCGATCTTTTGACGGGTTTGAAGTCGGCGGGAGAAAATCCGCTTTGCCGGCGGCTTGCTGGGACGATTGGGCGGTTTGGACGCACAAGGTAGTGGAGCTTTATGAGAGATATGTCGGGAAAGGAGAGCGGTCAAATCTCGGCGGAATTACTGACCATAGCAGCACAGGTAACGGATTGCAATGCAATGATACGGCAAATGGCTTTCGTGGTTGCATCTACCGGGATTCATGAGGTATTGCGCCGGCAGGGCTTGATGCCGGGGATATGGACCTTGCAGCCGGAGGAAAGCCTTTCTCCGGGACAGGCGGAAGAAATTGACTCGAGTGTGGCGGAGCTATCCGCATTTTAGCCGATGATGAGTTTGTAAAACAATTTTTACAGAAAAGAAAAGGAGAAAAGAACATTGATAGCACTGCGATTAAAAAGCCGAAGAAAATGAGCGACGCTTGGTAGAAACATTGGCTTCGGAGCTGGATTCTAAACTGACACAGGAGCAAGCAGACTGGAGCTGGAGTAGAAAGCAGCGAAACAGCGGACCGGCTGTCAGTTATCCGAAATGGAAAATCTGCTAAGATTACAGGCGGTTTTTGCGACTTGGGGCGGGCTTTGTCTTTTATTGCACCACCGGCAGGAAGAAAGTATGGCAATAGAGGAAAAGCCGGTGTTTGCCAAATGCGGCGTGATGTTTGACGCTTCCGAAATGCCGTGCCGACAGTGGAGAGTATGCGTTTTTATTTGCGAAAGATGGCGTTAATGGGCTTAAATACCGCAATGCTTTATACCGAGGACACATATCAGATTGAGGATGACCGTATCTTCGGCTATTTTGCGGGGTGCGTATTCTTATGAGGAAATTAAAGGCAATGGATGATTACGGTGCGATGCTGGGATTGAGCTTTTTGCCCTGTATTCAGACGCTGAGGCATTGGAGCGGATGCCGCACTGGAGCACGATGCAAAAATATCGAGATACGATGAATGTATTGCTGGCAGAAGAAGAAACGACCCATGAGCTGATTGATGATTCGGCAGCCAGTAAAGCCGTTCCGCAGCCGGCGGATTCATATCGGTATGGATGAGGCATGGGATTTGGGAACGGGACGTTACCGCCGGTTAAAAAGCCGAACAGTCTGAGCATGAGATTATGGCTCAGCATTTCGGCACGAGGTCCGGCAATTTTGGAAAAATAAAATACGGCATGCTATGATGGGAGCGATATGTATTTTGCGAGGTGCATCGCCAAGTCAAGATTATTATGATTTGACGGTGCAGGTTCCGCCGAGGCAATCGCTAAGGCACCGGCAGATATTGATTTGAGTGTACTGGGATTATTATCATGACGATGCGGAGTTTTTATCGGGAATATGGTTGCGGCATCATCCAGTTTGCGGCAAAACAATCTTGCCGGCGGATTTGGAGCTGGTTGAGGGCAGCAGTAGATTATGAGAAATCCTGACGGCGACCGTACCGGCACTCAGCGAATGCCGGCAGGCTAACATAGAGGAAGTCTTTTGACGAGCATGGGGCGATAATGGAGCAGAATGTAATTTGCAGGCGGTGCTTTACGGCATGCAGACTTTTATGCTGAGATGTGTTATACAGGGAAAAGCTATGACCGGTTAAACCTATCAGGAGCGCTTTTTGACTTGCACCGGTACAAAGCGGCAGATTTTTGAAGATATGAGTAAGTTTCAAAAAGTACGCAGGAGTTCAGTCAGCACAGCAAAGCCCGGTGAGATGCGACCAGAACTCTATTATATCAAGATCACTTCTGCGCCGATGTCGGAAGAAGATTATCGGGGAATTGATACGGTAGGACACTATTGGGCGCTGGTAGAGGTATCGACAGATCGAGATGTCGGCGGAGCGCGGAAGTGTTGATTTTATGCGGCGATTAGCGCAGGCGATGTATAAGACATCTCTTTGGCACACACAAGCGGCACCTTGCGTCCGCAATCAGGGACTGGAATAGGAGCACACAAAATTATGTGCGCTTGTTCCGGAAAGTATGGCGGCAATCGAAAAAGCTTACGCCGAGTCAACAGAGATCTTTTGGTTTTGCCACGAATAAACCGTATGGGTTTGAAGTGCTGGATCAGCGGTTTGGCGGTTTACTGCGCTCGGTACGAGTCGGCAGCTATCGATGGAAAGGCAATTTGCCGCAGGAGAAATCAGTGATATTGAAGAGCTGCATGAGCCGGCTTTCCGTTATATAAAGATAAAGATGGCAGGTAATCATTTCTTATGCGACTGGGCGAGGCGGCTTCTGCTTGTGAGATGTAGGTCATACCACTGAAACCCGGTCAAAGGGCAGATATATCAGGGGTAACGGCAGTGTGATAGATAGAAGTGGCACTTTGCTTTTTAAAAGCGAAAAAGCAGCATTTGAAACCAAAGTATCGGGTTCCGAGGAATTAAAAATGTAGTAAAAACTGTCGGCAGGGAAAGCTGAGAAACTAGATGTGGAGTGAGAGAAAACCGGACGACTAGGATGATGACAAAGAAAAAACGGCTGCAGGTTGTTGTTCAAACGCAACGCAGCCGTTTTTATGGAGATCATTCTGCGGATAACATTAGTTTTAGTGCCGGTTCGGCAGCTTTTGTCAAATCGTTAATCGTAGTATATTCCTGTGAGGGAACTCGACAGTTTTGCATGGCATTTGCAGCGAGCCAAACCATGCAGACCATATTGTGAAAGCTGGTTATTATCCTCACGCAAAGTGGAAATTAGCTCGGAGTGAGGCTAGCGTTTGACAAGCACTCTGAAACCGGCGAACAACCGGGTGATTCAGCGGCGTTTGATGAGCCATACAGTGCAAAAGCATCTTCCACCTTGACGTCAGCGCCAAAAACGGTAGCCGAGGAGTTTAATTGTTCTTTTGATTTGAGCCAGGCATCAAGAGCCCGTTGGTGGTCATGGCTGCGATTTCCTCCTTTTTAGACGGCAAAACTCCGGAATGATATTACCGGCTCTGCCGCCCTCAATCGTGCCGATGTTATAGTTGCCCCATCGATTCGCCCGCAGGGAATACGCTCGATAGCGTGAGCCGCCGCCTTGATGGCGTGGATTCCTTCCGGTTTCAAATCCGGCGTGCGCCGGTCTTCCATGAAATATCGCAGTAAAGGTCCAGCATCGTGGGGGCGATAAGCGGCAGTACCAATAGGACCGGTTAAATCAAAGGCATAAGCCTCTTTTGAGCGTAGTAAAGCGCGATCAACATAATGAATTCAACATTATAAGGTTCTTCGGCAATCGTAAATAGATTTCTACCGGCCGGTGCAGAAGATTTTGTTCTTTTAGGCAGAATAATTCCTCTAAAATAGCGGCAATGCCGGCGAAATCATCAGCCCCTAAGACGGTTTTTTGCTCGGACGTAATGGTTCCGTCCGGATGCACGATGGCTTTTTGCCGCATGACGGCTCGACCGTATCCAGCTGGGCACTAAAAAGGATGGGCGGCAAGAGCTTGCCCTCAACATAGGTATATAGTACCACAGTTGCCGCCGACAAAGGGAAGCCGCTCCGTCTTCAACGGATTAAGTCCAGCTGATGGCGGAGAATTGTCGTTAAATGGTCGCAGACTGCCTGTTTCCCCCAAAGGAAGGGCTGTCAATAGCGACTAAATCGGTGAAAGTTTGAACCAAACGGATCGATTGACCATGAGAAATCCTTTCTAATCCATTCAACCTTCCGGCAAAATCGGCTTAAGCCAATGGGAAAAGCTGAAAAATACGGTTCTGTTTTAACATCAGCCTGTGCCAGCATAGCGTTGGCAAATTTTTCAAAAGCCGGCAATATTTTGCGCCCAAAACATAATCCGGTGCGCGCCGTATTTGGTAGCGACGATCGTAATATTCTGGAAAAATACCGGTCATAATGAAACGCGAGCTTTTGATCCGCTTCGGCAAAGGTCCAAGCCGACGCTGGCTGTTTTCGGCTCATCTCTAAGCCGGAAGTGGCAACACCGCCGGCATTGGCGGCTTTCCCCGGCAAAAAGAATACCTATGCAAATACTCGGTTGCCTCCCGTGTGTCGGCGTATTGGCGCCCCTCAGCGACAACGGTGCGCCGTTTGCGACTAAGAGCTCGGCATCTTTTGGCGTTAATTCGTTTTGGTAGCACAGGGCAGATGCAATGTCGCAAGGATATTGCCACACTCCTTTGCCCCTCGTGATAGACAGCGCTTGGTCTTTGGGCAGCATCAGTCGGCAATCCGTCCCGTTTTTCTTCTTTTGATTTCTTTTAATAATGCCCGAAATCGCCTTTCTCATCATAAAACAAACCGGAAGAGTCACTGGCGGTATGACCTTAGCTCCAAGCTGCTGGGCTTTTTCAATAGCATAAGTGCCACGTCCGGCACCGGAAGCAATTGTCTTGCCCTTTCAGCTCCTGACCATGTGCTTGCAGCAGTTTTCTACGATATAAAGATAAGCCATAACTGAGTTGCTCTTTTTCCGAACCAGAGAGCCGCCGTAGCTGAGCCCTTGCCGGTTAAAACGCCCTCATGGCAGGAACGAATCCGTTTGTATTGACCGAATAAATAGCCGATTTCCCGAGCGCCGACGCCGATATCACCAGCCGGCACGTCAATGTCGGCTCCGATATAGTTTATATAATTCGATCATAAAGCTTTTGGCAAAAAGCCATCGATTTCCCGATCCGATTTGCCTTTGGGATCAAAATCGGAACCGCCTTTGCAGCACCATATGGGAAGGCCGGTCAGTGAGTTTTTCAGCACCTGTTCAAACCCCAAAAACTTCATAATACTTAAATTAACCGAGGGGTGTGAGGCGCAGTCCGCCTTTGTAGGGGCCAATACTGTTGTTAAACTGAACACGGTAGCCACGATTGACCTGATATTGCCCCCTGTCATCGACCCAGCCGACTCGAAAACTGGATTTGCCGGTCGGGTTCAATCATTCGCTCTAAGATGGCATTTTTGCGATAGGTTTCTTCGTTTAATGCAATAGCCGGGGCAAGCGAAGTTAAGACTTCACTGACCGCTTGCTGAAACTCCGCTTGGTCTGGATATTTGGTCTTGACTAACGCAATGATTTCATCAATGTAATTCATGGTGTTTCCTCCTACTTTTCCTTCCGTTTCGTCAAAAGGAGCGATGATTTCATCGGGATGCATCTTTGACGAAGAATATGTGCTTTTTCAGCGGCATGTATTTTTGGGTAAAAGAAAAGCAAACGCCGGTAAGCGTTTGCTCATGAACGGAGAGGGCGAGGTTCGAACCCGCGTGTGATTGCTCACAAACTGATTTCGAGTCAGCCCCTGTTATGACCACTTCGATACCTCTCCACAGGTCCAACATAAATGTTATGTATCGTAAAATGAAGAAAAATGCAAGGGAAATTTTCATTGTGGCTGACAATTATTTATTTTAACTCGATTTTAACTCGGTTTTAACTCGACAAAAATTACGAGTTGAGTTATAATTGAGTTAAATCTATGTTAGGGAGGAATTAGTGATGCGAATGATTCCATATAAAGAGGATTTGATTATTGAGTGAAAAGTGACATTAAAAGGTATCCGGATAGTGAATTAATAGATGAAAATTGCTGGTATGGCCAACACCAAAGGCGGAACTTTATGATTTGGGAGTAGAGGGACGATGGAGCGATAACTGGCGTAAACAAAATACACAAAGATGCAGTAGGAGTGGTAGCTCTTGTGGCAAATAACACGGTACCATCGGTATCTGTTCGTGCGGAGATAGTCACAGAAGAGGGAAAAAGATGTACTCAAGATTGAAATACCGATAAGCAGAACTGTGGTTTCTACAAGATCGGGTAAGATGTTAAAGCGAAGATTAAAGGCAGATGGGACTCCCGAGTTATTCCGATGTTCTCATGTGAAATAGTTACAAGATTGTCAGAACTAGCATTGTTGGATTTCTCAGCAGGGACCTCTTGCCGGTTCTGCTGTTGAGGATTTTGATCCAAATCAAAAAATAGATTAAGAAATATTATACAGACAAAACCGGGAGGGAGAAAAATCTGCTTAGTCTAACGGATGATGAATTAGACAAGGCTTTACGATTTACTGCAGAAGTTGATGGCAAGTATCCGACAGTTACAGGGATGCTTATTTTAGGGAAAAGAAAAATCGAGTTGCTGAGTTGATGCCGACTGTAAAAAGCATCTTTCCAAGTTTTGGAGGAACAAAAAGTTAGAATAAATACGGAAACATCAGCACCTTTAGCTTGAAGTATTTGAAAAGTTTGAAACATATGCAGAGGCTTGGAATCCTGAACGAAGTAGAATATGGCTTTGATTTAGGGTTGCAGTACCGGGAATTCGATAAAGCGGCATTTCGTGAAGGCTTGATCAATGCCTTTTTGTCATAGGGATTACACTATGTTGGGAACGGTTCGGGTATTGATCGATGATGAAGGAATGACGATAAAGCAGTCCAGGAGGATTTATTGATGGAGTTACATTAGAGAACTTACTTACCGTGGAACCATGGTAAAAACCCCGCCCTTGCCGATGCTTTTGAAAAGCGAATAGGACTTGCTGAGAAAAACAGGACGTGGTATGAGATCGTATATATGAAGGTTCTATAATATATGGAAGACCATGGCCGGACTATTCCGAAACTACAAGTACCAATGTCAGGCTCTTCATTCAAAGGGCGAAAGCAGATGATATTTTTACCAAATTCACAGCAGATGAGCAAAAATAGATTGGGAGACCGTTGTCAATATATGCTTTATGATTCTCTCATTATTAAAGAATGAGAAACGACTGACAGTGAGATCGCATTGTGGAAATGACACACTTGGCAGAGGGAAAAACTGCTTGGGGCAATAGAAAAACTTAGTTGAAGATGGGCTGGTTGAAGGGTAAGAAGTGGCAAATTAAGATCCTATATTCTTTCTGGGAAAGTATATAAGGCAAGTAATAGAAAGCATCCAATATGTGAGACAATCCGGTATCGATAGAGTGGCATATCCTGAAATGATTATTAAGTTAGCTCAGAACACAAGATGGAATCATCCCAAGCAGGATGTGGCAGAATTGCTAAAGATAACTCGGAGCAAGCATATTCTGAAATTAGAAGCTTGTCGAGGCAGGAAAAGATATACAAGTATTGCGGCGGAAAATATGCAAAGTACAAACTGAGTTAAGAGTGCGGACCCTATACCGAGGGTTTTTAATAAGATGGGTAAGCGCAAGTATTTTTTATTGAAACGGTCGAGCGTGAGGATATTTATAGTGCGCTGGTTGAAAGTACGGACTTACTGCCGGCGGAGCTGGCCATTGATAAAGAGGGCTTTTGCGGATTTTTGATGAGATGAGGGATTTTTAAGAATGGAAATATTATCTTTAAGGCAAAGGCTTGACCGGATCGACTGGAGCGCTGATTGGGAGAAAGCTGATCAGGAAAACGTTCAGATTTTTGGAGGAATTGTGCAGAATGATAGAGTCTAGAGCTGAACAAAGCGCCAAAGTCGGAAGCGGTCAATGCCGCCTGTAATCTTGCTTTGCCGAAAATACCGGCTGTGCTGAGGATTTTGAGCGATATGAGCAAAACTTTGTGAGACAGGCTGGCGGAGAACGGCTTTGCTTAGTGAGGAGCAGGCCGAGCTGTTTTACCATCATACCAATCGCCGGCAGGGGTAGGGAAAGTTGGTTTGATAAACTATTTTGCAAGGAGGATTTTTATGCAGGTAAAGTTAGAGCAGATTTCTGAGTGGATAATGGCCGGACTGAGCCTGGGCTCCAGCGCCCATGCCTATGCTCTATTAGCGCCAAGAACCATTTTGCCGGGGCAAAGAAAGAGTTCGTTATTTGGTGCAGCGATCAGACAGGGGAAAGCGGCGGGATCGGCTGGATAAAAGGACGGACAGTGGACATTTATTCCGTCGCCGGCGCAAAGAAAAATTGGAACCAGCCGCCGCTACTTCGGCACCGCTTCTGATATTCTGATTATTGGCGGGGCGGATCAAAAAGCCTGGCGGTTGTCGTCGCCGGATCAGCGGCCATGTGCGGTGGAATGTGAGAATTGGTGTGCCGGGAAAAATATCACGGAAATCCCGACCATAGGGAGAAGATGGGAATTATCCGATCATCTGCCGGTGGACGGAGAAGTGTTTGCCGCCAATAGCTTTACTTTTTGCACTATGACAATAAAACGTCGGCGCTCCACTGGGAGCAGCAAATCACTCCGGTGTTTACCACGGAAAAGACGCAAACGTTGTTTCAGCAATCCTTGGTCCGGGCTGGCGGTGTATATCACCAAATGGATTTTCGTTATGCTTATCCGCAAATAGGTGCACTGATGCTACGGGAGGCGGCCTGTACGCTTTTTGGGAGGCGGATATCATCAACCCTGCGGGTTATCGTCCTTTAAGTATTATTGGTACTTGGAGCTAACCCGGGACGGGGTATATCGGCGCAAAGATCTGGGGCGAGGAAAAAGTTAGATAAGCGGCCGGGCAGAAGCACGGCATGCGGAAAAGTTCAGCGCATGCAAAGAATATCTGATTCTGTCGCCGGTGTTTAAGACGGATGAATGGAAAGGAAAGCAAAAAGCTGTTAAGATTATTTGACCGAGTACTTTTGGATATTACGCTGCAAGGGGCTATGCGAAGTTTAGGGTGATGGACATTTGGCAGGATCATGTTTTTATCAGTGATGAAAGGGACCGGATCGCACTTTGCCGGATGACGGTACAGGGAGTAGGAGGACGAAAATGGCAATTGACGGAGTGAAAATTATCGACAGCGACGACGGCTATGAGTATTTATAATGCGGTGGTTGAGCGTTATAAGGATGGGGGAAAAAGATCGACCAGATCATTGCCGATCTTTTTAAAGGACGAGGCAAATTACTGCACAGACGGCTTTTATACAGAGGTATGGACAGCTTTTGGCCTATTCCCTGTGGAAGGTCGGGCATTTGCCGGAAGAAATAAAAGCATAAAAGCGTTAGAAATTATTGATAGGCGCCGATCATTTTGGTTGGAAATAGACGATAAGGCTTTAAAGCAAAGACAAAAGGTGCTGGATAAGCTGGCGCTTCAGCTGCAAAGCGTCAATCCCAAACCGCTGAAAGTGCCCAAGGCCAAAAATAAAGCGGGAACCGTATTTTAAGGTCGGCGATGCTGGCCGTTCACTTTGAAAAATGAATATGGGATAGTTTTTGTCTCGGATGTTGACCGGAGTCCAAGAAAAATAGAATATCATCTGGCTTTGTACTAGGCTCTTGCAAAAGAGAAGCCGACAATGGAGGGCTTTCTAAACAGTCAAATCGCCTGTAAGAAGCAAAAATACAAAATATGCGATAGATACGGATTGCTGGTTTAATCACAAGGATTTGGGATTGCTCCTAAATGATCTGGAAAAAGATGAGGTGAAGTCACTTTGGAGGACTATGCCTTATGGTCGCTGGCGCGGCACATACCCTCAAGGATATATACGAGGAAATTACTGCGGATAAAGGAAGTCTGGCGGCTTTCGCTTTATGGATACCATTAACTTGGTAAAGGGTTTGAAAGTCTAACTGAAGTGTAATAGTACGGATTTTCGGTATCCGGTCCGGAAAGTCAAGTCAAAATATCTTGACAGTATTGCCCGATGACATATAATATAAATAAGTTTATAAAGATAGTTAGCTATCATTTTTCCTATATCAGAAGATTACTTTCGTATAGGCGATTCAGCTAACAATTAAAAACGATTTTTATATAACATTAAGGAAGGAACTACAGTGAAAGAAGAACTACAACAGCGGGAATTATCCCCTGATTATGACAAGATTTTTACTGGGGCTGCGGGAAAAATGAGCCGTATGGCGGCAGAAAAAGGGCGCCCCATAAAATATCATATTACTACCTACGGCTGCTTGATGAATGAGCATGATTCGGAAAAAGCTACGGGGGATTTTGGAAAATATTGGTTGCCGGCAGGCGGAAAGCGATGAACAGGCAGATATTATCGTTTATAATACCTGTGCCATTCGAGACGGTGCCGAGCAAAAAGGTGTACTGGGAGGCTTTGGCTATCTAAAGACACTCAAGCGGAAAAAGACCGGATATCCTGATTGCCCTGTGCGGCTGTATGACGCAGCAGCAAATCGTGCTGAGATAAAATCAAAAGCACCTACCGGCACGTGGATATCGTTTTCGGTACCCATAATATCTATATGTTTGCCGAGCTTTTTAACTGCTCGCTTGAAAGCGGCGGGCAGATTATTGATATTTGGCAGGAGCATCAGGAAATCGTGGAAGACTTGCCGATTCAGCGGGATAACCCGTATAAAGCCAGTGTTAATATTATGTACGGTTGCAACAATTACTGTGCTTTTTGCATTGTGCCCTATGTTCGAGGCAGGGAGCGTTCCAGAGCTTCGGCGGATATTATCGCTGAAGTGGAAAAGCTGATTGCCGAGGGAGTCGTGGAGATTATGCTGTTGGGGCAAAATGTCAACTCCTACGGCAGAGGGCTGCCGGAGGATATTAATTTTACCGGCTTGCTTCGTAAGTTGGAGGCGGTTTCCGGCTTGAAACGGCTACGCTTTATGACTTCCCACCCCAAAGACTTAAGCGATGAACTGATTGCCTTTATTGGCAGCAGCCAAAAGCTGTGTCCGCAGTTTCATTTGCCCATGCAGTCCGGCTCGGATAAGGTGCTCAAAGAAATGAATCGGCGTTATACCAAGGCACATTTTATGGAATTAGTGGAAAAACTTCGCAAATCCAGACCGGATATTGCCATTAGTACCGATATCATCGTTGGTTTTCCGGGAGAAACGGAAGAAGATTTTGCCCAGACGCTGGAAGTGGCGGAAAAAGCAGAGTTTGATATGGCATACACCTTTTGTATTCGCCCGTACCGGCACCAAAGCAGCTGCCCTGAGAGGATCAAATTCCCGGAAGAGGTTAACAAAAGAGCGTTTTTGGCAGACTGCTAAAAATCGTAAATCAAAAATATCCACAAAAATCCATCGCACTACTGGGAACCGTTCAGCCGGTTTTGGCAGAGGAAATTGGTGAAAATGGAAAAATCAGGGCAGGCTCAATAACAATCACCTGATTCATTTTGATGGCGATGCTGCGCTTTTTGGGACAAATTGTTGATGTTAAGGTGACAAGAGCCAGAACATTTTTATTTAATGGGAGAATTGATCGTTATGGATAAAACGAAACTGACGCCGATGATGCGAGCAGTATTTCAAGCTCAAAGAGGAATATGCCGACTGCATTTTTGTTTTTCGCTTGGGCGATTTTTATGAAATAGTTTTTTGAGGACGCAAAAACCGCCAGTCGAGCTGGAGATTGCATTGACCGGAAGGGATTGCGGCATGGAAGAAAAAGCGCCGATGTGCGGAGTGCCTTATCATGCGGTGGATAATTATTTGTACCGCTTAGTAGGCAAGGGCTACAAGGTGGCGATTTGCGAGCAGGTGGAAGATCCGGCGGCAGCCAAAAGGCATTGTCAAGCGAGAAGTCGTGCGGATTGTTACGCCGGGAACAAACTTAAATCCCGATAATTTAGATGAAACCCAAAAACAATTATATCTTTTTGCCTGATTGCCTACGGCGGCAGTTACGGCATTGCCTATACCGATATTTCAACCGGTGATTTTTCGGACAACGCAGGTACATAGCTTTGAGCAGGCGGTGGAAGAAATTGCCAAAAATCGGACCGGCGGAGCTTTTGCTTCAGCAGGAAATGCAGCAAGATTCGGACTTTTATGCAAAAAGTCATCGACAGACAGCATATTTTTGCCACGACCAAAGAAGAGTATTTCTTTTGATTTGACGGCTTGCCGGCAGGGATAGAAAAAGCATTTCGGCGTCTTGACCTTGGATGGGATTGGGGAGCTGGAGCCGGCGCATCAAATTGCAGCAGGGGCGCTGCTGCACTATATCAGCGATACGCAAAAAGGAAATATTAGCCAAATCAGCCATATTGAAGTGTATCAGCCCAGTCAATATATGCTTGATCCGGCGACTCGGCGCAATCTGGAGCTCAACCGAAACGATGCGAGATAAAGGAAAAACGGGATCGCTGTTATGGGTGCTGGACAAGACGAAAACAGCTATGGGAGCCAGAATGCTGCGTTTTTTATAGAGCAGCCGTTGCTGAATCAAAAGCTTGATGGAAAGCAGACTTTCGGCAGTAGAAGAATTAAAGAATGCTCCGCTTTTTTGGCAGAACTGCGAGAGCTGTTAGAGCCGATTTATGACTTGGAGCGCCTGATGACGAAGCTGATTGCCAAAACGGCGAACCCCAGAGATTTGCTGGCATTCAAAAACTCACTGGCGATGCTGCCTCACATTAAAAATCTGCTGTCGGATGTTCAATCCGAAACACTGGTTAATTTGCGGCAGGAAATCGACCTGTTGGAGGATTTGTGGCAAAAATTGAGGACAGGGATTGCCGAGGACGCCCCCGATTTCTTCCAAAGAGGGCGGCGTGATTAAGGCAGGGCTATCATTCCAAGGTTGACCAATATCGCTTAGCGTCCACGCAGGGCAAGACATGGCTTTTGGAGCTGGAGCAAAAAGAAAGAGAAAGTACCGGAATTAAAAACCTGAAAATCAAATATAATCGGGTGTTTGGCTATTATTTGAAGTAACCAATTCCTATGCTCAGCTGGTGCCGGAGCGGGTATATTCGGCGGCAGACGACAGCCAATGCCGAGCGTTATGTGACCGAAGAGCTGAAGCAAATGGAAGAAACCATTTTGGGAGCGGAAGAAAAACGGCTGGCGCTGGAGTATGAGCTGTTTCAGGAGATTCGGGACATTTGTGCCGGTCAAAGCCGGCGGATAAAGCAAACGGCGATGCAGATTGCGGTACTGGATGCGTATCAGTCTTTTGGCTATGTAGCGGCGCAGCAAAAACTATGTTCGGCCGTCTTTTCAAGCAGGAACAACAGAGATTTTTGGACGGACGACATCCGGTGATTGAGAAAATGCTGCCGGAAAAATGAGTTTATTGTTAATTCCGCCAGTTTAAGCCCGCAAAGAGCATTTGCTGATTATTACCGGGGCCGAATATGGCGGGAAAAATCAACCTATATGCGTCAAATCGCCCTGATTCAGCTGATGGCACAAATCGGCAGTTTTGTTCCGGCGGCGGCAGCTACGCTTAGCATCGTGGACCGGATATTTACCAGAGTAGGGGCGTCCGATGACTTATCCTCAGGGCAAGTCGACCTTTATGGTGGAAATGGCGGAAACAGCCAATATTTTTGCGGAATGCTACGCCGGACAGTTTGGTAATTTTAGATGAAATCGGGCGGGGAACCTCAACCTACGACGGGCTTAGCATTGCTTGGGCGGTAGTTGAGTATTTGGCAAACCGCCAGCTTTCCGGAGCTAAGACGCTGTTTGCTCACACATACCATGAGCTGACAGAGTTAGAGGGTAAGATTGATGGCGTGGTGAATTATTGCATTTCTGTAGCCGAGCGGGGTGAAGATATTATCTTTCTGCGCAAAATCGTTCGGGGTGGTGCGGATAAAAGCTATGGGATTCAAGTGGCACGTTTAGCCGGAGTTCCTTATGTGGTCGTGCAGCGGGCTCGGGAGATTTTAGTGAGCTGTCGGCGGCGGATATTGCCGCTCAGCGGGAGATTAAGCCGCAAAACTTGGCTTTTCGGGTGCCGGCTGGTACGCGGCTGAACTTGTTTTTCAGAAGAGGATTATTTGACGGAAATCAGGGAGCTGGAGTTAGATGAGATGACGCCCAAAGCGGCGTGGGAGTTTTTAAGCCAGCTGCAGGATCGCTTAAAAGGATAGGGCGTACGGCAAGCCGGTATGTCTGAGGAAAAAGCAGCAACCGGAGCCTGATTTGGCGGATTGCGGATGAAAGCTCAAAGCGGACGCTGCGATTCGAATTTAATTTTACAATTTATAAATTTGTGTTATACTATAAATCGAATTTCTCAAAATCATAGATAAAAGAACAAAAAGGAGAAGACTATGGCAAAAAGAGGTGGCTTTTCCGGGAGCGATGCCGGGCAATCAGGCAAACTAATGAAACAAGTGCAGAGAATGCAAAAGCAAATGGAAACGATGCAGGAGGAGATTGAAAACAAGGAGTTTGAGGCGGCAGTTGGCGGCGGAGCGGTGAAAGCAACGGTCAACGGCAAAAAGAATTAAAAGGCAATTGAATTATCTCCCTCGGCGGTTGATCCGGACGATATTGAAATGTTGCAGGATTTGATTGTGGCGGCGGTCAATGAGGCGATTCGCAAAGCCGAAACGGAAATGAACGAAGGAATGTCTAAGCTGACCGGCGGCTTGAACCTGCCGGGCGGATTGGGAGGCTTATTCTAATGGATTACTATGGGAAATATTTTTCCCGCTTAATTGAACAGTTTACCAGACTACCGGGAATAGGATATGAAAAGTGCCAGACGGCTGGCTTTTCATGTGATTTCCATGACGGACGAGCAGGCGGAGGAGTTTGCGCAAGCGATTGTGGAAGCAAAAAGAACACTGCCTACTGTAAGGAATGCTTTACCATTACCGATGAGGGAGGTTTGTCCGATTTGTGCATCCGGTAAAAGAGAGCGGACAACGATTATGGTTGTGGAAGAAACCAAGGATTTGGTGGCTTATGAAAAGACGGGGCGCTATCAGGGACTTTATCATGTGCTGGGCGGCGTGATTTCGCCGATGCTGGGGATTGGACCGGCAGATTTGCGAACCAAGGGAGCTATTTACCCGTTTAGGTAGCCAAAATGTGGATGAAGTGATTTTTGGCGACCGGCTCGACGGTTGAGGGCGAGGCGACAGCGATTTATTTGAGCAAAGTGCTAAAAGCCTTTGGGTGTTCGGGTTACCCGCATTGCCAATGGCGTACCGGTGGGCGGCGATTTGGAATACGTTGACGAAATGACTTTGGCTCGGGCATTAGAGGGCAGAACAGAAATTTAAGAGACGGGTGACAGGCTAAAAATTGTCCGGAGTAAGAAAATCCATGTTACGTCCGGAAGAAGTTGTTTGATAGGCAATAGACAAGAAAGATTTTTACGAAAGAAGGTTGAAGATTTGAAAAAAAGAGCTTTGCATTGCAGTCTTGCAATATTGCTGCTGCTTGTTTGGATGAGCGGCAGGATATTTGCGGCTACGCCGACAGCACAGGTTTATGCGGGGAATCAGTTGCGGACATTGGGAATTCTAAAAAGGAAGCGGCGATGGTTCTTTGCAGCTGGAAAAATAATATTACCAGGGCCGAAGTAGCGACGATTATGGTTCGGATTTTAACGGAAAGTCCGGTGGTTAATCCGCAAGCAAAGACTTTTTCGGATGTGTCCGCTCGGCATTGGGGCTGGGAATATATTCAAAAGGCTTATCAGATTGGGATTATTCAGGGTTATTCGGACGGAAGCTTTGCACCGGAAAAATAAGATTAGTTATGCTGAGGTACTGACCATTATGGTCAATGCCTTGGGGCAAAAGGACAACTTAAATCCGGAGCTGAACTGGCCGGAAAAATTATATTGCAAAAAGCCAAGGAATTGGGAATCGTACCGGCAGGCGACAAGGTTGCTATGGATAAGATTGTTACCCGAGGGAAATGGCATTGATTGTTTGGGGACACGATTTTTGGTGAAAAAAATAAATGGAAGAGAATTATTTAACAATTGGAAAAGTACCGGAAAAAGCTGCTGAGTCGTTGAGTATTTTTCCGCACCGGCAGCGGAGCGGGCAGAAGTATTGCAAGGTCCCGGCGTTGGGCGAGGATTGTGCGGCGCTGGAGCTGGCAGAGGAGAAATCCTGATTTTATCAACCGATCCGATTACGGCAACGGAGGAAAAATATCGGCTATTTGGCAGTTCATGTTACGCTCAATGATTTGGCGGCAGCGGGGGCTGTCCCCATAGGGCTGATGGCGACCATTCTTTTGCCGCCGAATTATCCGGAGAACCGGCTGGAGCGGATTTTTATGGAGTTGCGGCAAACGGCGGCAGCGCAAAACTTAGCGATTTTTGGGCGGACATACCGAGGTAACCGATGCGGTTAATCGAGCGGTCGTATCCATTGCCGGTGTCGGCAAGATAAAGAAAGAAAAAGCCCTGCTCGCATAAGACCATGCAGGCGGGGGACAGTATTGTCATGACCAAGTATGCCGGCTTAGAGGAACGGCGATTTTGGCAAAGGAGAAAGCGCCAGAGCTTGCCAGCCGGTTTGGAGCTGATTTTTATCAAGCGGGCGCAAACGCTGGGAGAGTTTTTGTCGGTGCTTCCGGAGTCAAACGTAGCGATGAGTGCGATGCTGCCGGCTTAAAGGCAATGCACGATATCACCGAGGGCGGTGTTTTGGGGGCGTTGTGGGAATTGGCGAGCCAAAGCGGATATGGGACTGAAGTAGATTTAACGGCGGTGCCGATTCTGAGGGGAAACGATTGAAATTAGTGAGTTTTTGACATCAATCCATATAAACTGATTAGTAGCGGAGCGATGCTGATGATTGCCGAAAAACGGCGGAGCTTTGGTGGAGGCATTGGCGCCGCCGAGATTCCGGCTCGGGTGATTGGTAGGCTCTTAGCGTCTAAAGAAAGAGTTGCCTGCTATGCCGACATTCGGCAAGCGATTTTACCGCCGGCAGCCTGATGAGCTTTATAAAGCCCTGTAAAAAGCTTTTGGTGAAGCTCCTTTTGGCGGGGCGTAGGTAGTGGGCGTATCCATGACGATAGTTTACAGCAGACAGGGTCAAATCAGAAGAATAAAAAAATTAGGGAGGCTTTACATGGAAGCAAAGAAAAGTACCAGAAAAAGAAGTTTGATAAGCAGATTGAATTACTCGATATTTTAGAAAATGACGCCAGACGGAGCGTCAAAGATTTAGCGGAAATGCTGGCGGAAAATGAAGACGATATTGCGGCGCAGCTGACAGAAATGGAAAAAGAAAAAGGTGATTTGCGGTTATCATACTTTAATCGACTGGGGAAAAACCTCCAGCGAGCGGGTAACGGCTTTGATTCAGGTTAGTGTTACGCCGCAGCGGGGAAAGGGCTTTGATAAGATTGCAGAGCGGATTTACCGCTTTGATGAGGTGCGCTCGGTATATTTGATGTCGGGCGGTTATGATTTTACCGTTATTGTAGAGGGCGCCACGATGAAAGAAGTGGCAATGTTTGTGGCAAAGCGTTTAGCGCCGCTGGATTCGGTAACAGCGACAGCCACACACTTGATTTTAAAGCGCTATAAGGATTACGGAACAGTACTAGAGCCGGATCAAAAAGGCGGCAGAATGGCGGTAACATTATAATGAAAGAATTAAATCAAACTGCACTATATATGAAACCATCGGGAATCCGAAAGTTTTTGATATTGTCCTGCAAAATGAAGGACGCCATTAGTCTGGGTGTTGGTGAGCCGGATTTTTGAAACGCCATGGCATATTCGGGAAGAGGGCATCGCTGCCCTGGAACGGGGTATACCTTTTATACCGCCAATGCGGGCTTGGCGGAGCTAAGGGAAGAAATCTGCAATTATCAAAGACGCCGTTTTGGTTTGGACTATAATCCGGAGAGCGAATGTCTGGTAACGGTCGGCGGGAGTGAGGGCTTAGATATTATGCTGCGGACTCTGCTAAACCCGGGCGATGAGTTTTTAGTGGTAGAACCGTCATTTGTGTGCTATCAGCCTTGTACAGCGATGACCGGAGCGGTTCCGGTGCCGATTGCGACCAAGGAGGAAAAATAATTTTTAAAATTACGGCAGCCGAAATTAGAGAGAAGATTACGCCTAAAACCAAGGGAATTATTTTTGTCCTTTCCCAATAACCCGACCGGTGCGATTATGACTCGCAAAGAACTCGAAGAAGTCGCCGAGGTGATTAAAGAGTATGACTTATATGTGATTTCCGATGAGATTTATGCGGAACTGACGTATGCGGGTAAGCATTTTTCGATTGCGGCATTGCCCGGCATGAAAGAACGGACAATTGTGATTAATGGTTTTTTCCAAGGCATATGCCATGACGGGCTGGCGGCTGGGGTATACCTTAGCACCGGCGGAGATTACGGCGGTTGCCAAGAAGATTCATCAGTATGCCATTATGTGTTCGCCGACGGTTAGCCAATATGCCGGCGTAGAGGCGGCTCGTAACGGCGATGCCGATATCGAGAAAATGAAAGAGGCGTATAATCAAAGACGTCGCTTTTTTTGGTACAGTCTTTCCGAGAAATGGGGCTTTCCTGTTTTTGAACCGGAAGGGGCGTTTTATGTGTTTCCGTCCATTCAGGAAACGGGGCTGACCAGCGAGGAGTTTGCTCTGAAATTATTGGAGGAGCAAAAGGTAGCGGTTGTACCCGGCAACGCATTTGGCGAGAGCGGCGAGGGCTTTATCCGCTGCTCCTATGCGTATAGCATTGACGAGCTAAAAAGCTGCCGTTCAGCGGATTGGAAAGTTTGTGGAAAAAAATACCATTTAAAACGCAAAAAATAGCTTTCATAAAAAGAAAGAAAAAGCAAAAACGACGTTGCGTAAAAATGGGAAATGCTGATAGATAGCAAATGGCGGCATACGCTGTTTGATAGGTGGATAGGTGCAAAAAGCCACCCGCAAAAAAAGGGTGGAGAAATCCTGATAGATGGCAAATGGCGGCGCCGAAAAAGTGCCATTAAAGTGCAAAAATCTGTCGCCGAATAAAAATGGGCGGAACGCTGACGGATAATAAACAGCGGTTGCAAAAGACTGCCATTTTCTGTCATTGCGGATAGTAGCAAAGTAGGATTAAGGGAGAAATGATGAACATTGTTTTATTGGAGCCGGAGATTCCGGATAATACCGGCAATATTGGCAGAACCTGCGTGGCAACGGGAGCAAGCCTGCATTTAATCAAACCGCTGGGCTTTGATATTTCCGAAAAAGCGGTGCGGAGGGCAGGTCTGGATTACTGGAAAGACCTGAATTTAAAGGTCTATGAAAAATTATGAGGATTTTTTTGCGGCAAAACAATAATCCGCCGGTGATTATGGCGACGACGAAAGCAGAGAAAAAAATATACCGATATAACCTATGACCGAGACTCTTATATTATGTTCGGGAAAAGAGAGTAAAGGAGTTCCGGAAGAAATCTTGATTCAGGCACCGCAAAACTGTGTTCGGATTCCGATGCAGGCGGGGTATCGTTCGCTGAACCCTGTCGAATTCGGTAGCAATTGTGGTGTATGAGGCGCTGCGGCAAAAATAATTTTTTGGATTGGAAACGGCAGGTCATCTTCACCGGCTGCACTGGTAATCTTACAGGAACCATTCAGTAAAATTATTTTTGTCAATGGAACTTTCCCGGTTTGCAGAACGTACCGGACGGTCGCATCTGCGAAGCATACAGTGCTTCGACAGGGCTTGTTGTCGCTGATAATCATTTAACAGAATCCCGCCAGCTTTGATAAGGGATAGGGGAAACAGGCACGGCATAGATATTTAGCCGAAAACGGAACGGTGGGTTTTTGGAATTTTAAAGAGGAGTGTGGGATAGAAAATGGAAAAAAAGCGATTTTTACGAATATGTGCATGATTTATGATGGCGATAAGGTGCTGGTGCAGGATCGAAAGGATCCCAAATGGCCGGGGGTGACTTTTTCCGGGCGGTCATGTTGAGCCGGAGGAGTCATTTATGCTGTCTGCGATTCGGGAGGTCAAAGAGGAAACCGGGCTGGATGTCCGGGATTTGCAGTTTTGTGGGGTGAAGCAATTTACCGATCGGGATAAGGGCTATCGCTATGTCGTTTTTATATAAAACGGACAAGTTTTGTGGGGAGCTGCAATCTTCGGAGGAAGGCGAGGTTTTTGGATCAACCGGCAGGGTGTGTCAATACCGGATGGCCAGAAGCTTTGAGCAGATGCTGGAAGTTTTTGAAAATGAAGATGTAGCTGAGATTTTTTTACTGGTATGATGAGGATGCCGATGAATGGCGTTTAGAAACTGTTTAGTTATTCACTCAATTTTCCCATATTCGTCAGAACTGTCTTTTTAGGCAGATTGCCCGCCCGGGCGAAAGCGAAAGCTTTCGATCAGGGCTCATTGCTCCCAGAAAGGCTACGCCTTCAGCAATACGTAACCCC